>Ga0272444_10006294_pt1 | contig 10155 bp, 9 predicted proteins | sample SSMForm13_FD_201033 | JGI IMG/M metagenome (GOLD analysis project Ga0272444, IMG submission 201033) | Marine sediment archaeal communities from Little Sippewissett salt marsh, Falmouth, MA, United States - SSM-Form-13 | ecosystem: Environmental > Aquatic > Marine > Wetlands > Sediment ...
CTATTCGGTTATTTCATCGTTTTCCCCTGGGGGTTTCAGTTTTTCCTTGGCTTTGCCACCGAAACCATCCGCCCCCTGCCCTCCATGCGGGAGTATCTCAGCTTTTCCGCCAAGCTGCTGCTGGCCTTCGGGGTGGTATTTGAGATGCCGCTGGTGCTGACCGCGATGGCCCGCCTGGGGATCGTTTCGGTTGATTTTCTCAAAAAAAACCGAAAATACGCGATCTTGCTTTTCTTCACCGGCGCCGCGATCCTGACCCCGCCGGACGTGATCACCCAGATCATGATGGCCCTTCCGCTGATACTCCTCTACGAGGTCAGCATCGTCGGCGCCCGCATCTTTGCCCCCAAGAAACCCACCGAAAACGACGCGGAGAAGACCCCCGAAACGGACTGAGGGCTGCTTGCCGAAGGTTTTTTGAAAACCCCAACAGAGGCCGGGAAGGCCGGAGGCGTGGTTTGGCGTTGACAGAATCCGGTGCGCTTGCTAACAATACGTCTTAATGTGACGGTCGTGGCAAAAGGAATTTAAAGGAAGGAGGGCATGGTGTTGAAGAAAAAACAAGCTTTCACTATCGCAGCGCTCGTGGGTCTGGCGACAGTCTTCATCGCCGCGGGGATTTACGCCGGAACCGCCGTTCCCGAAACAATCACGATGCAGAACAAAGCCTATGAAAAGCACACCAAGGGCATCGTCGAATTCACCCACAAAAAACATGTGGAGGAGTATAAGGCCGCATGCGGCGACTGCCATCACGACAACGAAGGTAAACCGCTCGCGGAGGGGGACAACATGGAGTCGTGCATCACCTGCCACAAAATACCCGGCACGGTGCCCGGCAAGCTGAAAAAAGAGTGGCGGGAAACCAAAGTGCCCAAGGCCGAGCAGGAGAAGCGCAAGCTGGAGTACCACGCCGAGGCCGTGCACCAAAACTGCATCACCTGCCACAAGGACTTCAACAAGAAAAACAACACCAAAGCGGCACCGGTGACCTGCACCACCTGCCATCCCAAGCAGGGCTAAGCAAGCCACAAGGGCCCCTTCAGCAGCGCGCGGGGAGGGGTGGCTCACGCCTCAAGTACGCGCAAAATCAACACGGGGTGCCCCCCCTTTTACGAGGCGGGGCACCCCGTTGTTTTTTGCGCTGGTAGGCGCGGGCGTTTCTGACCATGGCCTTGGCCCAGACCGGGGTTCCCAAGGCATGCAGATGGGTGTAGGTGGCCAGAACATTTTTGTGGCAAATGCCGTCGCGCTTCCCCACGACCCCCACCCCTTTTTTCATTCGAAAAACCGTGCGCCGGTCGGACCCGTCACATTGCAGCACGTGGGAGTAATGGAATTCGTGCCCTCTGAGTTCGGTGCCCACCGCAAAAAAGGGGTTTTCGGCCTCGACGCTGACAACCGTGTACCCGTGCCCCTGAGGCTTCTCCGAAAACCCGAAGACGATCGGCAGCACCCCGGCCATGGGGTAGGCGCGGCCCGCCATCACCAACTCACGGCCGAGATACATCAGCCCACCGCACTCGGCGTAAATGGGAAGGCCGTCCTCCGCCAGATCTTTGAGCAAGTCCCGGAAGGTCCGATTTTCAGAAAGCTCCTGGACGTGGGTTTCCGGAAATCCGCCCCCGATGTAGAGCCCGTCCAAGACCGGCAGCCGGGTGTCCCGCAGCGGGCTGATATAAACCAGGTCGGCCCCCTCGGAAACCAGCGCGTCTAAATTTTCGGGGTAGTAGAACTGGAAGGCGGAATCCCGGATAATTCCGATTCGCGGACGCGCCGGCACGGCTGCGTCTTCAGGTGGGGCCGATTTCACCCCGGGAGCGGCGCTTTCCTGCAAGTTGGGAGGTGCTGAAAAAGCGTGCTTCGGGATCGGGCGGCAGCCATCGGCCGCCAGGCATTCGATGGCCTTTAAATCCAGGTGGGTGCGGGCGATTTGGGCGGCTGCCGCAATGGAGTCCCGGGCCCAGCCGTGTTCCGGGGTCGGCACCAGCCCCATGTGTCTTTCGGGAAAAGACTGGCGGTCCAGTTTGGGAAGGGCCCCCACGACGGGGACCCCGCAGAGGGATTCGATGCTGCTGCGCAGGGTGCGTTCGTGCCGGGCGCCCGCCACCCGGTTGAGCACCACCCCCTTGATCTTGACCTCCGGGTCGAAGTGCTGGCAGCCCAGCACCACAGCCGCCATCGTGCGGGTGGACTTGGTGCAGTCGATGCAGAGAATCACCGGCGCCTGCAGCAGTTTGGCCAACTCCGCGGTGCTGGTGGCCCCGCCGCTGTCAATGCCGTCGAACAGACCGCGGTTGCCCTCCACCACGGCGATGTCGGCTGATTGGGCGTGTTTTAAAAATGAGGCGCGGACGTCTTCCTTGGAGGCTAAAAAGGTGTCCAGATTGTAGCAGGGCCGGCCGGCCGCAAGGGCAAGCCAGCCCGCATCAATGTAATCTGGACCTTTTTTGAAAGGGGCAACTGTTTTTCCGCCGTGGGTCAGCGCTGCGATGATGCCGATGGACAGGATGGTCTTTCCCGAACCCCCGCGCAAGGCTGAAATGACGATTCTGGGAAATTCTATTTGTTCAGAGGCCATAAAAGTCTTGATGGGCCACGCAAGAGACCGCCGGGGGGGAGTTAATCCTCGTGCTCGGCCCCAGCCTGCTTGCCGGCCCCTTTCAGGCCATACATGGAGGTACTGCCGCTGGACCAGTATTCCAGGATACCGTCGGTCACCATCTTGTTGACGACTTTTTTGGCTTCCCGCGGTTTGAGATCCAGGATTTTGGAGAGGTCATTGAAATAAAACTTGGATTTGCTTTTGGATTTCCTTTTCAGTTCTTCAACGATTTTTTCGCACTGTTCGGCGTATTCCATGATGATGCCTCTTTTCTTTGGGAATCGGGGGGTGCGGCAGCGCACCCCCCCGAAAGGGTTTACCGCTTAAAACTTGAAGTTCGAGGTCTGGCGCCAGGTATAGTAGGCGGGATCACGGAAATCATCGATCAGGTGGTGGGTAAACTCCAACTCACACTTCTCGAAGAATCTCTCCCATCCGATCCGCTCGGCCCACTCGCCCAGGCGCTCGTATTTGTTGGCGCCGGCGGCATAGGTTTCGACGATCTTTTTGATGGTATCCGTCATGGTCGGCCAGCGCGGCATCTCGTTGGGGATGAAGGCCACGACAACCTTGGAGAATTTCGGGTTGCTGACGCGGTTGGAGACTTTGCCGCCCACCATCAGCACGATCCCGTCACCTTCGGTGTCGGCCAGGGGCATGGACGGGCACATGGTGTAGCAGTTGCCGCAGAACATGCAGCGGGACTCGTTCACGGCCACCGAGTTGACCTTGGTGCCGTTGGGCAGCTCGATCTTGGCGGGCTTGATGGCCGCGGTGGGACAGGCGGCGATCGCCAGCGGGATTTCGCACATCTTGTCCAGGTACTCGTGGTCCAGGATCGGCGGCTTGCGGTGGTAGCCGAGGATCGCGATGTCCGAGCAGTGAACCGCGCCGCACATGTTCAGACAGCAGGCCATGGAGACCCGTACATGGGCCGGCATGCGGTGCTGCTGGAAATCCTCGAAGAGCACGTCCATGGTCGCCTTGACGGTGCCGGAGGCGTCCGTGGCGGGGGTGTGGCAGTGGATCCAGCCCTGGGTGTGGACGATATTGGAAATCCCGGCGCCGGTGCCGCCGATGGGAAACTTGAAGCTGCCGCCGTCGAACTTCCGGCTTTCCAGGTCCTTTTTGAGGGGCTCGATCTTGTCCTTGCTGTCCACCATGAACTCGATGTTGTTGCGGGTGGTGAAGCGCAGGTAGCCGTCGCAGTGTTTGTCGGCGATTTCGCAGATTTCGCGGATATGGGTGACGCTCATGAGGCGGGCGCCGCCACAGCGCACAGTGTAGACCTCATCGCCGGATTCAGCGACGTGCACCATGATGCCCGGCTGGAGGTATTCGTGATACAACCATTTTCCCTTGTTGTTGGCGATCACCGGCGGATAGAACTCGTCGTACTTGCGCGGTCCGATATCGGTGATCCGGTTTTCCATCGGTTTGTCCGGGTTATACCCTGATGAGATAAATGCCATGGTGTTTCCCCCCCTTTTTTATCTGAGATGGTGTTTTCTGAATTCGTTGATGTCACGCTGCCAGCCGCCTTCCACCTCTTCTTCCTTCCAGAAGATGTACGGGTTGGTGCGCGGCTCCTGAACGTGCTGCGGAACAGGATCGATTCCGGTGACTTCCAGCAGTTTCTGGAAGCCCTGGCGCTTGATCAATTCACCCAAGCGCTCACGGTTTTTGCCCTCTTCCATCCACCAATCCCAGATCGCTTCAATCACCTCTTTGATTTCGTCATAGGGGTCTTCGGCCTTGATGAACGGGACCAGCAGCGAGCCCATCTGGGCGCCGTCGAGGATCGGGGCCTTGGCACCCACCAGAATCGAGAGTCCGGTGTCTTTGCCGATTCTCAGCGCTCTGGGCATGACGTTGATGCAGTGCATGCAGCGGGTGCATTCGCGGTTGTCGATCTTGAGTTTGCCGTCTTCCATCCACATGCACTTGGTGGGGCAAAGGTCGATGACTTCCTTCTGGATGTCGAACGGGCCCCAGTCACGGCCAGAGTGGGCGCCGCCGTTTGAGGGGATTTCACCGCCGATGTATGCCTGAACCGCTTCCTGATCGATGCGGATGTCATCTTTCCAGGTCCCGATGAAGGACATGTCGGCGCGGGCGATGGAGGCCACGCAGCAGTTGGGGCAGCCGTCAAACTTGAACTTGAATTTATAGGGGAAAGCCGGGCGATGCAGCTCGTCCTGGTATTCCAGGGTGAGGTGATGGCACAGGTCCTGGGTGTCGTAGCAGGCGTACTCGCAACGGGCCTTGCCGATGCAATCCGCAGGGGTTCGCAGGTTGGAGCCGGAGCCGCCGAGGTCCTGGTTGAGGTTGTGGGTCAGCTCGAAGAAGACTTCCTCGAGCTGGGGGGTGGTGGTGCCCAGGAAGATGATGTCCCCGGTGGAGCCGTGCATATTGGTGATGCCACTGCCGCGAAGGTCCCAGAGATCGCATATTTGGCGGAGATAGTCGGTGGTGTAAAACTTACCGGCCGGCTGGGCGACCCGCATGGTGTGGAAATGCGCGACACCGGGGAACAGGGCCGGTTGGTCGCAGTAACGGCCGATGACACCGCCGCCGTATCCGAAAACCCCCACGATACCGCCGTGCTTCCAGTGGGTTCTTCCGTGCTTGTAGGACAATTCCAGTACGCCCAAGAGGTCATCAACGGCATCGACGGGAATCTGAAAATCAACATTGTCGGGATTTTTGGCTCTTTTTTCGGCCTCCTGCTTTAAGTCGGACACAAAGCTTGGCCATGGACCGCTTTCAAGCTCGTCCAGCATAGGAGTGGGGTGTTTTGCCATCTTAATTTCCTCCATTTCGTTGAGTTTTAACCTCTGACCAACCAAAAACGAATCGCCTCCTCCAAGGGTTTCGGGTCACCTCCTCTCATGAAAAAAAGTCGTTTTTTTATAAGGGGGTTATGTTGTATCTCAGGCATGCGATTATTGATTTTTAAAGGTTTTGATATAGAATTTATTAGCTGTGTTGTCAATAAAAAAGGCTTTGATTCACGCCCTTAAGCCCCGCGGTCCACCCCCTGGCGATGCTGACCCAGCATATTGTTGGCGCCTTCTGAAAATTTCCTTCATGTAGTGTCTGCCGGTTCACAGGCAAGCCGCTGCAACTCGTCAAAGATGAGCCGCGAATGGTCCTCCAGGTGCTTGCTGACAAGGGAAAACTCCGGCGTCCGGTGGTCCACGGTTTCAAGGACCGCCTTGAAAAAATCTCCAATCTCTTCCCGTGAAAAGGCCCCCAAGTAGTCCAGGAAACGAGTGGGAAGCAGCGGGTGTTTTTTTTTCAGCCCCATTAACACCCCTTTCAGGGTTTCACCGACCGCGAGATCATCGGACCAGACCAGGTTTCCCACCCCTTCCAGGCGGTCCAGCCGGGTTTGAATGGAGAGCCTCGCCAGAAAAAAAAACAGGACTTCCGCCAGCGATTCGGCCGCGACTTGCGGCCGGCTTACGATCGGCGAAAACTGGCGGGCGGTGATGAGTCTCAGCGCTACGCCGCAGTTTTGGCACTGGACAACAAAATCACCGGCGGCGTGATGCCAGGGAAAGATATGACGGGAACTTGACAGATCGAAATATGCGGTCAGAATCAGTGCGACCTGACGATAGAGCCGACGGGTCTGCGCTTGGGAGAGGAAAAAAACACCGCTGCGGGCGTCCCAGACCAGGATCCCGAGTCCCCCGTTGGCGGGGTGACGGGTCAGGTGAAATTCACTGAAATCCGTGAACCATTCGCCCAGAAACAGCAGCCAGCGTCTCGCCCCCGGGCCGCCGCCCTCCCCGAAGCCGTAAACCTGCGGCAGGTAGCCATCCGGCAAAAAACGGTTCAACTCCTCCAGCAGCGCAAATTCCCCCTGGATCGCAGCATTGCCGGCAGGGGACACCGCGACGTTCAGCACGAAGGATTCCTTGAAATCCGCCCCGATCACCTCGATCCGGGCGGGGTGGTAGAAGGCGCCGTGTTTTTCCAGGAAAACCAGAATTTCAGAGAAATCCAGGCACTCCGGGGACCGTTGCCGACGCAATCCCACCGCCGCCCGCAACCGCTGGAAACCGCGCCGGGAGAGGAAATCGGTGACGGCCTGGAAGTAGGCCCCGTAGGTCGCCTCCGGATCCACTGGGGCAGCGGCGCCCTGGGATCGGGTAAGGCGGCTCTGGGGCAGCGGCGTACGCCAAACGCTGTCCGTTTGACCCAGAGAGGATCGTCGGCCGCTGAGATAAAAACGAAACCGTGGGCTCACGGCCGCACGGGGTGGGGCGGACGGCCAACTCCCCCCCGCAGCGGGGTCGAACCTCGGCCGCTCAGATGAGAGCCGGTTTGGCTCGCAACCTGCCGCTTTACTGGCATTTTTCGGCAATATCCTTAATGATTTCGGGCGCCACCTGATAGCCGAGTTCAATCGCCTTGTCGCAATGCTGCTTGGCCAGATCAAACGCCCCCTTCTGAAGATACGCGATTGCCAGATTGTTGTGGGCGACGGGGAAATTGGGCTCCAGCTTGATGGCCTTCAGCCCGGCCTCGATGCTTTGGTCCACGAGGCCCTTCATCAGATAGGCGCTGGAAAGGGTAGTAAAGGCCTGTAAAAAGCGGAAATTGAATGCCGTCGCACGCTCGAGTGCCTGAATCGCCTTGTCGACATTGCCCTTTTGAAGTTGGACAAAACCGATATTGCCGTAGCCTTCGGAGAAGCCCGGACGCGCTTTGACGGCTTTCTGATTGAAATCCAGACACCCGTCCAGATCTCCGTCCTTCAGACGGATGCCACCCAGCAGGACGTAGGCCTCGGCCAGGGAGGGGCTGCATTCGATCGCCTTGAAAAGCGCCTGTTCGGCTTCAGCGTATTGTTTCTGCCCCAGCAAGCCGACTGCCAGATTGTAGTGGGAGGTGCCGCAATCGGGATTGGCGGCGATCGCGGCGCGCTGCTGGGAAATATAATCGTTGACGTTCTTGGGTTTCTCAACTTCCATAACCATTCCTTTCATAACCTGCATGTGGTTTTGAGGCTAGTATGAAATAAAAAGCTTGTCAATAAAAATCAAAATCGCGGGTTCGCCAAATGATCGCTTGCCGATGATGACTTTTTTTCTTGACAAAAACTTTTAATTTTTCTTATTTTTTTTAAAAACTTACTTAAACAGAATCGCAGCCTTTATGTGGCGCCGTGAAAGCCGGGCGCAACGAGGAATCGAGATGAAACCAGGATGCTACACTGCAATCGTGACCCCTTTTCTGGACGGCCAGGTTGATTTCGCGGGTCTGGAAAAACTGGTCGATTTTCAGATCGCAAACGGGGTCACCGGTATACTGGCGGTTGGCACCACCGGCGAAAGCCCTTCACTTGCCTGGGATGAACACCACCGGGTGACAGCCCATGTGGTGGAAAAAACCCGAGGCAAATGTCTCGCCATCGCCGGCACCGGCAGCAACAATACCCAAGAGGCGCTGGCCGCAACCCGCCACGCGGTGGAAACCGGTGCCGACGCCGTCCTTTTGGTGGACCCCTATTACAACGGCCCCAGCTCCCTGGAGATCCGGCGCGAGTATATCGGCCCCATCGCCGCGGCATTTCCCGGCGTTGACGTCATACCCTACGTCATTCCGGGCCGCACCGGTGCCCAACTGCTGCCGGAGGACCTGGGGCTGCTGTCGCAGGAGTTCAAAAATGTCCGGACGGTCAAGGAGGCCACCGGAAGCATTGAAAACATGCGCCGGACCCGTTCGGTTTGCGGCCGTGATTTCACGATCCTCTCCGGCGACGACGCCCTCACCTACGCGGTGATGACCGATCCGCAGATCCTGGCGGCGGGAGTTATTTCCGTGATCAGCAACGTCGCTCCGGCGGCCGTAAGCGAAATGGTAGGGCTTCTGCTGAGCGGAGACAAGACCCAGGCCGAAAAGCGGATGCGCCTGTTGGAACCGCTTTTCAATCTGGTAACCGTCAAGACTACCGAGAAAACCCCCTTTGGGGAAGTGGTCTGCCGCGCCAGAAACCCCCTGGCGCTCAAAACCCTTATGGCGGTGCTGGGAATGCCCGCCGGCAGCTGCCGACAACCGTTGGGCAAAATGACCGCCAACGGTCTTGAAACGGTTCTCGGGGCAGCCAGGACGGTATTCGCGGCTGACCCGCGGGTGTTTCAGCCGGTGGCCGACTTTTTCGGGGTCGACGTGGAAGCGCGCTTGAATTCCCTGAATTTCAGAAAGGGCCTCAGCTACGAGACCTATTAGGGTCGCGGTAAAAAATAATACCACAGGATTGCGCCGGATTTGGGTTCGTCACCAAGGCACATCCGTCGGCGCATATCGGGATATGTGTAGGCGGGTGTAACGCCGGTGACCGGCCAAAAGACAAGCAAGGTGCGGCATTGTTTTTTTCCCGAGGCCCTTAGGCCTCGAACCCGCCCGGTCGCTCCAGGCGGGTTCTTGAATGAAACGGGGCATATTCCCCTGGGTCCGGGAAGGCGCCCCGTACTATCTCGAAATCACCCGGCGATCGGCGAATCTGGCCGCCTGCCGAGCCACCCCCGCCGGCTCAGGACGGGCTTCTCAGCTTAAACTCCCCCTCCTTGAACAGGAGCCATTTCAGCCAACGCATACCGAATTTCAGCAGTGCGATTTCATCGCTCTTGATTTGCGCTATGGTCGGGGGGTCGATTTCGTAGCGCTTCAGGAAAGAACTTTCAAAGATAAATTGACGAAAGGTGTCGATATTGTAGCTCGCCATGAAAAACATGCGCTTGCCCTGCTCCGTAATTTTTATGTTAGCAGGGAATGAGCGCTTGCGCACGAGCAGCTCCGTCCATTCGGCGTTGATCTCATCGTGGCGATCAACCCCCTGATCCCGGCGCCATTGGGCTATGTCCCATTCCTGATCCTCTTCAAATCCCAGGCAGTGGGGTTCGTTGACAAAGAAGAAAAACCCCTCCTCCGCGGTGGCCTCCTTGTGGCTCAGGGTAGCTACCCCCAGGGGGTAATAGCGGCAGGTGGTGGGGCGGTCGGAATAAACCAGGCAGCCATCGTCACGAACAAAGGGGCAGGACTGCTGGTCGTCATCCATCAACTTCAGCGTCACCACCGCCAAATCCGTTTTCTCCAGAATCTGGGGGGTGGTGTAAATGGCCAGAAATTGCTCCGAGCTGACGCCCAGGCGGTTTTTCAAGCGGATAATGTCATAGGGCGTCAGAATAATGTTGATGCCCCGACAGCAATGAGTGAAGCATTTAACCTTTGGGTGGCACTTGAATTTGAACCTGCTTTTCAACCCCAGCTGAACAGGTTCGATTTTGGCCACCTTATCGGCTTTTTCCATATAAGATTTTCCTTTCTTCAAAGAGTGGGCGCTTTTATACAAAAGCCGGGCAGACTTGTCAATTATGCCCGGTTGGGTTCGAAAATCCATAAGGCGGGTTTCCAAAACGGCCGCACCCAGGATGCCGGGTTTCTTCGAAAAAACAGAAGCCCTTGACTTTGTCGCCTCTTAAATTTAAACATATCAGGCTCGTTTTTTTGACTAATGTTTTGAATCTGTTCGTAAA
>Ga0272444_10006295_pt1 | contig 10154 bp, 10 predicted proteins | sample SSMForm13_FD_201033 | JGI IMG/M metagenome (GOLD analysis project Ga0272444, IMG submission 201033) | Marine sediment archaeal communities from Little Sippewissett salt marsh, Falmouth, MA, United States - SSM-Form-13 | ecosystem: Environmental > Aquatic > Marine > Wetlands > Sediment ...
TCTTTAGCCGACCCACTCATTTAATCGGCCGAATCGCCCATATTATAAAGTCCAGGCGTTTAAAATCCGACAATAATAAACCCAAGTCAACAATCTTTACAGGCAATATCAGCCAAATAATTCAAAAGCCCAGCGACCGGGCCGTTGTCAGAGCGAAATTAAGAATCGGCTCGGGATAAATACCAAAAACCAGGAGGCCGGCGACACCCAATACCAGGACGATATTGGCCGAAAGCGGCGACTTGATTGAAAAGCTCGGCGTCTCCGATGAGAAATACATCATCTTGATCACATAGGCGTAGTAATAAAGCGATACTACGGCCATCAGCAATCCCAGAATAACCAGCCAGGTATAGCCTGCCTCGATACCGGCGGCAAAGACCAGGTATTTGGCGGCAAAGCCACCCAGCGGCGGAATGCCGGCCAGCGAGAGCAGAAACACCGCCATAAAAGCGGCCAGGGCCGGCGATGTTCGCGACAATCCCGCATATGCCCTGATGCTGTCGGAGCCGGTTTTGTCATTAAATATGGTCGCCACGGCAAAGGCGCCCATATTGGCGAAAAGATAAATAAACATGTAAAAACCGACCGAGGCTATTCCCAGTTTCGAAACGGCCACCATCCCGATCATAACATAGCCGATCTGGGCGATCGATGAATAGGCCAGCATCCTTTTAATATTTTTCTGATAGAGCGCCGTGATATTGCCCAATACGACCGCTGCCGCCGCCAGCACCGCTACCACCGCGCCCCAGTTAAGCGGGCTCATGATGGTGTCGGCAAAGCCATACAGCCCATCGACAAAAATCCTCAAAAAAGCCACCACGCCGGCCGCTTTGGAACCAACCGACAAAAGGGCCGTGATCGGTGTGGGCGCTCCCTGATAGACATCGGGGGCCCACATATGAAACGGCACCAGGGCCAGTTTGAAGCCAATTCCGGCGATCACCATGATCATCGCCAGAATCAGGGCCGGACCGATTCTCTCAAACGAAATAAACACCAGCGACAGGTTCAGTTTCATCTCAACTATATCCGTCGTTCCCGTCAAACCATACAGAAGTGACAGGCCGTAAAGCAGAATGGCCGATGAAAAGGCGCCCACGATCAGATATTTCAATCCGGATTCCACCGAGGTTCGGTCATCCTTGTAATAGGCCACCAGAGCATATAGAGGAATCGTTGTCAGTTCCAGTCCGATATAAAGCGAGATCAACTCGCCGGCCGACGACAGAAACATCATCCCCACCGTCGAAAACAGGATTAAGCCATAATATTCGCCCCGGTGATGCTTTATCTTTTGTGAGGCTATATCAAACGAGGAGCCGATCGCCATAAAGGCTGATCCCAGAAATATCACCTTGAAAAACAGGGCCAGATTATCCGAGAGAAACATCCGGTTGAAACCCTGACCGCCATGATATGCCGCCAGCAAAAGGGCTGCGACGGCCACCCCGAACATGGCCAGATAGCCGATCAATTGATGATTTTTGCGTTTCGTTCCCAGATCAAAAACAAAGAGGAACAGCGCCCACAGGAAAAGGAAAATCTCCGGGATCAATATTTCCAAATTTATATCAGGCATCATAGACAACATTCCTACCGGGCCATAAGGTTGACCAGATTCTGCAGGGTCGCTTTCATTATATTAGACAGCGGCGAGGGATAAACGCCGATGACTATGGTCAGGACCGCCAGGGGCGATACCATGAGTATTTCTCTGACATTGATCTCGGTGAGGTGATTCCATTTGCTGCGGTCGAACTCGCCCAGGAATACATTCTGCACCATTCTCAGCATGTACCCGGCCGTGAGCACGACGCCCAGCACGGCCAGGGCGGTAATCACCTTCAGGGTCGGCGTGATAAAGGCCCCTACAAAGACCATGAACTCGGACACGAAGCCGGACATGCCCGGCAATCCCAGCGAGGCCATCGAGAAGAGCACCATAAGTCCGGTGTAGACCGGCAGTTTCACGCCCAGCCCGCCGAAAGCGGCGATCTCCCTGGTATGAGCCCGATCGTATATTACGCCGACCAGCATAAAGAGTGCCCCCGTGATAAGGCCGTGGCTGAACATCTGGAACATACATCCGGCCATAGCCGTCACCGATCCATAGGCGGCCAGGGCGAGCATACAGTAGCCCATGTGGGACACCGATGAATAAGCCACCAGCTTCTTCAAATCTTTCTGGGCCATCGAAACCAGGGCTCCATAAATGATCGCGATCAGTCCCAGAAGAGCAATGGGTATATGGAAATAGCGAACCATCTCGGGGAACATCGGCCATGAAATCCGCATCATGCCGTAAGTGCCCATCTTCAGCAGAACGCCGGCCAGGATGACCGACACCGCGGTCGGCGCCTCCACGTGAGCATCGGGCAACCATGTATGGAACGGCCAGACCGGCACCTTGATTGCAAAGGCCACGAAAAAGAATATAAAACAGATCATCTGGGGCGTGCGGGCCATGAATCCCGGCGCCGTCTGAATCAATTCGACAATATTGAGGGTATGGGGCTCGGAAGTGAAGTACAGAATCAGGATCGCCACCAGCATGAAGATGGAACCGAATAACGTGTACAGGAAGAACTTTATGGCGGCGTATTCCTTGCGCGGCCCGCCCCAGACACCGATCAGGAAATACATCGGCACCAGCATGACTTCCCAGAAGACGTAAAAGAGGAAGAAGTCAAGGGCGCAAAAAACGCCGATCATACCGGTTTCGAGAAGCAGGAAGAAGGCGAAATATTCTTTGACCCGATGGGTGATATTGAACGAGACAATTATCGACAGAAACGAAAGCAGGCCAGTCAGAAACAGCATCGGCACCGAGATGCCGTCGACACCGAGAAAGTACTGGGCGTGGATGGGGGCGATCCACTCGAAGGGCCCTTCGACATAAACAAAATCGGCCGACCCGGAAAAGGCGAAATAATAGTCGAAAGTCAGCCAGAAGGCCAGCACCATGGGAATGAACGAAAAAATCGACGCCACCCACCTGATGGCATTGTGCTTTTCTTTGGGAAGAAACAGCACCGCCAGGAAACCGAGCAACGGAATAAATATCAGATAACTCAATATCGGGAAATTCATGGTTCTGTCTTATCCTCCTAACCTTCTATTTTCGGTTCCGCCTTGACACGATCCGAGGCGAGCATTTTGGTAAGCAACCGGGCCAGCGCCACCAGCAGCAGCCCCGCCAGATAGTACAAAAAGCCGCCCGGAGTAACGCGGTAAATGACGATACCGATGGCCGCAGCGATAACCACCAGGGTGTAGAGCTGCACCGAACCACTCTGGACCAACCGCAGAATCCAGGCGCCGGCCAGGCAGACATAGCCGATCCCGTTAACCGCTCCGTCGACCACATAAGTATCGAAAAGCTGCTTGGCATCGGCCCACTTGACGGTAAACCAGCCGGCCAGATTAACCAAACCATCGATAATTCTGGCATCGAACCACCACAATACCGCCGCCAGTCCCAGCGTCGCCTTGACAACTATTACCTCATATATTTCATCAAAATAGAATTTATTGAAGGACAACCGGTAAAGCAACCGGACTCGCTCACCGATAGCAGCCGGCGAAATCGCCCCGCGATAATACATCAAATACGCCAGGCCGATACCCGAAAGGGCCACCACCGTCGAAACCAGCATCAGCAGATAATTAGCGTGCGCATGATACGGTTCATGATGATAAACGAAAGTGGCGAAATTATGCTTCAGCCAGGGAAGGCCGGTCCAGCCGGCGAAGATCGACAGGAAGGCCAGGACCATCAACGGCACCGTCATCGAATGCGGCGATTCGTGAGCATGATCGAACCGCTCCTGATCCCTCGGCTGACCGGTAAAAGTCATGAAGCACAGCCGGAACATGTAAAAGGCGGTCATGAAGGCGATCAGCAGCGTCAGCACGAAAAATAGCGGATGCCCGGCCGAGGTAGCCACGATTTCGTCTTTGGACCAGAATCCCGACAAAGGAAAAATCCCGGAGATCGACAGCGAGGCGATAAAAAACGTGATCGAGGTGATGCCCATTTTCCGGGCCAGGCCGCCCATGTCGCGAATATCGTTAGTATGCACGGCATGGATTACCGAGCCCGCACCGAGAAACAGCAGGGCTTTGAAAAAGGCATGAGTCATCAGATGAAACGTTCCGGCGTAGAAACCGGGCGAATGGAAATGCTCGGCGAAATTCGCCCCGTGGTGCGCCATGGCCCGGGCAAAATCAACGCCATACAATCCCAGGGCCATGACCATATAGCCGAGCTGGCTAACGGTCGAATAGGCCAGGACGCGTTTGATATCATTCTGTGTCAGGGCCATCGTGGCGGCCAGAAGCGATGTCGTCAGGCCGATAATGGCGACCACCATCGAGGATACTTCGGAACCGGCAAAAAGCGTCATGGCCCGGGCCACCAGATAGACCCCTGCGGCCACCATCGTCGCCGCATGAATTAAGGCTGAGACCGGCGTCGGACCCTCCATGGCATCGGGAAGCCAGACATGAAGCGGGAACTGGGCCGACTTGCCGACCGCCCCGCAAAAGACAAAAATCCCGGCCAGGGCGACTATGCCGGCATCCACCTCGCCGCCGGTTACCTTGGCGAAGATCTCCTGATAGTTAAACGTTCCGGCATAGGCCATGAGGATCAGCAGGCCGACAATGAAGCCCAGGTCACCGATCCGGGTGGTGATAAACGCTTTCTTGCCGGCATCGGAGGCCGACTTCTTCTCGAACCAGAAACCGATCAGCAGGTAACTGGTCAGACCGACCAGTTCCCAGAAAATAAAGATCATGAAGAAATTGTTGGCCACCACCAGACCCAGCATCGAGAAGGTGAAAAGCGAGAGATAAGAATAATACCGGCTCCAGCGCGGATCATTGTGCATATAGCCCAGTGAATAGACCTGCACACATCCGGAAACGATCGTCACCACCATCAGCATCACCGCCGTCAGCGGATCGATCCATATCCCCAGTTCCAGATGAATTTCCGGGAGATCGATAAACGTCCGGCTCAGCTCCAGCGGCATTCCGTGACGAGCGATCATCTGGATGAGAACCACCAGCGAATGCACCAGGCCTACTGTGACCATGGCAATCGATATATATGACGACAACCTCTCTTTCCAGCGCGTGAAAAAGACGATCACGACGAAAGCGAAGAGCGGATAGAGCGGAATTAAAAAGGCCTTTTCCAGCATATTACCACTTCATAATATTGATATGGTCGACATCGATGCCCTTCCAGTTGCGATACAGGAGCAGCACAATGGCCAGCCCGACGACCGCCTCGGCGGCAGCCACCACAACCACGAAAATCGCAAAGATCTGACCGGTTAAACCATCGGGCGTAATAAACTTATTGAACGCCACTAAATTTATATTGGCCGCGTTGAACATGAGTTCCAGCGACATCAGAATCCCGATTGCATTCCGGCGCGTCAAAACGCCGAAGACACCGATAGCGAACAGGATTGCCGCCAGGGCCAGATACTGATACATATCAGGAGCCCTCCTGGCGCGCCAGCACCACGGCGCCGATCAAAGCGGCCAGAAGAACGATCGAAACCACTTCGAACGGCAGAACGAAATCAGTCATCAAAAGCTTACCCAAAGTCAGGATATTATTTCCCGGCAAGGCATCCGGACTCACCCGCCAGACGGAATTCTGCAACGAACCGAACACGGCGATCAAAAATCCGGCACATACGAAGATACCGACCAACACCTGCTCATTGGATTGCCTGATTCGCTGCGAGCCCAGCTCCGAGGTCAACATGATGGCAAAAATCATGAGTATCGAGACCGCTCCGACATATATCAAAACCTGCACCGCGGCCAGGAATTCGGCGTGAAGCAGGATATAAATCCCGGCTACCGAAAAAAGCGTCAGGATCAGGAAAATTGCGGCATGGAAAATATTCTTAAGCGTCACCACCATCAAACCCGAAAGAATGATCACGAACGACAGCAAATAGAACACCGGCTGGGCGGTCAGGTCACTGATCAAATCGGAAAACATGGTTCCCAGCGCATCCATTATTTCGACTCCTTCCGGCTGTCCTTCTCGGATTCGCCGCTCTCAGTTGTTGCCTGGCTGTCATCCTTTTTATTTTTATTGTCATCGCCACCGGGCTCAGGCTTTTCGGGCTTTGAGGGCTCGACCTTATCGGGTTTAGGCGTTTCGGTCCGGCCGGTCTCGTTTTTTGCTTTTTCGGCTTCAGTCTGGCCGTTTTGGGCTTTAGGTTTCTCTTTGCCGGTCTCATCACCCGTGGTCGTTTTCGGTTTGGCGGCTGTCCCGGCGGTCTTTTCGGCCGGCTTTTTGGCGACCGCTTTTTTCTTCCTGACCGGTTTTTCATAGGGCACATCGCGGCCCATTTCCTGAAGTTTATCCCTGTGCCATATGAGGTCCTCTTTACTCAGCGTCGAGAACTCGTATTTAGGCGCCATTTTTATCGCCGCAAAATTACAGGTATCCTCGCACAGGCCGCAAAAACAGCAGATGGTATTATCAACAATGAAATCCTTCAAAACCCGTTTCTTTTCGACCTTTTCGAATTCTATCCTGATGGCTGCCGTGGGACAGGCACGCTGGCAGAGCATACAAACGGTGCAGTTAAGCTTGCCGGTTTCCTTGTCCGACAACAGGACCACGATTCCCCGAGATCGCTCCGGCATTTCCTGCCATTTTTCTTTGGGGTACTGGAGCGTCACGGCATGGCGGCCCAGATGCTTACCGGTCGTAAACAGACCGATCACCAGATTTTTAATGGCATCAACCAATTTTTTTACCAATTAAACCACCCCGAGTACTTCATTAAACCGGCCAGAATCAAATTGGCGAATGACAGCGGCACCAGAAACTTCCACGAGAATTCCATCAGCTGGTCGACCCGCAGACGGGGGTATGTCCAGCGAAACCACATAAAAACGAACACCAGCGCAAAAGTCTTGATAAAAAACCAAACCCATGACGGCAGCCAGGGGCCCTGCCAGCCGCCCAGAAAAAGGGTCGTACCGATTGCGGAGACGGTGAAAACGTTGACGAACTCGGCCAGGAAAAACATGGCGAACTTCATCCCCGAGTACTCGACATTAAAGCCGGCCACAAGTTCCTGCTCGGCCTCGGGAATATCAAAAGGCGTCCGGTTGGTTTCCGCCGTAGCGGCGATAATATAGGTCACGAAGGCAATCGGTCCGAACGGCAAACGAAATATATACCACTGGTAAATCAATTCCTGCGACTCGACAATCTGAACCATCGAAAGGGATCCGGCGAAAACAATTACCGCCAGAATCGATACCACCATGGGGACCTCATAGCTGACGACCTGGGCGGCCGAACGCATGCCTCCCAGAAGGGCGTACTTATTATTGGAGCCCCACCCGGCCATCAGGAGCGATATTATAGTAAAGGTCGTAATGGCTACAATAAAGAGAATGCCGACATTGAGATCGGCGACAATCAATCCCTCCCCGAACGGTATCACCACATAGGCCGCGAAAGCCGCCACGAAGGCAATAATCGGCGCCCAGTAGTATACCGGACGGTCGGCCGTAGTCGGCGTGATGTCTTCTTTCTGAAGCAGTTTCAAGGCGTCGGCAATAGTCTGCCGCCAGCCGTGCCATCCGGTCAACATCGGCCCGAACCGCTGTTGAATATGCGCCGACACCTTCCGCTCCCACCACACCAGAAACAGGGCGATCAGGGCCAGAAGGCCGAAGACCATTACCGCCGCGGCAACCAGGCCGATCAACTCGACCCAGACTTCGGGCAATCCGGAATCGGCCAAAAGCTCGTACAGATATTTAAAAATCCCGACCAGTTCCATTACCTGTCGACCTCCGGCATGATAATATCCAGCGAGGCCATAATGGCTACCACGTCAGCGATTTTGTGGCCCTTAACCAGCTCCGGCATAATCTGCAGCTGGTTGTAAGAGCCTCCGCGGAGTTTAACCCGCAATGGTTTTTTGGAATTTCCCGGTGACTGAACGTAGGCGCCCATTTCACCGCGCGAATTCTCAATCCGGCTGTACACCTCGCCCGCCGGCGGCTTGAAATTTATCGACACCTTGGCCGTTATCTCGCCCTCGGGGATCTGCTCGATAGCCTGGCGCACGATTTTGGCCGACTCGCGCATCTCCTGAATCCGGACCATATACCGGTCGTAGCAATCACCGTTCTGGCGGACAGGGATATTAAACTTAAAGCGATCATAGATCGAATAGGGGTCATCCCGACGGAGATCGTAACGCACTCCGGAGGCGCGCAGCGAGGGCCCGGATACGCCGTATGAAATACCCAGTTCGGGCGGAATGATCCCGATATCTTTGTTGCGTACCACGAAAATCGGATTTTCCGTCAGAACCCGCTCGTAATCATCGACTTTATGATCGAAGGTATCCAGGAACTTGCGGCATTTGGGGATAAACTCGGGCGGAATATCTTTGGCCACACCGCCCACACGTATATAATTATAGGTCAGCCGCTGACCGCAGGTCATCTCGAATAAATCCAGAATATCCTCGCGCTCGCGGAATCCGTATAAAAACGGCGTGATGGCACCCAGGTCCAGGGAGGTCGTTCCGAACCAGATCAAATGACTGGCGATCCGGTTCAGCTCCAGCATTATCACCCGCAAATATTCGGCCCGCTCGGGGACCTCAAGCCCGGCCAGCTTTTCGGCGGCCAAGGCGAATACCTGGTTGCAGGACATGGCGGTGCAGTATTCAAATCTATCCAGGACCGGAATACACTGCGGGTAGGTCCTATTTTCACAGATTTTCTCCAGCGCCCGATGAAGATACCCAATAACCGGCACGGCCCTGACAATCACCTCACCATCCATAGTCAGAATAAAACGGCAGACACCATGAGTCGAGGGGTGGTGTGGCCCCATATTGACCTGGAATTCTTCGGTCCTCAATCCGCCCACCGTTTAAACCTCCGGCATCCGTTTAAAATCGGGAGCGTCCCAGTCTTTCCGCATCGGGAAGCCCTGATCCCAGTCATCGGGCAAAAGGAACCTGGTAAGATTCCCGTGATTTTTGACATTTATGCCATACAGCTCCCAGATCTCCCGCTCATACCAGTTAGCCCCGGCCCAGATCTCCTGGACCGAGTCTATCTCCGCCCCTTCATAATCCATGACCAGTTTGAAATCGAACCGATGCTTTTTCCTTATCGAGGCCACATTATAGACGACCTCAAAGCGCTCCCCGGTATCGACGGCGCCGATATTGCAGAGAAAATCGGCCGCCAGCTTGATATCCTCCTTGATTTCGCGGCAAAACGATTTCAGATAGTCGGCATCTTTGATCAGGAAAAACGGTTCGACCCGCCCGGTTTCGAGCAGCTCGATTTTATCCTGGAATTTGTCAAGAAGATATTGTGTCAATTCATCGCGGTTCATATTCTTCCGTGCGCCTAGCCCCAGTCTTCCAATTTTTGTTGTTTGATTTTTTTCTGGAGAGTGATACAGCCTTCGAGAAGCGACTCCGGCCGGGGCGGACAGCCCGGAATATACACATCGACCGGCACGATATGATCGATTCCCTTCTCGACGGCATAACTGTCATAATAAAACGGCCCGCCGCCGACTGTACAGCCGCCCATAGCGATAACGTAACGGGGCTCGGCCATCTGATCATATAGGAGGCGAAGCCGCGGCGCCATTTTCTTGGTGATTGTCCCCGCGGCGATGATTAAATCCGATTGCCTCGGAGAGGCCCGGAAAATCATCCCCAGCCGGTCGAAATCATACCGCGAAGCCCCGGTCGCCATCAGCTCGATGGCACAACAGGCGGTCCCGAAAAGCAAATACCACAGCGAGCTGGCCTGAGACTGGTTGAAGACGTAATTGAGCGATGTCGTCACCAGGCCGCCGCCGGGGAATTTCTCCATATAGACCGGTAATTTCTTGATTAAACCCACTTTAAAACCCCTCTCCGCCAGGCGTAATAGAGGCCGAAAATCAGTATCAAAATAAAAATAACCATTTCCACCAGCGCAAATAGTCCCAGGTGCCCGAAAGCCACCGCCCAGGGAAACAGGAAAATCGCCTCGACATCGAAAATGACAAAAATCAGCGCAAAGATATAAAAACGATTGTTGAATCGGATCCAGGAATCCCCGATCGG
>Ga0272444_10006296_pt1 | contig 10152 bp, 8 predicted proteins | sample SSMForm13_FD_201033 | JGI IMG/M metagenome (GOLD analysis project Ga0272444, IMG submission 201033) | Marine sediment archaeal communities from Little Sippewissett salt marsh, Falmouth, MA, United States - SSM-Form-13 | ecosystem: Environmental > Aquatic > Marine > Wetlands > Sediment ...
GCCCTACGCCACCCCGCCACACTAGCCGGTCGGTTCGCCGGCGCGCGGAAACTCGACCTCGTAGAGATGATAGCGGGCGTGGCGCATGCCGAGGGCCGCGTAGGTGGCCTGTGCGGCGAGATTCTCGCGCTCGACGTAGAGCCGCAGGCCGCACACGCTCGGCGCGCGCCGGGCCTGGTCGGCCAGGTGTGTAAACAGGCCGCGGAACACCCCAGCGCGGCGGGCAGCCGGGGCGACGTACACCGACTGGACCCACCAGTAGTTGGCGTTTCGCCAGTCACTCCATTCGTAGGTGATCATGAGTTGGCCGACAACGCGGCGGTCCTCACGCTCGCGGTGTTCGGCGACGAGGTAGAAGCCCTTGGCCGGGTCGTCGAGCACCGCCTGCACGCCGCGGCGGACGGTGTCGGGGTCGAGCCGCTTGCCTTCGGTCTCCAGGGCCATGGCGAGGTTGCCGTCGGCTATTGGCTCGGCGTCGTCGGCCCGGGCATATCGGATGGCCAGATCGCGCATGTGGTCTCCGGGGAACGCTCCTGCGGGTACGGCTCCACCGGGCCGAAGGCGCCGGCCCGATCCCGCGGGATCGCGATGCCTCTACGGCTTCCTGTGGCGCTCGGCGCGGCGGCGCTCGGCCCGGCTGGGGCGGTTCGCGTTGGCGGCCGATGCGGGCGGCTGCCACAGCAGGTCGGACATCCTGCTCTTGCGGAGCCAGAGGAAGTACGCCACGACGGCTGCAACCATGAACACCCCGACCGCCTGCGAGATCGACAGGCCCCACAGGAACTTCTTCGGCTCGTCCGAGCGGACGCATTCCAAGAGGAAGCGGCTCACGGCATACAGGCCGAAGAACGCCCCGAGGACCACGCCGTGCCGCTTCTTCCGCCGGTAGCCCAGGTGGAGCGCCAGGAAGAGCAGCAGGCCGTTGATGATGCCGTACACCTGCGCCGGGTGAACCGGCCAGCGGATGTGCCCCTCGGTGTAGGGCAGGGTGCCCTCGGGCCAGGTGATGGCCCAGGGCAGATGGCACTCGGCGCCCCAGCAGCAGCCGTTCAGCAGGCACCCCATGCGGCCGAAGGCCAGTCCCAGGGCCAGGCTCGGCGCGATGATGTCGAGCAGCTTCAGGGGGTTCACGCCGTGGCGATAGCGCAGGTAGGCTAGGTAGGGAACGAACACGGCGACGGCCAGCATCAGCCCGCCGTAGACCGTGAGACCCCCGCTGGTGATCTTGAGGGCGTCGATGAATCCCGCGTATGGGTTGGCTGCGCCGGGGGGCAGCGCTGCGCTGACCCCGTGGATGTAAGCCGCGCGGCCGAGGACGAGCCCGGCGACGACGGCCCAGGCGGCGACGGCGGCCCATCGCGGCCGGTCGTCCTTGCGACTCCAGGGCAGGACGCCGACGAAGGCCATGGCCGCGCCGGCCACGGCGCCGACCGCCAGCCACAGGACGGCAAGCCCGTCCAGGAGGTTGAAGCCCAGCAGCCAGTTGTGGTAGCGGAAGTGGGGCGGCTGGTCGGCGTACTCGATGACGTCGAAGAGCCGCGCGCCCAGGATGCCGCCCAGCAGGGCAATGATGGCGGCGTTGTAGATGTGGTCGGGATTCTCGCCCTCGCGGCGTGCGCGGCGCGTGGCCACCACGATGGCTGCCAGGAACCCCAGCGCGAGCATGGCCCCGTAGCCGCGGATCGGCAGCGAATCGATGGGCAGCCAGCTCCAGTCGGGCAGGGGGATTCTCAGCAGTTCAGGTCGCATGGGCCGATGCCTCGCGCGGCGCCCTCGGAATGCCGGCAGGCCGCTCAAGAAAACGGCCTTGCCGTGGCACGGGCAAGATGCCCATGTCACTTTCTCAGTGGACGGCTAGTCGAGATAGCCGGTGAACTCGTTCCGCTGGTTCACCAGGGCGATTCTGGGTTTCAGGGCGTCGGCCTCTTCAGGCGTGGCGTAGGCGAAGCTCATGACGATCACCAGGTCGCCGACCTCCCCGAGTCGTGCCGCGGCGCCGTTGAGGACGATGCGGCCGCTGCCGCGCTGGAGCACTTGGACGTAGGTTTCGTGGCGCGTGCCGTTGTTGACGTTGGCCACCAGGACGCTCTCGTGAAGTCTCAGTCCGGCCTTGTCGAGGAGGTCGGCGTCGATGCCGATGCTCCCGCTGTCGTGGACGTTCTTGTCGGTGACGGCCGCGCGGTGGATCTTGCTCTTGAGAATCTTCAGCAGCATGGCGACGTCTGACTCCCTGGGAACTCCCGGACGGCGAGTCCTAGTCGGCCTTGGGGCACTCAACGACGAGGTTGTCGATGAGCCTCGTGTGGTTGCAGTAGACAGCGACGGCGATGACCATGCGGCCCTCCAGGGGGACAATCGGCTCGAGGGTCTGGGCATCGACGATTTCGATGTACTCGACGCGGAGCCGCCCGTCGCGGACAATTTCGCTTCGCACGGCATCCGAGACAGCCCTCGTGCTGCGCTCACCCCCGCCGACGAGCGCCGCGGCCTGTTTCAGGGCTCGCCAGATGGCCAGGCTGGCCTGCCGCTCGTCGGGGCTGAGGTAGTCGTTGCGGCTGCTGACAGCCAGGCCGTCCCCGCCGCGAACCGTTTCCACCGGGCGGATCTCCACAGGGATGTCCAGATCGCGGACCATCCGCTCGATGATCCTGAGTTGCTGGTAGTCCTTTTGGCCGAAGTAGGCCCGGTCCGGCCGCACCACGTTGAAGAACTTCGCACACACCGTGGCCACGCCGCGGAAATGTCCCGGGCGCCGGGCCCCGCACATGCCTTCGGACACCTTCTCTTCATCGATCCACGTGCTGTGGTCCGCCGCGTACATCTCCTCGGCCGTCGGGGCGAAGACCAGGTCGGCACCCGCCTGGCCGGCCGCGGCCACGTCGGCCTCCAAGTGACGCGGGTAGCGGTCGAAGTCCTCCGCCGGCCCGAACTGAGTCGGGTTGACGAAGATGCTCAGCACCGTGAAGTCGTTCTCGGAGACCGACCGCTCGATGAGCTTCCGGTGGCCGGCGTGCAGGGCGCCCATGGTCGGCACGAATCCGATGGCCTTGCCGCCGGCGCGCGCCGCCGCGACCCGCTCGCAGATCTCCTGCTTCGTTCTGACGACTTCCGCCATGGTCCCTTCCCGATCAGGTTCCGGGGCTACTCCGCTCCGTGCAGGCGGCGGCGTGCTACTGAAGGCGCTGCTGGTGCAGCGCCTCCAGATGATACTCGGTCGTGAGCGACGTGTCGACCTCAATCGACCAGCAGCCGTCGTTCCGCTCGGTCAGCAGGCCATCGGCCGTCCGGACGACGTAGCCCGGCGGGGCGGCGAAGAACAGGCGTCCGCGGCGCCGCCATGCGGACTCCAGGTGGACGTCGCAGGCCAGTCCCTTGGGTTCGGCGCGGCACAGAAGAGCGTCCATGGTCACGTGCAGGCTGCTGGCCAGGAAGTCCAGCCCGTCGGTCACCGGCCGGACGGCCAGCAGCCGCGTGCCGTGCGGGGGCACGGCGGTCAGTGTGACCTGATCATGGGCAACGATCCCGTGATACGTCTCGCGCCACAGTTCGAAGACGTGGTGCCTGATTCCGCGGGGACAGCCGACGTCGGTCAGGTTGAGCGGCAGGTCCGCCTTCCGGTCCGCCAGGTTCAGCAGGGCGACGACACGCCAGGAGACCTCGCCGCGGTGGAACGTCCAGACGAGCGTCTGGGCCCGTTCGCTCCTGAACAGGTGCACCGGCCGCGCCGCCTCGGGCCACGGCGGCAGCACCTTGTCGAGGATCAACCGCCGCTGGGCGCTCACGGCGCCCAGGGCGTCGGACCACATCATGGCGCCCCCGCTCATGGCGACGACCGTGGCCAGGGTCTGGACCTCGTCGCGCGTCAGGCTGGTGTCCAGCTCGCGGACCATCAGTGCGTCGGGATCCGCGAGGAAGAACCGGCCGTGTTGCCAGTAGCGGGCCACCACGTTCCGGATGGCGTTCCGCGTCGACGGATTGTCGTCGTCGGCCTCTGGTGGGTGCCAGAGGCAGGCCACGTCGGTTCCCGTGCGACACGAATCGGCCGTGCCCACGGCCGCCCCGATCGGGCACCCGCAGGCCATCAGGAACCGCTCGCCCACTTCGTCGCGCAACAGGTCCATGGCCTTGCGCATGACCTCGTTACGGGTCAGCGTGGCGTCGTGGCGCACGCCGGGCAGTGCGGCCGCGAACAGGAAGTCGGCCTTGACGCAAGCGTACCCCCATTCGCGGACCATCGTACGAACCACCTGTCGCACGTGGTCGGCGGCCTCGGGGTGCGTCACGTCGAGCACGAACTGCCGGCCGCGCCAGTGCGACTCCTCGCTGAAGGCAAACGCCGTCACCACCTCGCCGCGATCGTCCTTCAGCAACCAGTCCACGTGTTCGCGGGCCAGTATGCTGGCCTCGCTGACCATGAAGGGGGCGATCCACAGACCGGGCTTCAGGCCCGCCGAGCGGATGCCGTCGGCCACCAGCTTCATGCCCCGCGGGAACTTCTCCTCGTTGACCATCAACCAGTCGCCGGCAACGCTTTGCCACCCATCGTCGATGATCCAGGCGTCGAGTCGCCACCGGTCGGCCTCGTCGGCGTAGCGCCTCAGGTTCTCGCGAATCATGGCGTCGCTGATGTCGCGATTCGTGTACCAGGTGGCCCAGCCGGTCATCGACGGCATCGCGCCGGTCCCCGCGTCACTGGGGCCCTTGGCCCTGGGGGGCGGCATGCGCGATGCCATCCGTTCCGCGAACAAGTCGCCGTAGTGTTCGAGCGATGCGAGCGGCGAGGCCGTGAACGCGACCAGCAGCGGCTCGCTGGTCAGCGTCTCGCCCGGCCCCAGCAGGATGCCGTCGGCCGAAGCGATGGCCTGCACGGCCGCGCTGTCGCCCTGCCTGGCGACGATCACCCGGCCGCTCAGCCGCAGTTCCTGCAGCCAGGCCAGGAGCAGGCCGCGATCGATCTCGCCGGCCACCAGCATCGCCAGGCGGTGGCTCGTGAAGCCTCCCGGTTCTGTGCCGCCGACATGGTAGTCCTCGTCGGTCAGGCTGCGGACGCCACTGGGAGCCCAGCTGTGGCCGCCCTCGCGGAGGATTGCCCACTCGCTGCTCGGCATGCCCAGTTGGCAGTCGCCCGCCTGGCCCTCGACGACCAACGGCCGGAGTTCATCAACGTGGACCGCTTCGCTGCTCCCGTTCTGCAACGCGACCCTGAGGACCGCCGCATGCCCATCCAGGGGAACAAATGCCTCGAACGACATGGTCAGACCCGTGTCGTCGGCGAAGCGGATGGTCTGCGACCGCCCGCTGCCCAAGCCCGGACACTGCTCGTCGCGGGCTTCGATCCCGGTGGCCGGGAGGAACACGCTGTCGAGGTTCCGATCGGCAAGCAGCACCTGGACACTGGCCCCGCTCAGCAGCAGGTCGTCGCCGGCGCGGATGGTGAACGTCCCGCTGTCGGCGTCGAACGAGAAGCTGTGTGCCAGGTTAGCCATCCAGGTCCTCGAGGTTGTTCAGCAACTGCAGGACTGTCAGGCCTGTAATCGGGTCCACCGCCTCGGGGGTTATCGCCGCCAGGGGTGCCAGGACGAAGCGCCGCTGGCGCAGCCCGGGGTGAGGCACCGTCAGCCGGCCGTGAGCGATGATCCGCTCGTCGTAGAGCAGCAGGTCCAGGTCGATCGTCCGCGGGCCCCAGTGGGCGGACCGTTTGCGGCCCAGGTCGTGTTCCACCTCCTGCAGAACGTCGAGCAGGGCCTCGGGTTCCAGTGACGTGTCCAGGACCGCCGCGCCGTTGAGGAACACCCCTTGGCCGTCCGGCCCACCAGCGGGGTCGCTTTCCACGAGCGGGCTCACGGCTGCCACCGTGACGCCGGCCGTCTGCGCCAGCGCCCGGATGGCCCGGTCGATGGTCCCGGCGCGGTCGCCGACGTTGCTCCCGATGCCCACGTACGCCCGTGCCATGGCAGCACCCTTGCCGCGCGGAAGCGCCGGCCGCCTCACGTTGTCAGGTTCAGTTTTCCGATGCGCTCGATGGCCTCGGCGATGCGGTCGGTCTCCACGGTCAGGGCGAAGCGGATGTACCCGTCACCGCTGGGGCCGAAGCCCACGCCCGGCGTGGCCACGATGTCGCACCGCTCGAGCAGCATCGATGCCATATCAAGGCTCGTGACGTCCCGCGGGCACCGCGTCCAGACGTAGAACGTGGCGTTCGGGACGTTCGGCTCGAGGCCCACGCTCCGCAGCCCGGCTACCAGGGCGTCGCGCCGCTCGCGGTACACCGCTCGCAGCGCTGCGATCTCCGGCCGGTCGTAGCCCCGCAGGGCCGCCACGCCTGCACGCTGAATCGCCGTGAACACTCCACTGTCGAGGTTCGACTTCATCTGCTGAAGCGCCGCCACCAGCGACGCATCCCCGCACGCCCACCCCAGGCGCCAGCCCGTCATGTTGAAGGTCTTCGAGAAGCTGTGAAACTCGATGGCCACGTCCCGGGCGCCCGGCACCTCGAGGATACTGAGCGGCCTGGCCTCGTAGTAGAGTTCCGTGTAGGCCGCGTCCTGGGCGATGATCAGGTCGTGCTTCGCGGCGAACGCCACCAGCTCGGTGAAGAACTCGCGCGTCGCACACGCCGAGGTCGGGTTGTTCGGGTAGTTGATGAAGATGACCCTGGCCCGCTTCAGCACGTCGGCCGGGATCGCGCCCAGGTCGGGCAGAAAGCCGTTCTCGGCCACCAGCGGCATCAGGTGAATCTCGCCTCCCGCGAAGAGCGTCCCGCCGCGATACGGCGGATAGCCCGGGTCGGGCGACAGCACCACGTCGCCGGGATTCACCGCGGCCAGGATGAAGTGGACGATGGCCTCCTTAGAGCCCAGGGTCGGCAGCACCTCGGTCGCGGGGTCCAGACGGACGCCGAAGCGGCCCCGGAACCACGCGGCGATGGCTTCGCGCAGGCCGGGGTCGCCCTCGTCGAGCGCATACTGGTGCGTGGCGGGGTCGGCGGCGGCGGCGGCCAGCGCGTCGATGATGAACTGCGGCGTGGGCCGGTCGGGATCGCCGATGCCCAGGTTCAGAATGGGCCGCCCGGCCGCGATGGCCGCCTTCTTCCGCCGGTCGATCTCGGCAAAGAGGTACGGCGGCAATGCTTTTAGACGGTCGGCCTTCTCAAACGGCATCCTTCCTACCTTTCTATTGCATAGGCGTGTGGCTGCCCGGATGACGGTTTCGTCGCGACGGCTACGGTGGGCCCAAGCCCCGGTAGGCGGCCGCGGCCGCCCAAGAGTCGAGAATTATAAGCCCCGGTGCGAAGGCCCGTAAAGGAAAAAGCCCCGCCCGGCGGGCAGCACAATTGCGTCGCGGCGGAGGTTGTGATAACTTGGCCTCTCTTCTCGGTTTGCACGACAGCCGGCGGAGAACGGAGACCCCAATGACTGACCTGGCCGACCGCCTCAGCCGCGAACTGCTGCCGTTTGTGCAGCGGCCGTCGCAGTACATCGGCGGCGAGGTCAACGCCGTCGCTCGCGATTGGGACGCCGCGCGACTGCGGTTCTGCCTGGCGTTCCCCGACACTTATACCATTGGCGTGTCGCACCACGGCTCGGCCGTCCTGTACGAACTCCTGAACGCCCGGCCCGAGTGGCTCTGCGACCGAACCTACCTGCCGTGGACCGACGCCCAGGAGCGGATGAGGGCCGCGTGCCTCCCGCTCTGGTCGTGGGAGTCGCGCCGGCCGGTCCGCGAGTTCGACCTCTTGGGCATCAGCCTCCAGTACGAACTGCTCTACACCGGGGCGCTCAACCTGCTGGACCTCGCCGGGGTGCCGCTACGGTCGGCCGACCGCGCGCAAGGCCACCCGCTGGTGATCGCCGGCGGACCGGGGTGCAACAACCCCGAGCCGATGGCCCCGTTCATCGACCTCTTCTTGCTGGGCGACGGCGAGGAAGCCCTGCCCGCCGTGCTCGACGCCTATCAGGAATTGCTCGCCCCGAGCCGCGTCGAGGCAGGCAGCGCCGAGACGCCCCTGCCGCGCAGCGAACTGGTCGCCCAACTCGCCGCCCGGTTCGATTTTCTCTACGCCCCGGCCTTCTACGAGCCGCGCTACGCCGACGGCGGCCCTGCCGGTGGCGGGCGGCTGGCGTCCATCGACCCGACGCGCGATGAGTTGCCCAAGGTGATCCGCGCCGCCCACGTGGCCGACCTCGACGCGACGCCCCTCCCCGTGCGGCCCATTGTGCCCTATGCCGAGGGTGTCCACGAGCGCCTGACCATTGAGATCATGCGCGGCTGTCCGCGGCGCTGTCGCTTCTGCGAGGCCGGGCACACGCGCGGCAAGGTCCGCCTGCGGTCGCCCGAGACGGTGCTCCGCGCCGCCCGCAAGGGCCTGGCCGCCACCGGCTACGACGAAATCTCGCTGATGAGCCTCAGCTCGTCGGACCATCCGCACCTAAGGGACATCATCGACCGGCTCGACGCCGAGTTCCGCGACCGCCAGATTTCCATTGCCCTGCCCAGCCTCCGCACGAGCGAGCAACTGGCTGACCTGCCGGGCCTGCTGACGCGCGGCCGGAAGTCGGGCCTGACGCTGGTGCCCGAGGCGGCCACCGACCGCTTGCGGCAGGCCATCGGCAAACCGATGGACGAGGCGCACCTGGCCGCGGCGGCCCGCGAGGCCTTCCGACGGGGCTGGATGAGCCTGAAGCTGTACTTCATGGTCGGCCTGCCCGGCGAGACGGACGAGGACGTCGACGCCATCATCCGCCTGTCGGTCCGCCTGGCCTACCTGCGGCGCGAGTTCGCCAAGGGGCCGGGCCAGATCAACCTCTCGGTCGCCACGCTCATTCCCCGGCCTCACACGCCGTTGCAGTGGCTCCCCATGGTGGACGAGCCGGCCATGCAGCGGACCCGCGCGCGGCTGAGGGAACTGGCCCAGCCGCACAAGTTCCTGAAGCTGAAGTTCCACCACGTGGAGCGCTCGTTGCTGGAGGGCATCTTGTCGCGTGCCGACCGCCGCATGGCCGATTGCATCGAGGCCGCCTACCGCCGCGGCGCGCGATTCGACGCCTGGAACGAGACCTTCGATTTCCGACTCTGGCTGGAGGCGTTCGCCGAGGCCGGCGTCGACCCCGCCGACTGCGCCCACCGCGAGCGTGCGGCCGACGAGTGCCTGCCCTGGTCGCACGTGGATATGGGCGTCTCGCCCGACCAGCTCCGCCGGCAGTACGACGAGACGGTGGCCACCCTCACCTGACGGCCACGCGGGTGCTGTGGTCATCCGGTGCAGTACGTGTTTAACGCGGTCGTTCTGAACCCTCAGTGCGGTGGTGCCATGGTCTGCCGCCGTTCGACACCGCTCACGGCAAGCAAGGCAGGCCATGATAGTGTCTCTGCGCATATCACGGCCTGGCCTCCGGCCAGACCGTGGCACCCGCAAGGCAGTCGCCATCCCACCGACCCGGTCTATGACGTGGGTTTCATCCGCCGCTTTCGGTGCTTCATGAACGAGTTGGTTTCGGCGGGGGGCTGCCGCAGGTCGCGCGCGGGGCCGTCCTTGATGCGGCTCAAGGCGCTCCGGGCGTTGGCCTTGCTGAACTCGATGCCCACCGACCGGCGGCCCAGGGCCCGGGCCACCGTGCAGGTGGTCCCGCTGCCCAGGAACGGATCGAGCACCAGGTCGCCCTCGTTGGAGCAGGCCAGGATGACCCGACGCAGGTACGACTCGGGAATCTGGTTCTCGTGGCCGCGCCGGCGCTCCTTGTTGTTGCCCTGGATGCGGCCGAAGTAGGGGCCGTACCAGACGTCCAGGGGCACGCGCTTGCCCGGCCGGCGGGTCCGCGTGGTCCGCTGGTCGCCGTAGATGGACGCCCGGTCCGAGGCCTCGAGCACCGCGTCGGGGTTCCAGATGCGCTTGGCCCGGTCGCGCACGAAATAGAGGACGTGGACTTTCGAGACGATGAAGCTGTGGTTCGTGTGCTGCCCGAACCGGAAGTGCCAGATGCACCAGTTGATCAGCTCCAGCCGGTGCCGCTTCGACTTCAGGTAACAGACGATCTCGGCCGCCCAGTCGTCCGGGATGTTCACCCACAGCGACCCGTGCGGCGCGAGCACGTCCACGCAGGCGTCGAGCCACTCGGTGGTGAACCGCAGGTAGTCGCTGCGCGACAGCTTGTC
>Ga0272444_10006297_pt1 | contig 10146 bp, 6 predicted proteins | sample SSMForm13_FD_201033 | JGI IMG/M metagenome (GOLD analysis project Ga0272444, IMG submission 201033) | Marine sediment archaeal communities from Little Sippewissett salt marsh, Falmouth, MA, United States - SSM-Form-13 | ecosystem: Environmental > Aquatic > Marine > Wetlands > Sediment ...
ATCACGAGCCGGTCGAGCCGCACGCGTTCGGTGACGCCGTTCGGCGTAATGCCGGGGTAGACGGCCTCAGCGAACATCGTGTTCCAGTCGCGGATGATCCGCTGGCCCCAACCGGCGAAGCTGTTGGCCTGATCGGGAAACGGCAGGCGGTGCTGGTAGTCGTGGTAGTAGTCCCACAGCGCCTGCTCGACCCAGAAGCCGACCGTGACGGCGTCCGTCTGGATCGCCAGCGCGTTGTTGGTGCGCACCAGCTCGTCGAGCTCGCCCTTCGGCCACACCTCGAAGGTCAGGTGGTGACGCACCCGCTCCCACGTCCACGGCAGGTCGAAGGTCACCGTGTCTTCGGACGGCGGCCCGACCGGGATCACGGCTTCACCGTGCTTGACGACACGGCGATCGAGTGACCACAGGTAGCAGACCGGCACCGGCTCGCGACCCCAGTTATACACGTGCGCGCGCCAGGTGACCGTGCTGCCCTCCTCCGGCCAACAGGCGTCGGGGTCCTTGTTGTCAGCCGGGGCGTAGTCAAGGCGCGGGAGCCGTTCGATATACCACACGTCGAGGTCAGGCTCGCGGTTCTCGATCGGCGGCCGCGGCGTGCCGATGACGGTGACCGACTCCTCAAACGTGTCGGCGCACCGGGCGGTGACCGTGTACTCCCCCGCCTCCTTGATGAGGAACATCCCCTTCTCCCGGCCGAACGGCTCAATGCCGCCGCCCGTGGCGGCGTCCGCGCCGCCCGCACGCCAGACGACGCGGTCGCCGATGTCGGCCGGCTCGCCGCCGGCGTACCCGCTCGCCTTCAGCCAGACGACCGTTTGCGCCATCACCTCGATCGTGCCGTCCTGGACGTCCTGCGACTCGGCCAGGTTGCGGCGGCTCGTGGCGCGCCGGATCGTCATCTTCTCGTCGAGCCGGCCGGGCACGCAGAACTGCCACTGCCAGACGTGGACGTAGTCGTCGCCGCCCTGGCGCGTGATGTCGAGCGACATCGCCTTGGCGGTCACCTTCCGGTCAAGCATGACCTCGACGTCGCCGCGCGGCGTCACCACGTCCTTGAGAACCACCCTGTACGATCCGGACTTGGCGCGCAGGTCCTCGATCGTGTTGGCCACGGCGAACGTCCAGGTGTGCTGCGTGTCCACCAGCCGGAGCCGCAGGCCCTCGAAGGTGATCGGCTCGGTCAGCTCGACGTGGATGAACATCGGGTTGACTGACGGGGTGCGAATCAGCGGATCGGCGTCGGGCGCCGGCTTCTTGAATATGTTGTCCGGCTCACCGATGTCGAGCTTGGTTGTTTCGACCGCCTTGATCTTGTCCTCGATGGGGATGGGCACAAGGTAGCGCATCCCTGCCTTCGACGTCAGATCCAGCGGGCGCGCCGCGTCGGCCGGACCGGCCGCCCAGGCCGTCGCAAGCGCGAGCAGCGTCACGTACAGCAGCACAGACTTACCGTTGAGGCCCGTGGTCGTCATCCCATCCTCCTCTTCATGCAGCAGCTCGGTTATGCCTGTGCTCCGCCCGGCAGAGCGCACAGCCGCTTCCTTTGACGGCACAATGCGATGGCCGGCTCCCGGAGCGAGGCCCGTTGACCCGCCTACCCATTGACCTCTCGGGCAGGGCGGCCGGTCTTGTCGAGCACGGTGACCGGGCCATACGGCTCGAGGACGGGGCGAAGCTCGTCGGCGCGGCCGACGACGACGATGACCGTCTCGTCGGGGCGAACGTACCGCTGCGCGAGCTGCTGGACCTGCTCAGGCGTGACGCCGTTGAGCACGTTGCGGTAGGTGTCCCAGTGGTCGTCGGGAAGCCCGTAGAGCTTGAGCGAGACGATGTGGGCGGCGATCTCCTCGATGCGCTCGAGGGCGATCGGGAACACGCCGGTGAGGTACGCTTTGGCGTTTCGCAGCTCATCGTCGCCGACGCGCTCGTCGCGGATGCGGGCAAACTCGTGGAAGAACTCCGTCAGCGCGTCCCCAGTCACCTCGTTGCGCACGGCCGCCGAGGCGACCAGGCTGCCGGCCTCGACGCGGGCGTCGGGCCGCGAGTAGGCGCCGTAGGTGTAGCCCTTCTCCTCGCGCAGGTTCATGAAGAGCCGGCTGGCGAAGCTGCCGCCGAGGACCTGATTCATCACCTTGAAGGGCACGAAGTCCGGGTGCCCGAACGGCAGCGCATGGTTGGCGATGAAGATATTCGACTGGACCGCGCTGGGGAAGTCCACGACGAGGGCGCGGCGCCCGGCGAGCGGGGGCACCTCGGCCGCCAGCGGCTCGGCGGCGGCCGCAGGGCTCCAGTTGCCGAACACGGACTGGGCCGCGCGTAGCGCGTGGTCGCGCCCGAGGCAGCCGACGAGCACAAGGCAGCTTCTCGACGGATCGAAGCGCGCCTCGCGGAAGCGCTTGAGGTCGTCGCGCGACATCGCCGTGAGCGACTCCTCGGTCGCGTCGAGGGCGGCGTAGGGGTGCTCGCCGTACAGCGCCCGGTAGCAGGCCTTCCGTCCCAGGTAGCCGGGCTGCGCGTGCTTGTTGGCGAGCGCGGCGAGCTGGCGGCGCCGGAGGCGCTCGAGCTCCTCATCGGGCAGCGTCGGCTCGAGCACAAGCTCGCCGAGCAGGCCGAGGCCGTCGGCGAAATACTCCTCGAGCATTGAGATCGTCACCTGGAGCATGTCCTGGCTGCCGGCGGTGTCGAGCTCGGCGCCCATGAAGTCCACCGCCTCGGCGATCTCGTCGGCCGTGTGGCCGGCGGTGCCTTCCTTGAGCATGGCGGCCAGGAAGGCCGCGAGGCCCGGCAGGCGCTGCTCGTCGGGCGCAAGCCCGGTGGCGATGAGCATCGTGGCGCAGACTCGGGCGACACGCCGGTCCTCGCAGACCACGACGCGCAAGCCGTTGCCGAGCGTATCCTCGGTGAACGCGGGAAAGCGGAACTCGCCGGCCGGCCCGGGAGCGGGCGGCTTGGCGGGGAACGACGTTGCGGCCCGCTCATCGGTCACGCTGCACCCCCTTGGGCGGCCGGCACGGCCGGCATCGCCTCGACAATCGTGCGGTTGCGCGCGGTGAAGTACTCGCCTGCCACGCGCTGTACGTCGCCGGCGGTCACCGCCAGGTAGCGTCCCAGCTCCGTGTTCGCCAGGCCGGGGTCGCCGTCGTAGAGCATGAACTCGGCGAGCACCATCGCGTGGCCCAGGCTCGTCTGGAGCCGGTCGTAGTACTGCGCCTTAATGAGGTTCTTGGCCTTCTGCACCTCGTGCTCGCTGACCCCCTCGTCGGCGACGCGCTTCAGCTCCGCCTCGATAATGGCCTTGCACCGCTCGTTGTCTTTGTCCTTGGAGATCGTCCAGATCACAAACAGGCTCGGGCCGCGGACGAACTCGGCGTAGCCGACGCACTCGATGGCGGCCTCGTGCTCCTTGATGAGCGACTTGTACAGGCGCGAGCTCCGGCCGTGCAGCAGGATGCGCTGCAGGAGCAGGAGGGGGTAGCTGTCCGGCGCGCGCCTCGGCGGCACGTGGTAGGCGAGCCAGAAGCCCGGCAGGACGGCGCGCTCGTCATCGAGCACGTCGCGCTTCTCGGCCGTCTGCGGCGGCTCAGCCGTGTCGGGCACGGGCGGCGGCTCATTGGGGGGGATCGCCTCGAAGTATCGGCGCGCCTGGGCGAGCGCGTCGTCGTACTCGATATCGCCGGCGATGGCGAGCACCGCGTTGCTCGGGGCGTAGTAGAGCCGGAAGAAGTCCTGCGCGTCCTCGACGCCGGCGGCATCGAGGTCCGCCATGTCGCCGATGACCGAGTGGCCGAAGGCCCAGTTCTCGAGCGCGAGCTCCTTGATCCGCAGGCTCGCCGGCCCGTAGGGCTGGTTGTCAATGACCTGCCGGCGCTCCTCCTTGACCGTGGCGCGCTGGTTCTCGAAGTTTTCCCGGGTCACCTTGAGCGAGCGCATGCGGTCGGCCTCGAGCCACAGCGCCAGCCCAAGCTGGTTCGACGGCAGCACCTCGAAGTAGTTGGTGCGCTCCTCGCTCGTCGAGCCGTTCATCTGGCCGCCCGCGTTGGCGATGTGCTGCATGTGCTCGGTCTTGCCCACGTGCTCCGAGCCTTCGAACATCATGTGCTCGAACAGGTGCGCAAAGCCCGAGCGGCCGGGCGTCTCGTTGCGCGAGCCGACGTCGTAGTACACGGCCACGGCCACGCACGGCGACGTGGTGTTGCGTGAAAGCACAACGCGCAGGCCGTTCTCCAAGACGTGCTGCTGGAACTCAACCTTCACCGGCAGGGCTCCGACTCGTCGTGTTGTGGGTCGTCCGCGCCCTCTATATCGCACGAGCGTCGGGTTGTATAGCGGTTTCTTGTGCGCGCGGTGCTCACCGCAGCCGGATCGCGTGTTGACAGGCCGGCGAGGGCTCGCGTACTATCCGCGCCGATTCCGGAGGAGGCGCATGCAGCACGCGGATTGGGTCCTCATCATCCTCATCGCCTTGCTCTTCTACTGGATCTTCACCAGTATCCGGCGGGCGCGTCGCGGCAAGACATTCTACGTCCGCCGCATCCCGGGCATTGATGCCATCGACAACGCGGTGGGCCGCGCCACTGAGATGGGCCGGCCGATCGTGTATACGCCGGGCGAGTCGGGCGTACAGAACATGGAGCTGTACGCCTCGCTCGGCATCCTCTCGTACATCGCCGACCGGGCCGCGCGCCTCAGCGTGAAGCTGATCGCCACCGTGCAGCGGCCCGAGACCTACCCGATGGTCGAGGAGACGATTCGCGAGTCGTACCGCAACGCCGAGCGCCTCGACGAGTTCCGCGACGAGGACGTACGGTTCCTCTCACAGCACGCGGCCGTGCACGCCATGATGACGGCGGGGATCATCGAGAACGAAGAGGCCGCAACGGCGTTCTTCTTCGGCTTGTTCGGCTACCAGAGCCTGCTGATGACCGAGCCAGGCGCGCGCCGCGGCGTGATCCAGATCGCCGGCGACACGGGCGTGTTCCAGATGCCGTTCTTCATCGCCTCGTGCGACTACGTGCTCATCGGCGAGGAGCTGTTCGCCGCGAGCGCCTACGTGAGCGGCGACCCGACGATCAAGGGGAGCTTGGTGGCCCAGGACCGCTTCAAGCTCGTGCTGCTGCTGCTGGTGCTCGTCGGGCTCCTGCTGCTCTCGGCGCACTGGTCCGTGCTCGAGGAGAGCCCCATCATGCAACTGCTGAGACGCTACCAGTAGGGCGGCATCCGTGAAGAAGAAGATCGTCATCGTCACCACATTCGTCGTGGGGCTTTTCTACTTTCTTGGGTTCGTGCTCCCGCCGTTCCTCGGCGGCGATTTCGACAACATCAGCATGACGAGTCCATGCCTCGTTGAGACCGACGGCGGCTACCGCCTCTACTACACCGGGACCCAGTCCAGGAAGGGCGCGAGCGAAGTCCGGCTCGGCATCGGGCTGGCCGAGAGCGAGGACGGGGCGCCGTGGAGCAAGCACGCCCGCAACGCGCTGCTTGCCCGCAGCATGTTCAGCAGCGACGACTGGCGCGGCCTGAGCCATCCCGCCGTTGTGCGAGAGCCCGACGGTTCCGCCACCATGTTCTACATCGGCCACGGCAGCCGCGTCGGCGACCGTGTGCTTCGGGCCACGAGCCGTGACGGCATCACCTGGCGCCGGCGTGGGCCGGTGATCACGCCGGTCAAAGTCGAGAGCGACGTGAGCCGCCAGCTGGACCGCGCTTCGATCACCGCGCTCGCCGTGCTGCGCGAGCCGGGCGGCTACGTCGCGTATTTCAGCGGCACCTACCGGCGGGATGAAAGGACAATCCACGGCATCTCGCGCGCCACGAGCAGCGACGGTATCTCGTGGGACCTCCACCTGGCCGCAAACCCTGTCTTTATGATCGAGCCGGAAAACGGGTGGGAATACAAGAAGATCACCGACCTGAGCGTCGTGCGCAGCGGCGACGAGCTGCGCCTCTACTACGCGGGCACCAAGACGTATTTCCTCGACGGGGGCAAGCGGGTCGTGCCGATGACACTCGTGGGGCTGGCGACCTCTTCGGACGGGATCAGCTGGACGCGCCACGCCGGAAACCCGGTCTTCGGCCCGGCGCTGTTCGAGCGCGGGCTCGAGGTGTACACGCGTTTCTTGCTCGACGAGGACGCGGCCGACCTGGGTGAGGAGGCCGAGAGCCTGCTCGATCGCTTCGACGCGTTGGGCCTCTCAGGTGTAAGCGTCATTCGTCACGGCGAGGGCTACCTCCTGGCCTACAGCGCGGTCAAAGAGGCGAACGCCACCGATTACCGGACCGGTTTCGCCACAAGCGATGATGGGATCACGTGGCGCACCGGCGCCACCACAGGAGCGCTCGAGCTCGGTCGGGCCCCGTACAGCACGTATGTTTCTTCAGTCACGACCTACGTCTCGCGGGTGTTTATCGTCGTGGGCGCGATGGCGCTGGGTCTCGGGCTGGTCGGGCTCGCCAAGCTGCACGGCGGCAAGATCATGAAGCGGGACAGGGACTGGGTCTACTCGATGGCGTTCTTCATCGCGCTCGCCTTCACCCTGGCCGTGGCGTTCGGCTGGGGGAAGGAGGGCACCGACGAGGGGCTCGCCGGCCGGAAGCTCTACAACATCATCTATACCGGGTTGCTTGTCAGCTTCGGCGCCTCGAGCATGGGGCTGCTCACGTTCTATCTCGCCTCGTCTTCGCACCGCTCGTTCAAGCTCAAGAGCGCCGAGGCGGGCCTGATGATGATCGCCGCCATCCTCGTGTTGCTCGGCCAGGTGCCGCTTGGCCAGATGCTGACGAACTGGATGCCCACGAGTTTGCAGATCCAGAACGTGTCGCAGCTGATGAGCTCGGTGGTCGTCAACCCCGCGATGCGCGCGATCCAGATCGGCGCAGCCGTCGGCGGGCTCGTGCTGGCCACCCGGCTGTGGTTCTCGATGGACAGGCGACGCGAATAGGAAGCTGGTATGGACTCAAAGCCCGACAGTAACACAGAACAGAATCGCGCCCGGCGTCTCGCCGAGCAGCTCGAGCGGCTTGACCGCCGGATCATCTACGGCGTGCTGTGCGTGGTGGCTGTCGCCTCGTTCTTCCTGCCCCCGTTCAGGATTCCCAGCGTCGGCACCGCAACGCGCGCGGTGTTCCGGATGGTCGAGAGTTGTCCCGACGACAAAGTCATCATCCTCGACAGCTCGTGGGACATGGGCTCGCAGTCGGAGAACCGCCCGCAGTTCCAGGCGCTCGTGCGGCACATGTTCAGGCGCGACATCAAGTTCGTCGTCACCACGCTCGGTACGACGCCCTTCGCGCCCAAGATCGCCCAGGAGCAGCTCGACATCCTCGCCGCGGAATACGAAGAGGCCACGGGCAAGAAGAAGGTCTACGGCGAGGATTACGTCAATCTCGGCTACAAGACGGCCGGCGGCGGCGGGGTGGTCGGCGCGCCGCTCGGTTTTCTGCTCGATGCGTTTGCCCGCGACATCCACGCCATCTATCCGACGGACATCAACAACACGCCCGTGAGCGAGCTCCCGCTCATGCAGAAGGTGAAGAACATCGAGCAGGCGCACCTGGTGATCTGCTGCACCTACCAGCCGAGCGTGGAGTGGATCTCGTTTATCCGCGGCCAGTTCGGCAAACCCGTCGTGTTCTCCTGCATGAGCATTGTCGTGCCGCTCTACGCGATCTATTTCGACTCAAACCAGCTCGCGGGGATCATGGGCGGCACGCGGGGCGCGGCCGAATACGAAACCCTCCTCGAGCTTGAGACGGTCGGTGAGGGGCGGCAGCTCATGACGCCGCAGTCGCTCGTGCACCTGCTCATTATCGCGTTCATCATCCTGGGCAACGTCGGCTACCTGTCGAGTCTGCGGAGGAAACGCTGATGCTGGCCGTTGGCGCCGACTATGGCGATGTATTCAAGATCGTCGAGGTGGTGGTTGGCACGATCACGTTCATGATCGTGGTCTCGTACGTGTTCAAGGACAATGCCGTCTACCGGATGCTGAGCCACATCCTGCTCGGGGTGGCGACGGCCATCGTCATCGCGATCACGTGGCGAAACGTGCTCCAGCCCAACTGGTGGGGGCCGGTCCAGGAAGGGTTCAGCAACATCCGGAAGGGCACCCGGGACTGGAATGTGCTCTGGCTGCTGTGCGTCATCCCCGGGGCGATGTGGTACACGCTCTACTTCAAGAAGCTCGAGTGGATGAGCCGGATCGTGTTCGGGATGTTCATCGGGATGGGCGCGGGGCTCGCGTTCAAGAACTACCTCCTGCTGATCGTGCCGCAGATCACGCAGTCATTCAAACCGCTCCTGGCCGTCCACGACGGGCGGATCGACCCGGCTACCACAATCAAGAATCTTCTGTTTCTCGCCACGCTCGTGACCGTGCTCGTGTACTTCTTCTTCACCTTCCGGATGGAGACGCCGTTGTTCAAGCGGACCCGCGCCTACGGCCGCTGGATGATGATGATCTGCTTCGGCACGCTGTTCGGCTACACGGTGATGACGCGGATGAGCTACTTCCTCGAGCGCTTGCGCTACGTCAAGCTCGAGCTGTTCGAGGGGGTGTTCAAGGCCATGTTCTGACGCGCTCAGCTCAGGGCCCGCCGATTCCTTCTACTCCGCGCCCGGCAGTCCGTGCTTCTTAAGGAACGCATGAAACTCCAGCACGTCGATGCCGGCGCAGGGGGCCGTGTTCCAGTTTGTGCCATAGTCATCGGGAGTCATCACCGTATTCGCCAACGCAAGGGCCTTGGCCAAGTACAGCGGCTGTCCGGTCGCCTCAAACGCCTTCCAGAACGCTTCCGTCACCCCTCCGCCGCTGACTCCCACGTGCGTCATGAAGAAATACTGCTCCGAGACATACCCCTTTCCGTCTTTCCACAGAACGAACTGGTCCTCGATGAACCGGACGATCTCCTCGCCCATGGCGATGTACTGGGGATCCTGGTCGGCGCGGTTGAAAAGGCAGATGGCCACGTGCGCCGCAGCCAGGGACCCCGCGGACAGGTACGGCGTGTTGGCCTTCGTGGCAGACACATCCCAGAATTTGGCCGGGAAGTGGAAAGGTTTCACCCTGTTGTCCAGGAGCCAGCGGAACGCGCGATCGGCGGTCTCCTTGTAGTCGAGGATTCCATACTGGCCGGCCAGACGATCGAGGAACAGGATGATCAGGGCCGGCGGGTGCATGGCATCGCTGGATGGCTGGCCCGTCTTCGGGTCGACCCCGTCGGGCCAGGTGCCGCATGGAAGCTGCGTATCGCGGTAGGTCTGGGCGAGGCGTTTGGCCGCGAGCAGGTACTTCTCCTCCTTAGTCACGTCGTACATGTCGAGGAACATCTGCCCCGGGTCGTTGGCCCTCGCCTCCCACTCCATGCGATGGTTGGTGACGCGATTGCAGGCGTCCTCGTAGAACTCCTCGTAGGATATCTCCCCGGCCAAGTACTTCCTCCAATTCGGCCCAAGGCTCTTCAACGTGCTGGGGCAGAACGCACACTTCCAGTCCGCGGGAAATGAGGTGTTGATGACGGTCTCGGCCCCGTTCTGTGCCGTCTTGAGGGCCAGTGCGGACTCATCCTGGTCCTGAGTTTCCCTGGCCAAAGAGGCCATGGACCGGGCAACGAGCCACCCGTGCGCAAACAGCCACTCCTCAGAGAGGCCTGCGTACTTCGCGTATTCCGGGCCGCGCTCGCCCTCTATCGGCAAGCGGTTCTCTTTGTAGAACGCCCACATCGGCGCCGTATCGAGCGTTCGTCTCAAGGCACGCAGGGCGCCCTCGTGCAGGTTGAACTCGTTCGTGTAGAACGGCCCCGCGAACGGCTGGCCCTTCCTGAAGTCGCGGTACTCCTCGCTCAGGTACCCGTTCGGCAGGCGTGCGGCCAATGCCTCGTCAAGTGCTGCGCACCTGGACGTGCCGATGACCTTCCCGTCTTTCTCGTCGAGGCCATCAACCGTGAGCTGGAATCGGGTGTCGTCGACGCTGACCGGGAGCGCGGTCCACACCGGCGTAAGCGGCGCCCACGGCTCGGCGGCCTCGAAGGACCACACCTTGTCGCCGACCCGCTCCGTGCCGTCCTTGTTCCACTGCGTGATGGTGAAGCGGTAGAACTTGGCGCCTTCCACCGCCTGGAAGTCGAAGGTCGGCGCGTACTTGG
>Ga0272444_10006298_pt1 | contig 10146 bp, 4 predicted proteins | sample SSMForm13_FD_201033 | JGI IMG/M metagenome (GOLD analysis project Ga0272444, IMG submission 201033) | Marine sediment archaeal communities from Little Sippewissett salt marsh, Falmouth, MA, United States - SSM-Form-13 | ecosystem: Environmental > Aquatic > Marine > Wetlands > Sediment ...
TCCTCCTCAGCCTGCTGCTGCTGGCGCCGGTGCTGGGGGCCTTTGGCCAGGCCATCCCCGGCGGGCCCATCGCCGAGAACGACGGCTGGCAGAACGTCTGGAATCTCTGGTGGGCCGGCCGCGCCCTGGGCCACCTGCAGAACCCCTTTTTCACTTCTATGCTCTACTACCCCACCGGGGCCAGCCTGTATATGCAGACGCTGAACATCACCAACGGGCTGCTGACCGCGCCGGTGACCTGGCTGGCCGGCCCGGTGGCCAGCTACAACCTGTGCCTGTTGGCCGCCTTTACCCTATCCGGACTGGGCGCCTACCTCCTGGCCCACCATCTGACCCGCAACCGGGGGGCCGCCTTTATCGCCGGCCTGGCCTTTGCCTTCTCCCCCTTTCACCTCACCAAGATGGTGGACGGCCAGCTCGAACTTTTATCGACGCAGTGGATCCCGTTCTTTTTCCTCTTTTTGCTGCGGACGATTGAGCAAACCGGGGCAACACCGGCGGAAACTCTGCCAGGCGCTCAAGATACTCGCCCAAGTGGCCTGCCCCTGGAGCACCCGGCCCCCAACAAGCACCGCGGACGCTTGGCGCTTGCCGGCAACGTCATCGGGACCGCCCTCTTTTTCGTTCTGGTGGCCCTGACGAGCTGGTACTATGCCTTCTTCAGCGCGCTGCTGGCCGGCCTGGTGGTGCTCCTGTGGGCCGTCACCCAGCGCGAACGCTGGAAACAGACACTGCTCCGCGCCGGCGTGGCCCTGGGGCTGGGTGGGCTGCTGCTGCTGCCCGTCCTCATCCCCGGCGTACAGGCACTGCCTTCCGAGGACACCGCTGCCCGCCAAGATTACTCGAGCGCGCTGATTCGCCTGCACGCGACCGACCTGCTCGACCCGTTCCTACCCAGCACCCTGCATCCCCTATGGGGGAAGTGGGCCCACAGCGTAGGGCTGAACAATCACCCAGGCCTGGGAAACGCCGCTATGCCGCTGGTGGCCGGGTGGAACGCGGCCCTGGGCTACACGGCACTGGCTGTAGCGGTGCTGGGACTGGTCGTGGCCTGGCGCCGGACCTGGCGCTGGGGCCTGCTGCTCCTGACAACGCTGGTCTTGGCCATGGGCCCCACGCTGCAAATCGCGGGGCGCAACACCGGCGTGCCCCTACCCTACGCGCTGCTGAACCTGCTCCCCGGGATAGAGCGGGCCCGCCGGCCCAGCCACTTTGTGATCTTGTCCACCCTGCTGTTGGCCCTGCTGGTCGCCTTTGGCGTCGATTGGCTGCTGAAACGGCTGGCGGGCCGTTGGCGGCTATTGTTGGGCATCGTTCTGGTGCTGGCCATCGGCTTTGAATACCTGCCCCAACCACTCCCCCGGCTCTTTCCCCGGACGCATCCCTACTATACCGAGCTGGCCGCGGACGAGGGCGCCATCCTCAACCTGCCCCCGCGCGACGAGTCCAGCGAACCGATGGTAGCCCAGATCGTCCACGGCCGGCCCATCTCCGGGGGCTATCTCTCCCGCACCCCGTCCTACCCTTTTGCGGAACAGGTTCCTGGCGTGCGCGAACTCTGGGCCGCCCAAACCTACCCCCGCGACATCCTCACCACGGAAGCGGACACCGGCCTGATCGCCCTGCGCGCCTTTGGGTTCCAGCACCTTGTGGTCTACCTGGACCAACTCGGCCCGAAACAGGAGGAGGAGCTGTCCGTTGTCATCAAGCAGATTTTGGGCGATGTCCACCCTGCCTTGCAGGACCATCGCCTCGCCGTCTACGAAATCCCTTCCCCAACGCTGCGACCTTTTGCTTACTTGGGAGACGGTTGGTACGACCTGGAACCGGACCGGCGACGCTGGATCGGGGAGCAGGCCACCCTCCAGCTGGTCAACCCGCTCACACAGACGGTGGGCATTGTGGTCCGGGTGGAGTGGCACAGTTACGAGCGTCCCCGCACAGTAGCGCTGTACCTGGACGAGCTCCCACTCGGGCCGATCGAGCTGCCCGCCTACCGTACCGGGCAGCAGTTTGGGCTGCTGCTGCCTCCCGGAGCACACGCGCTCACCTTCCGGGCCGAGACAGACCTCGAGGCCGGCCCAGCCGGCCGGCAGCTCAGCGTCAGCTTTTTCGCCCTCGCCGTGCAGCAGCACCCCGCTCCCTAACCCTTTTCTGCCCATCTCCATCCCAACTGCACCCATTTTTCAAGAAATCTCCACCCCACCTCCACACCTTGCGGCTATGATAGTGCCCAGCAAGGCCAAACGATTTGGCCTCTATAGAGAACAGTTAAGGAGGTGACCATGAAAAAAGCTTGGAAGTATGTGGGGATCGCGGCCCTGGTCGTGGTCCTGGCTGTGGGGAGCATGACCGTGATTGCCTATGCCCAGGACCCGGCAGGCGAGGCAGACGGGCCGTTCGACTTTTTCGGACGGTTCCGCCAGAACTTGGCCGGCATCCTGGGCCTCAGCGTGGAGCAGTACGACAGCGCCGTCGTACAGGCTCGTGACCAGACCCTGGACGAAGCGGTGGCCGAAGGCTGGCTCACCCAGGACCAGGCCGACCAGATACGCGAACGGATCGAAGAGACCCCCGACGGCACGCCATGGGGCCTGGAGCCCGGCTTGGGCAAGCATGGTCGGGATATGATGGGTGACTGGGACCTAAAAGGCGAGCGGACCCGTCTGCTCACTATCGCCGCTGAGCAACTTGGCATGACCGAGGATGACCTGCAGGCGGCACTGCGCGATGAGCAGACCCTCTTGGACCTGGCCCAGGAAAAAGGCGTCGATGTCCAAACCATTGTCGACGCTTACATCGCCCAGCTCACCGAGAAACTCGACCAGGCGGTGGCTGACGGCGAGATGACCCAGAATCAGGCCGACTGGATGCTTGCGCAGGCCCAGGAGCAGGTGGTCGAGCGGATCAACGGCACCTGGGAGAAACTCGGGCCGGGCAGTTCGCCCCATGGCCATCGGGGTGGCCGGCCGGGAGGACCAGATCATCCACGCGAGGACACCGATACCAATACTGATACCGGCACCGACAGCGGGACCGATACGTAGCCGATTGCAGCAAGCCAGACAGTGCGTCTCCCGACTGGCTTTTTCCGATGAAAGGGGGGATGATTATCGGATGGATCAAGACTCTGCGAGAGTCCATAGGACTCTCGCAGAGTCTTTACGTTCAGACTTGCCGGCCCCCATGGTCCTGGGCGACTCGGACCAACTGCAGGTTGGCCAGTTCGTGCTGGCCATCGGAAATCCTTCTGGAGACCCGGGCCGCGGTGGGCAGCACTGTGGAGCTAACCGCGGTGTGCGATGGAGAGGAGTTGATCGTCACCGTGACATTGGGCGAGCAATCGCAATGAGCACGGGGGATATTGCACCCCCAGTCCGGGTGTGGTACAATCTTGGCGGGCGGGCTGGCCAAGGCAGGGTTGGTCGAGACAGCGCAGCGGCCGGCCGTGTGCTATCAGGAGCGAAAAATGATTCATTTTTGTTTGCTCTGTCATACTGAAGGTACCGCCGATGATCTTGAGATTGGGTTGCCCGCTATGCTGGCCCTGAGGGAAAGGGTGGAAAGGCAAACGGGCAAAAAGTTTCCTCTCACATGGACGCTAGGCACGTATCATTTCAAGGATCCGGAAAAGCACCAGCCCGCTGTATTTGAGGAGCATGGGGAGATATTCAAGAAACTCCTCAAGCGAGGTGACGAGATCGGATTGCATCCGCATGGGATACCGGATGCAAATAACGTGATGCGGGTCGATCCATTTATCAGTGGGGACACAGAAGCCTTGATGGATGCCGGGTTTCCCAAGCCGAACACGATTGTTGTCGGCACATGGTCTCTGTACCCAAGCACGGTGCAGATTATCGAGCAGGAAGGTTACCGTGTCGATTCCAGCGCTGCTGGAGGAAAACTGGTACAAGATGGAATTGTCATCTACGAGTACCCACCCGATGATGTATTGCATCCTGTCTGGCGCAGACCTTATCGAATTTCCAGAGAGAACGTTTTACGATCAGGGGATTCGGAGGTCATTGAAATACCTGCATCAGGGCACTTGATCGAGTTTGGGAGGGGGGAAGACGAGGAACTTGTTTGGGAGTTTTTTGAGCATCACATCACCAAACGTTTCAAGATGCGCTGGGAACAAAGAAAAGCGCTCGCGGTGGATGTATTTGAAGTCTTTTGGCATCCATTCGAGGTCCTAGAAAATCGGTCATCCGCAACGCTTAACACGCCCCTATTGGCGAGATTTGAAAAGTTTCTTTTGGAAATCAGCACGTGGGAAGGCGTACAGTTTTCAACCGTTTACGATGCGGCGATGGATTGGAACTGTAGCGTAGAAGGGTAACCCCCCGTTGTAGCTGGAGCGCACAGGCCCAGCGAACCTGCAACCTGTGACCCTCTCCCTGCCTCCTGCATCCTATTCCTTTGACAAAATCAGTGGAAATCGGCGCCAAATCCATTGAAGGTAGGGACCGAATTCATTGAAAGTTGGAACGAATTCAGTAAAGGTCGGACCCATGTGGATTGAACCTGGGGGCTGGTTGATTGAACCTGCGGACTAGTTGATTCTAGCTGCAACCGTATGGATTCTAGCCACAACTGTATTGATTCTAGCCGCAACTGTATTGATTCTAGCCGCAACTGTATTGATTCTAGCTGGAACCGTAGGGATTGAAAGTTGGGCCGTACTTTCAATCAACTACTTTCCAGCTAGAATCAACTCGCCAGCAGCTAGAATCAACATGGTCTCGACTCAGTTGAGTTTTGGTTCAAACTCATTGGAGCTGGGCTCCGGCTTCCTTGACTTTTACTCCATTTCTTTCTTGATTTTGGTCCCAATTTCCTTGATTTCTTGCCGGTCTCTGGATTTGGCGTCCCCAAGCTTGGTTGTCCGCAGCCTGTTCTAGAAGCCGCTGGGGAACGGTCGGGTGACCGCCCCCCAGGGCTTGGTGCTGGAATTGGCCGAGATGGAGGATTGTGTTGTCAGGACGGCTGATCGCCGCCAGGAGGAAAAACCTTCCGCTTCACGCTGCCGCGGGTGGAGGACATCGACCGATAAAGATTTCACGCCAAGGCGCAAAGCTTTCAACACTCTTTGCGCTTTGGCGTAAGCTTTGCGCCTTGGCGTCTTTGCGTGAGGCGAAATTTTCAGTTCGAGATCCAGCCTTATTGTACCGTTACGCCGGCCTCACGCCAACGGACGGATGCGCACCTCGATGTCTTCGCCGCGCAGCAGCTCGACCAACTGGTTGGTGTCGGTGCTGCCATAGTGATAGGGATAGAGGACCCGGGGACGAAAGGCCCGCGCCGCGTCAGCGACCATCTCGGGCGTCATGGTGTAGGGCAGGTTCATCGGCAGGAAAGCATAGTCAATATCCTGGAGCTTTTTCATCTCGGGGATGTTCTCCGTATCCCCGGCAAAGTAGATGCTGGTGTCGCCAAAGGTGACGATATAGCCGTTGCCGACCCCCTGGGGGTGAAAGGGCTGCCCGTTGTCGCGCTTGTGGACAATATTATAGGCCGGGATGGCCTTGATGTGCATGTCGTCCACGGTGCGCTCGTCGCCATTGGCCATAACGATGCCACCCTCGACCTTTTGCTTGCAAACCGGGGCCATGACGATCTTGGTCTCCGGCGTGCGCACCTTGGCCAGGGAACCCGTATCGCAATGGTCAAAGTGCTCGTGGCTGATCAGTACATAGTCGGCCTTGGGCAACCGGGAATAGTCAGCGACCTCACCGTACGGGTCGACGTAAATCTGTTTCCCTTTCCACTCCAATAAGAGGCTGCCGTGGCCAAGAAAGGTAATCGTCACCTCCCCGACGGACGTCGGCAGTACGTCACTTTCGAAATGTTTTGCCGCAGTCATCCTGATACCTCCTGTTCATCCGTGCAGGGTAACGAGAAGCCAAAAGTGCTCCCCTTGCCCAACTCACTCTCTACCCAGACCGTGCCCCCGTGTTGATCGACGATGGCCTTGACGATGGCCAGACCCAGACCGGTGCCGGCCGGCCGGCTCTCGCCGCGCTGTGGGACCCGGTAAAATTTCTCAAAGATACGCGGCAGCGCCTCCCGCGGGATGCCAATGCCACTGTCCTGCACCGTCACCGTAATCTGCCCCTCCCGTTCCCACGCCTGGACCCAGATCTCTCCCCCGACCGCAGTGTACTTGAGCGCGTTCCCGATCAGGTTGTCCACCACTTGGCGCAAGCGCACGGGGTTGCCCATCACCGGCGTAGGGAGCGGCGCTATTTGCGCCTGGATGGTCACCTCGGCCGTCTGGGCCGTAAAGGCCGCTGCCTCTACCGCTTCGCCAATCAGCTCCTCCAGGTGACACGGCTCCCGCACCTCCTCCACCCCAGACTCGATCTTGCCCAAATCCAGCAGATCCTCCACCAGCGCCGCCAAGCGGCGGGATTCGGCCTGGATGCGCCGGGCCAATTCCTTGTACTCGCCCTCGATCGCCTTGGACAGTACCTCGGCGTAGCCGTGAATGGTCGCCAGCGGCGTGCGCAGGTCGTGGGAGACCACCGAGACAAACTCGTTCTTCAGGCGATTGACCTCCTTGAGATGGGTGATATCCTGCATCACGGCAACCCACCCCCCCTCACCACGCGGACCGACTGCCACCGCCGAGACGGTAAAGAAAAGGATCCTTCCCTTGGGCAGGGACAGTTCCGCCGGGGGGACCAGGCTGCCCGACTCCCGGGCCCGCCGAAAAGACGCGATGAGCGGTTCGTAAGGCAGGGCGTCCACCAGCGGCCAGCCAAGAACCTGGTTCAAGCGCACACCAAAGGTATCCTCGGCGGCCGGGTTCAACAGCGTGATGCGGAGCTTTTGATCAGTGGCCACGATGGCCTCGGTCGCTCCGGACAGAATCGCCTCCAGCCGGCCGCGCTCCTGCTTCACTGCAGCAAAGAGTCGCGCATTCTCCAGCGCCACGGCCGCCTGCGCAGCAATGGTCCCGAGCAGGCTGAGGTGATCCGAGAGGAAATGATCCGGCTGCTCGTGAGTCAGGGTCAACACGCCGGCCACCCGCTCCTGATGGATCAACGGCACGGCCAAGGCCGAGCCGGCCATCGTGTGTGCGTTCTCGGTAGTCACCCAACGGGCATCCTGGCGCGTATCGGGAAGGATCGCGCCTTCGCGGTTCTGGAGCACCCACCCGGCCAGTCCCTCCTGGACGATCTCCCCCGGCACGGCATACAGGACGGTGCTGCTGCGCCCACGGTAGGTCGAGATGCAACGCAGAATCCCGCCCTCTTCATCGAGCAAGATGACGCTGCCGTGGGTCGCCTCGACAGAGGCGATGGTCAACTCCAGGATACGGGAGAGGATCGCATCCAGCTCCAGTTCGGCGCTGAGCTCGCGATTGATGCGATAGAGCAGCGCCGTCTTGCGCTGCTCAGCCAGGAGCGCTTCCTGGTTGCGCTTCAGGCGCAAATGGGTCCGCACGCGCGCCAAGAGTTCCTCCCGTTCGGGCAGCTTGGTCAAAAAGTCGTTCGCCCCAGCCTCCAATCCCTGGACCTTGCTGTCCACGTCGTCGAGGACAGTGAGGACAACGATGGGGATCGTGGCCAGATCCGGATTCTTGCGAAACTCGCGGGTCAAATCAAAGCCATTCATATCCGGCAGGATCACGTCCTGGAGGACAAGGTCCGGGGGATGCTCGGCGACCAGTTCGAGGGCATCGGCCGCACACTCTGCCTCAAGCAGGGTGTAACCGGCCCCCTCTAACCAGCGCCGGGCCCACATACGGCTGTATGGATCGTCATCCACAATCAGGATATCGCCACCTGGTTCTTCATGTGCGTCGCTCACGCTATCTATTCTCCCGTTATGTCGATATGGAGAGGGCGATTTGTCTTTCAGAGTACATTTATCATACCGCGAAAAGCTTTCGGCGTCAAGTAACGATTGCCGATTATCGATTGACGATTGGCGATTGCTGTCCCTTGCTCCTTGCTAGGGCTGCATCAAAGTCGGCCAGTAGGCGGGCTACTAACCAAAGGGCATACTCTGACCACGAAATATACGAAATACACGAAAAACGAGGATTCCCTGTTGGTGTGTTTCGTGTTTTTTGTGGTTCGTTACTGACCGAACATGACGCGGCCCTACCCCTTGCCCCTCGTTACTTGAACAAAAGTTGCTTCCATGGTAACATTGCTGGAGTAATTGTTCAAGCAAATGAGCGTTTTGCTACAAAAAGATGTACAAGCCGCATACTTAACAGGGCAAGATTGGGACACAGATCATACAGATGCGCACAGATTTAAAGAATTTTGTCTTTCTATCCGTGTTCATCTGTGTTCATCTGCGTCCAATATGCTTGTCGGTTTGAGGCACAGTACTGTTGGGCAGTTATGCCCAAGAAAAGCTGCCAAGGATGATCCATGCTCCGACTCGCCTACCGCAACTTGCGCACCCGGCCGGCCCGCAGTATCCTGACCGCCCTGGCCATTGCTTTCGGCGTAGCGATGATCCTGGCCATGCGGATCGTCACCGTCGCCGCGGAGCAGGCTAACGGCGACGTCCGCCGCAACCAGCTGGCCGGGGCAGATTTGGAGGTCAGCAGCGCCACCGGGGCCTTTTTGCGCGCCGACCTGGCCGCAGAGATCGCGGCCCGCCCCGAGGTCGCGGCCGCCGCCCCGGTCTACCGCCGGCCCGAGGGAGCCACGACGACAACGACGGAGCAGCCGGCCCTGATCGGGGGGCATATCCTGACCGGCACCGGGCTGCTGTTGCTCGGCGTGGACCCGGCCCATCTGCTCACGCCCTACGAACTGGCCGCGGGGTCCTTCTTCTCCGCCCCCGACGCCGCCGAGGTGCTCCTGCCCCAAAGCTGGGCGCAACTGCACCAGGTCCGCGTGAACACGCACCTCACCTTGACCACCGGCACCCAGGCCCGCTCCTACACCGTCGTCGGGCTCTTGGAGGCCGGCCCGGAGGAGGGCCTGCTCGGCCGGCCGACCGCCTGGCTGCCCCTGGAGACCATGCAGGCCGGTTTCGAGACATCGGGGACCGCCAGCAGCATCCTGGTCCAACTCCGGCCGGGGGTACTCCCTGAACCAGCCCGCGACCAACTGCGTGCGGACCTGAGTACACTCTACGTGGTCACCAGCGCCACCGGCAACGCGGCCGGGGGGATTCAATCCCCCATGCTGATGATCGTCGACGCCGCCCTGCCCTTTGCCGGTGTGGCCGTGATCCTGGCCGGCGCCTTTCTCGTCTACAACGCCTTTGCCATCACCCTAAGTGAACGGCAACGTGAAATCGGCCAATTGCGCATCCTGGGGATGACGCGGGGGCAGATCCTGCGCTTGGTGCTGGGCGAGGCCCTGCTCGTGGCCCTGCTGGGGTCGGCCGTGGGGCTGCTGCTGGGCACCTTGTTGGGGCGCGGGATGATTGTGGTCTTTGTCGGCTTTGTCCAGGGACTGCCCATCCCCAAACCCAGCTGGCCGCTCGACGGGGCACTGCTGGCCGTCGGGGCCGGGGTCCTGAGCACCCTGACCGTCACCCTGAACCTGGCCCGCCGGGCCGGCCAGGTGAGCCCGCTGGAGGCCCTGCGGAGCAGTGCGCAAGACGAAGCCGGCCAGAACTGGTACGTCCGTTGGGGTTGGGTGGTCGCCGTGGGACTGTTGGCCTTTTATTTTGTCGTCAACGCGCTCGTCGAGCAGGACATGCGCCAGACGAGCAGCCTGGATATGCTCGGCGTTTGGTTCTTTCCCCCCTTTATTCTGGCCGGGGTGGGCCTGTTCGCCCTGCCGGCCGGGGTGCAAAGCATGCGCTGGCTCCTGGGCAAGATCGCCCCCCGCCTGCGCGTGGTTCCCAGGCTCGCCGCAGCCAACCTGGGGCGGCAGCAGGCCCGGGCCATGCTGACGGCCGCCACGCTGGCCATCGGGCTGATGCTGGTCACCGCGATGGCCGGGATGACCCTGATCATGCAGGCCTTTTTCCGGGACAATCTGCTGGTGCTCTTCGAGGCCGACTTTTTGCTCGTCCCGTCCATGCCCTCCAATTCTTACGCCAGCGCCGTTTCCCTCCCCAGCCTGCCACCACTCCCTTCCGCAGCGCAATCCGAGCTGGACGCCATCGCCGAGGACGCCGACGTAGGTTACATAGCCAACATCCAGCTGCCCGGCT
>Ga0272444_10006300_pt1 | contig 10145 bp, 5 predicted proteins | sample SSMForm13_FD_201033 | JGI IMG/M metagenome (GOLD analysis project Ga0272444, IMG submission 201033) | Marine sediment archaeal communities from Little Sippewissett salt marsh, Falmouth, MA, United States - SSM-Form-13 | ecosystem: Environmental > Aquatic > Marine > Wetlands > Sediment ...
GGCCAATACCTGCAACGGCTCGACGCCTCGGTTAATCTCAGGGACACTCGCATAGACCTCGGGCCACGCTTCCGCAAGAAAGCCGGGCAGAAAGGTCGATTGTCGTTCGAGTTGCTCCCACGCAACGGCGAACCCGCTTCCCAGCCAATGTCCGGCAATGACATGTTGAAGCGACATGGGACAAGCCTGAAAGGATATTGGCTCAGCCCGCAGGCGGACATGAACTTCACCATCCGCTATGTCGCCGAGGACGCCAACGCGCTCTTGCCGGTCCCCGTCGACAGCAACAACGTGGCCTGGTCCATGAACGCCCACGTAAAGGACGCCTCACAAATCGCCCGATATTCCCCCGCCCTGGCTGAGTTGCTTGCGGGCGCTGCCCTGAGCGGAACGATGGATTTAACCACCACGGGCCGACGCGATGGAGAAACACTGCGCCTCGATGCCACATTGGATGCATCGGACCTCTCGCTGGCCTCGAAAACACACTTCGACGTCAAACGATCCAAGCCGTCCGGCACGCCGCTGCGAATCCGCGTACAGGCCGACGCCAGGCTTAAGGGCGATCTGCTCCGAGCCAATATAGGCCAACTCGATATCGACTACGCCGCAAGCCGAGCCAAGGTGAAAGGATGGGCGACTTGGCCAGCTAGCGTACTCACGCCGCTCGCCCAGGCCGATCCCGACAAACCGGGAGTGCCCAAAACCCGAACGAATGCCTGGCAAGCGGAGCGATTCGACCTCGACGCCAACGCCTTGCTGGTACTCGACGGGGGCCTGCGGGAACTGGTGCCGGAAATCGACTCGCTGCTTACGCAATACGGCGTGACCGGCAGATGTCAACTTGACCTCGCCGCCGACGCCGACGCCAATGGCCTGCGAATGACCGTCGGCCTGGACGCCGCCGACCTCGCCGTTGAATACGTGGCGCCACCCCTGCCAACCGGGACCGACCCCAACTCCCTGGCGGCACAGCTGGCGAGAGTGGGCTCGTTACGAAAACGGGCACACTCGCCCGCGCTCGTCAAGCTGGACCTGTCATGCCCCAGAGACCTCGCCAGACTTCGCGTACATAATCTGCTAGTCCGCGCCGGGCATCTCCAACTCCTTGCCGGTGGAACGATCATTCCCCAAGACCCCAATGCGCCCACCCACGCGCTGCCGAAAGTGGACCTCCACGCCTCAATATCCACGCCTCGGGCCGAGACGCTCCAGCAGTTCGCCCCGACCCTGCGAACTTACGGTCTATCCGGCGGCTTCCTGCTGGATGTTTCATCGGCTGACCTGCTTGCCGGGCGGGTAGATCGCGCCATGCTCCGCCTGAACAAGGTCCAGGCCCGCCTCGCAGGCAAGAACGTGCTCGCCAACGGCACGTGCCTGGTCGATGGCATCAACGCGCCCCCGCCCTGGACGAACCGATTGCCAAGTATCGCCCGTGTGCGATTCGATGGACTGGAATTGCAGATCGGACGAAGCCATGCATGGCTTGTGGCGGATGTGTCCAACATCCCCGCCGCCGCGACAGGCGACATCCACCTTCTGGCCGAAACGCTCGACTCGCAGGAGATCGACCTCTGGCTTGCCAGGCCCGAGGCGCCCAAGCCGGACCCGCTTCGGCCTTGGAGCCTCACCGACGCCGAACGCCGCGACGTCGAAACCCAGGCCAGGCAACTCGCCTCGCTGATGGCAAAACACCTGGCCAAGGCAAAACTCACCGTTCGCCTCACCGCCGACGCCCTGCGGACCTACGACAAGTCCGTAATGCTGGCCTACGACGTGCAGCACGTGGACTTCTCAGCCAAGGTCGACAAGGGGCAGTTCGCCGTGTCCTACACCGCCGGACTCAACGGCGGGCTACTGCACGACGACGCCACCGGAGACCTGACGGACTCCAACAGCCTCGCGCACTGCGAAAACCTTATCGATGGCGTCCTGGCCGAGGAGAATATTCAACCGCAACTCGCAAAGTTTTTCCCAAGCAACACCATCAAGGGCTCTTTCAGCAAACGCGAGAAATCCGTCGCTCCACTTCTCGATCTGCTGGCAGTGACCCTCGACGCCCGCTGGCCAATCATCCGCGTGGGCACCAACAGAACCGTCGCCATCAAAGGTTTGACGCAAGGCCGGGCCGCACCGCAGTTCGTTACCAAGATATTCCCCGGACTGAACCTCACCAAGTATCCCTACGAGAAGATGACCGCCTTCGCCAAGTTGAAGCCCGACGGCATCGTTGAAAACGACATGGTGTTTTCCGGCAAATCTTATGATCTGTACATGGAGGGCACGACCGACGCAAACGGTATTGCCCAATATGAGATCGGGCTGATCCTTCTGGGCACACCCCAGTCCGCCAAGTGGAACCACACGTACCGCCAGGGCCGGATTCCCCTGCTGAACTTCCAGGCCCGAATCGACGGCGGAAAGATGCATGACGAGCAGGTTTCGTACCTTTGGCCTAACGAAGCCCTGTTCACAATCTTTTTGAAGAACAACATTTTCTACCGTATTTGGCTCGCCAGCGGTAACAATAGGAAAAAGTGACCGAAAACCAGACATCCCGCGCCGAGTCCCAAGAGACCGGCAACGCGCATTCCCGCTGGCTGATGCGGAAGAAGCGCCCCGTGCGAACATGGATATGCCTGGCGATATGCATGCTAGGCTATGCGGGGGCATGCGCGTTCTGGCGGCTTCTCGCCAGCGGACAATGGGCTGATTTTCGCCCGATCGCGTTCTACCGCGATCTGACCATTCCCCTTGGGGAAATCTTCCGCCATCCGCTGGATGTGATGACGTATCCCTGGATGATCCTGGTGCTCGCCTTGGCACTTTCCCTGCTGGTGCTCGTGCCCCTTATCCTTGCGGTGCTGTACCGCCCCACAATGACCGTGCCGCTCGTCATAGTACTCATCGCGATGGGACACATGCCCGTGCTCGCCCTGGCCGTCGGCGTTGGATGCGCGCTGGCTGGACGAGCCAAGTTCCGCCGGGACATGCCCCATGCCGCTCTGCTGCTCGGAATGGTGCCGACAACCGTATATTTCGCAATGTCCGCCCTGGCCGGCACGGATGTCGCCGTGGTTCTGCCACTCCAGCGATGGGTGCTGTATGCGCCGCTTTTGATCGCTCTGATCTCCGGGGCGATACTCGGGGCAATGCTGCTGGGCCTGGCGAAACTATCGAGCTACCGCACCGTGGCCGTGGTGCCGGTATTGACCGCCATCCTGGCCGGACCGGTGGCACTGTTCTATCTCCAGGTCGGACCGGATGAACTAAGCTATGCCGTCGTGGTCAACCAACTGCAATCCAGCGGATCGATCTTCGACGACGAGGCCCTGAAGCCATGGACCCGGCGGCACGACGCCGCGGGCCTCAGCACACAAGCACTCGCCGAACGGGTGCAGGAAGACCTCCACTCGCGACGCGACGAACTGCTCGACAGATGCCAACGCTTCATCCACCGACACCCTGAGAGCCAGCGAGCACCCGAGATACTCTGGCTGAGAGCGCGGGCGATGAGCCTTCAACTCGACAAGGTCGCCCTGGGCGGCGGGCTGATAAAGTACTCGCCTACCTTCACGCTGCCGGTCTCAACCAAAGCTTGGCAGGAACTGCGGGAAACCTGCCCCGCCAGCAAACAAGTCCCCCTGGCAGAGTGGGCCCTGGCTGAACTTGCCCTGCGAAGTATTACCCACGGCGAGGACGCCAATACGCAAACGCGTATCGCCGATAATCAACTCCACCGCGCCGCGGAGACGCTCGAAGAGATTGTGGCACGCGACACCGAACTGAACCAACTCGACGAACGGGCCGCAAGAGAGGTCTTCTTCCCGCCGACCGAAGTACCAAACCGCGACTACTACCGGGGCGCACTCGAGGCCGTCAATCGCCTTACCTGGCTGATGCGTCGAAACAAAGTGCTGGACGACCCCAACGCCGCCGAGGCGCTAGGGGCCTACCTCGACATCAACCCCAAACTGCCGGACTACTACCAGCGGCTGAGCAAACTACTCGGCGATTCGAAAAAAGCACGCGAGAAAACAAGCCTCGGCGACAACCTGAAACTCGCGATCGCGCTTCAAACGCCTAACGTATACGAACGTGCCGAGATGCTCATTACGCTCGCCAGGAATCAGCGAACTGACGCTGCCATTGTCGCCAACTTCGAACTCGGCAAACTGGCGATGCGCACGGCTGAGGCGCCGGCGATCAGCCTGGTCAACGGCCTGAAGAATCCAGAAGAATACTTCCAAATCGTCATCGCCGCCCCCGATAACCCATACCGCAAAAAGGCAGCCAAGCTGCTGGAAAGTATTCAACCCGCCGGCGGTGGCGACTGACCCATGGGTAGCCCTGATGAAGGCGAAAACCGCCTTATCATGCCAAACCGCCCTCCTGCCCCTTGCACGAGGATGCCTGCGCTGAGAAACTTGCTATTATGAGCACCCAGCCTCAAAACCCGGATGCCCCGCGGATCCTCATTGCCTCCGCATCGGTCGGCGCAGGCCATAACCAGGCCGCCAGGGCCATCGCGGAATCCCTTCGCCTGTCCATGCCCAATGCCAACATCGACCTGGTGGACACGCTTACGTTCGCTCCATGGTGCTTCCGAGCCTACTACGCCGGAGGCTACGAGTTCCTGGTGACAAAGCTGCCGCGACTCTATGGATGGGGCTTCCGAATGAACGACCGCCCGCAGGGACCCCGCCGCGGGTTGCGGGAATACGTGAGACTCTTCAGCGAAAGACTGTATCTCCGGCGATTCGCCAAATACATCCGCCAGACCACGCCCGACCTGGTCGTCAACACACACTTTCTCGCCCCGCCGGTGATCGCTAAAATGATCCGTCAAGGCCTGTACGCCGGGCCACAAATTACGGTCGTCACCGACGTGCTGGTGCATCGTTTCTGGCTGTCGGAAAACGTGGAGCACTGGTTTGTCCCTGCCGACAGCACGGCCGACAAGCTGAGAGCCTGGGACATCGAGCCCAGCCGCATTACCGTCAGCGGAATTCCCATCCACCCCAAGTGGACCAGGCCGCTGGACCGCCAAAAGGTACTGGCCGAGTGGAATATGCCCGCGGACAGGCCCGTAGTGCTGCTGTCCGGCGGGGCGGAGTTTACTTGCGGCCCCATCCTGCAGATCGCCCGGGACATAGTCCAGAAAAGCCCCGACGCATTCGTGGCAGTGCTAGCCGGGAGAAACAAGGCCCTGCTGGGCAGGCTGGCCCAAGTGCCCCAGGCCGGGCGGGACATTGTCGGCATTCCGTTCACAGATCGCGTCCATGAACTTGTCGCCGTATGTTCGCTGATGGCAACCAAGGCCGGCGGACTTACCACGGCGGAGTGCCTGGCCCACGGCACGCCGATGGTCCTGCTCAAACCCTTGCCAGGCCAGGAGGCTGGAAACGCCGAACACTTCGCCCGACACGGAGCCGCCGTCATAGCCCGGAACGACAGCGACGTCGCCGACCTGGTCGCGGGGCTACTGGCCAACCGGGACAAACTCGCCAGGATGAGCCATGCCGCCAGCAACCTTTACCGCCCGGGCGCCCAGACCATCACCGACGCCGCAGGCCAAATGCTGGCGCGACAGCAGAAGCTTTAACCACAGAGACGCAGAGACGCTGAGGGTGAGCAGAAGAAAAGCAGGCGGGAGAATACACAGAGAAATCGATTGCATGTAATCCGCTGGATTTCTTCGTTTCCCTACTACCTGCTACCTTCTTCAAGCCACCTTCTTACGCAAGCAGTTTCGCAAGCCGGTCGAGGCCTTTGTCTATCTCTTGCAGGCTCGTGGCGAAGCTGAGGCGAACGCAGCGGTCCTCGCCGAAGGCGTTACCCGGCACAAGCGCAACGTTGGCGCCTTCCAGGCAGGCCTTGGCGAAAGTCATGGAGTCGGCAACATCCACGCCCGCTATGCTTCGCCCGTAATGTCGATGCACGTCTGGGAAGCAGTAGAACGCCCCGGTGGGCATTACGCAGGAAACGTCAGGCAGTGCGAGAAGCCGCTCGTAAAGATGCTTGCCTCGGGCCTCGAACTGCACTCGCATGGCCTCGATGGCCTCGGGGGCCTTTGGGTTTGTATAGGCTTCATACGCCCCGGCCAGGGCGAAGCTCACCGGGTTGGTCGTCTCGTGACTCATCAATCTGCTGACGGCCCCGATGAATTCCTTGGGGCCGGTGACCCATCCAAGTCGCCAGCCCGTCATGGCGAACGTCTTGGCCAGGCCGTTGAAGATCATCATCCGATCCGCAAGTTTCGGCTCGACGGCCACCAGGGAATGGAACTGGGTCTCGCCGTAGATAAGGTTTTCATATATCTCGTCGGTAAAGACTATGAGGTCGGTCTTGAGAATCGCCTCGGCAAGGTCGGCCAGTTCCTGGCGGGTGTAGGTAACTCCAGTGGGGTTGCTGGGCGAGTTAAGCAGGATGATTTTCGCATCGCCGCCCATGTCGAGAATCTGCTGCGGCGTGATCTTGAATCCGCTCTCGGGACTTGTGGGCATCGGGATCGGCACGCCACCGGCGAGTTTCACCTGCTCAGGGTAGCTCACCCAGTAAGGCGCGGGAATCAGCACCTTATCGCCCGGGTCGACCAAAACCTGGAAAGCATCGTAGAGCGCATGCTTTCCACCAAACGTCACAGCCACCTGTTCGGGTGAGGCCGTAACGCCGTTATCACGAGCGAGTTTTTCGCAGATGGCCTGCTTGAGCGCCTTGAGTTGGCGAGGGTTGTACTTGGTATCACCGGCGTCGAGAGCTGCCTTGGCGGCATCCTTGATGAATTGCGGGGTATCAAAATCCGGTTCGCCCGCGCCGAAACTGACCACGTCGATCCCGTCGGCCTTCATCTGCCCGGCACGTGCGGTGATAGCAATGGTAGCACTGGCGGGCACGCAACTTATTCGATCGGAAAATTTCACTGGCTGCTCCTGATTTCCATAAAACAGCGGGCGCCCGGCCCTGTTCGGCACCGGCCACCCGCTGTGGTCTGTTGGTATTGACCGACGACTCAGTCGATCGCGCCTTTGCTCGGAACGTAACCGACAAGATCCAGGAACCGGTCACTGCTGATGACCGGAACCTTCAGGTCCGCAGCACGGGCCTTGATTTCCTGATAGCGGTTGAACCCCTTGAGCCGCTCCTTATAGAGAGCCCAAGCATCCTCGGGGTCGTTGTCGTCGGGCTTTCTCGGCCTGCCTGGCTGATCGCCGAGGACCACGAACGCTGTGCTGATACTCAACTCATCCACCACCGAGCCACCGTAGCGGCGAATGATTTCCTTGACGGCTTTGTTGCCGGCCCGTGTCGCCTCGCCGGTATCGTTGAGGTCGAAATCGCCCTCAACCAGGAACTTGTAGTCTCGCAGTGCGTCGAAGACCAAATTTGCCACGAGGTCGCCGGAGATTATCGGAGTAGCCTTGCTCTGCCGGATGATCCGGGCCTCGCAGACTCTCTCGCTGACATTGTAGACTTCCACAACGCCCTTGCCTTGGCCTGTCGGGTCGACGCCGGTATACGGGAACACGGTAAACCGAAGGCCCTCGGTGACTCGATCCTTGCTGCCGATACCCAGGTAGACCAGTCCCTGAGCCTGATCGACGGAACTGACCTTGCCGTCAGCCCGATCGATAACCGTGTCGGTAGCAAGGTGGCCTGGGGTCAGCAATTTGTTCAGCCGCACGACCTCTCGCTCAAGCTTGAGGATCTTGTCCTGAAGGCCCTTGGCCTCGCTGGACTGGGCTTCGATCTGCTTGCGGAACTCGCCGATCGCATCGTTAAAGGTCTTCTTGGCCTCTTCGAGTTCTGCCGAATGCTTGGCCTCGGCGTTGGCGAACTTCGTGTCCAGCGCGGCGATCTGCTTATTCTTCTCGGCGAGTTGGGGCTCGAAACCAGCCTTGGTGTCTTCGAGTTCCTTTTTCGCCCCGGCAACTTCGCCCGTCAACCGCTTGATGTCGTCGTTGAGCTTGCCGATCTCGGCCTGCTTGACATCCAGTTGCGAGTTGAACTCACTCATGTGCGCCAGCAGCCCGCGCCGGGTCGGCGGGTTGACGGCCTTGAAGGTCTGATCGATTTTCTGCTCAGCCGCCTCGAATGTCGTATTGGGCGAGCCGGTGATGTGTTTTGCCAGCGAGGCGACCTGCGCGGTCAACTGCCCCACCACAGTCTTGGTCGCATCGCTCTGCGAATCATCAAACCTCTGCATCATGGCTCGAATTTCACCACGGCCTTGCTGCTCGCCACTGATGATCTTCGCTCTGGATGCCCTGAAGCGATCAACCTTCTCCTGGGCTGTGTTGAACTTATTGAAGAACAACACCGCTATCACAGTAGCGAAGATAAAGAGGATTACAAAAACGATCAAAAGATACGGGGGCGTGCGACGTTGCACTACGCGTGCCATGCGTCAACTCCTATCCTAGAGGGCATCCACCACTCGTCGACGAAACCATATTCACCGAAGGTGCGACCTGTCAATAAGCCGCTCCGCAGCAAACAGCCGCGCTGCATGGGGCCACCTGAGAACCCGGGCGACTCCATACTGCATAAGTATGAACAACTCCCGCGAGGTTCTCAACTCATTTTTATCGCGAAAGCGCTTAATAGCGAAGAAGCTGGTCACTTGCCCAGTTTTTGATTCAGCAATTGTTGGACCTCTGCCGGCCTGGCCGTGCCGCCAGAACGCTGCATTACCTGGCCCATAAGAAAGCCAAAAGCTCGCTTTGCATTTTTCCCACCTTCCATAACATCTTGAACAGCCTGCTGGTTAGCTGCGACAGCATCTTCGACCCACGCTTCCACCGCCCCGGTGTCCGTCATGGCCAGCAGACCATCGGCCTGGGCTATCGCAGCGGGAGAGTCGCCGCTTTCCACAAGCCGATCAAATATCTTCGCTGCCGAGGTAGCATTGACTTTCCCATCGGAAAGCATCCTGGCCAACTCAGCGAGTCGCCCCGCCTTGACGCCGATTTCCGCGATGGAGCAGCCTCGCTCGTTGGCAAGGGCGGCGCCGCGCCCGAGAAGCAGGTTCGTGCATCGCTTCGCGTCGGCCCCGGCGGAGACAGCCTCGTCCAGCAGATCACCCGTCGGGGAATCCTGTGTCAGCGCGTCGGCTTCCTTATCGGTCAACCCGTACTCGCTCATGTACCGCTTGCAACGCGCCAGCGGAAGCTCGCCGATCTGACTGGCCTGGGACTCTCGCCAGGCGTCATCCACAGCCACCGCGGCAAGGTCGGGATCGGGGAAGTAACGGTAGTCGTGGCTTTCTTCCTTCTCTCGCTGGAAGACCGTAATCCCGCGAGCGTCGTCGTAGCCACGATTCTGCTTGTTCTTCTTGCCGAAGGCATAGCCTTCCCGGTCTTCCTGCCACTGCTCGTACTGCCGGGCGATCTCATAGGTGACCGTCCGCTCGAGCGCCCGGAAGCTGTTGAGGTTCTTCACCTCGACGATCGGCGTCTTGTAGAGTTTTCCGGCATGTTCGATGTGCAGGTTGATATTGGGCTCGAATCGCATGTGCCCCATCTGCATGTTGGCTTCGCTGACGCCAAGCCAGCGGACAAGCCTGTGCATGCCCCGGCTGTAAGCCATCACCTCCTCGACGGTGTTCATGTCCGGCTGGGATACTATCTCCAGAAGGGGCACACCGGCGCGGTTGAGGTCCACGCCTGTATGCGACGGATTGTCATGAACGTTCTTGCCGGCGTCTTCTTCGAGATGGGCCCGCAGAACGCGTATTTTGCGGGTTTTGCCGCCGGGGAGGGCAATTTCCAACTCGCCGTCGCGGCACAAAGGCATGTCGTACTGGCTTATCTGGTAGTTTTTCGGCAGGTCCGGGTAATAGTAGCTCTTGCGATCCCACTTGGTCAGCGGGTCCACCTCGCATCCGAGAGCCAGGCCCACCTTCATGGCAAGCTCAACCGCCAGAGAGTTCATCACCGGAAGTGCCCCGGGCATGCCCAGGCAGACCGGGCACACGTTGGTGTTCGGCTCGTCACCGAAGTGGTTGCGGCAGCGGCAGAACATCTTCGTCGCCGTCGCGAGTTCCACGTGAATCTCCAAGCCGACAACGGCCTTGACTTTATCCGAAGACTCCACCATTGGGCATCCTCTCAGTACATCTTTATTTCAAACACCATCATCAATAC
>Ga0272444_10006301_pt1 | contig 10145 bp, 5 predicted proteins | sample SSMForm13_FD_201033 | JGI IMG/M metagenome (GOLD analysis project Ga0272444, IMG submission 201033) | Marine sediment archaeal communities from Little Sippewissett salt marsh, Falmouth, MA, United States - SSM-Form-13 | ecosystem: Environmental > Aquatic > Marine > Wetlands > Sediment ...
GCCAGGATGTTGCCCACCTGCTCTTTGAGCTCCGCCATACAATCCCCGGCGTCTCTTTCGGCCGAGGGCTCCGCTTGTTCGGGAGCGCGCGGGGGCTCTCCCGGAAACCGGGTGGTCAGATCGATCCCGATTTTGCTGCCGAAATTGGGCCGCGGCGCTGCATGGTCGAGCACATCCAATACCCCCTGCGTGAAGATCAAATCACTGCCGGAATCGAGTCCGGACAGCACGGCGGCCAACACTTGATCCGGATCTTTGGGATCGACCGCCCCGTCCACCACGACGATGGCCTTGCAGAAGCTCATTTGGCCCTGCCCCCAGAAACCGTGCATGATCTTTTGGGCTTGTCCGGCATAGGTCTTGTCGATGGCCACGATCACGATATTGTGAAAGACGCCTTCCCAGGGCAGCCAATAGTCGATGATTTCGGGCCAAACCGCCTGCAGCAGCGGCAGAAACAGGCGCTCCGTTGCCTTGGCCAGGTAACAGTCCTCCATGGGGGGGCGTCCCACCAGAGTAGCGCAGTAGATCGGCGTGCTCCGGTGGGTCAGAGCGGTGACATGGAAGACGGGGTAGTCATCCGCCAGCGAATAGTAGCCGGTGTGATCGCCGAAGGGCCCTTCGCGCCGCAGTTCGCCGGGCTGCACATAGCCTTCCAGTACGAATTCGGCCTCGGCCGGCACCTCCAGGTCGACGGTCAGACAGCGCGCCATGGGCACCGGATGGTTTCGCAGGAATCCGGCCAGCAGCATTTCGTCCACGTTGCGCGGCATGGGCGCCGTGGCGGCATAAATTGTCGCCGGATCCGCCCCGATGGCCACGGCCACCGGCATGCGGCGGCCGGCCCTTTGATATTCGCCGTAAAATCCGGCCCCGTCCTTGTGAATGTGCCAGTGCATTCCGGTGGTGTTGCGGTCGAACACCTGCAGGCGGTACATGCCGACGTTGCGGTGGCCGCCCTGCAGGCTGCGGGTAAAGACCAGCGGCAGGGTGATAAACGGACCCGCATCTTTGGGCCAGCAATGCAGCACCGGAAGGCGCGACAAATCCACCTCTTGGCCGGTATGCACGACGGCCTGACAGGGCGGCCGCCGCGCCCTCAGACGGCGGGGAAAAAATTTGGTGACCGACAGCGCCCGGGCGAACAGGGCCAGTCCGTCCCCCAGGCTGCGGGGCGGCGCCATTTCAATATAGCTGCGCACCCGCTGGCCGAGGCGGTCGAGCCGGTCGACCCCCAGCGCCATGCAAATGCGCCGCGGGCTGCCGAAAAGATTGGTGACCGCCGGAAAGGGGGAATCCTTGACGTGCTGGAAGAAAAGCGCCTTCCCCCCCTGGGGACTTTTGGATTCGGCATCGGTCAGGCGGCTGATTTCCAGGTAGTGGGACACCGGCCGGCGAATCACCGCGACCTCCCCCGCCCGCTCCAGCTCCCGCAGGAAATGCCCCAGATTGTGATACCACTGCTCAGGCCTTGTCATCATCCCCCCATTGCGCCAGCAAGTTGTGGGCGACGCCCAGCTGGTCTAAAATGCGGCCCACCACGAAGTCGACCATATCCTGTATGCTCTCGGGCTGGAAGTAAAAGGCCGGAGCCGGCGGCAGCACCGTCGCCCCGGCATCGGTCACCCGCAGCATGTTGTGCAGATGGATGCGGCTCAGGGGAGTCTCGCGGGGCACCAATATCAGGGGCCGTCTCTCCTTGAGGCAGATATCGGCCGCCCGCACCATCAGATTGTCGGCCAGGCCCCCCGCTATGGCCCCCAGGGTTTTCACCGAGCAGGGAGCCACCACCATGCCCTGGTGCCGAAACGAGCCGCTGGCCGGCGGGGCAAAGAAGTTGTCGGCGGCGTGTTCGATCATCCGCGCCTGGGAATGCCGCCGACCGCCCCATCGCTGGTCCAGGATCGCATCCAGCCGGCCGCCGCTACCGAGTTCATGGGCCATGACCTGGCGGCCGTCAGGTGTGACGACGACGTGCACCTCCAGCGGTTGCCGCAATAGTTCGCCGATCAGGGCCGCGCCATAAATCGCACCCGAGGCCCCGCTGATGCCCACCACCAGTTTTTCGATCATGCTGCTGAACTCCTTGCCGTTTGAGTTGGTCGGACCGCCAAAAAGCCGGACCGGTTCATCATAGATCGAGACTATCCCAGATAACGCCCCACCACCTCGTCCCCCAGTATGCCCAAAAACAGGGTGACCGAAATCGCGCTGTTGACATGGTAGAAGGCCACGTCGATGCGCGACAAATCATGGGGTTTGACCAGGCGGTGCTCGGCCACCAGGAACGATCCGATCAGAAAAAGAGCCGCCAAATAGACGACGCCCATGTCGAAGACCACCAGAATCAGGAAGAAAAAGAGAAAGGCCGCCAAATGCAGGAGGCTCGACACATGAAAGGCGGCCGCCGGTCCCCAGCGGGCCGGGATGGAAAACAGACCGGCCTGCTGGTCGAATTCGGTATCCTGGCAGGCATACAAAATATCGAAACCGGCGATGTAAGTCAAAAGGGCCAGGGACAGCACCGACACCCCCCAATCGAATCCGCCGGTAACGGCGATCCAGCTCCCCAGAGGGGCCAGGGAGATGGCAAATCCCAGATACAGATGGGACAAGGTCGTAAATCGTTTGGTATAGGAATAAAAAAACAAGACCGCCAGCACCGGCCCCGACAGCAGCAGGCACAGGCGGCTGATCATGCCGGCGGCCACGATGAACAGGCCCGCGAACAATCCGACGAAGACGAGGGCCGAGCGGCGGGAAATGGCCCGGGCCGGAATCGCCCGAAGGGCAGTGCGCGGATTGAGCCGATCATAGCGGGCGTCCACGATGCGGTTAAACCCCATGGCCGCCGAGCGGGCGCCGACCATGGCCAGCAGGATCCAGAAGATCAGCTTCAGCGACACCGGATGGCTGCGATGGGCCAGGACGACCGCCGCCAGGGCAAAGGGCAGGGCAAAAACGGTGTGGCTGAACTGGATCATGCGCCCGAACACTCGAATGCGGCGCGCCATTCCCGGCGGCCGCTGGGTGCCGCGGGCCTGTCCCGCTTCCAAAAAGCGCCAGGCGCACAGGGACTTTTCCAGATGGTTGAACATTTCATAGAGCGCCACTCCCAGCAGGCTCATCCCGATGATGCCCACGAACATGCGCTCGAAGTCGAAGCGCCCCCAGGAATCCATAATGAAAAACCCGAGCCCCCGGGAGGTGGCAAAAGATTCTACGAAAAAAAGAACGGCGATTCCCGTTCCGCTTCCCAGACGCAGGGCGGTGAAGGCCTGGGGCAGCGCCGCGGGAATGATGATATGCCGGATCGTTTGGCGTCCGCCGCCGCCCAGACTGCGGAAGGAATCGATATACTTTCTGTCCAGACCTGCCACGCCGTCCCGGGTCACCACCACAATTTGATAGCCGATGATCAGGGCGATCATGGCGATTTTGGAAAGGTCCCCCAGACCGAACAGGATCAGAAACACCGGCAGCAGGACAATCTTGGGGATCGGATAGGTCAGGAACACGAAGGGCGACAAGAATCGATCTGCCAGCCGGTGATATCCGAGCAGAATCCCGATCGGAAAGCCCAGCACCCAGGCCAGAGCCATGGCGGCCGACACCCGCAGGGCGCTGGTGCCGAAATGGATCCAAAAAGCCCCCGTTTTAACGGCCCGGCCGAAGGCCCCCAAGGCGGCCTCCGGCGGGGGCAGCATGGCCGAAGAGAGGGCCAGGGCCGCCAGCTTCCAGGCTGCGACAAGCAGAATTCCGGCCGCCAGGTAGCGGGTCATGGCATTCATTTCATCTCTCCAGAGCCCCACGCACCTGCTTGATCTTATCGAAGTACCGGTCTTGCATGCGAAAGGAGCGGTCGCCGAAACCGCCGTTGGCAACGACGGTTTTAATTCGAGTGGGCCGATCGCTCAAAACGACGATCGAGCGGCCCAAAAAAACCGCTTCTTCGACGCTGTGGGTCACGATAATGTAGCTCAGGCCCTTTCTTTGCCACATGTCGAGCATCGTATTTTGCAGGTGTTCGCGGGTCAGGGCGTCAAGGGAAGAAAAGGGTTCATCCATCAACAGCAGATCCGGATCAGTGGCCAGGGCGCGGGCAATGGCCACCCGCTGCTGCTGGCCGCCGCTCAGCTGGGTGGGATAGCGCCGTTCCAGGCCTGACAGGCCGAGCTCCTGCAGCAGGGCCTCGGTCACCCGCCGCCGGACCTCGGGGGGCCGGTTTTGAATTTTCAATCCCAGGCCGACATTCTGGGCCAGGGTTTTCCAGGGAAACAATCCATAATCCTGCAGGATGATGGAGATACGGCCCGAATCGGCGCCGGCGTCGCGCCCGCCGACGGCGATGGTCCCCGAAGTCGGCGCCGTCAGCCCCGCCAGAATGTACAGCAGGGTCGTCTTGCCGCATCCGGAGGGGCCGATGACCGACATCGTCTCGCCGTCGGCCACGGCAAAGGATATCCCTTCCAGCACCGGTCCTTCACGGGGATCGAACTGCATGCAAATGTCTGACACCTGTATCATCGAACAAACGCCCTCTGAGGGCTTCCCCACTTTAAAACCGTTGCAGGTTGCGGGCGGAAAGCGGCGAGCTCCCCTCAGGATGATGCCTTGGGTTTTGCGCCGATCTGCTCTTCTGCGGACCGTTTGGATTGCAGCTTTGCCGGGTCGACGATTGACGGCAGAACGACTTGACTGTAAGGAAGGGCCTGCCCGATCAAGCCCTTTTCGATGAGCCACTGCTGGACCCGTTCGACATCCCCGGCCGGGGGCGCCGCCGCCCCCGTAAATAGCGGCACCCGATAGCGCTCACGGATCGGCTCCGGAAAGCGGGTGCGCCTGGCCAGAAGATCCTTGAACGCATCCGGATCGCGGTTGATGCGCGCAACGGCCCGGTCATAGCCCCGCCGAAAGCCCTCGACCAGCCGCGGATCCCTTGCGACCACGTCCATATCCAGAGCAAGAACCGTCAGGGTGGTATCCAGCCGCCGGTCATCGAGCACCACGGCGGCGCCCTTCGATTCGGCCAAACTCAGCAGCGGTTCGGGCAGCAGGGCGGCGGAAACTTTTCCGGCCAGCAGCATTTGCAGACGGATGGCCATCTTCTTGATCTCCTGCTTGGCCACATAATCGCTCTTCAACCCCTCTGCCGTCAGCATCCGATCCAGCAGGTATTCGATCACCGTGGCCCTGGAAATCGCCACCTGCCGATTTTCAAGATCTTCGATTCGGCCGATCCCGGTTCCCGGAGCGGCCGCCACTCCGAACATGCGGTAGGCGGGATGCGTATGAAAAACGGCGTTGATGATCTTGATATCCTGTCCGGCCGCAATCAGCAGAATGGTATTGAGAATGTCACCAAAGTAGCCGTCGATCCGGCCGGCCTGCAGGGCCGCATCGCGCTCCAGGGCGCTTTGAAAAGACACCATCTCGATCTCGATCCCCTGGTCGAGGAACAGTCCCTCTTCGAGTCCCACCCACAGGGGAAGGGTATCCACCACCGGCAGTACACCGAAACGAATCGGGTCCGCATCCGCCGCCGGGCCGTTTCGCACCAGCCCCAAGGCCAAAACCACTGCGGCCGTCAGGGCCATCCGCCGTGCCATCTGTTTTAGGTTCATGGTCCTCCTCGAGCAAGACTATGCGTTCTCAAAGTGAACGGTTGCAGGTTCAAAGGCGATCGCAGGATGACATTCAAGAATTTCTCCATGGCAATGGATGGGGGAGCCAGATTCGCCTCTTTATCCCATGGAGTGAAAGGCGATATTGCACATGCCCAGGACAGGGTTCCGTTGAGGGGTAAGCGCCCATGGAGGGCAGCCGCGGGCGGTCGACCGCCGGCCCCCCGCCTAATATCTCCCCTTGCGGCCGTTGCGGCCGAATCCGTTGGGTTTGTCCGCGACGGTCGCCTGGGAACAAACGGTGGTCAGCGCCCGATACCCGAGCAGTCCGTTGACCTCGCGGGTCAAGGCCCTGCCGGAGGTCAATCGAAAGCGTTCGCCCAACCGCACGATCGTATCGGTCCGCCGCGGATCGCATACGTGGATAAAGGCCGGACAGGATCCCGGATGGTTCTGCAGCGTCGTTTGCAGCTGGCGCAGGTGCTCCCCAGAAATTCGGGTCAGGTCCAGATTCAAATGGATTTCGGCCGTCCAGACATCTTCGGCCTGCTCCATCGGCACGATCATGTCGGCCCTGATCTTCAGAGCGTTTTCGTCCTTCTGCAACTGCCCCTGCACGAAAACGGCCGTGTCTTCGACCAGTTGATCCCGCGCCGCCCCATATAAGGACGCAAATACGATGACCTCCACCGCGCCGTGCAAATCTTCGATCATGACAAAGGCCATGGTATCGCCTTTGCGGGTCAGGATCGTCTTGGTGCTGCGAACCATGCCGCCGATCCTGACGGCGGCGCCGCTTTCACAATCCTGCAGCGCAATCGTATCGTGCTCCGCAAACTTGTCCATCAGATCCCGGTAGCGGCTCAAAGGGTGCCCGCTGATGTAAAATCCCAGGGCCTCCTTTTCCAATGTCAGGCGATATTTTTCGTCCCACTCGTCGATCTCCGGCAGGACCGGAAAATTCGTCGGCGCGGGACTGGCCCCCATGTCGAACAGGCCCATCTGGGGATCGGCCTTCTCCTTCTGGACGGTCTGGCCGTAATCGAGGGCGTCTTCCAGAACGGCCATCATCTGGGACCGATGGGCCCCGGTGGCATCGAACGCCCCGCAGTGGACCAGGGCCTCGATCACCCGTTTGTTGACCCGCCGCAGATCGACCCGTTCGCAAAAATCGTACAGAGATGAAAACGATCCGTCCCCTCTGACCTCGGCAATCGCATCGATGGCGGCCTCGCCGACATTCTTGACCGCCGCCAGACCGAATCGGATCTTCTGGCCGCTGACCGCGAATTGTTTTTCGCTGGTGTTGATGTCGGGCGGCAGCACCGCGATGTCGTGGCTGCGGCACTCGGCGATGTATTTGACGACGCCGTCGATGGAATGCATTTCACTGGTCAGCAAAGAGGCCATGAATTCCACCGGATAGTGGGCCTTGAGATAGGCGGTCTGGAAGGCGATCAGGGCATAGGCGGCGCTGTGGGACTTGTTGAACCCGTATCCGCCGAATTTTTCTATCAAATCGAAGAGCTTGGCCGCCTTGTCGGCGGGAATACCCTCTTCCACGGCGCCCTTCAGGAAGCGCTCCCGATGGGCCGCCAGGATCGCGGCGATCTTCTTGCCCATGGCCTTGCGCAGATCATCGGCCTCCGACATGGAATAGCTGGCCAAACTGCTGGCGATCCGCATCACCTGTTCCTGATAGACGATGACCCCGTAAGTCTCTTTCAATACCGGCTCCAGCTGCGGAACCAGGTATTCCACCTGCTTGCGCCCGTGCTTGCGTTCGACGTAGTCGTCGATCATGCCGCTTTCCATCGGCCCCGGGCGGTACAGGGCCACCAGGGCGATGACATCGTCGAAACACTCCGGCTTGAGCCGCACCAGCAGATCCTTCATGCCGGAACTTTCCAGCTGGAACACGCCGGTGGTATCGCCGGCCGTCAACAGGCGATAGGTTTCGTCGTCGGTCAGATCGAGATTGACCAAATCCGGCGGTGTGCGGTCCTGCTGGGCAATCAGCTTCAGGGTGTCGGCAATCACGGTCAGGTTGCGCAGCCCCAGGAAATCGAATTTCACCAGTCCGATCTTTTCCACGCATTTCATATCGAACTGGGTGACGACCTCGCCCTTCTTACCCTTGTACAGCGGCAGATAGTCCACCAGGGGCCGGTCGGCGATGACCACCCCGGCGGCATGGGTCGATGCGTGCCGGGGCAGGCCTTCGAGCACCCGACAAATGTTGATCAAATCGGCGATCTGGGGCTTCTGGGCCGCCAGCTCGGACAACCGCGGCTCCCTCTCCAGGGCGGCGTCCAGGCTGATGTTCAAGACGTCCGGCACCATCTTGGCGATGGCATCCACCTCCGCCAGGGGGATCTCCAGGGCGCGGCCCACATCGCGAATCACGGCCCTGGTCTTCAATTTTCCGAAGGTGATGATCTGGGCCACATAGTCGCCGCCGCCGTATCGTTCGACGACGTATTTGAAGACATCTTCGCGGCCCTTGATGCAAAAATCCACATCGATGTCGGGCATGCTCTTGCGGGCCGGATTGAGAAAGCGCTCGAAGATCAATCCATGGGCGATGGGATCCAGATCGGTGATGCCCAGTGAAAACGCCACCAGACTGCCGGCAGCCGACCCCCGCCCGGGGCCCACCGGGATGTCGTGCTCTTTGGCATAGCGGATGAAATCGGCCACGATCAGAAAATAACCCGGAAACCCCATGTCTTTGATGACATCCATTTCATAGACCAGCCGCTTTTCGTAGGGGGCGTCGTCCAGTTCCGGGTCTTTGCCTTTCAAATCCACGAGCCGGCGGCGGAAGCCCTCGCGCACCTTCTCTTCCAAGAGATCCTGCACCGGGCGCCGATCTTCGGCTTCGAAGCGGGGAAAATGGTAGGTGTTGAAATCGAATTCGATCTGGCAGCGGCGGGCGATCTCCACGGTATGGTCCAGGGCGCCGGGGTAGTCCTTGAAATCGGCGTACATTTCGGCCTGGGACTTGAAATACAGTTGATCGGTCCGGAATTTCATCCGGTCCGTGTCATTGACCGTTTTCCCCGTCTGGATGCAGAGCAGCACGTCGTGGGCGCGCACATCCTCCTTGCACAGGTAATGGCAGTCGTTGCTGGCCACCAGGGGAATCGAAAGCCGTGCACTCATGTCGCGCAGGGCCTGGTTGACGGTGTCCTGAACGTCGATGCCGTTGTTCTGGACCTCCAGGAAAAAATTTCCCTCGCCGAAAAGATCGCGGTAAAAGCAGGCGGCCTCTTCGGCCGCTTGCCGGCGGCCCTCGACGATCAGGCGCGGGATTTCGCCCTGCAGACAGGCCGACAGCCCGATCAGGCCGCGACGGTGTGCCTCAAGCACCTCCTTGTCGATGCGGGGCTTGTAGTAGAAACCCTGGAGTTGGGCGATGCTGGTGAGGGCGCAAAGATTGCGGTAGCCCTCCATATCCACGGCCAACAGCACCATATGGCGCAGCCCCTTGTGATCCATGGGGGTCTTGTCCGTCAGGCGGCGGGGCGCCACATAGCATTCACAGCCCATGACCGGATGGATGCCGGCCTTGCGGGCCTTTTGGTAGAAATCGAGGACCCCGAACATGGTCCCGTGGTCGCTGATCGCCACGGCCTCCATGCCCAATTCGGCCGTCCGTTCGAGCAGGGCGTCAATGCGGATGGCGCCGTCTAGCAGGCTGTACTGGGTGTGGACATGCAGATGGACGAAGTCGGAAGGCGTGTCGGTTGGTTGCATGAGACGAGGCTTAATCGAGACGATAGTTGGGTGCTTCTTTGGTGATGATCACATCGTGGACGTGACTTTCGCGCATGCCGGCCGCACTGATCTTGAGAAAGCGCGCCTTCTCGCGCAGTTCGTCGATGGTGCGACATCCCAGATATCCCATGCCGGCCTTCAATCCCCCCACCAACTGGTGAACGTTGCCGGACAGAGACCCCCGATAGGGCACCCGGCCGACAATGCCTTCGGGAACCAATTTGGCTTCATCGGCCTCCTCGTGCTGATAGTAGCGGTCCCTGCTGCCCTTCTTCATCGCCTCCAAAGATCCCATGCCCCGGTAGACCTTGTAACTGCGCCCCTGGTAGAAGATGGTTTCGCCGGGACTCTCCTCGGTGCCGGCAAACAGGCCGCCGATCATGACCGCATGGGCGCCGGCGCCGATGGCCTTGGTGACATCCCCCGAAAACTTGATACCCCCGTCGGCGATCAGCGGCACCCCGGTCTTGTTGGAAACCGACCGGCAGTTCATGATGGCCGAAATTTGGGGTACGCCGACGCCGGCGATAATCCGGGTGGTGCAAATCGATCCGGGTCCGATGCCGATTTTGACGCCGTCGGCGCCGGCCTTCACGAGATCTTCGGTCCCCTTGGCCGTACCCACATTGCCGGCAATGACATCGATGTCGTCGAAGGCGTGCTTCAAGCTCTTGACGGCTTCGATCACATTTTCGGAATGACCGTGGGAGGTGTCGATCAGAATAGCGTCTACCCCGGCAT
>Ga0272444_10006302_pt1 | contig 10145 bp, 6 predicted proteins | sample SSMForm13_FD_201033 | JGI IMG/M metagenome (GOLD analysis project Ga0272444, IMG submission 201033) | Marine sediment archaeal communities from Little Sippewissett salt marsh, Falmouth, MA, United States - SSM-Form-13 | ecosystem: Environmental > Aquatic > Marine > Wetlands > Sediment ...
TCCTAAGCCAGATGAAGTATATGAAGCTGTAGAACGCTTTATGCGGGAGATCGGTGTCAGTTCAGGTCGCGGCGCATACAGAAAAGCTCTGGAAGCAGACAGGATAATCTACGAAACCCGGAAATCACTGGCGGAGCTTTTCAGTGTCGTGGATACGAAGCGGATCGTCTTCGCATCCAACGCTACTGAAGCCCTGAATATGGCAATGAAGGGCATATTATCGCAAGGTGATCATGTTATAACCTCGCAGATGGAGCATAATGCTGTCTGGCGACCGCTTAAGAGGCTGGAACGGGAGCGAGGTATAGCCGTAACCCAGGTCGCGTGCTCATCAACCGGGCTGCTGGAGAACCCGGGTCTGGTGCAATCGGCCATCAGACCAAATACAAAACTGGCGGTCATTACACACGCTTCTAACGTCTCAGGAGCCATAATGCCTGTAGAGGAAGTTGGGGAAATATGCAGGCAGAATGGAGTACCGCTGCTGGTTGATGCCGCTCAGACTGCCGGCGTCCTTCCCATTGACGTGGAAGCGATGAATATTGATCTACTGGCTTTCACCGGCCACAAAGGTCTGCTGGGGCCACAGGGCACCGGTGGTCTATATATCAGGGAAGGCGTTCATTTGGAGCCTCTTAAAGAAGGAGGAACCGGCGGCGATTCAATATTGGAAACACAGCCGGACGTGCTGCCAGATAGATACGAAGCCGGCACGCTCAACGCTCCCGGATTGGCTGGTCTACGGGCTGGTGTGAGGTTCATATTGACCAAAGGAGTTCCTAATATTGAAAAGCAAGAGATGAGACTCACAGATTATCTTCTTGCTGAATTGAAAGGAATAGATGCCATAAGGATATATGGCCCACAGGATTCAACGAAGCAGGTGGGCGTTGTTTCCATAAACATTGGCGACCATCAACCGGAAAATATAGGTTACGCGCTGGATGCGGTTTACGGGATAATGGTGCGAACAGGGTTGCACTGCGCTCCCTGCGCGCATAGGACTATTGGCACTATAGAGCGAGGTACACTGAGAATTAGTCTGGGGTACTTCAATACGAAGGCTGAGATAGATCATCTGATCCAATCCCTCAACCAGATAGCACAACGCGCTGCATCATGATGCAGAACCTATGTCAATATAGTAATAGAGGAAGCCTCAAGGAAAAGACTGATTCTGTATATTCCGGCGGTATCAAGGAGGAGGCAATACATGAAAGATGAGGGGTTAAAGGAAAGCAAAGAAGGTGATTCTCTGTCTTTTAAGGATGGAGAGGTGATCTTTGAGGAGAATTCCTTTGGCCAGGATATCTACATTATCGAGAGCGGAAAAGTAGAGATCAGCCGACACATAGGTAGGGTGAAAACCACTATTGCCGTGCTGGAACGAGGTGCTTTCTTCGGAGAGATGGCTCCTATAACGGAGAGTCCCAGATCCGCGACAGCAACGGCTGTAGGAAATGTTCATCTGACCTCTCTCTCTATGAACGGGCTGATTCAGCGCATGCAGAGCAATTCTGATTTCATGGTTGCAGTGCTACAGAGATTGACAAACCGCCTGAAGAATACCACTACCAAAATGGGAAGCCTGGCTTTCAGGATGTATGCACTTGGTGAAAACTCGATGGAAGGCTTCTTTCCAGAAATACCCTGGAGTCTTCAAGACATAATCCATAGCCTGAAAGAGCAGCTTGATGAGAAACAGCAGCTTCTGAATTATTACCAATCTCCCTGGTGGCAGAGATGGTTCAGGAAAGGCCAAAAGAAGGGAGTTGGTTGACATTCCTCTGGAAGTGCATACCTTCAGCCTCACAATCAATGATTGAGGCGATGTCATACCTCTGATATGTTCCTGGAAAATATAGAAATGATTTTTATGGAACCTTGTGTCGCTGACACCGAACGTGTAAGGATGTTTGCACGAATGTCCAACGACATTAGCGATCTCATGCCATACCTTAACGCCGTTATCAAAAGCGCTACCTACAATGAAGATGCCAAAGCCCTGTGCTTCACAAAGCAATTCAGGCTGATAACTTTATATCCAGAAAAGATCGCTATGGCGAAGGCACTTAACCCTACTGACGCATGGCAAACATTGGATTGGATAAAGGATACCATAAACGAAACTTTCGAGAATCGTGGTTCCATTGAACCGAGCTACCAACGGCGTCTATCCATCACAGCGCTGGACATTTACGATCTGCTTCCCAAACTCAATTGCGGAGAATGTGGTGAACCAACATGCCTGGCTTTTGCAGTTAAGTTCCTCCTGGATGAGGGGAAAATTGAGCAATGTAAACCATTATTCACTTCCGAGCACAATCGGCTTAGATCAGTCGCGCTTGATTTTGTATCCGCCCTGGGATATGAGATCCCGTAGCCTACTTTCCCTTAAGTTATAGAAGGAATTGACCGATACTTTATTCAGTAATCCGTGATCAGATTTTACTAATACGAGTTTTTCCGTTAGTCATATTTCGCACTATTTCGAGGCTAATACCTGGTTCGGAGATTATGAATGGATTCCCGCGTTCGCGGGAATAACATATTGTTTGTGCCGTCGTTCCTGCATCTACAACTTGTCATTCCCGCGAACGCGGGAATCCAGTATGGTCATAAGTGAAAAACTCGTATTACTAACAACTGCAAAATCCCCCCCTCATAGAGGAGTAGTTTCCAATGAAAAGATTTTCGGTATTACTGCCCTTTACATTGCTTCTGGCGATGTCTTTTGCTTCCTTGGTCCATTCGTCTCCATACAAGGTGATGGTTGTTCAGTCTTATGAGAAAGATTGGGTCTGGGTGCAGGAGCAGGATCGCGGGATCGATCATGCTCTGGAAAAAAGCGGACTGGACATAGAGGTGCAGAGATTCTGGATGGACTCCAAGAGAAAAAGCAAGCCAGAGGAAGTAGCTGCTGCCGCCAGGGACGCTATCAATATGATAGAGGAACTCAAACCTGATCTCCTCATGACCTGTGACGAAAATGCCCTCCTGCATGTAGGCAAACACTATTTTAACAGGCCGGTTTCCTGGTTAGGTAAACCCCTGCCAATAGTATTTCAGACCATAAATGGCGATCCTGTGAAATACGAATTTGCCAAAACCCTGGAGACTCCCTCTTATAACGTTACCGGCATGCTTGAGGGGGTCTACACCGAAGATACTATCAAGCTTATGCAGGAGTTGTCGCCAAATCTGACAAAGCTTTTGGTAATCTCTGATGATAGCCCTAGCAGTATACCTGTACTGGATCGGGTGGACAAGATAAAGGATCAATTGCCTCTTAAGATTATAGGACCTTTCAGCACTAATCTGCTCTCCGAGTGGCAGAGGATTCTGAAGAAGCATTCTGATCAGCCAGATACAGGTCTCTTGATAGTCGCCTATCACACTGTAAAGGATGATTATGGCAAAGCCGTACCCAGAGAGGAAGTAAGCCGGTTGATATTGAGTAACGGGAAGAGTAAGTATGTTGAAGGCGCAACGTGGGAAACGCTGGTCGAGGATGGTGTGTTAATCTGCATGGCAGTATCTGGTTATCAGCATGGTCTGACGGCAGGAAAGAAGGCGGTCTCCATTTTGAAAGGTGAGGCCCCGGGTAATATCCCCATAACTGTTCCCGCTAAAGGTCAGATAGTCATCAATTGGTCCAGGGCAAAGCAACTTGGGATCAAAATTCCAAGCAAATACCTAACAGCAGGGAAGATATACCGTACCCAGAAGGTCTTGCAGCCATCGTCATAACCCAGTCTTCTTGCTCAACGGATTTTAGATTGCGATGAAAATAAGGGCCAGGCTTACCATAGTAATGCTGCTCATATCCATTCTACCTCTATTTGGATTTGCCGTATTTGCCATAACGAGGGTAACGGATAGAGTAAGAAAAGATCACATCCAGCTTCTGGAAAACACAGCTTTCAACAACGCGGACAAAATTGATCGTTTCCTCCAGCAGAGGTATTGGGAGATTCATTCATGGGTAACTCTCGATATCCCAAAAGTGGCACTGGAGTTTGAGACCCACGAACGTCTTAATCAGCTTCTTAACCATCTCGTCCAGACATACAGCGGCTATAGTTGTTTAATGGTCTATGACAACGACGGGAGATTGTTTGCCGTTAATAACTTCGATTCTTCAGGTAAAGAGGTAGACGTGGGCCATCTCTGGAGTCTCGATGTCAGGGATGAAGAATGGTATAACAGAAATTTGCAGGGACAGATGGTTGTTGGAGAGCCGGAACTTCAGAAGGATGAGAGCACTAAAAACAAGAGCAATATTGTGCGTGTATCGGCTCCCATATCCGGAGAAGACGGAAATATAATGGGAGTATGGGTCAGTATTCTCAATTGGGATGCCATACACCGAATCCTCTCTCTTGCTCAGAGCGAACTTCACCAGAGTGGTCTCAGATCTGCTCTGGTTTTCCTGCTTTCAAAGGACTGCAATACCGTTATAGATTTCCCGGATCCAGACGTTATAGGCAAGGCATCAGCCGACTACAAACTGACTGGAATCTCCACTACATCCTTTAGCAACCCCACAGGATATCTACAGTCTGAATGGGATGGCAGCCACAAATCGGTGGGATTCTCAAGAATAAGAGATGAATTATCGTGGAGTTGTGCTGTTAGCATCGACAATTCTGAAATATTCGCACCGGTTACCAGACTGAATTATGCTTTCATCTACCTGGTTTCAGGCATTTTTGCGATCATGCTTCCAACCGTGTCATATTTATCCAGGCGAATATCTCAGCCCATAATCTCTATATCCAGGTCGACAAAAGCCATTGCCAAGGGGGATTTTGAGCACATCGAGATGTCTAATTCCAAGGATGAAATCGGGGAACTTGCGGCCAGTTTCAGCGACATGGCCCGAAGTCTCAAAGAATATCAGAGCAGGCTCCAGGACTATAACAGAATGTTAGAAACGACGGTTGAAGATAGAACCGGGGAACTCAGGAGTTCGGAGGAGAAGTTCCGCTCTCTCTTTGAGCAGGCCCCAGTTGGAATCGTCATCCAACTGGATGATGGGCGGATAATATCAGCTAACAGAGCGTTCTGCAAAATGCTCGGATACGATAGACAGGAGTTGGAAAAACTGAACATACTTGATCTATGTTTGGAGCAGGAATACGATAGGCTCAGGACGAATAGTGACGCGGAAGAAATTGAGTTTTACATGCGGAGAAAGGATGGGAACGTTTTTCCTGCTATTGTGTCTAACAGAAGTCTGGAATATGAAGGCAAAAATGCCTTTGAAACCATAATTCAGGATCTTTCTCCCAGGAAAGAGCTGGAGGATCAGATCAGATCTGAACGGGATTTCAATAAAAAAATCATAGACACTATCGATCTCTTCGTTTTAGGCATGGATCTCAGGGATTCCAGCATCATTCTCTTTAACCAGGGAGCAGAAAACATCTCCGGGTACCAAAGGGATGAAGTACTGGGACGAAACTATAAAGAGTTGTTCGTTCCCCAACGAGTTAGAGATGAGATCGATGGTTTATCCAAAGCAGTTAGGAACAATCTGGAGGAGGAGTTCTCGTTAAAGGGCAAGGAGATTCCAATCATTACTAAGAGTGGAGAAGAACGGGTGCTGTCATGGACTACCGCGCTTATAAGAGACTCATCGGGAACTCCCACGGGGACGATCGCTTTCGGATTGGACATAACCGAAAAGAAGAGGATAGAGGAACAGCTTGTCCAGTCCGAGAGACTGAGGGCTTTGGGCGAAATGGCCAGCGGCGTAGCTCATGACTTTAATAACGTTCTGGCGACGATAGTCGGCAATGCACAACTCACGATGCTCGCTACAGAGGATCAGGATGTAGTAGGATGCCTGCACACTATCGAGCAGGCAGCAAAAGACGGGGCTGAGACAGTAAAGCGCATTCAGGAATTCAGCCGCGTTAGAAGGGATACTGCCCAGTTGGGCGTTGATATGAACCGGGTCATCCAGGATGTTGCAGCTATAACAAGACCGCGCTGGCGGGATCAAACTCAGAGCAGCGACATCACTATTGACCTCAGGATAGATTTGAAAGCTCAGGAGTCCATCATAGCTGGTAACGCTGCTGAACTCAGAGAGGTGCTTACAAATCTCATTTTCAATGCTGTTGATGCCATGCCTGAGGGCGGAGAAATTGTTATAAAAACCTATAATGAAACGGGCTATATCATTACTACCATTGCTGACACCGGAATCGGAATGCCGGATACGGTAATGCGGAGAATCTTCGAGCCATTCTTTTCCACAAAAGATATTGGAAATTCAGGGCTGGGCCTCAGCGTATCCTATGGTATTATAGGTCGCTACAATGGACAGATAAGCGTTAGCAGCAAGCCGAATCAGGGCACCACGTTCACCATAAAACTACCTCTGGACCCGGAAGCCAAACTGGAAAGGGAGAAACCGGAAGCCACAAAAAAAGCCGAGAAAGCAAAGATACTGGTCATTGATGACGAAGAAGAAATAAGGCAGCTCATTTCCACGATCCTGTCCAACAACGGAAACGAAATCCAGGTTGCCGTCAATGGAGAAGAGGGACTGCGGTTACTCAAACAGGACTCTTTTGATGTAATCATCACCGATCTGGGTATGCCCCGGATGTCAGGATACGAAGTTGCCAAAAAGGCCAAGCTGCTTGATGCTAAAGTGCCTGTAATAATGGTCACCGGGTGGGGAACACAGCTTGATGAAAAAAAACTGAAGCAAAGCGGAGTCGATCTGGTAATCTCCAAACCCTTCGATATTAGAGCATTGATCAACAGGATCTCAGAAGCTATGGAGATCCGAAAGCTAATGTAGAAATACATGGGCCATGAGATAAAGAGATAACGTCCCCACATTATCGCATAAAATCCACGATTCCTGCTTATTCTCCAGCCGCGTGGATTTCCCTTCAATGGAAACAGAATCTGTTTACAACTCCAGGGGTTTTGTCTTGCATGACATATCCTATTTGTGTATAATGCTATCGTTGGCTATAGGATTTGGAGCACCAAACATTGAATCGAGGACTGAGTAGTTTGAGAAACCTGCTGCACCTTATATTCACTGCAATAATTTTGCTGTCGGCAATCCTGGAGTGTGATGCTGATGATGGCAAAACACACATGGAAAATGGTCTGAAGGCATATAAGGAAGAGGCGGATTTTGATAAGGCCATTCTGGAATTGCAGGAAGCTATCCGTTTGGGGTTGGATAGTCAGGTGGATATGATCCAGGCTCATCTTTATCTGGGATTCGCGCATATCGGACAGGCAGACAGGGCAAATGCCGAAGCCGAGTTTGCGGAGGCCATAACGCTTGATCCCTCGCTAAGCCTGAACCCGGAACTCCATTCCTCCAAGACCATCGGTGTGTTTAATGGGATAAAGGAGCGTCTTGTGGATTCGCTTACCATCATTTCCACTCCTGGTGGAGCTGAAGCTTTCCTTGATGGTCAAAGCCTTGGGACTACACCGCTTCGGCTGGATAGTATATTGATCGGGAAACACTCCCTGAAACTCGTCAGAGAGTATTTTCAATCCAAGACGTTGAGCATCCAGGTGAAGGAAGGAAAGGATAACCGGATCAGTGTTCAGCTAGATAAGAGTGAGATGGAGCTTTTCATAACCTCGAAACCGCCTGAGGCCGTGCTCTATGTTGCCGGTAAGGACGACTCTGACCCCCGTCCGTATGGAAAAACGCCGCTGTCGCTGAAAATGGTTTTGGATCAGGAACTTGCCGTTAAGCTGACAAAGGAGGAGTTTCTTCACAAGGAACTGAAGCTGAAGCTGACAGAGGCGGGAGTTATCGTTTCTAATATGGCTGATGCAATACCCGTTAAGGAAGGTGTGGTTAGAGTTGAGATCAGCCTCGATCCTGCGCCTCCGCCGGGCAGTCTTCGGGTCACATCCGATCCCCCAGGCGCAACAGCTTATCTTGACGGCATTGACCTGGGCGAAACGCCGCTGACTATCGCGAAAGTCACACCGGGAAACCGCAGGATTCGCGTCAGCATGTCTGGTTTCACCAGCATGACGAGGAAAATAGAGGTTATCAGCGGCGAGGAAACTGCTGTCGAGATGGCACTGGGCGGCCAACTCCGTATATTATCCATACCCAGTGAGGCCCAAGTATTCATCGACGAGGAATACGCCGGGATCACGCCGCTTAGAACCGGGAGAATTCCTGCAGGGCCACGTCAAATCAGAGTCGCCAGGAATAAATACAAAGATGGCTTCAGCGCAGTGATGGTGGAAAGAGGGAAGGAAAAAGAGGTAGGCGTCAGGCTGCTGCCTGTGAAAGGCTCAATAGCCATATCATCCGATCCGTCCGGCGCATCAGTATATCTGGATGGCGAGATGAAGGGAGAGACTCCGCTTTTTGTATATGGCGTTATGGTAGGTCAACACTCGCTGAGACTGGCAAGTCCAGGCAGTGAAGACTGGGAGAAGCAGATCACCGTCGAGGAGCTAAAGGTGTCATGGCAATTTGTCAAGCTAGGAAGCTAAGAGTGGAGAGTTGGGAGCAGAGAGCATGAAGACTTATATCCAGCATCCAGCATCCAGCATCCAGCATTTTGTATCCTGCATTCTTCTATGTTTTATTGTTGGATGCGGTTCCGGTTGGCATGGCCGAATTGTCCATCTTGAGGGTGGCAAGGTGATGATCCAGCCTGAAGGGGATGGAAAGATTGAAAGTGGGCGTAAGGTTCTCATTTACCGGGAGAAGACTATAGTCCATCCCGTTACCGGCCAGATGCTGGACACGATAAAGGACGACATTGTAGAAGCTCCCGTCCTGTGGGTCGGAGATCGCACTATCGTAGTGACCGCAGATGAACCGTATTTTGACATGATAATGGTGGACGATCGGGCAGCCGCCATACGCGGTTCGGTCAAGCCCATGACTGGCTCCGTCCATGAGGTTGGTAGAGTAGCGGCAGTAAATGCCGAAGCAAAGAACGTTGAGATAGCTGGCATAAAGGAAGGGATGATAATCCCGGGAGATGCTCTAGCGGTTGTCAGGTATCTGAAAACAGTGAGTAATCCGGATACTGGTGAGATCCTGGCCGTCGCAGTAGAACCAGTGGCAGTCCTAAAAATAACGACGGTTGATGGGAAGCAGCGGGCATCATATAGCTTGATAGATGAAAAACTGGGCTGGATTGAGATCGACGATGTAATAATTAAGCGAACTGGCGATATGATTACTGAGAATATGTGGTTTGAGGATCCGCCTGCCGGATTCTCCGGAGCCTGGATATTTGGCAGGAACTATCTGCGTGCTATTAGACATCACGATTCCGGGCGATATAGAGAAGCTATTCTGGAACTCAATGACGTGATCCAATCAGATCCCGAATACAGGGAAGCGTTCCATCTCATAGGGTTGTGTTACGCAAATCTTAACAGATATGAGGAGGCTGTTGCCAGCTTTGAGCAGTTTTTGGCACTCAGACCTGATGACGCGAAAACCTGGACGGCATTGGCTTATGCTTACCTGAAACAGGGAAATCCGGAAGGAAGTGCCAAATCCTACGAAAACCTGACTCGTTTGTTACCGAACAATTCCAGAGTTTGGACAGATTTAGGGGATATCTATCGTATGCTGGGAGAACCTCAGAAGGCGAAGCAAGCATACAGGAAAGCTCTGGAGATAGATGAGAACGATGAGGAAGCGAAATACGAGCTTCAGGTAAAAGAAGAACAGGAGGAGAATTCCAGTGAATGAGAATTGCATCCAGTTTATTATCCAGAACTAAAAGGCTATGTTCCCGGTTTTTACGGTACCCGCAAAGGTTTAAGGCTTACCGTAGCCTGATGGGGAGTCTAAACCTGAGACGGATCAGCCATCGTATTGCCACTGTAGAGGATGCACCTGGCATCCGCCGTCTCAATGCAGAATGTTACGGACGTGAAGACGATCTGGATTGGGTTGTCAATGGGATTGAGTCCCTGAAAGGAAAAGGTTTCTATCTGGTCTCTGCACTGGGCAAAAGGATTGTCGGCATATTGGTCATCAGAAATTATCCAGAGAATCAGGAACTCTACCCCGACTGGTGGATTTTTGGCTTGATGGTAAATTCTCGCTATCGGGGACGGGGTATTGGTGAAGGTCTAGTAAGGATGGCGCTGCAGGAAGC
>Ga0272444_10006303_pt1 | contig 10144 bp, 8 predicted proteins | sample SSMForm13_FD_201033 | JGI IMG/M metagenome (GOLD analysis project Ga0272444, IMG submission 201033) | Marine sediment archaeal communities from Little Sippewissett salt marsh, Falmouth, MA, United States - SSM-Form-13 | ecosystem: Environmental > Aquatic > Marine > Wetlands > Sediment ...
TATTTATACAAATTAGGATTCTTTTTTCACGTGGCAAGCCGGCGGACAACAAAAAGACAGCATCAACAGTTGGGTGAAACTGGCTGCTGGACAAGATAGTTGGGGTTGATCGTAAAGAGAGAAGTCGAGAAAGGGGTCTGCCGGACCGGACATCCAATGGACGTCCGGTCCGGCGGCTGGAAAGCGAGCTGACAACTGGCAGGATGGCGCGGATCCGTCTATCGCGTTTCCAGAATCTCCCCCCGGGTACCGATGGTCACCTGTTTGGCGGGCACCTGAACGCCGGCCTTTTCCATGCCTTTTTTCACGATGGTGGGCAGGCCCGAACAGCAGGGCACGTCCATGACCACGGTGGTGACGCTTTTGATACCGGCATTTTTGAAGATTTCGGCGAAACGGTCAATGTAGTCCTGCACGTCATCGAACTTCGGACAACCGACCATGACGGCTTTGCCGTCCAGAAAATCCTGGTGCAGGGTGGGAAACGCCACGGGGACGCAATCGGCCACCACCAGCAGATCGGCACCTTTTAAAAACGGTGCATTGGGCGGAATCAGCCGGATCTGCACAGGCCAATGCCCGAGCGCGGACTGCGCCGAGCCGGCTGCCTGAGCGCGGGGGACATTGGCCGACTGGCAGTTGCCGGCCGGGGCAAAGCTCTGGATCTGTGTTGACGGGCAGCCACAGGGCATGGTTCCCTTATCCTCGGCGCCGGCCTCTTGGGCTTCCAGATGTTTTTCCACGGCCTCCTCATCAAACTCCTCGGCTTCACGCTCAATGATATGCAGGGCATCCTGGGGACACTCGCCGATGCAGGCGCCCAGGCCGTCACACAGGTTATCGGAAATAACCCTGGCTTTTCCATCGATAACTTTGAGGGCACCCTCGGCGCAGGAGATCACGCAATTACCGCAGCCGTCACAGCGCTCATCATCGATCTGAATGATTTTTCTCGTCACTTTCATGGTTCACCTGTCTTTTCTGCCGCCTATAGAAGGCGACCGTTCTTATATGGGGGCGATGTCGCAAAATGGACGTCGATTGTTGTCACAGTAGGGTTTTGCGGGCTTCCTCACGACCGGCGGCAGTAAAGAATCTTTCTTCGATAATGCTTTCGATCTTCTCCGGTGCAAGGCCATTTTTCTTTTTGGCATCCTCCAGGTTGGCGATCCTGTCCGCGTCATACAGAACTTTGAAATTCAGCGTCTCTTCATCACGGGGATGGTGATGGTGGCCGACGATATCACACACCTCATCGACCAGGGGTGGCTTGGCATCCAGTTTTTCCAGGATTTCACGGGCCACCGGCGGCCCCTCCTGCTCTTGATAAGTGGCCGCGCTGCTGCCGTGTTTTTTTTCGGCCTGGACAATGCCGATATCGTGCAGATAAGCGGCGCACAGCACCACGGCCGGGTTGCTGCCCTCGGCCCTGCCGATGCGCTCGGCATACCGGGCTACCCGGGTGGCGTGGCCGATGCGTTTGAAATCGCCTTTGAAATACCGTTTCATTTCAATCGCCACCCGATCCTTGAGCAAATCGTCGGCTTTGAGAAGGAATTCTTCGGGCAAGGTGCCGATACACTGCTCGGCAAACTGGCAATAGGCCGCACATCCAAAATCCATGTTGGGGTTGACAAACCGGTGCTGACATTGGGGGCATTTGCGGGCCGTGTCATCCTTGAAGAATTCAACTTTTGTACCGCACTCGGGGCATGCCACCTCGTAGATGGCACCAGGTTTCCAGTATTGCGTATCCTGTCCAGGGCATTTCATGGTGGCGTTCTCCGTTTCGTTTCCGGTGATGGCTGCCGGAAACCTCCGGCAGCCGTGTTTCTCTTTAATATAAGCGCTGTGATTCAATTTAACAGGGGTTATCTATCCCAAAATGGCCTTTAGATCCCCATCCGGCGTGCCAATCGGCATGATGTTGAAATTCTTGACCAGCACATCCAGCACATTGGGCGTAATAAACGCCGGCAGGCTGGGTCCCAGACGGATGTCCTTGATTCCCAGGTGAAGCAGCGAGAGCAGGATCACGCAGGCCTTCTGCTCGTACCAGGACAAAATCATGGACAGCGGCAGATCGTTGACCCCGCACTCAAAGGCACCAGCCAGGGCCACGGCGATCTGGATGGCCGAGTGGGCGTCATTGCACTGTCCGATGTCGAGCAGGCGCGGGATGCCGCCGATGTCGCCCAGGTCCTTGTCGAAGAACCGGAACTTGCCACAGGCCAGGGTCAGAACCACACAGTCCTCGGGCACTTTCTCCACAAACTCGGTGTAGTAATCGCGGCCCGGTTTCGCGCCGTCACAGCCGCCCACCAGGAAGAAGTGACGAATAGCCTTGTTTTTCACCGCCTCGATGACCGTGGGAGCCACGCCCATGACCGCGTTGCGGGCAAAGCCGACCATGACCTGTTTGCCGGGAACATCGTCCTCAAAACCGGGAAGTTCCAGGGCCTTGTTGATGGCCGGGGTAAAATCCTTGTCTTTGAGGTGGGTCACGCCAGGCCAGCCCACCAGGCCGGTAGTAAAAATATTGTCCTGATAGGACTCCTTGGGCTTCTGGATGCAGTTGGTGGTCATGACAATGGCGCCCGGAAAGGCGGCGAATTCCTTGGCCTGATTCTGCCAGGCGGTCCCGTAATGGCCATAGAAGTGAGCGTATTTCTTAAGCTCCGGATAGCCGTGGCAAGGCAGCATTTCTCCGTGGGTATACACATTGATGCCTTTGCCCTCGGTTTGCTTGAGAATCATATCCAGGTCTTTGAGATCGTGACCGGACACCAAAATGGCCTTGCCTTTTTTCGCGCCCAGGGGAACGGCGGTGGGCACCGGGTGACCGTAAGTGCCGGTGTTACCGGCATCGAGCAGTTCCATGGCCTTGAGGTTGACCTCGCCGCATTTCAGGGCCAGGCCCACATAGTCATTGGCGCCCAGCGTATTGTCCAGGGTGGCGGCCATGCCTTCGTAAATGTAGTTGTAAATGCTGTCGTCTTCCTGTCCCAGAATCCGCGCATGGTCGGCATAGGCGGCAAGGCCCTTGATGCCGTAAACGATCAGTTCACGTAAGGAAAGGATGTCCGGGTTCACCGACGGATCGGACTTGATGCCCACGTTCTCGCCCTGGGCCACCAGAGAAGCCTGATCACCGGCAGGGTTGAACGTTGCCGGTCCGTCGGCAAAGGCCACACTGCCGCCGGCCGCCTGCACTTTGGCTTTGAGGGCGTCGCGGTGTCTCACGGCGTCGTTGATCAAAGCGACAAAACGGACGGGATCAAAGTCCACGTTGGTCAGGGTGGAAAAGATCGCCTCGCAGGTAAAGGCGTTGACAGCCGGGTCATTGACGCCCACCCGGTTCCCTTCCACCGCCACCTGGGCGATGCCTTTGACCGCATAAATAAGAAGGTCCTGCAGTGCGGCGACATCGGGTTGTTTACCGCATACGCCGATTTTTGTGCATCCTTCGCCTTTGGCAGTTTGTTCGCATTGAAAACAAAACATGGGTATTTCTCCTTTTGTATTTTTTACCGGTTTTGCCAATTCAGCCAGTGTTGGTATGGTTATACAGGTAGGCGAAGGGGTTGACCTTGACTTACATCAAGAAAACTAGCAAAAAAGATAAAAACTTAAAAAGCCGAAAGCGTGATGCCGATGCAAACCATCCGTCAGATTCTATCGATTACCCCGCTTTTCAAGGGCCTTACCCCCAATCAGATCGACGAAATCAGCGAGATCGCCGTGGAGCGCAAATACCGACGCGGAGAGTCGATTTTCATGGAAGGCGATGAGGCCGACGGGTTCTATATCGTTGGCGATGGCCAGGTGAAGATTTTCAAGACCTCTTTTGAGGGCAAGGAGCAGATTCTGCACATTTACGGACCGGGCAAGCCTTTCGGCGAGGTACCGGTTTTCTCCGGATCGCAATTTCCAGCCAATGCCCTGGCCCTTGTCGCCAGCCGGATCCTCTTTCTGCCCCGCAAGGCCTTTGTGGATCTGATCTCCTGTCATCCGTCGCTGTCCATGAACATGCTGGGGGAACTGTCAATGCGCCTACGCGAATTTACCGTACAGATCGAAAATCTATCGCTTAAGGAAGTGCCCTCACGCCTGGCGTCCTACCTGATCTATCTGGCCCGGGAGCAGGGCACCGATGACCGGGTCACCCTTGATATCTCCAAAGGCCAGCTGGCCAGTTTGCTGGGCACGATCCCCGAAACCCTCTCCCGGATTTTCGCCAAAATGACCACTCAGGCATTGATCCGGGTGGACGGCAAACAAATTCACCTTCTCGACGCGGTCGGGCTCGAGGATCTTGCCGCCGCCGGGAAACTGGCGGAATAAGCAGGAGCGGTTATTACCGTTCACCCTCAAAAGAATTCATCTTTCTATCGAAAATACCGATAAGAAATGTGCTTCGGGTTTGTTTTTTTTAATTCTGAAGTGAACCTGTTGCTGAAAATCAACCCTTACCGGAATGGGTGAATGGAGATCGTCGACGGTTATGCTACGTCAATATTTACATTTAAGTCAAACACTTCTGTGCCTTGGAATGATCCTCTGGGTCATCATGCTACCCATCTCAACGGTGGCCCATGCCGATGCGCGAAACCCAAAAACAGTTGAAGATCCGACAATTGCCTATCTGAAAGGGCTGTCCATCGAAGCCCTTCTGAAAACCGAAATCACCTCCGCCTCCAAAAAGGCTGAGCCGTTGTTCGATACCGCTTCGGCTGTTTTCGTCATTACCCAGGAAGACCTTCGCCGTACGGGGGCGCGGACGATTCCCGACGCCCTGCGCATGGTGCCCGGCCTTCAGGTGGCTCACATCAATGCCAGCACCTGGGCCATCACCTCGCGCGGCTTTGCCGACTGGTTCAACAACAAACTGCTGGTGATGATCGACGGCCGCAGTGTCTACACGCCTCTCTTTTCCGGTGTCTACTGGGATGTTCAGGATATGATAATCGCGGATATCGACCGTATCGAGGTGATTCGCGGACCGGGGGCGACCGTCTGGGGGGCCAATGCGGTCAACGGCGTGATCAACATCATCACCAAAAAAGCCTCGGAAACCCAGGGCGGTCTCGTGTCCGTCGGCGTCGGCACCCATGCGCAGCCGCTGGTTGAGGCCCGCTACGGCGCACGTATCGCCGATTCGGCCGATGTCCGAGTCTATGCCAAAGGATTTCAACGGGAGCCTTTTGAAACGACGGACGGCAGTGATGCCCACGATGCCTGGAAGTCTATGCGCGGCGGGTTCCGGGCCGATTGGCAGACCGCCGCCAAAGACGATGTGACCCTTGATGGACAAATCTACGACGGCGAGGCGGACCTCGCACTGGATTTGTCCGGATTTGTGACACCGCCCTATTCACGCTCGCTGAAAGAAACCCAGACCGTTTCCGGCGGCCACCTGCTGTCGCGCTGGTCACGCCAGTGGACGGCGGCTTCAGAGCTGATGCTGCAGGCGTATTACGACCGGACCCATCGCAATCAGGTGGTGGCGGAAGAAAAACGCGACACCCTTGACTTTGAATTCAAGCACCACTGGGATCCCGACGGCCGCCACGACGTGGTATGGGGGCTGAATTACCGTTGGACGCGGGATGATATCGTCGGCACCTGGAACACCTCGTTCGATCCGGACAGCCGCAGCGACAACCTGTGGAGTGCGTTCGCCCAGGACGATGTCATGCTGGTCACCGACCGTCTGTGGCTGACTCTGGGGTCCAAATTCGAACACAACGACTACAGTGGATGGGAAATCCAGCCCAATGCCCGCCTGCGATTCAAACCCTCTGCGGACCATATGCTCTGGGCGGCAGTATCGCGGGCCGTGCGAACGCCATCCCGGTCGGACCACGACATCCGAGTCAATCTGGCCAGCGGGGCCGACTCGCTGGGCAACGTATCGGTATTCCGCGTTGAAGGAAACGAGGATTTCAAGGCCGAAGAACTGATCGCTTACGAGGCCGGGTATCGCTGGCAGCCCGACCGGCGATTCTACCTGGACCTCGCCGCCTTCTACAATGACTATGAACGCTTGCGCGACATCCAAAACGGCTCGGCATATCTGGAAACGGCACCCGCCCCCCCCCATCTGGTCGTCCCGCAGTTGATCACGAACGAGATGCAAGGCCATACCTACGGCATCGAAACCCTGGCGACATGGAAACCGGCGGACATCTGGCAGGTTTCGGCAAGTTATGCCTATATTGAGCTCGATCTGCATAGCCCCAACACTGACGGATCTTTGCCACCCGAGGCGGAGACCAGTCCCAAACATCAGTTCCAGGTACGTTCATACCTTGATCTGCCATGGCAATTGCATCTGGATTCGGAACTCTATTACGTCGATCGCCTGAAGGCCCTGGACATCGATGGCTATACGCGCATTGATCTGCGCCTGGAGTGGAATCCCACACGCCAATGGGCGTTCAGTATCGGCATCGAAAACCTGCTGGACGATGCCCATACGGAATTCGACGATCGTGCCGGTGTCAATGCGTCTGAAGTGCCGCGCACTGTCTATGGCCAGGCTACCCTGCGATTCTGATCGGCTGACCGACAATGACACGTAACGGATCTTCAAGCTATCGCCCACCGGCTCGCGCCACCATGCGCCCCATCTCCATCCCGCGCCGATGGCTCGCGCTGGCCGTGGGAATGATGGCGCTGATGTTGGTCTGGACCCAGCCCGCACGAAGCGATTCGTTCAGCGAATACCAGGTCAAGGCGGTATTCCTCTATAATCTGATCAATTTCGTCGAGTGGCCGGAACCGTCTTTTCAAATAGCGGAACCCTTTTTTACCATCGGCATCCTGGGCCCCAATCCTTTTGGCAGGGAACTGGTGCATACGGTGGCCAATGAAACCGTACACGACCGGACCATTCGTATAGTACACTATACCGATCCGGCTGAACTCGACCAGCAGCCCTGTCAGCTCCTGTTCGTCACGATAGGCCTTGACCAGGTATGGCCGGAGCTGTGTTCAAGACTCGCCAACCGAAGTATTCTGACCGTTTCCGATCAGATTGGCTTCGTGGACCAGGGCGGTATGGTCAACCTGCTGACCACCGGCAATCGTATCCAACTGGAAATCAATCTCGACAACGCCCGCCAGGCGGGCCTTAACATCAGCTCCAAACTGCTTAACCTGGCGCGGGTGGTCAGCCAGGTGCAATAGTAGCGGACAAAAGGCAATAGGATTCACCATGGCGATCATCACAAGGCTGCTCAATTTGCCGATCCGCCACAAGCTTACCCTGATCGTGCTCTTCACCTCCGGTCTGCTGATCGGTGTGATGGCCACGGCCATTACAGTTAAAGAGGTCATTGCTTTTCGCCATGAATTGGTCGAAAACATGACCACCTTGTCTGACATTATCGGCACCAACAGCACGGCAGCCCTGGCGTTTAAGGATTCAGCGACAGCCCATGAAATCCTGTCCGCCCTCCGTGCCGAAAAGGATGTGATCGCGGCCAGTCTGCTGAATGCCAAAGCGCGTCCCGTTGCCACCTATTACCGATCGGACCGGCGGCCTTCCGTATCCCTGGATGCGTCGATCCCGGAGCCGCTTCTGCAGGAACTGGCCGCTTTAGTCGGCCGGAAACAAACGATTCGATTTCATTCCGACGCCATGGATCTGGCGCGACCGATCCTGCTCAACGAAAAGATCATCGGTCATATGGTCATCCGCATGGACCTGCATCGCCTGAAACAATCAATCCGTATTTTTGTCATCAGCATGATCGGTTTCAGCCTGCTGCTCTTCGTGGCCGCCCATCTGATCTGCGCTCGCCTCAATCGGTCCATTGTCGGTCCCATTACCGGGCTGGTTGAAACCATGCAGACCGTATCCCATGACCAGGATTATTCAATACGCATGCCGGTACGGCATACGGATGAAATCGGCGTGCTGATTGACGGTTTCAACGGCATGTTGGCCCAGATTCAACGACGGGACGACGAAATCGGCCGTCACCGGGATCGACTCGAAGAGCTGGTCGAACAGCGCACCAAGGATCTCAGACAATCCAACCAGAAATTGATGGCGGAGATCGAGGAACGCAAACACGTCCAGGACCAACTGGCCCACGCCCAGAAAATGGAGGCCATCGGCACCCTGGCCGGCGGCGTCGCCCATGACCTGAATAATATTCTCTCCGGCGTGGTCAGCTACCCGGAATTGCTGTTGCTCAACCTGCCCCCCGACCATCCCATGTACAAGCCGCTTAACACCATTATGGCGTCGGGGAAAAAGGCCGCCGCCATTGTGCAGGACCTGTTGACGCTGGCCCGTCGCGGGGTTAAGGTCAAAGAATCCATCAATCTGGCGACCTTGGTCCAGGACTACCTGGACAGCCCCGAGCATGCCAAACTGTTGTCCTTTCATCCCCATGCCACCGTCGAAGTCGTCGCCGAAGCGGACCTGTTGACCATCCTCGGATCTCCGGTTCACCTTTCCAAGACGGTCATGAATCTGGTTTCCAATGCGGTGGAGGCCATGCCCGACGGCGGCCGGGTAACGATTTCCATTGCCAAGGCATCGCTGCCGGCACCGTTACCAGGATTTCACCAATGGCGCCCCGGACCCTATCTTTGCCTGAGTGTCAGCGATACCGGCATCGGCATTCGCGCATCCGATATCCACCGCATTTTCGAGCCCTTTTACACTAAAAAAGTGATGGGCCGCAGTGGCACGGGATTGGGCATGGCGGTTGTCTGGGGGACCATTGAGGATCATCAAGGGCATATTTCCGTGCGGAGCCAGGAGGGCCAGGGTACGGTCTTTGAAGTGTATTTGCCTGCAGATATTGCAGTGGTGCCGCCTAAACCGGATCGCCCACCGCAACCGCTCACCATGGGGACCGGCCAGACCATACTGGTAGTCGACGACTCGGCGGACCAACGGAAGTTCGCGGAAGCCATATTGGAGCGACTTGGCTACCGCCCCGAAAGCGTTTCAAGCGGTGAAGCCGCCGTGGCCTTGCTGAGCGAACGAACGGTTGACGTGGTCATCATCGACATGCTCATGCCACCGGGCATGGATGGTCTGGATACCTATCGAGCAATTATCCGCATTCACCCCGGCCAGAAGGCGATCATCGCCAGTGGCTACTCGGAATCCACGCGCGTTCGCGAGGCCCGTAAGCTGGGGGTCAGCTGCTACGTGCGCAAGCCTTATACCCTATCCGAGATATCGGACGCCTTGCAGTCGACATTGACCGTATAAAACGGCCTTTTTGGAGTACAGTATCCGTACGCGGCCCGTTGGGATCGCGTGCAAACGGTAGCCGATGACCAGCTTTTGACCGACGTCCCGCCAATGAAAAACAGGGTTGACACAAACCGTGTCGGATTTATCCCGTTTTAACCGGAAACGGAATGATATCACGGCAAATATCCCATAACCCACCGGCCGCCGCCACCGGATCGGGTGTCTGCCAGACGGCACCCAGTACGGCAACACCGGAAAATCCCAGGGATGCCGCCAGCGGTAAGCGTTTCTCATTGATCCCGCCCAGGGCGATGATGGACTGATCGGTCTGCGATAAAAATGCTTTCAGACCATTGTGATCAAATGCCGCCCGATAGCCGGTTTTCGAAATGCTGTCAAAAATGGGGCTGAGAAAAAGGTAATCGAAAAGACGCTCGCCATCGGGAATGTCCGAGATTCGATGAAAAGCGGAGGAAAGGCAGGCATCCGGCCGCATTTGCCTGAGCCGGCGGATATGCGGCAACCGGCCCAGGCGATCTTTTTCGGTAAAATGAATGCCCTTTAAATTGAAATGCGTCAGCAGTTCCGAGTGGCTGTGCACCATGATGCAAGGATGCAGGCCGGCCGGAATCTGGTCAAGATAATGCGCAATGCGGTCTGTCCCCTGCCCCGGTTTGCGAAGGTGCACGATAACCGGCAGGTCCTCGAGCATACGGGCCACCTGCATCGGCTCATCGCGGAGCGACTCAGGCGGAGAAATGATAATCAGGCGCATAGCCGGGAATTTGAAATCTCAAATTTGACGGTTTCGTAAAAAGCCCGATATCGGCGTTACGCTTCATTCTTCGTCACTGCGGAGTACGATTAGTACGCCTCATTCCTCAGAATTCGCAAGCCTTGATCTCGGGCTTTTTACGG
>Ga0272444_10006304_pt1 | contig 10144 bp, 5 predicted proteins | sample SSMForm13_FD_201033 | JGI IMG/M metagenome (GOLD analysis project Ga0272444, IMG submission 201033) | Marine sediment archaeal communities from Little Sippewissett salt marsh, Falmouth, MA, United States - SSM-Form-13 | ecosystem: Environmental > Aquatic > Marine > Wetlands > Sediment ...
GAAGATGTGCAACAACCCGAAGATGTCTTCGGAGGCCAAGCAGCAGATGCGGGTCGGGATGGAGCGTTTGGCCGGAGAGCAGGCGTCGATCCGCAAATCAATCGAAGAACTCGAGCGTGAATTCGGTCAGTCGCGGCAGATTCTCGGTCGGCTGGACGATATTGCCTCGGAAATGAAAAAGGTCGAGGAAGCTCTGGCTTCCGGCGAGGCGGGCCAGGAGACAACTGAGCGGCAGTTGAAGATATTTTCGAGAATGCTCGAGGCTACGCGGTCGATGCAGCGCAAGGATTACACCGAGCAACGCCAGGCGACATCGGCCGAAAACGATGTATTTTATGTACCGCCGTCGTTGTCATCGGAGATGCTCGAGGGACAGGGCGATATAGAAGATCGCCTGCAGCGGTATCTCGGCGATGAATATCCGGCGCAGTATGAAGAACAGATCAAGGCCTATTTCCGGGCGCTGCTGCAATTGCAGTATCAGACGCAGCCGCAGGGCCGGTGACCATTATGAGTGACTTCCGCGCTTTCTGCCGATCCGTTTTGTGTACCATCGTGGTCGCCCTGGCCGTGTCGGCGGTTACGGCCCCGATGAGCGTGGCGCAACAGCCGCCGCCCCAGCCTGATATCCGCCTGGAGGTAGATGGGAAGTTTCAGCCGAGGGAGACTTCCGGTGACCGCCGTCTGGTCACGGCCCGCAGGCTTATCCGGATCGAGGACTGGCAATCGGCATCGGCGCTGCTGGAGGAACTGGTGGCGGTTGATTCGAGCGACGCCGTCGCCGCCACGCTGTTGCTTCGATGTTACGATCATCTCAAGCAATATCTGAAGGCCGAGAAGCTGACGCGGCACCTGGCGGAGCACGCGCCCACGAACCTTGCTTACCGGTTGAGTTTGGCCGAAGTGTTGGCTACACAGGGCAAAACCGAGGAGGCTGATCGGGTTTATGGCGAGGCGATCGATCTGATCGATCGATTCGAGCTCCAGCGGTTTGTCCTGGTTCTTTCCAGTCAGATCGAGCATGGGCGCCCCGGCAAAGCAATGGCCCTGATCGATTCACTTCGGCTTACCGAGGGCGATTCGACCCTATTCGGGTTGCAGAAGGGCTCACTTCTGGAGCGCCAGAGACAATACGCCCGGGCGGCAATCGAGTATTACCCGATACTCGTCGAAGACACCACCCGCGACGCCGTGACGGCCGAGAAGCGCCTCAGTGACCTGCTACAGTTCCCGGACTCCGAGGAGGAGGTTGAGCGTACTCTCCAGTCAGTGGTACAGGAGAAAGCCAACGCCCGCGTGTTCAGCCTGCTGGCGTCGTTCTATATCCGGTCGGGGCGGTTCGATGATGCTTTTGAGTTCTCAATTCGGCACGACTCGGCCAGCGGCCGGCAGGGCCAGGCGCCGATGTACTTCATCCAGGAGTGCCGGGAACGGAAGGAATACGCTCAGGTAGTGAGGATGGGGGAGTACATACTGGCGACATACGAACGGGGAGCGTTCGTGAATGAGGCGAGTTTCCGTTATGCCGAGGCATTGGCGGAAGTGGGCCGGATTGGTGATGCGTTGGCCGCCTACCGGCGTATCGGGGCGTCGTCTCCCGGTGAGAAGGACGTCGCCGAGGCGCTGTACCGGACGGGCTGGATCTATCTGGAGCGGCTTCATCAATACGATTCGGCGCTGGCCTATTTTGATTCCGTGGTCACGTATCATCCTCGCGGAGTGGGTTTGCTCCGGTCGCTGCGGGGTATTCCGTCCTGTCACCTCAGACTGGGTCACCTTGACCGGGCGAAGTCCGCCTTTGAGGCACTCACTCACCATCGGCTCAACGAGGACATGCAGGAGGAGGTCGAGTATTACCTGGCGCTGCTGGAGGGCTTCGGGCGCAATTATGACACCGCGGAAGTTCGCCTTCGCAAGCTGATGGTCGATCACCCGCGGGGGCTGTATGTCAATGACGCCCTTCGGTTGGTTATGCTCTTCTCGGAGACGCAGGGCTCGAGGGATGCGCTGGACAAGTACATTGACGCTCTATTGTACCGGGAGCGACTGCTGGCCGATTCGGCGCGTCTGGTCTTATCGGAACTCGCGGCATCGGACGGGCAGGCTCTGGCTGACATGGCGCTCTATGAGTTGGCTGAGTTGGCAGCGGAGGCCGGCGACACGACCGAGGCCCTGGCCCGCGCCGAGCAGCTGATCACGGGATTCCCGGAGTCCTATTATCTGCCATTCGGACTGAAGTTGAAAGCGGACATACTTGTGGGTGACGTCGACAGGATCGACGAAGCAGGACAATTATACCGCCGGCTGCTTCAGGACCATCCGAACTACCCGTTTATAACGGAGGTCCGAAAGCAACTGCGGCAACTAGAGACCGATGTGCGGATCGGTTAGAATTCGGCCAGTTCTTCCTGGCTATTCTTCATCGACTTCAGTTCTTTTTCCAGGTTGTAGATTTGCTTTTCACGGCTCTCGAGTTTTTTGGATTTCATCTTCGTAGTCGTGCGAATCAGAAGCCCGAGCGATATAAGCATGAAGAGCACCGAGTTGATTTGGCGAAATATCTCACCCATGTTCAGAATTGAGTCGACAAACGCCAGTATACCCAGACAGAACAAGAAACTACACCATCCAATCATGGTGTCCTCCAACGTGAAACGCTGCCTCGATCATACGTGTAAAAACAGTTGTGGATTGCGGCCACAATCTTATATTGGCTAGTTACGAGGGGCCCTCGCGGCCTCTCTATCAATGTAATCGGAGTTTACCCGTCCTGCTTTAGCTGGAGGAATGCATGCAAACGGCCCCTGAATCGGCCCCGCGGATAGATAGAGTCAATATCGTCCTGGCTTTGCTGGTTTTTCTCGGCTCGCTGATTGTCTACGCGATGACGGTCCAGCGGACTTTTTCTTTCTGGGATTGCGGCGAATTCATTGCCAGCGCCTATACGCTCGGAATTCCTCATCCTCCCGGCTTCCCGCTTTACATCCTGCTGGGGCGGGTTTTCTCGATGATCCCGTTGATTGAGGATATCTCTCACAGGGTGAATTACCTATCCGTCATATCGTCGGCCTTCACGGCCATGTGGTGCTATTTGCTGACGGTACGGATTGCCCGTTATTTCTTCTCTGAGAATACCCCGCAGAACAGGTTGATCGGTTACATCGGCGGCATTGCCGGTGGTTTTTTCGTGGCGTTTTCGGCGACCAACTGGGCCAACTCGGTGGAGGCTGAGGTCTACGGACTGTCGCTGGCGCTGATGGCGCTCATTTGCTGGCTGACGGTGCGTTTCTTCGAAACCCGCGGGACAGGCCATGCGGCAATGATAGCCGTACTGGTGTCGTACCTGGCGCTGCTGGGCGTCGGGATTCACCTGACGGTATTTCTAGTGGTGCCGTTTTGCGCCGTTTTCTTCATTCTGAAGCCGGAAGCTTCGGCTCGAGAGTACATGCTGGTCAGCGTATTTGTGATCCTGGAATTATTTCTGATCATTTTCTTCTCGAACGGCCGGGGCGGGGTGGCGGCGTTTTACCTGGTTTCGGCCCTGGCGGCGCTCGGCCTGGTGGCCCTTGTGCATCGACATATCAACTGGGGCGTAGCGATAGCCATCGTTTCGATAAGTTCGATCATGGTGGGCTTCAAGATATTCCTGTACGTGGCGGCCGCAGGCCTGCTCTTGTTGCTGGTCCTGGCCCTGGTGGCCCAGCAGGGGCGGTACAAGTTCAATTGGCAACTGCCGCTGGCGATCATGATCGCCGGCTATCTGGGTTTCTCCGTTCACATGTACGTGCCGATACGGTCCAGTCTCGACCCCTCGATAGACATGAACAATCCATCGCAGAGTTTCCAGACCTTCATAGATTTTCTCGAGCGCAAACAATACGGACAGCAGTCGATGGTCGATCGGATGTTCCAACGGCGGGGCACGTGGAATAACCAGTTCGGTCGACATCCGCACATGGGATTCTGGTCGTATTTCGAACAGCAGTACTCGCCCCCCGGCGTAGGTTTCTTGCCGTTTCTGTTTCTCGGTCTGCTGGGCATGTACGTGGCGATCCGCAAGCGGCTCGAACTGGGATTGCCGTACCTTACGCTGTTCCTGGTTTGCAGCGTGGGGCTGGTGTTGTACATGAATTTCGCTGATGGTACGCTCTACAATGCACAGACCGGCGATGCCTATCTTGAGGTCCGCGAGCGAGATTATTTCTTCACGCCGGCGTTTGTCTTTTTCGGCGTAGCCATGGGCATGGGGGTGGCCGGAGGCCTGGCCATGATACGGGAGTGGTTGGCCAAAGCGGCGCCATCGGCGCAGAAAGCCGTTGTCTATGCTTCAGTGGTGCTCGTCGGACTGCCTGTGGTCAGCCTGGCCCGGAACTACCATCACAATGACCGCTCCGAGAGCTACCTGCCGTGGATATTCGGAGCCAACCTGCTCGATACGTGCGAGGAGAACGGGGTCCTGTTCACTGTCGGCGACAACGAGACCTACCCGGTCTGGTGTCTGCAGGAGGTTTACGGTTACCGGTCGGATGTCACGGCCGTCAATCTCTCGCTGCTCAATCTCAACTGGTATGTGGAGCAGCGCAAGAACCATCATGGCTTGCCGATATCGCTCGATGATGACCAGATCGTTCTCACTGACATAATCTCGTCGGGAGGAGAGGAGTACCAGCGGCCGGCCAGGATGTTCCTTGACCGCCCGCGCGGTATGCAGACCTACCTGGTGCCGCATCGCGGTCCCGACGGTGGCACGGTCACAGTAGCCGACATGATAGTGGATGACATCGTGATCAACAATCGCTGGCGGCGGCCGTTGTATTTCAGTTCACTGCCGCCGGGATCGTCGCCGTTGAAACTTCGTGACCACGCCGAAGCCCAGGGGCTGTTGTTCCATCTATCACGCGAAAACGTAACTTCGTTTATCGACGTTGACCGCAGTTACGATTTGTTCACGGAGAAATACGACTATCGAAGTCTGGGCGATCCCGGCGTCTATCGGGATCCCGGAGTATCGAGGGATTTCGTCATCACCATCGGGGTGGCGGCAGTGCGGAATTACGAAGGTTTGATTGCGGCCGGCGATACGGCGCGCGCGGTGCAACTCATGGAGAAGATGGTGGATGCCTATCCCCAGTACTGGCAGGCGTACACGCTGCTGGCGTACATGAGCGATCAGAAGGGCGACACGGCCGGTGGTGATCAGATCATTCAGAGGTTGTATGATACGATCAGCGCCTTTCACCGGGCCAGTCCCGACAATACGTATTTCCTCCAGGACCTGGGTATGGCGACCTATGAGCAAGGGCGTCGTCAGGGGCGGACGGAGTTGGTGGAGGAGGGTCTGAGGTTGATGAAGCAAGCTTTCGAGGCCAATCCCAACGACGTCTACGCGTTTCGGAAGCTAGCAACGTCGCTTGACGAGCAAGGGCGTAACGACGAATTGCGCCTCGCCGCTCAGAAGGCGGCCGAGTACAAACGGAACCTGGGCGATCCGATTCTGCAGCAGGCGTTGCGAACCGGGAGAGTGCTTTACGGCCGCTGATGGATGCCGCGAGCCGGCTACCGTGCTCGTCCGGAACCGGAGAGACTAGATGAAGAAAATCGACAAAACAAACGCTTTTCTGGCAGGTGTCGTGTTCCTGGTGTCGTTCGTGGTTTACGCCCTGACGGTGCAGCGGACGTTTTCCTTCTGGGACTGCGGAGAATTCATCGCCTGTGCGTACATCCTGGGCATACCGCATCCTCCGGGGACGCCCTTGTTCGTGTTATTGGGACGGCTGTTCTCGATGATGCCGTTTGTCGAGGATATCGCCTATCGAATCAACTACCTTTCGGTCGTCTCATCGAGTCTTACGGCGCTGTTCGCCTATCTACTGACTGTCCGTATGGTCGGGTACTTCTTCGGTGAGGACAAGAATGCGGCCGTCAGTCGCTTCATCGCCTACGTGGGCGGGGTAGCCGGGGCGCTGTTTGTGGCTTTCTCGGAGACGAACTGGGCCAATTCGGTGGAGGCGGAGGTTTACGGTCTGGCTCTGGCCATGATTCTGGCTATCGTCTGGCTAACGATACGTTACTTCGAATTGCGTGACACCAATCGCGGCCGACAGTTGTTGCTCATGGTAATTTATCTGGGCATGCTGGGGATCGGCGTTCACATGACAGTGTTTCTGGCGGTACCGATTGCGGCGGTGTTTTTCATACTCAAGAAGGAGAGCCGGCCGGTTGATTGGGCGCTCATGTTCGGGTTCATCATCCTGGAGCTTATCCTGATAATTCTGTTCGCCGACACGCTGGGCGCAAAAGCATTCTACGTGGTCTCCGGCATTCTCGGCCTGGTGCTTTTGGTTTTGCTTCATCGGAAGATCAGCTGGGCGATTCTCATCGCCATTGCATCGTTGGCCACTATCATGCATCAGTTCAGTCTCTTCCTGATCGTTGCGCCGATGGGACTGGCGGTTCTGCTTGCGGTCGGCGGTTTGTTGTCGGCCAGGGAGAGCCATCCCGGTATCCGCACCACGCTGCTTGGAGTGGGGGCGGTGGCGGCGGTCGTCGCCGGTGGTGTTCTTGCAGGAGCAACCGGTCAATGGACGGTGTTTGCTATTATCGCCGTTCTCGCCGTCGTTGCGACAGCGGCGATGGGCACCGCTGCCAGAATCCGTGCCTGGTCATTCGACTGGAAGACTGCGTTGATGATCCTGCTGGTGGGGTTGGCCGGCTTTTCGGTGCATCTGTTCATACCGATACGATCGAGTCTCAATCCGCGAATCGACCAGAACAACGCCTCACGCGATACCCGGACCTTCATCGACCTGCTTGACCGCAAGCAGTACGGTCAAATGTCGATGATTGACCGGATGTTCCACCGGCGCGGCTTATGGGAGAATCAGATCGGTCGGCATCCGCACATGGGATTCTGGTCGTATTTCGAGGAGCAGTATTCATCTCCCGGGTGGGGTTTTGTGCCGTTCCTGGCGTTAGGGCTGATCGGTATGTACGTCGCCATCCGCAAGCGGCTCGAGATCGGGTTGCCGTATTTCACGCTTTTCCTATTGGGCTCGCTGGGGCTGATCCTGTACATGAATTTTGCCGACGGTACCCAATTCAGCGAGATGACCGGGGATGCTTACCTCGAGGTGCGCAACCGGGACTATTTCTTCACGCCTGCATTCGTTTTCTTCGGCATTGCAATGGGGATGGGAGTCTCGGCGGTCATGCAGTGGGCGCGCGAGAAGCTGGCCGAGATATCGCCGGGCTTCCAGAAGCCCGCGGTATATGTGCTGTCGGTGCTGGTTCTGTTGCCGGCGGTGGCGCTGACGACCAACTACCACGTCAATGACCGAAGTGCGAACGTGCTGCCGCTGATCTACGCCCGGAACCTTCTTGACACCTGTGACAAGGATGCCATCCTGTTCACGAGCGGCGACAATGATACGTTTCCGCTCTGGTGTCTGCAGGAGGTGTACGATTATCGCAAGGACGTGCGGGTGATCAACCTGTCGTTGTTGAACACCGACTGGTATGTCGAGCAGATGAAGAACCGCTATGACGTTCCCATTTCTTTGACTGATGCGCAGATTCTGTGGTATCCGTTCGAGATGCAGCCGGGCATGCCGGGGCAGAGGCCGAAGGAGATGTTCCATGACCGGCCACGAGGTCTGTACACGTACATGCAGATGTATCGGCATCCGGAGTCGGGCCAGATAGTCAGGGTGGCTGATATGATTACCGACGATATAGTCATCGAGAACCGGTGGCGCCACCCGGTGTATTTCAGCGCCCCGCCCTATGCGGAATCACCGCTCAAGCTGCGTGAGCGGGCGACGTCGGTGGGTGTCATTTACCGTCTGGACCGGCAGCCGCCGGAGGGTAATGTCGATGTCGAGAAATCGTACGACCTGTTCTTGAACACGTACAGCTTTCAGGGCATGGAGAACTCCGAAGTGTATCGCGACGACAACGCCACCGGAGTGTTCATGGCGCTGGGAGCGCGGGCAGTGCTGCTGTACGACCGGATTATGAAGATGGGTCGGGAGGACACCGCCCTGACGCTTCTGCAGAGTGTACTGGATCGATACCCTGAATACTGGCAGGCCTGGGGTTACCTGGCGACGTACTATGAGAGCAAGGGAGACACGACCAGGGCTACTGAGGCGGTTCGGGTGGTCCATGACACGCTGACCGCTTTCCTCGAGTCCAGCCCCGAGAATCTTATTTATATGCAGGATCTGGGTATGGTGAAGGTCGATCTCGGCAGTCGCCTGGACGATTCCACCATGATCAACGATGGACTCGATCTAGTGTGGGCCGGTTTCGAGGGTAACCAGAACGACGGTTTCGCGTTTCAGAAGCTCACGACGGTCTTGATAAAGCTCCAGCGTTACAGCGAACTCAGTCGGGCGGCGCACATGATAGCCCGGTACAAAAAGAATCTCGAGAATCCGTTCCTCAGGCAGTTGTTAGCGATCGAGGACGCGGAGAACAACGCTCCGTCGACGGGCGGGCCGGCGTCGGGCCCGGATCAGTAAACCGAGGTCGTTTACCGGCGATCGACTTGGGCCGGGAATCCCGGCCTTCCCGCTTCCGCGTGATTCCTTCAATCGGAGAATTGGTACCCCGTGCGACGACGATAGTTCTCGCCGACTACTTCCATCATCTGTTCAGCCAGGAACTCCCGGCGCACGGTTGCGAAATCGTCATGGTGGCGACCGATAATGCGGTCGACTTCCTCCTCGCTGTATTCCCTGCTCGGCTCGAATTGAGCCAGGATATATTCCAGCAAGTACTTGCGATTCACAGCTTGCTTGACGGTCGGTCTTGTCTGCCGGGCGCTTCCGTTGCCGTTTCCGGCCTTTTTGACTCTCGGCCGTCTCGTGTTGGCGTTTTTCTCCAGCCATTGGAACACGGAGAACTCCGGGATCCGCCAGTCCTTGCCGATTTTGTAGGCGAAGATGTCCCCCGCCTGAATTTTGCGAGTAATAACCTGAACGTTCATCTTGAGTTTTTCCGCCAGCTCGGCGGTTGTGAAGAACTCGGTATCTTTGATGATACCCTTGTTGTAGTCCATACAGGTACCTCCTTGAGGTCGCAGTATACGGCAGCTTGTATGCGTATCAAGTTTTTTATGCGACTCTGGGGGACTTTTCATTCACTTCCGAAGTGACTCCGGAACGAATTGACAGCAGCCCGGTTTTCTGCGACATTACGGGGCCATGAAGCTACCGGTTTACATAGTGATTTGCCTGATCTGGGGTTCGACGTGGCTTGCCATCAAGATCGGTCTGAGCGGGGCGCCGCCACTGTATTCGCTGAGCCTGCGGTTTCTTCTGGCCGTGGGGATTCTGTGGGCCATAGCGCACATTAAGGGATACCGGTTTCCCGAAGGACGGCGTCGGATCCTGAAGACAGCCTATCCCGGACTGTACATGTACGGGGTCAGCTACGCGCTCATCTATTTCGCCGAGCAGTACATCGATTCATCTCTGACGGCCGTGTTGTTCGGCTCGTTTCCGTTTTTTGTCGCCGCCCTGACACATTGGCGACTGAAAGCAGAGCGCTTGACCGGCCTGGCGTGGATCGGACTGGTGGTCGGTTTTGGTGGTGTGGTTCTCATCTCGTATCATCAGTGGCAGCTCGCCGGTGATTTGTTTCTGGGGACGCTACTGGCTCTGGGTGGTTCGTATGCTGCGGCCCACGGAATCGTGCTACACAAGAAGCATTTTGTCGAGGAGAACATCGTGATAGCGGTGCTGCTGCAGATGGCCCTGGGTGGGATTCCGCTGGTGCTGGCGGCACTGGTATTTGAATCGGTGTCGGATCTGGCCGTGAGTCTCGAAACGGTCGGTTCGATCATATACCTGGCGGTGTTCGGATCGGTGCTGGCGTTTCTGGGCTATTACTGGCTGCTGAAGCGGACAACGGTCGTCAACGTCTCCCTGATCGGTTTTGTCACTCCGCTGGTGGCCATATTCTTCGGGTCCGTTCTTGCCGAGGAGCGCCTGACGCTGATGGTGGGACTGGGCACGGCCATGATTCTGTCCGGGATTCTCTTGGTGGTCAGGCGATCTGAGAAGGCAGCAGGGCCTAAAGGAGTCGCGGCGACGGCTCATAGACCGGCCCCGGGGCGGACTGCTCCGGGGCCGGTCTATGA
>Ga0272444_10006305_pt1 | contig 10143 bp, 12 predicted proteins | sample SSMForm13_FD_201033 | JGI IMG/M metagenome (GOLD analysis project Ga0272444, IMG submission 201033) | Marine sediment archaeal communities from Little Sippewissett salt marsh, Falmouth, MA, United States - SSM-Form-13 | ecosystem: Environmental > Aquatic > Marine > Wetlands > Sediment ...
CGTTTGATCGGCAAGCCGTAGGAGGTCTTCATGTCCGAGATCCTGAAGCCAATCGAGAATCGCCGCGCCAAGCGAGCCCTCTCCGATCGCCCGATCCCCCGGAAAACGGCCGAGACGCTCCTTCGCGCTGCGCATCTCGCGCCGTCTTGCTTTAACAACCAGCCGTGGCGGTTGATCGCGGTCGACGATCCCGAAACGCTGGCAGCGATCAAGCGCGCGATGCCCGGCGCCAACTACTGGACCGGACCGTCCCCGCTGATCGTCGCCGTCGCTTCGCGGCGGGACCTCGATTGCGTCTTCTCCGATGGTCGCGACTACTTCCTGTTCGGCTGCGGGATGGCCATCGGAAGTCTGATGATCCAGGCAACCGAGATGGGGCTGATCGCCCACCCGATCGCCGGATTCAAACCGACGCAGGTGAAAGAGATCCTCGGGATCCCGGCGGAGTACACCCTGATTACGCTTGTCATCGTCGGCCATCCGGGCGATCCCGATCAGCTCTCGGAGAAGCATCGGACAATCGAACTCGGACCGCGCGACCGGAAACCACTCGACCAGGTCGTCAGCTGGAACCGGTTCGAGTTCAACGACCCCGCGCCGCCGGAGGCCGAAGCCTAGAACGGAACGCCGTCGGCGGAGAACGGGCCGGCGAAGGGGAGGCCAGTATGGATGTGCTACGAACTTGGGCCTACGAGGTGTCTCTCGGCAGATTCCCGCTCATCGCGCTGATCGGACTCGTCACCTACGCGCTTTTCTTGGCGACGGCGGTCCTCGTCTCGGCCAAGCGATGGAGTGTGCGGCTTCGGCGTGTGCCGGTCCGGGTCCACCGCTGGATGGGCATCAGCGCCATCGTGCTGGCGACCTTCCACCTGTTGCTGGGGCTATCGAGCTATGTGTGAGCGGAGATCTCACGAAGTCTGAGAATCCCGTTCACAACGGCGAGCCGTTCCCGCATCGACGGCCTGCCACCGGACTCTGTCGTCGGTCAGGAAGACGGCCGGTAACCCGATCGACTCGGCCCACAGCCCGAGGTTGGCCGCCTGTTCGATCTTCGGCTCGCCCTCGGTGACGCCGAACGGCAGCTCAAGGCGGCTTGCGCCGTTGAGGTACGCCTCATTCACCTGTAACAGCGGGAGGCCGAACAGCGTCAACTCGGTGTAGTGGCGGTAGTCCTTCCCAGCGACGTGGGTGAACCGGAAACGGCTCGGGAAGGTGAGCCCCATGACCTGCAATCGGGCTGGGCCGGTGATCACCGCCAACTCGATCACCGGGATCTCGTTCCCAAAGACGGCGCGGTAGAAGCGGGCGACCGGCGTGGGAAGGTCCGGGGGCAGTGAGAAGGTGGCCGGGGTGGCTGGAGATACGTGAACGGCTGAACGCGAGGCGTGCTCGCAGTCTCAGATTACATGAAAACCCAGTATCAGAGCAGTTGACATCCGCCAATCACATTTTGTATCCTGATCGCTAAAGGAGGTGAAACCATGAAGAGACGAAGCGAGCACCTCAAGAACCTGCACGAAGAGGCGCCAGGCGAGGTCCGAGTCATCCCAAACGAGATCGATGTGAGCATCGATGGTTTCGTGCTTATCCGGAACCATCACCTCATGGACGCACTTGTGCACGATCCTTCGGGCACGCTGGGACTGCTTGAGGAGTCAGCCGGCCATGTGGACATCGACAAGCTTCGTGTGGGGCCGTACGGAGAGTTGGTCATCTCGGATGACGCGTTCCATGGATCTGTAGTCAAGAAGCTGCTGGAGCTCCCAGCAGAGAAGCTTCTCTGCCTGCACGCGGAGCAGCAGGTCATGGGGATGATCAACATCATCTGCGGTCTTGTCTGCTGACGGCGAGGCCATGAGACGCGAAGGGTGGAACGAAACAGGAGAACCTGTCGAAACAGCGTTTGCTTTCACATCCGCCAGGCTTCATCTCGTTCTTCTCCCAACGGAGAGATGCAACTTCAGATGCCATTACTGCTACGAGCAGTTCTTAACAGATGCGATGGAACGGAAGGTTGTACGGGCAATACGCAACCTCATCACGGCTAGAGGTCCCACCCTTCGCGACCTTTCCATCAGCTGGTTCGGCGGCGAGCCTCTTCTAGAGAAGCAGACGGTCTATGAATTGGCGGCCTTCGTCCACAGTCTCTCAAGCGCTTGCCCGGAGTTGTCGACTCGAAGCAACATGACGACCAACGGCTCCCTCCTCGATCAGCGGACGTTTCTGCAACTCGTGGAACTTGGCGTAACCGAGTTCCAGATCACGCTCGACGGCCCAAAGGAATCGCACGATCGGGTTCGCGTGACGGCCGATGGCAAGGGAAGTTTCGCCGCAATCTGGGGCAACCTGATCGACATCAGCGACACCGATGCGGATGCAATGGTCATCCTCCGCATCCACTACGCGCCCGATACGTGGGAGAATCTCACGCCGCTTCTTGAGGACATACAGTGCAGCTTCGGTGACGATGAGCGATTCAAGCTTGCCTTCAAGCCAATCGAGCAGTTCGGCAGTCCCAACGACGATCGAATGTGCACATTCCGCACGCCCGACAAGGAGCGCGTCGGAGAGATCTTGAGGAAGTCCGTTGCCATCGGTGCCATGGTGCTAGATCCCCGAGCAATCGCTCCAAACGTCTGTTATGCGTCCCAACCGAACTCGTTCGTCATTCGTCCCGACGCGACGCTTTCCAAGTGCACAGTGGGGCTCTACGACGACGTGAACAACGTCGGCCGCTTGCTGCCGAACGGCACGCTCCAGCTTGACCTTTCCCACCTCCGGTTCTGGATCGCCGGCTTCGAGACTGGTGATCCTCAGCAGCTGGCGTGCCCATTGTCGGCGCTGCGATCCGGGTGGGGCTCGAAACGCGAGGGATGAAGGCAGGGTCTAGAGTCAGGCCCCTATTCTCGAGTCTCACACTCCTTGGCTACTCGCTTTGCGATGACACTGATCGTTGAGAAGTGAAGCCCGAGATGGTCTCCCACCTCTTGAGGAGTGCAGTGGTGCTCGCGAACGGCATCATGGATGCACTGATCGCGCATAGGCATGCTCGTGAGGCCGGAGAAGAGATCGTCCAGCTGACCGCGAAATGGATCTCGCTTCTACGCCTTCTCAGAGGATGACTTGTGCCCCCAGCCTGCCTCAGCACCCGGGTTTCGTACTGCCTCCTCGGAGTCTCTGCGAATTCGAGAATGGACACCTGTCCCCGCTGCCTTCTGTCCCTCGAGCATCAGACCATCAATCCCCGTTTGGGATAGAGATTACGGCTGCCTGCCTGCCGAGAAGGCAATCGAGATGTCCATTGTGAGTTCGAGCTTCACCGAATCCTGAGTGAATCGCTCGATTCCCACGGGCTCGTCATCCGTGAATTCCGTCCCTCGGATCAGCTCCTGCACGAAGGTAAGTTTGCATCCTGGCCCCGCACTGATTCCTATTTCCATGTCTCCCATGAGTGGAAGAGGGATGGCAATCTCCGTTGCGAATGCTATCTTCAACCAAGTCTCTACGATCTCCTCCACGCCAGGATCGAAGGTGTCAATGACCTCCCAATTGGGAGTCAGTGCGGTGCCAAACTCAAACGCTGGCTGGATCAGCGAGGTCGCAGTGTCACTCTCAGTTCGCACCCGAGAACGAAGCGGGACACGGAATGCTACACCCACAGTTGTGTTCTCGTTGAACCCTCGGCCGACAACAGGGCAAATCTCAATGAACACGCAGTCAACAATGCCCCGCCACAGTTGCCTCCTGCCGCTGAAGGGAGCTGCTGACACTTCCGTACCAACACCGATCGACAGTCCTTCAGCAGCAAGCTCGCCAAATAGGCTGGATACGGGCGCCATGGCAGATGAGATCGCATAGCGAACCGCGCGCAAGGCTGTATTTGCCCAGGCTTGCGGACTCTGTTCGACGACGAATCGCGTGATTCGTGTCTCAGCATTCCCGGCCTGGTCAATGGCCGTGGCCACAAGAGCATACTCGCGTCCGGATTCACACCTCGTGGTGTCCAAGAATCCGGCGGTGACGTCAGTAGATGGAGGTTCAACGGAATAGACAACCTTCGCCTCGGGATCAGGGCTGCTCGCACCGACCCAGAACGCAGCCAGCGGTAGGACAGCAATCGCCTCATCACTTGGCAGATCCCACTGCAGCGCAGGTGGTGTGCTATCGACCCAGACTCTGGCGGCTTCCGCGGAGCACAGTCCGTTGACGTCGCAAGCCTTGATCACTACATCATGCCACCCGTCCTCCAATCCCGGCTGCTCCGATCTCTCTTCGCCCGTCGGATTCGCCGGTTGAGCACTCACGGCCTCCTGCCAACCACCAGCGAGTCTGAACTTCAGGTCGGCATGCGCCAATGTTCTTCCCAGGGCTTCTCCTTCAAGCACTCCGACAAGAGCATTGTCAACGCAGAGATCGATCCTTGCCATGTGCGGATCGTGGATCGTCGGGACAAGCACGGACCAGCCGCTTACGCATGCGCCATCACTCAAGCCGATCGAGTCGATGATCGGCGCGGTGTTGTCCACCACGAAGTTGGTCACGACACTGTCGACTTCCTCTTCACTCCCGCGAACCACTGCCGTAATACGCAAGTCGTGGTAGCCGTCTTGAAGGTATGCTGGATCTAGGGAATCGAGCGACCACTGAGTGCCGTCGACGTAGTGGAGGAATTCATACCCCGCGATCTCTTCATCCGGTCGTAGATCGATCGGTTCATGGAGCGGCTTCCCCGTAGCGAGCTCCCGCGGGACAACCCGCCCGCAATCGATGACATCGAAAGCGACAGAATCCTGCTGCACGTTTCTGTCACCGGACTTCAGAGTCACTGTGACCGTATGTCGGCCGATCCTGGGGGCTCCATTCTCATCCGTCAGCGACAGCGAAAGTGGAAAGACGGGCGCGCTCATTTGCGCTCCCTCCTCGTGGACCGTCCGGACTTCTTGTTTGCCCTCGTCCCCAGGTGCTTTGTGATGGACTACGTAACCGTTGTAGGGTCCGCCTGAGGCCGTACCTTCAAGGGTGATCTCCTTGTTCAGGACAACGCTTCCTGCCGCGGGGGCCGTAATCTCCAATCTGACGTCGGTCTTCAGGTAGTCCCGGTACGCGATGAAGATCGCCAGAATCGCAAGTACCAGAAGGGCAATGTCTCGCGCCACAGTGAGTCCCTTCGGGACTCGCCGGAGAAAGCCTTGAAGCTTCTTGCTGAAGACCCGGCGGCTCTCCAATCGGGCTAGTCTCCTGAGCATTCGGCGACCCATATGACGATTCCATCACCATTGAAGTAGACCGCTTGATCGCGGCCTTCGTACGTCCACGTCGAGGCCACAAGCTCATCAACACCCATTATTCTTATGCTATTGCTATTAGTAACGCTTGGTCTTCCCCATGAGCTAATCACGTCGTCCGTGGTCATCCCGAAGATGACTCTCCCGTCTTCGATCGCTCGGTCGATCGCCAGCTGCAGGAACCCTCCGCTCTGCATGAAGATCACGAAGCCCACCGTTACCGCCACGAAAGCAACAACGATCGCCCACTGCAAAGCCGTCTCATCGTCCATATCTCTCACCCGGATGGAATTGTACTCCTGTTTATGCCTGCAATGAAGGGATAGAGTGTTAGAGTAGATACTGATCTTGGCCTTCTCTCGCTGTTCTCTTGCCCGGCGCAGCCCGATCGTGATCAACACGGACGGAAATCGGGAATACGGTACTCCGTGGCGGCTCGGGCGGCTGCGGAGCACGGAATTCGTGTTGCATCAACACCTTCTCGGAGGATGGCATGCGTCCCCAGACTGCCTCAGCGCCGGGTCCCGTACTGCGTCCCCGGGATAACCCAAGGAAGCGCTGCAAGGACAAGAACCACGGCTCCGGCACGTTTCGTATCGCGTACCATCTCCGTCCTCCTCGACTGCCAGAAGTGCCGTTGCGTAATTGTACGCAGTGCGTTTCGCGAGCGTCTCGGGGTGAGCACGTCGAGACGGTTCCGGCGAGAGTGGAAATGGGGTATGTGTCCCGCGAATCGCTCAGCATCGCAACAGCCGTCCTCGTTGAGGCGCAGAAGCTCTCCCCATATCATCGGTCCCGTTGACGTCCGCTGGACGGCCTGAACCTACCAATGCACATGGGCTGCCGGCGTCCGCAGTGCGCCGTCGTCCGGGCAGTCCTCACCGGGAATCCCATGGGTTCCCCCGTCATTTGATTCACGAAGGAGAAGACATGAGAGCGGACGCATTCGATATCCACCAGTTGGTCCGGGCGATCGCCGAGAACGACCACGCTGTCCCGGAGGGGCTCGATCCCGAGGCGTTGATCCCCGAACTCGCGGATCTCCTGGGATCCCCCGACCAGATCGACCGCGAACGAAGCTACGAGATCCTCGAACTGTGGAGCGTGCGGGGGCACTTCAGTGACGGGACGCTCTGCGCGCTTGGCGATCGGATGGCCGAGAACCTTAAGCACGGGATTGGCGAGACCGAAACCGATTCCGTCTTTGTCCGGTCGTACGCCGCTCTCGTCCTCTGTGGGCCGATCGCGGCCGATGAACTCTGGGCGGAAGGGGCGCTCGATGGACGGAAGGCGTTCCTCTCGCCCGAGCGGGTCCGATCGTGGCTCGCCTGCGCCACGGAAAGCCTACAGGCGGAGAGAGACCTACGGAGCTTCGTCGACGGCAAGGGATGGGCCGACGCCATCTCGCACAGGGGGGACCTGCTCCAGCAATTCGCGCGCAGTCCCCGTACCGACGCAGAGGGCCTTGAGCAGATCCTGCGCGCCGTCGCCGATCGCCTGAACCGCACGTCGAGCAAGGTCTTTGTTCACGATGAAGGGGGCCGGCTGATGCGCGCGGTCTACAGCGTGCTGCTGCGAGATGAGCTACCGCTGGAGACGCTGATCTCGTGGATCGAGGGCTTCGCGCAGACCGCCGACGGCCGGGATTGGGGCTTCGGCTCCCTGTTCTCGTTGGAGTCCTGCGACCATCCCGCCGTGAACGTTCGGGCGAACGTCCGCGAGGCGCTGCGCGATCTCCTCTTCTACATCCAGCTCGGACCGCGGCGCGGGCGTAGCGAGGACGACACCATGAAGCTCTACTACGCGTTCTACGACCGGCCCGTGCCTCACCGCCAGGAGCTTCTGGAAGCTCTCGACCCCGTCCTGCGAAAGCTGTACGCGGGACTGTACCCGCCGGTCTAGAAGCCCGTACCGGGGGCCCGTTCGCCGCGGGCCGCCGCGGATCTCACCTTCTCCTCAGGGATGCCGCGTCGTGGATGGAGCGAGGTCAGAAACCCTAAGAATCAAAATCTGACCCCCAACTCTGTACCCTCGAAAACACCGATCGGCTTGTGCACGAGACCGTACTGATCGTGTGGCGGGCTCAGGAGTGAAAGCAATCGGAAGCGCTCGTTGGCCTGGGGAGTTTGCCAGAACACCTTGACGCGAAGATCGAAATGTGATATAGCATTATTGCTATGTCGCAACATGCCGCGGCTACCGAAGGCTCCGACGCGTCCGTCATCCGGACCGCTGAAACCTACTCGGTCCGGTACATCTACTGGCCCGCGTTCTCTCTGTGGTCGGCCCTGTTCCTGATGGACATGGCCGGCGGGTTGCCTGGCCAGGCCCCCTGGATCGAGAAGACGCGCCGCGCGCTCGATGACGACCTCCGCGATGCGATCACCCTACTCAACGACACCACCATCCTGCACGGAATCCACGGCGAGCAGCTCGCGCGCGACCTGACGTCTCAAGAGATCCCCGAGCTCCTCGGTTGGCTGGCCGACATCGGGCCCGCGGGAGTCGCGAAGATGCTGCCGCCCATCGAGAAGATCTCCGCCCTTTCGGACGGACGGGCCCGATTCGGGATGGACGATCCGATCGCCGACTGGAACGGCGTCAAACTCGATGCGCGCCTGCTCGACCGCCTGCGCGCGCTGATCGAAGATCCGAAGGCCCTCGCGGAGTTCGTGATCGAGACGCTCCGACGATTCTGGCGCGACCATCTCGAGGCCGAGTTTCGGCGCCTCCAGCCGCAGCTCCGGACGACGGTCGAGCGAGGGAACCGCCGAGCGGAACCGCGCACGCATCGCGAACTCGTTCTGGAACTGGCCGGTCGAGAGCCCGCCGGCGAATCGATCGACGGTGGAGGAATCGAGCGAATCCTCGCGATCCCGACGTGTCACGTGGGCTCGTTTCTGCTGACGCGGCATGTCAAGGATCCGGACTCCGTCCTGCTGGTCGCGTTCGAGGTCGGTCGAGCGCCCTCTTCGGATCGTGCCGTCGGAGCGGCGCCAACGGCCTCCACGTATCGCGCGCTCGCAGACGAGACCCGGCTCGGCATCCTGCGTTTTCTCGCCACGGGAGAGAGGTATGGTGCCGAGATCGTGAGCTACTGCGGACTCAGCCAGCCAACGGTCTCCAAGCATCTACGCATGCTGGTGGCCGAGGGGTTCCTTGCCGTGCGCCGCGAGGGCGGCACGAAGTTCTACTCCGTTCATCCCGAGAGACTGGCGCAGGTCGGGCGTGGTGTCGAGGAGCTTGGGAAGGCATAGCGCCCACGGACGTGGCACTCCGCGTCCGCAAGACAACACACAAGCCAGGAGGTCAACGTGACGCATCGGAAGCACATCGGCGGTCTCCTCGGAGTCGCGACGGTCAGCTTCGGGCAGTTCATCTCGATCATCGGGTCGAACATGACCGGAATCGGCTTCAGCATCTGGGCCTTCCAGGTGACGGGCCGCGCCACGGCCTTGGCCCTCATCGGCATCGGGTACTTCTTGCCACAGATCCTATTGAGTCCGCTCGCTGGAGTTCTCGTCGATCGTTGGAGCCGCAAGAGGGTGATGATCCTCAGCGACACCGCACCCGCTCTGTTTACGGTCGGCCTGATCTTCCTCTACCGAGCCGATGCGTTGCAGGTCTGGCATGTCTTCATCGCGGTTGCCGGAATCGGTGCCTGTAACGCCTTTCAGGGTCCGGCGTTCGAGTCTTCGATCTCGCTGATGGTCTCGAAGGAGCAGTACGCTCGTGCCAATGGCTTCGTGGCCTTGGCACGGAATGGGAGCGGGATCTTCGGCCCGATGCTCGCCGGTGCTCTCTACGGATTCATCGGGCTAGGCGGAATCCTTGCCATCGACATCGCCACGTTCTTCTTCGCCGCGGCCACACTGCTGCTGGTTCACATTCCTCGTCCCGCCCCAACGGCAGCTGGATCGAGCGCTGCCGGAGCTTCCCTGCTTCGGCAATCGCTCTTCGGAATCCGCTACATCTTCAACCAGCCGAGCCTGCGCGCGCTGATGAGCATCTACTTCGTCGCGATCGTCGCGCTGAACTTCAGCGCGGTGGTTCTGAACCCGATGATCCTCGCCCGGACCGGCAACAACTCTCTCCTGTTCGGAAGCTTTCAGACTGCGGCGAGCATTGGTGCCGTCGTCGGAGGGGCACTGCTTGCCGCATGGGGCGGGCCAAAGCGCAACCGCGTCGGTCGCCTTCTCGTCTTCATCTCTCTCATCGGTGTCGGCTACATGGTGATGGGTGCCGGTCGTGGTATCGTCGGCTGGGCAATTGGCGGGTTCGCCGCTGCTTTCTTCGTCGCGATGACCGGCGGAATCAACCAATCGATCTGGCAATCGAAGGTCCCCGCGGATATCCAGGGCCGCGTGATGGCAGCGCGATTCGCACTCTCGAACTGGGGACGTCCGATCATCATGGTGATCGCCGCCCCGTTGGCCGACTACGTGCTCGAGCCGGCCATGCAGGTGAGCAGTCCTTTCTCGAGGATCTTCGGCCCGATCGTCGGGACGGGCACGGGAACCGGAATGGCCGCAATGCTGTTCATCTCCGCCCTGGCGGTCGCTGTCGTCGGGTTCGCTGGGTTCGGATCGCGTGCTCTGCGGCGGATTGACGAGCTGTTGCCCGATCTCGATCACGAAGCGGTGGGCTGAGCGCCGTTGAGAGGAGGACGTCATGAAGCCCTACTACGCGTTCTACGACCGGCCCGTGCCGCACCGCCAGGAGCTTCGGGAGGCTCTCGACCGCGTCCTGCGGAAGCTGTACGCCGGCCAGTGCCCGCCGGCCTAGCGATCTTCACCGGTGGCCCGTGCGCCGCGAGCCATCGCGGATGTCAACTCCTCCTCAGGGGTGCCGCGTCGTG
>Ga0272444_10006306_pt1 | contig 10143 bp, 8 predicted proteins | sample SSMForm13_FD_201033 | JGI IMG/M metagenome (GOLD analysis project Ga0272444, IMG submission 201033) | Marine sediment archaeal communities from Little Sippewissett salt marsh, Falmouth, MA, United States - SSM-Form-13 | ecosystem: Environmental > Aquatic > Marine > Wetlands > Sediment ...
CATAAGGTCCACTTCCTTCCATGGCATCGCTCAACTCCTCTGTTGTTTTGATGCCATTTTCTCAGAAAGTGTTACCTATGTCCTGAACTTCTACTGTTACCTATGTCCTGAACCTGTACCTGGAATTACCCTTTCCATGTTTTATTTCCCCGACATCACCATTTTATTCCCCCTTTTATAAAGGGGGTTAGGGGGATTTTTCTCACTATACGTAAGATCTAATGTTTCTCCTTTTTTTAAAGAAGTGGTAGGGAGGAATTTATCAATTAAAGCGAAACAAAGAGATCGTTGCAAAGCATACCAACACGAGGCTGTTCAAAGACATGTTAACGGGTCGTTGCTCAAATTAATTGTCGTTTGGGCAACAGACCGTTACTTCCTGTCCCCAAGCCTTTGATATTTGAGAGCAAGAGGGTTACATCATAAATAATAGATATCCTTAAGCATTGATCAGGTTAACTGGGCAAAAAAGATAGCGAGACTGTCGAAAAACCCCAAATTTGTGATTTTATGTTTGTAAGTATTTGATTACACAGCATGTAAAGACGCTTAAACTGCTCCATTTTGAGTTTTCGACAGTCTCAGCAGATGCATCTATTTTGACGCCTTGTGAATTTTAGCGATACTATCAAGATATCAACAATCAGCGATTTGCTAATTTTATTGCGTACAGTAAACTCATACCTTCAATGTTGACGGACTCAATGTTTCATTTACGCATGATACTGCTTTAGGCATTTGGATCAACATCAAGGAAACTAAAGAATTGATGGAATTGTTCTTCATGAATTTCAACGATTCTGACCTTTGATATGCATCATGACTGCGTTAGCAAAGATGATCATTTGAAATTCCTTTGTAATAAACCTGTTGACTTTAAAGAAAACTTTCTTCATATTTATCAATCATGAGGCCATTTGAGAAAAAAAGGGGGTGTGGATAAGAGTCACAGTTAGCAGAGCACTTCCATGTAATCCTTATAGATCAGGAAGGGTGCCCTGTGTAAAATACTACTCAGACTATCACATGGTGTATACTTCAAAAGACCTCTGATCGATAGTTTAAGAACCTCACATCAATTCCGCTCGTTTTTGGACTTCATTACATTCATTCCCAGAGATACAACGCATCCACGGTGTAACGCGACATCCCTACCAGTACTGCGATTTTCACTAATCAAAGCAACAGTATCTTCGCCACGATAAGTGGTCACGCTTCATCCATAAACAAGAAAGGAGGGTATCTTATGAGCGAAACAGAAAAAGACCTGCTGGAAACGTCGGAAGCTCAAATTGCAGTACATTGGGGGGAAGAGGAGTTCATTTATCCGTCTACTCAGTTTATTGCGCAGGCGAACATGACGGATCCGAACGTCTACGAGCGTTTCAGCCTGGAAAATTTCCCAAATTGTTTCAAGGAGTATGCCGATCTTTTAACCTGGGACGAGTATTGGCATACCATTCTTGACACAAGCGACGCCCCTTGTTGGAAGTGGTTTGTCGGCGGCAGAATCAATGCAAGTTACAACTGCATCGACCGGCATCTCGACAAACACAAGAACAAGACGGCGATCCACTTTGTTCCGGAACCCGAAAATGAAAAAATTGAGCATATCACTTACCAGGAGCTTTACGTCAGGGTCAACGAGTTCGCGGCCATACTGAAGGATGTCTGCGGACTGAGGGCAGGGGACACTGTCACGCTTCACATGCCCATGGTGGCTGAGCTTGCGATCTCTATGCTGGCCTGTGCGCGCCTCGGTATTATCCACTCGCAGGTTTTTGGGGGGTTCAGCGGCAAGGCATGTTCCGACAGAATCATTGATTCGGAAAGCAGCGTCCTGGTTACCATGGATGCCTACTATAGAAGTGGCCAGCTGATCGACCACAAGGAAAAGGCTGACATCGCCGTCGCCGAGGCTGCAAACGACAACCAGAAAGTGGATAAAGTTCTCATATGGCAGCGTTATCCCGACAGGTACTCGTCGCAGACACCCCTGGTCGAAGGGCGGGATTTCATTATTAATGATTTGCTCGAAGAGTACTTTGGAGCAATGATTGATCCTGTGCCCATGCTCGCGGAGGCCCCGCTGTTTCTTATGTATACAAGCGGTACGACTGGAAAGCCCAAGGGGGCTCAACACAGCACGGGCGGCTATCTTGCCTATGTGGCCGGAACGTCCAAGTATGTTCAGGACATTCACCCCGAAGATGTTTACTGGTGCATGGCGGATATCGGATGGATCACCGGGCATTCCTATATCGTGTATGGCCCGTTGGCGATATGCGCGTCCACCGTGATTTATGAAGGAGTTCCGAACTACCCGGATGCGGGAAGACCCTGGCGAATCTCTCAGAATCTGGACGTCAACATATTCCACACCGCGCCTACCGCCATCCGCGCCCTGAGAAAGCTTGGTCCCGATGAGCCGCAAAAATACAATTATCACTTCAAGCATATGACCACCGTGGGAGAGCCCATCGAGCCTGAAGTATGGAAATGGTATTACTACACGGTGGGCAAAGGCGAAGCGGCTATTGTTGACACCTGGTGGCAGACGGAAAACGGCGGCTTTCTGTGCAGCACATTGCCGGCGATCGACCCCATGAAACCCGGCAGCGCCGGCCCGGGGGTACCGGGCATTCACCCCATCGTTTATGACGACGATGGTAACGTTGTCCCGCCCGGCACCGGCAAAGCGGGAAACATCTGCATCCAGAACCCTTGGCCCGGCAGCTTCCAGACCATATGGCGCGACAGGGAACGCTACGTCAGCCAGTATTATGAAAGATACTGCACAGATCCCGCGAGTAAGAGATGGCAGAACTGGCCATACATGACGGGTGATGCTGCTGTCGTGGCCGCCGATGGATATGTGCGTATTCTCGGCAGAATTGACGACGTTATTAATGTTTCAGGGCACAGGCTTGGAACCAAGGAAATCGAATCAGCCGCTATGATCATAGAAGAGGTTTCTGAGACTGCCGTTGTTCCCGTCAAACATGAAGTAAAGGGAAGAGAACCCGATCTGTACGTGGCCCTGAAGCCCGGGGTTACTCCCAGCGATGAGCTTGCGGGGAGGATTCAGCAGGCAGTGGTAGCAGAAATCGGAGCAATTGCGCGACCGAGAAATGTCTGGATTGTCTCCGACATGCCCAAGACCCGTTCGGGGAAAATTATGCGCCGTGTGCTGAGCGCCATTTCCAACGGCACAGACGTCGGTGATGTCATGACCTTGGCAAATCCGGAAGTTGTGGACGAAATAACCAAAATGGTTCAGGGATAACACGGATCGGCCGGAACTCTCTACAATAAGGTATGTGTTGAAAGGTAGAGAGATCCAGGGATGGAACGGTGAAAAAAGAAAACGGAGAACAGCAAAAAACTGAAACAAGGAGGGTAAGATGATGAATTTAATAGTCGAACGAGTTGACGTGTGGGCCGCCTCTATCAAGGACAGACCCGGAGGTTTGGCGAACATACTCTCCGGCCTGGCGGATGCCGGCGCGGATCTTGACTTCGTTATTGCCAGGCGGGCACCAGAGCAACCCGGCAGTGGTGTTGTGTTTGTTACCCCTCTGCGCGGCGATGTCGAGGTTCGCGCAGCCGCCACCCTTGGCTTTAACGTAACTACCAGTCTCAAGTCACTGCGTGTCGAGGGAGATAACGAGCCGGGTATTGCCTCAAAACTGACGGAAAAGGTCGCGGCGGCCGGGATCAATGTCCATGGCTTTTCCGCGGCCGTCATGGGTACGAGATACATTATGTACATCAGTTTCGATACCCCGAAAGACGCTGACAGAGCCGCCGAGATTCTCAGTAATGAGTAGATCGACATCATGGTTACCCAGTGCCAGGGGAATATTCCCCGTAATGGATCAAAGCAGAACTGGAGAATCAAGCCCCAGTCAGACCGGCCTGTAAATCACCTGGTTGATTCAGACCGTCATGGCCGGGGCTTGCCGACTCCGACGGCAGATCTTTTCGAACTCGGCTGGCGGGATGTTACCGATCGGCTCGCGCAACCGTCGGTATGCTTTTATGCTTTTTTTACAACGTCGTTGACAGAATCTTTGTCGGTCATGTAGTTGGTTCGATTGGGATTGCAGGGATTAAGAGAAGGTATTAAAAAAATAGATTGAATGAGATTTCTATAAATAAAAGGCAGAACCAGCAACAATTCTGCCTTTTTTATTGCTTCATATTATGGTTTGCCTGACGGTATGAAAGTTAATGATACTTGCCACATTTCTATACTGAGGTAATTCTAATGTATGAATCACTAATCATCACTGTCTGCATAAATCTTCAAATGTCGACAGCTGATAACTGCTATGCAGGGTATCTTCGAGGGGTTTATATTGTAGATTTTTAATATATAAGGTTTTATAATAAAACATATAATAATTGTTATGTAAGGGAAAGACATGAAACTACTGGAAGACGTTATCATGACCGATTCAATCGAGATCGAGACAACGCCTGAGAAGGTCTTCGGATTCTTCTTGCAGATTGTTGATGATGCAAGCTACCAAGCTTGGCATCCCGAAGACCATGTGACGTTTCGCTGGATCAAGGGCGAGCCCTGGCAAAAGGGTTCTGTGGCACACGCCGAAGAATACATCCATGGCAAACTGCACAAGCTCAAGTTTCTTATCACTGAGGTAGTACCGAATCGCAAGATCGAATTCGCGCCGCTATCCCGTTTTCTTCGAATCTTCTTTCCCAAGAACACATTCTCGATAGAACCCAAAGAACACTCGTGCGTGTTCATTGCATCGGGTCATCTTCGTATCGGACGACTGGCCAAGGTTTTGGCGAGAAAGAAGTTGGAACATGGGATTTCATGCGTCAGGAAGCACATGAGGGAAGAGGGTGAAAACCTTAAGCGGATTCTCGAAAACGACAACTCATCCAACCAAAAAGTCGAGGCGACGTCCTAAAGGCAGCGCCTCACTGCCAACGTTATGAATAACTACACCATACACTGTTACATTTTAAATGTAGGAATCGCATATCACAACAGCATCTCCAGTTTTAAAAGTGTCGATAACTGATAACTGTCATGAACATGCACAGACTGACAACAGCTTGCCAATACAATAAGAATGGCACCAACCAATCATATATTTTGTCACCGATTATGTTTCTCTAACAATGCTATTTTAATTAAAAATGTCACATTTCCCTGTCACGCATACTTATAGCCAATATCCGGTTTTTTCCTTTTGTCACAGTTATCATTAAACTTTCATGATTTTCGAAGAGGTTGAATCGAATTTCGCTTTCGTGTAGAGTCAATACCATTAACTCAGGCCTTTAAAGTGGGGATAGGGGAATAGATTCCCCTTGACGTTTTAAAAATCCCCCCCAGTCGCCCTTTAAAAAGGAGGATTATATGAAAAAGTGTGTTGAAACGTCTGAGAATCAGGGTGTTGAGCCGATATGAGTGAATGTGTTGTCGATGTCGTCCTTTTTGATTTTGGCGGTGTTATAGCCGATGAGGGGTTTATTAACGGTTTTGCCGCTATTGCCGAGATGAATCACCGTGAGCCCGAATCGATTATTAAAGCGGGTTTTGACGTTGTTCACAGTACCGGATACGTTCTGGGTCAATCGGATGAAAGGACATTCTGGCAGACACTGCGCGAAGAAACGGGCATCACGGGGAGTGATGAGGAGCTTCGCGATCAGATATTTTCCCGGTTTACCTTGAGAACATGGATGCTTGAGGTGATTAAGAGCCTCAGATTGTCCGGGGTGAGGGTGGGTATTTTAAGCGACCAGTGTAACTGGCTCGATGAGCTGGACGGAAAGTACGATTTCTTCAAGCAGTTCGATTACGTCTTTTCGAGCTATCATATGGGAAAAAGCAAGAGAGACGAGACACTCTTTGATGATATCACCGGGCGTGTAGACGCCGAGGCTCACCGCATACTCTTTGTGGATGATTTTCAGGGAAATTGCGACAGGGCACGAAGCAAAGGCATCAACGCAATACTCTATACCGATGGAGAACGCTTCCTGAACGAATTAAAGCACTACTGTGCTCCCGCTGTCACGCAGGAGCATTACAACACATTCATATAATCACGTCGCCTTTCAATAGAACCTTATAATACCTTTATAAAGACAAACGCGAGGATCATCAGAAACGCCACGGCAATGAGAACGGGAACTCCCGCGGGGAGTAGCGTCTCCGTCTCAGGCTTTGCGCCGGTCGAAGATTTCGCAGATCCCGGGTTGGCCGGTTTCATTTTACTCATAAATCCGCTTACCGGCTGTTTGCTGAAAGCGGCCAGTTTGACAGGCAGAAGCTTGATAAAAACAAAATCCGCGGCCCCTGCGATCGCATCGGCAATTTCCGTCACCACGTAGACAACCAGCCTTGTTCCTTTTCGGTAAATGAGATCTGCGTCAAGATTGATGGCTCTCAGTTCAGATGGATAAATTCCCGACAGTAGCAGAAGTGTAAAGGCCAGAGCCGAGAAGAAAAGAAGTTGTGTCTGTGCCATGACATGTGTCGGTGTATAGGGATGATACACAACATCGGTGAACGGCAGTAACCGGTACACGGAGTACTGGGGAAATGTTCCGATAAATATGCACAGGAATGCGGCAATACCCATTGCAAGCAGCATATTGAGTGGTGCTTCTTTCGTCCGTATTCCCGAATCGTGAGAGAAGAATGCAAAGAAGGGAATTTTGATTCCTGCATGGTGGAATACGCCGGCGGAGGCGAAGAGCAGCATAAACCAGATAATACTCATTCCGCCCATAGACGCAGCGCTCATAACCATCGATTTGCTCACAAAGCCGCTGAAAAACGGAAATGCAGATATGGAGGCTGCGCCGACGATACAGAATAAACAGGTAAGGGGCATTGATTTATATAATCCGCCCAGATCGGTTGCATTGACTTTACCCGTTCGATACATAACGGCTCCCACAGACATGAACAGGAGCGCCTTGAAGATAATATCGTTAAATGCGTGGGAGACTGCGCCGTTAATTGCCAGGTGCGTTCCGATACCGATTCCGCACACCATGAACCCTACCTGGTTGATCAAGCTGTAGGCGAGCACCCGTCGTAAGTCGTTTTCAATAACAGCGTAGAAAATGGGGAACATGGTCATCAATGCACCAATCCAGATCAGCATCGATGTCCCCGGGAAAGCCCGGGCCAGGACATATACGGCGGTCTTCGTCGTAAAGGCACTGAGGAAGATAACACCGGTAATCGTTGCTTCGGGATACGCATCGGTTAGCCACGGATGGAGAAGGGGCCAGGCACAATTGATGCCGAATCCGAAGAAGATGAGATATGAACCGATGTTGCCATTTTCCAGTCCGATATACGTAAAGTCGACGGAACCCGTACTGTGGATGTGCATCAGGATTCCCGCAAGGAGTATCAGACCGCCGACGATATGCACCAGGGCATACCGGAATCCGGCGTCGAGAGACCTCTGTGTCCTTCTCGCCCAGATCAGGAAAACAGAGCCGATCGTCAACATTTCCCAGAAAACGAACAGAGAGAGGAGATCACCGGCGAAGGTTACGCCGAGAGCGGCCCCGCCATAAACAAAGCCCGCCACATGCTGAAGGTCATCCTTGACATGCAGGGCATAGATGATGGCAATGACGGTTATCAGGTGAAAAGCATATCCGAAAAGGAGACTGAGCCTGTCGACTTTTGCAAATACCAGAGTATAGTCGAGGAACCCGATGGTAAAGTTGGTACCCACGGGGATGTGAATCAAATTAATAAAACTGATAATGGGAAGAAGCAGGAGATATCCGCATTTCAGATTTCTATTTTTAATTATCGGAATGAAAAGGGCACCGATTATGAATATGAGTCCAGGAGGGATAGCATTAATCATAGTAATCCTCCCGTCTCTTGACTATCGGACGCAGGAGATATTTTGCCGCTAAGACGAGAGCAACACAGGCCACAAATCCGTATATGGCATAAAATTCAGGCCATTCTTCCCATGCGAATTCAGTATGTTTGTGAATAAAAAAATCGCCGATAAGAAGCAACGCGAGGAATCCGTAAAAAATCGTCAGCAGTCTTTTTACGTTCCTGGGTTTATCAAATAAATGTTCTTTCTCACTCTTCATAAAGATCCCTATCCTTTATTTTTATATAGTCATGGATTATATCGAGCTGAACATAATGATCGCAAAGTAAATGACGGCGATCGTGAGTGAAATGAAAAACACTTTTTTATATCCCGGTACCGGCTCGTGGCCCAGTTCCATTTTTTCCTCTTCCATGTGTCGGTCACCTCATTTTTTATGTTTTATCCGGGAACGGTGGTTTTCGCAAAAGGTTTCAATGCGATTCATAACTATATTCTCATAGCAACAGTTCTATCGGTGCATCAGAAATAAACTGAATAGTATTCCTGAAAAAGAACCGTTTGTTATGAGCAATTGCCTGAGCATTCAGCCGAGGTTCGACCCGACTTCATGGCCGTCTAATCCTTAATTCAAGAATGACCGAATGTCAAAGAAAAAATTCGTTTTCCACTATCATAGAAGAGACAAACTGTCAGCAACGGCGAGGCCGCGTCGTGTCGGAGATAATGATCCGTTTTTGACGTTAACAAGACCTTCATCCTTTAGTGTGGCAATAATTTCTTTATTTTCGGACAACAGATCGACATGATACTTCATTTTAAAATCGGTACAATTGATTCCTTTTTTCGTACGTAGACCGAGGGAAAGGGCCTCAAGACGTAATTGCTCGTTCGTCAGTACTTCCGCCTCTTCAACAGGGGGTTTTTCCTGTTCAATGTCATGAATATAGGCAGGGAGAGAACTATGGTTCCACCAGCGTTTATACTCTTTGAAAGAATGGGCTGAAGGCCCCAGTCCAAGATAGGGTGTGTGATCCCAGTATTTTTGATTGTGCCGTGATGCTAATATGCCATCTCTGGCGAAATTCGATACTTCATAATGTATGTATCCCGCATCTTCCAGCTTTTCCGACGTTTTCATGAAAAAGTCATACTCACGTTCTTCATCGGAAAATCCCGGCGGGCCTTTCCGGTAGATCATGCCGAGTGGTGTTCCTGGTTCAAGGGTTAACTGGTAGCATGAAAGATGTTCAGGGTTGAAGTTCAATGCCTGATCCAACGTTTTCATCCAGCCATGCATATCCTGTCCCGGGACGCAATAGATCAAATCGAGACCTATATTGTCAAAGCCGGCAGTACGAGACATTTCCATGGCCGCCAGTGCATCTTGGCCCGAGTGTCGCCGTCCGAGAAGAGAGAGAATTGCATCGTCGAAAGACTGAACGCCGATATTGAGACGATTAATTCCCGTTTTACGAAGTGCTGTCAGATACGTTGCGTCAAGATCTCCGGGATTCGCCTCGAGAGACATTTCACTGTCAGGTGAAAGGTCAAATGTGTTTCCAACCTTTTGTATAAGCTCTTCAAGGCTATCTATGGGAAGGGCTGACGGTGTCCCTCCGCCGATATAGAGGGTATCAAACGTCTCGAACCGTTCACGGTACATCGCCATTTCTTTATACAGCGATTTAAGAAAGTCAGGGACATACTCAAGGGACGTCACAGAGTAGAAATTACAGTAATGACACTTGCTGATACAGAATGGTATGTGTATGTAAAGACCTGGAAGCATAAATGCAATTTTGAATTTTTATTTTTTAATTTTGAATGAAAACACAAGACGCAAAAGCAGAAACAGGGATAAAGGAACAACACTATTTTTGTTCTATATCATGTATCTTTCCGCTTTGTACTTCAAGCCAAAACTCAACATTCAACATTAAGAATTGTTTTTCATGTTTGATCGGATTTCAGTATGGCCACGAAGGCACTCTGCGGAATGGCAACCGATCCGACCATCTTCATGCGCTTTTTCCCCTTTTTCTGTTTTTCCAGGAGTTTTCGTTTCCGTGTTATGTCACCACCATAACACTTTGCCGTCACGTCTTTCCGGAAGGCGGATATGGTTGTTCTCGATATAACCTGGTTGCCGATCGCTCCCTGAATGGCAATTTTAAACATCTGTCGGGGAATTTCCTCTTTTAGCTTATCGCATGCATGAAGGCCACGTGCACGGGCACGATCCCGATGAACCATTTGTGCCAGTGCGTCCACC
>Ga0272444_10006307_pt1 | contig 10143 bp, 7 predicted proteins | sample SSMForm13_FD_201033 | JGI IMG/M metagenome (GOLD analysis project Ga0272444, IMG submission 201033) | Marine sediment archaeal communities from Little Sippewissett salt marsh, Falmouth, MA, United States - SSM-Form-13 | ecosystem: Environmental > Aquatic > Marine > Wetlands > Sediment ...
ATATATCAGGATGCCATTGAGCAATTGTATCTAACTCCTCCGGTCGCAAAAAGCAATATTATATTGAAACTCCTTTATCTGATGCTTTCCCTTGGCATTATGACGGCTATGGGGGTAAAAGCAATGGGAATGAATCCATTCGAATACCTCGGTGGTTTCATTGTGGTCTTTGTGCTGGCTATCCTGGCTTATACATTCGCCGATCAGCGGGTGATCAGCGCTTATGGCCTGGGTTATGCTTTCTGGGCTTTGCTTTTAGGTCTTTTAATCTCAAATACGATCGGTACACCCAAATGGCTTCTGGCCGGGGCACGTACCGAAATGTTCATAAAAACCGGTCTGGTGCTTCTGGGGGCGGAGATTCTTTTCGGAAAGATTCTGGCCCTGGGCGCACCCGGTTTGTTTGTGGCCTGGGTTGTAACCCCAACTGTGATTATCTTCATGTTCCTTTTCGGCACACGCGTGCTCAAAATGGCCTCCAAAACATTGGTAATAATAATTGCCGCCGCCACCTCGGTTTGCGGCGTATCGGCTGCAATTGCTACCGCCGCCGCCTGCAAGGCCAAAAAGCAGGAACTGACTTTGGCTGTGGGAATGACCCTGATATTTACCGTATTGATGATGATCTTCATGCCGATTCTTATAAAGCTTATGGGTATGGACAAGATAGTCGGTGCGGCCTGGATGGGCGGGACTATCGATTCCACCGGTGCGGTTGTTGCGGCCGGATCAATGCTTGGGGCCGAGGCCGAGAAAGTCGCTGCTGTGGTCAAGATGGTCCAGAATGTGCTTATCGGAGTTGTGGCTTTCCTGGTAGCGGTTTATTGGGTATTCAAAGTGGAACAGGATCCCAATGCGCCTAAACCGACTGCAATGGAAATCTGGTATCGTTTCCCGAAATTTATCGTGGGTTTTGTCGGCGCCTCTCTCCTGTTTTCATTCGTGTTGATTCCGGCTTATGGTGAGTCATTTGTGCAAACCGATATTATCGGCGCATCCACCAAAACTCTTCGCGGCTGGTTATTTTGCCTGGCGTTTGTGGCGATTGGCCTGGAATCCAATTTCCGCGACCTGGGGAGCCAGCTTGTGGGAGGAAAACCGATCATATTGTATATTTGCGGCCAGAGCTTCAATCTGGTATTAACCCTTTTTGCGGCCTGGCTGGCATTCGGAGGTATTTTATTTGGAAGAGCATTTTAAAGCGGGTAGACTATTTTCGGTGGTGAAATTGCTTATGGGCCTTGCAGTGCTCTGCGGGCTATTGATTGCTTCATCGAAAGGGATAATTCCCTCAGATAATATCGGCGGAGTGATAAGCCATAATCTGGCGGAAAAAATCGATGCCACCCCCCTGTTCTATTCCGAATGCGAAGATATGCCGCGGCTGGAGGCCGGGATTAGCGATTGCCCAAAAATTGATGAATAGGAGATCAAGATAGGTAAATTGAAAATATCGGCAATGCAGATATGATTGCCCTCAGGTTATCAATTGCTTTTTTTGCGCTTCTCTTCCAGCCTTTTAATCGCTTCTGATTTGATCTCATCTTTAATGATCATTGTATTTTCGCCAAAGAGAGCAAAGCGAAGCCATCTAAAGGAGAATTTCAGCAGCTCCTCATCATCGGTTTTTATCTTTTCCAGGAGATTCGATTCAATTTCAAACTTATCAAGAAATGTGCTTTTTAGGATGAAGTCGCGGAATTTATCGATATTGTAACTTGCCAGAAAGAACATGTCGATTTTTTGCGGAGTCAGAGCCGGAGCTTTCTCAAGATAGGGATGGGTGTAAATATTTTTATACAGCTCCCCGAACTCATTGTATTTCTCAATCCCCTGATCTTTGATCCATTCCTCGACAGTCCATTCCTTATCCTCCTTGAATCCCTGGCAGATCGATTCTTTGAGAATAAAATAAAATTCTTCATTTAATTGGGCCGATATCTCGCCGGGTGAGGCCAGCCCCAACGGATACATCCGACAAGCCCAGGGACGATCATCATACACGGTACAGCCCTTATCGGATACAAAGAAGCATGTTTTCTTCTCATCATCACGCATGCGCAGGACAACAACCGGAAGTTTCTGATTTTCATCGATTGGAAGTATAGTATATTTGTCAAGAAAATCCTGCGAAGTTATCCCCAAAGCATTTTTCAATCTGAGAACATCATACGGAGTCAGGAATATGTTAACATCCCTGCAGCAGTCGTTAAAACATGATACTCCGGAATGACAGGCGAACCTAAATTTATCGCCCTTTCCCAAACGCGGATATTCCTTAAGAATTGTCTCTTTAAGCTTTTGGATCTCTCTCTGAGTCATCCGACTCTTCTTCCCTATCGGATATTATTCCGCTTTTCAACGCGGATGGTGACCACACAGGTATAGGCCCTTGATGACCGGTGTTTGGATTATAACTATGACGATAGGAGGCCTTTTGCTGATATTGCTCCTCCATCCATTTCCATCCCCGCACATAATAAGGGCAATCATCGTTGAAGCAAACCCAGTGATATGGTGTACCCCAGGTTGAATCGGGAGGTGTTTTCCATTTTTTCATTTTCTGACCGCAATGCGGACAGATAGTTTTATCTATTGCCTTCTCAGTCATCAGCATCAATAAATATACGGAATTAAAACATATATATGTGAAAAAATTATAAATCCTCCGGATGGCACTCACCCGGAGGATTATATGTCCGGGATCTTTGAGCGATCTCTAATTCAGTAAGAACGGCCGTAAATCGGCCGCCCAGCGGTCAATTCTCACCGGTTATTCATAAAGGCGTTTGATCGGTCGCTTAAGCATTTCCCATTCTCCGGTGTCAGGATGCCATGTACAATTGACAAAGACCTCCCAATCCTTTTTCATTTGAGGAGTGTCGGAGCGGAAGTAATAACCCGGCCAGCGAGTTTCCTCTCGATGAAGGATCGTGCGCACATGAGCTTCAGCCTGCCACATACGATGGATATTCTCCCAGCAACGCATTAGTTCATGCAAATCCTCGGCACCCAGGTTCTCTGCATCCTCTTTCAGGAATCCCAGAAGCTCAATAGCTTTTTCCAGCTGAGCCTTGGAGGTGCTGAACTGAGCGGTAACGCCGCCGGCGTATTCGTCCATAATCTTCTGCAAGCGGAACATGAACATCTTCGGTTTCATATAAGCAGGATTGATGTCGGGATCAGATGAATTCTTGGAATGCTCAGCATAAATATCCAAAGGTTTGAGTATTCTGGTTTTGAGCTCTTCGATATTTGCGCTGTCGACTTCCGGAATATCGGCATTTTCAAGAGCAAATCTGACAGCGGCCTTAGCGGCTATACGACCCTCAGCATGCGAACCTGAGGAGAACTTGTGGGAAGAGGCGCCGGAGGCGTCGCCAGCACAAAAGAGACCCTTGACAGTTGACATATTGGTATAACCCCATTGGTATTCCTCGGGGGCAATGTCAGCCGGACCGGAAACCCAGGCACCGGAGGCGCCGGAGTGTGATCCGATGAAGTATGGCTCAGCGGCGGCAATCTCGGATGGTTTCTCTTCCGGAGCAGTATTGGTAGCCGCCCAGAGGATCGCCTGAGAAATGGTCATATCCAGAAAATCTTCCCAGGCCTCGGCCTCAAGCTCTTTCAGTTTCTTTTTGGCGGCCTTTTCGTCACCTTCAGAGGTGGCAATTTTCTGGATGGCCTCTTCAGTACGCATATAAATAGGGCCTTTACCTTCCATAACATCAAGCATCATCAGCCAGTTGCGGAGGTTAGCCGGAATCGGCTTGACCAGGCCATACGGTTTCCATTTTTCCAGCTCATCTCTGCGAGTTTCCATATAGGCCTCGCCCATAGCGTTTGTGGCACGAGATTTAAACAGCAGGAACCATGCTCCTACCGGACCATAAGCATCCTTAAATCGAACCGGAATGAAGCGTACTTCCTGACAGGTCATTTCGGCGCCGGCCTTGATTGTGAAGTAAGCTGAGGATCCGGAATTCCACGGTGGATACCAGGCACGCCCGAGACCTTCACCGGCCGAACGCGGTTTGAAGACGTGAACAGCGCCACCCATAGCAGCCAGCACAGCTTTGGCTTTGAAGACATAGAATTTATTCTCACGAACCGAGAATCCGAGCGCGCCGACGCATCTGCCGTCGGCAACCAGTGGCTCGGTGATGAAAATACGTTCGTAGACATTGTCTGCGCCGACTGCGTTTTTAGCAGCCTCAGCAATAACAACTTTATAGGATTCGCCATTGATCATAAGCTGCCAGCGTCCTTCATGGACATAGGCTCCGTTTTCATCTTTCCAAATGGGAAGTCCCCATTTTTCAAACAGATGGACAGTTGAGTCGACATGTCTGGCAATTGAGGCCACCAGATCATCACGAGCGACTCCCATCAAATCGTTTTTTACATAATCGACATAATCTTTAACGGTGTTCTCGCCATCTTTAAGGCCAACATACTGATTGATGGCTGAAAGACCCATAGCGACAGCACCACTTCTGTCCATCGCAGCTTTATCAACCACTGCGACATTAAGGCCGTTTTTCTTGGCCCAATATGCGGCTTCCACGGTTGCGCCACATGCGGCCATGCCGCCACCCAGGATCAGCACATCAGTGGTTACCTCTATAGTTTCGAAATCTGCCATATTTTACCTATCCTTTTCTTACTTAGTTGGAATCTCATTCAGGCCTGCGGAATCAGGCTCGGTGAACAACACTTCGCTATTGAGATCAGGTTCGGTATTGAATCCGCCATCTGGCTGAGCTGTACCTTCCGGTGTGGTCCTGATCGGGAATTTGAAACGCTTTAACATGCCGTTTCTAAACTTGACAGTCCAGAGAATGGAGTCTGAACTTCTCATCGGTGTAACGGTGGCACCCATCGGCACAAAATCCGCATAGCCGCGGACCTCTACCGCCTGGGTCGGGCAGATCTTAACGCAATTATAGCACTCCCAACACATTTCCGGCTCCCGATTGTATGCTTTCATGATGTCCTTATTAAGCATCATGAGATCATTGGGACAGATATGCTGGCAGGCTGTCTTGTCAAGCGCCTTACAACCGTCGCATTTCTCCGGGATTACATAGCTTGGCATTAAGTCCTCCTTAATGAACATGTAAAGGCATCTCTACCTTATGGCTGAGACACCATGATTTTATTTATTATTTATCTTTCTTAACTTCTCCAGTAGCTGCACTATGCAGTTTGACCTCTACCTTGTCCTCATCCTTGATGCTGGCATAATATTCGCGCAATATTTCCAAGACCTCGGGACGGCTGAACTCGGCCGGTATTTCCCCTCCCTCTGAGAGGGCCTTGCGCAACATGGTACCGGAAAGCAGAAGCCTGTCTTCCTTACCATGGGGGCAGGTTTTCATGGAAGCCATGCCGCCGCATTTATAACACCAAAATGTCCAATCGATCGGCAGCATCTTGCATTCCAGGGCATCATCCCAGAGTTCAAAGAAGATCTTCTGGGCATCAAAGGGGCCATAATAGTCGCCAACGCCTGCATGGTCGCGCCCGATAATCATGTGAGAACAACCGAAATTCTGGCGAAAAACCGCATGCAAAAGGCCCTCACGCGGACCGGCATAGCGCATATCCAGGGGATATCCACCGGTCACGACGCGGCTTTTATCGAAGTAATTTTCGACCAGTGTGTTAATACACTTGACACGCACATCAGCCGGAATATCGCCGGGCTTGAGTTTGCCCACCAGCTGATGTATGAAAATACCATCGGAAACCTCAACCGCGATTTTGGCCAGATACTCATGCGAGCGATGCATCGGATTGCGAAGCTGAAGCGCCGCGATTGTTCTCCAGCCGCGCTCCTCAAAAATCTTGCGGCTTTCTTCCGGGCGCATGTAAATTTCGCTGAACTCTCCGGGGAAATAGCTTTCCGAGAGAACCTTAACCGAACCCGCAATATTCCAGGCTTTCTGGCTTTTCACCATTTTTACACCCGGGTGTTCATCATCGGATGTTGTGAAGACATGCTTGCACTCGTGATCTTTATCAATTTGATATGACTCACTGACTTTCATAGTGCCCATGATCTCACCTGTCTCGCCGGATAAAAGCGCAACTTCAGTTCCGGGATCCAGCTTTTCATCATAAGAAAGAGTAACCGGGATGGGCCAGAAAATGCCGTTGGTCATTTTCATCTCCTCACAGACGCCCTTCCAATCATCATGACCCATAAAACCATCAAGCGGTGTGAAGCCGCCGATCCCCATCATAATCAGGTCACCGGTTTCACGTGAACTCATATTGATTTTGGGAAGTCCTTCCGCCCTTTTAAGTTCTTCTTCCTTCTCCCGACCTTCCAGGAGCAGAATCTTCAATTCCTCCGCGCCATGCGGATTTATAAGCTTTGATTGTCCCATAATAGATCCCTGTTCTAAAGATTATTGTTAACGTAAAGCTTTTTTCGAATTACTATTAAGTGTTGTCGAACCGATTTTTTGTCTCTACCTAAAAAACTTACGAAAAATAAATAATTCGCAGTCTATGTCAAGCGAAAATGTGATCATCAAAGCCTATTTTCATCTCTGATATAAAACCGGCCGATTTTTTTCGATCACCTCCTACATTCCCTTGAAAGGATTATACCCCATGGTCTCGATTTCTTCCACGAAATCATCGATCAATTTGGGAATCTTATCATAATCGTTAATTTGTATTTCGTGAATAACCACTCGCTCCGATTCCAGCGCCAATTGCTTAAGCTTATCCTGCACATTTGTCATCCGTATCGCGGCCAGCTGCGAGCCTTTCACATAGTGGCACTGATAATCATCGCCCTTCTTGCATCCCAAAAGCATGACGCCATCGAATCCCTTACTGAGGGCATCATTGATCCAGATAACATTGGTAGAACCGATACAGCGGACCGGAAGGAAACGTACGAACGGGCTGTACTTCATACGCATCTGACCTACCATATCCAGTGCCGGAAGCGCGTCATTTTCGCAAACGAATACAAGAATACGCGGCTTTTCATCGAATTCATCAGGCATCGATATCTGGCCGATCATTTTGGAATGCATGACGATATTGTAATTCTGGAAAGTGATAATTCTTTCCGGACAGGCTCCCAGGCAAATACCACAGCGTCGGCAGCGATTCGGATTCAAAAGCGGAGTACCCTTGTCGTCCTCATCCAGAGTGCCAAAGGGGCATTCCTCGGTGCAGCGCTTGCATTGAGTACAGCGTTGCATGAAAAAGTCAAATTCCGAGAGGTCGCCCGAACGGGGATGGACCGCTTTGCCCTTCGAAATCGCTTCAACCGCCTGAATTGCCTTCAATGCAGCACCATAAGCATCATTAATGGAGGATGCAATATCCATCGGTGCCCTGACCGCACCGGCGGCATAAATGCCGGTTCTTCTGGATTCATAGGGGAAACAGATAAAATGCGAATCAGGAAATCCATATTTGAGCGTGGGAATATCGGTTCCCTGACGATAAGTCAGATTGAGAATCCTGGCACCTCGTTCCGCTCCGGAAGCGGCTTTCTTGCCATCTTCCCTGGCTTCCTCTTTTTTCTCTTCACCTTCCTCATCCATACCGGTAACTCTAAGCTCTTTTTCCATCGGCCCGATATCTTCGAATTTATCTCCCACTTTGGTGGTGGCCACCATGCCGCTCGCAAGCACAACCATATCTGCCTGAACCTGAATATCTTCGCCCAAAAGGGTCTCGGTGACATCAATCGTCAGACCGCTGCCGTTGGAATTGACCGCCTCTATCTCCCCTTTGGTCAAAAAGATCCCTTCATCCTCCTGGGCCTGAGCATAAAAAAGCTCATACTGCTGGGGCGAGCGGATATCCTTATAAATTATATAGATTTTGCAATTGGGGTATTTTTCACGGATATACTTGGCCTGTTTAAGCGATACCCGGCAGCAAACCGCAGAGCAATAGGGTATATAATCCTTGTCGCGAGAGCCGGCGCACTGAATAAATGCGACCGATTTGGGTTGCCCGCCCGAAGGAAGCTCGATACTGCCGGATCTGGCCATTTCCTCCATTTCGATATTAGTAATTACATTGGGAGATTTTCCGTACCCGAGATACTCCAATTTTTCGGTTGGATATTTCCTCCAACCTGTAGCCTGGATAATTGCACCTATCTTCAGCTGTTCTTCACCGCTTCCATTTTGCATAGTTACATCAAATTCACCCGGTTGACCGTTGGTCCGCTTTATGGTTGTGGATTTATGGATCGTGATGTTGGGATTTGATTCGACCTCCGCAATCAGCGAATCATGATTTGTATCTTCCAAATCCCTATATGGTGCCTTTTTGGGAAAAACTTTATGGAACTTGCGCAGCCAGCCTCCAAGTTCGGCTTCCTTTTCAACCAGCACCGCCTTGTAACCTGCTCTGGCAACATTCAAGGCCGCCGTCAGACCTGTGACGCCGCCCCCAACTATCATTATATCTTTGCTGATCTGATTTTCTTTGGATTCCGGGTTTTTGATATATTTGAGTTTTTCAACACTCATGGCGACATTATCCTCGCCCAGCATCTGGGTATCCTCATCATTCGGCTCATGACACCAGACCACTTGCTCGCGAAGATTTGCACGATCGACAACTACTTCAGCCCCGAATTGAAACAGATCGGCAAAAACCCGCTGCGAACAGGCGGCAATCGAAACCCGATTCAACTCTTCGGATTTAATCGCATCCCTGATGGACTGCACACCTTCAGCGGAACAGTAAGCCTTATGGGTCTGACAGAAATGTGCCCCACATTCACCGGTCGCATGCGTCTTGAGTTTATCCACATCAAGAGAGCCGCCAATATCGCAACCCTCACAGATAAATACTCCAATTTTCGGATCCATTACTGACTCCCTCCTTTCGCCGCAATAATACCCTTGAGGGCCGCCCCGGTAGCATCCTGTATAGTTGCTGAAACCTCCAGAGGTCTCATCACATTGCCGGCTCCTATTATCCCTGAATCATCGGCCTGATCGATGTAGCCAAATTCATCCAATTTTATATCCACAGGCGGGGAGCATGCTTTGGTCGAGGGAACCATACCCGTTGCCAGAACAACCATATCAAATGTCATTTTAGTAATATCGCCTGTTAATGTATTTTCAGCTTCCAAAATGAGATTACCGGTGCCATCCTCCTCAGTGATCCTGGCTACTTTGCCACGCTGAAAATGTATTTTCTCGTCATCCTGACACATATTGTAAAAATCCTCCAGGCGGCCCGGAGAGCGCACATCAATATAGAAAATATAAACATCGCTGTCGGGATGCTGCCGTCTGATATACTGGGCCTGTTTCATGGAGGCGACGCAGCAAACAGCCGAGCAATAGGGAAGATGATTCTCATCTCGCGAGCCGGCGCATTGCACAAATGCGACCCTATCAGGAACCTTGTCATCTGAAGGACGTTTGATCTCTCCATTTGTGGGACCATCAACCGCCGCCAGCCTCTCCATGATGACATTGGTAAGCACATTTTTATATTGCCCGAAGCCGAGATTATCTATTTTGGTAGCATCATACGGTTCCCAGCCGGTAGCCCAAACTATTGCGCCGGCTTTAGCAGTGACCGTGCGTGGCTTCATATCCAGTTCTATAGCCCCATATATACAGGCATCAGCACATTTCTTCATTCTCTCATCGGAGACATGCTCGGGATCAATTACATAGCGGTAAGGGAAAGCAAGGTTGTGGGGCAGATAAATTGCCGTAGTTTCATCTAAACCATAATTAAGCTCATTTTTTCGCATAACTTCACACACTTTCGCACACTCTCCGCAGGCGGTACATTTTTCATTAACAAAACGCGGATTGACCTTCAATACTACCTCAAAATCGCCGGGAGAACCGGAAATGGATTCTACCTCAGTCAGGGTTGAGACAGCGATATTTTCATTCTGGCGAATCCTTTTCAGATTGATTTCAATCCCGCATCCAGGTGGACACATTTTGGGGAAATATTGATTTGTGCGCAGCACCCTGCCTCCAAGCATGGGAGATTTCTCTATCAATACGGTCTTCTTTCCCACTTCACTAGCTTCCAAAGCGGTGGTGATACCAGCGATCCCCCCTCCTACAACAAGAATGTCACAAGAGATTTGATCACCTCTTATATCCTCAACAC
>Ga0272444_10006308_pt1 | contig 10140 bp, 6 predicted proteins | sample SSMForm13_FD_201033 | JGI IMG/M metagenome (GOLD analysis project Ga0272444, IMG submission 201033) | Marine sediment archaeal communities from Little Sippewissett salt marsh, Falmouth, MA, United States - SSM-Form-13 | ecosystem: Environmental > Aquatic > Marine > Wetlands > Sediment ...
GATTATACAGCTTCCTCCCTCTGGCCTTGCCAAAAACATTATCTTAAACACTATACCATTCACAGCGGCTCCTGTTCACCCCAATGGTGGAACATTGAGATTAAGCGTCAAGGCACATAAAAACCCGAACCGATACGCCTTTCGATCCGGGGATATCCCTTTTTATCCTCAAAAATCATTCGCCCCATCCTGTTGGTCGTGGATGACATGCGATATTGATCCGGCAGGTATTCTGACTTTCGGATCACTCTACTCTCCGCGCCTTCCCGTTTGATCCGTCAAACAGTGGCGAGTTGCGGATTTCGTCCCCGATTACAGCAGCGGGCCTGTCTCCGATTTTAACGGAGTTCCCTTTTAAGCTCAAATGAGCGCCTGGATGCTAATGCAAAATGTTTTGTCTAAGACGAAACGGCATCAGCGGTCAAGAAAAATATAAAGCCGTTGGCCTTAGTTTTTATTATCCGGCACATAAACCATGGCGCCATCCTCCAAGCGGTAGGCTACCCCCAGACGCGCGCCCATGCCCTTGGCCTTTTCTCCGCTTATGCGGGTGGCCTTGATTTTTGTGCCTTGCTTGGTGATGATTTCCATTTCACCGGATGCCTTTTGTTTCATGATGGTCATCTGAGAGGTCTGATCAAACAGGTCCTGAAGCCGATAGGCACTGAAAAGCGTCATCAGCAGCCCCACGATAAAAACCAGGCCGATATCAAACAGGTTGGCCACGCCGGTCATGGGATCGTCGTCCCGGAAGGCCGGATCACCAAACCCCTTGCTGCGATTACTCATTCGCCGCTGTTTTAAGTATTTCATACCCGCCTCGTTTTTGGTCGTTCATGATCAGCTCGGTGGCCAGCTCCATGTTTTTGACATCCTCTTCGATCCAGCGTCGCCTGATCGTGTAGATGAAAAAAGCCAGGGTACCGATGGCCAGGCCGACAACCGTCGTCGTAAAAGCAATCACCAGATCCGTGGTCAGTTTGGTCATATCGCCCTGTCCTAGCGCGGCCAGCCCCGTGCCCATGGGAATCAGGGTCCCGATCAGGCCCAGGGACGGCGCCGCCCGGACCAGAATCCTCAGGCGGTCCATGGATTTCCAGAGTCTCAGGGAGGTCTCCTGCAACAGGTTCTCCACGATCGTATCAGTATCGTCATCTTTTGTTCTGGCTTGCTTCAGATCCCGGAGATATCGGTTGACGCGATGGGAAACAACGTCTTTGCATGCGCCTGCTTTCAGAAGCGCCGGAAGCTCCAGCGCACTGGCACCTTTTAGGCGGATGCGGGACAGCCATTCGGCGAAAAAAGATCCACCATGGACGATGATCACCAGCGTCAACACGACAAGCAGCAACAGCACTGGATAAAGCAGAGAAGAGGAAATCAGGTAGATAAAGGTTTTGAGCAGGGCGCCCAGGTCAATCATGTCAGTCTCCTTATCTTTTTTATTGTTACCCCGAAACCGGCACCAAAGGCCAGGGCAGCGACAGCGATCATCCCCATCAGATGGGATAGGCGCGTTGACGGTTCCTCACCCGGACAGCAGGCCAGGCGATAAACCTTATCCAGATCGCCAAATTGGGGCATGACCGTCACCGACACCAGAAAATAGGTTGCCACCAGCAGCATGGCTGAGCCCAGAAAAGCCTCGGAGGACACCATTGCCCACGCTTGGAAGCGGCTGACCAGCACCATGCTGGCAAGGCCCACAACGAGAAAGGCCAGGTAAAGGCTAAATACGATGATCTTCGGATGATCCGGAAAACAGGTGATCAGAAAAGCCGACGAGATCAGAATCACCGTTATGCACACCGGGCAGGGCAGCGCCAGAATCAGCCAGGCCCGGCTGCGGCCCGAATCGATGACCGACGATGGTTTGTCGCCTTTGAGCAATACCACGCCCCAGACCAGCATCACCGCGGCCAGGGCCAGATGAACGATCATCCCGGACCCGATAAAGGCCTGAATGGCGGCCAGGTGGCGAACCGGATCAATACGGGGCAGAATCAGCGCGGCGAAGCCGAAAACAACAGCGTAGGCCAGGGCGTAAAGCAAGACAACCCAAAGGATGCCCCGCGCTCTTTTCTTCTTTCCGGCCACATAAGCAATCCCTACCCCGCTTTTGACAGCAAAGATACCGATGCTGAACAATACGCCTAAAATCAGACTTTTGTATAACATGGTTTATTGTATGTGGTTTGTGGTTTGTGGTTCATTGTCCCTCCTCCGATTACGGATCACTGATCACCGACCAAAGCCTCGGTTGGGTTGAGTAACGAAACCCAACAAACGTTTCTCGTCGCCATTGTTGGGTTTCGCTGCGATCTGCCCAACCTACGTACGGCCTTCCACCTTCCACCTTCCACCTTCCACCCTCAACCTAAACCCCTTTCCGCCTGCTTCCCCAGACAAACAACCCGATAATAAAAAGTACAAACACCGACGCGACCCACTGAACCCCCGATGATGTCAGGTCAGTGGTCTCATCCTGGGTCTTGACGTCTTCCATTTTGTATCCTTCAACGGTTTCAGCCTTGGCCGGTCCGTCTTTTCCCTCGGCGCTGTTTTTCTCCTTACCGGCCTTGCCCTGATCGGCCGCTTTTTCACGGCCCGGGCTTTCTTTCAATTTTTCGAGCAGGACTTTCCGATCGCTGGTCTGTTGTTCCAGTTTTTTGGCGGCCATCTGTTCGATGGCCAGCTTGAATTTTTCCACCATTTCTGGCGACAGGACACCGGGCAGGGAAATCAGGTTGACCACCATCTGGTTGAGCATGGGGTTGTTGCAGGTATGATCGCAGCAGGCCACGCCTTTTTCCACCACGTTAACGGCGTATTCGGCGGCCAGCTTGCGGGTCACTGTTTCATCGGGTTGCCAGTACCCTTTACGCACGGTCTCGAGCATACGGGCGGTCATGGACTGATAGGCCCAGGGATTATGCTGATTGAAGAATTCGTCCAGTTCCATGCCGTATTTGTCTTCCACGTAAACCTCGAATACCTGCTGCCATTTGTCCGCATCCACAGCCGTCGGCACGGTCACCTGCCAACCCCAGAGGTTTTCGGCAAAGTCCGCCATCTGGCGCGCACCGCCATAGTTGTCGCGTTGCATGCCCTCGATCCACTGAGGATTGAGATAGCGGGTGCGCATCTCGCGGCCGATGGTTTTCTCGACATCCTCCACCATCAGCTCGTCCTTCTTGCGGTGCATGGTCACCATGGTGTCGGGCGCCGTGCCCCTGACATTTTTCACCGCCAGGCTCATTCCGCCCAGGTACATGAAAAAATCGTCCGTATCGATGATGCCGATCACGTTGGTAGAACGGGAGTGCACGGCCACATCCACATCGCGCAGGTTTTCCTTAAAGGCGGACTTTACCGGAACGGCCCAGCGCCCCTGGCCCACGGCAAACTGAGCGCGATTGAGATAAACATTGCTGATGGCATCGTCTGCTTCCCACAGCCCTGATGCGCCGATCATCTCCTCCACTCCGTTGCCGTAAGAACCGGGCTTTTCGGTAAAAATCCGGAACCGCGATTGGGCGTCGGCCTCAGCAGGGTCCATGCCCGAGGCAACCAGGGCATCTTTGATACGCCGCTGATTGCCGGCCAGAAAATTCTCAATGTCGGTCTGGGCCATGGCTTTTTGTACGGCCTTGTCCAGAAAAACCAGCTTTTCCGGGAACATGTCCCGATACAGCCCGGACGGATTGATCAGTACATCGATGCGCGGACGACCCAATTGTCTGCCTGGAATTACCCGGCAGCCGGTCACCCGCTCGCTTTTGTCCCAGACCGGTTCGACGCCCATGAGATGGAGGATCGTGCTTTCGTTGACCCCTTCGTTGCGCGTGGTTTCCGTGGCCCAGAGCACCACGCCCACCTTCTGGGGATAGCGTCCCTCTTTTTCCAGCTTGGACTGGATCATCTGCTCAGCAGCCCGTTTGCCGATCTCCCAGGCGGCCCTGGACGGCACCTTGGCCGGAGAAAACCCGTAAAAATTCCTGCCCGTGGGAATGGCCGCGAGATTGCGCAAGGGATCATTGCCTTCTCCGGCCGGTACATAGCGGCCAGCAAGGGCACCAATAAACCGATCCATTTCAAATCCGGCGGAGTCGATAAGATCCTGCTTAATCCGCTTCGGGTCAGCCTTGGGGTTCTGCTTTTCGATCAGCTCGAGTGTGGATTGAGCCGCATCGTCAGCGTAAGGTTTGCCGAAGGTGTGCAATCCGTAAGGCAGTGAATTGGTATCGATCTCGTGAAGGTAAAGATGAATCTTCTCCATGGCTTCATCGGTCATCTCGGTAATGCCTAAATCATTGGCAATGCCGGTTTCATTGACCAGCGCGTGGATCGATCGCATATATTCGGCGGCGGTTTCACTGCCGTTTTTATGGGCGATTTCATACTGGTGAAACAGATCGTGGATCTTTTTGTATTCGCTATACAGGTCGGCTTCTTTCATGGGCGGGGTCAGATGATCGATCATCACGCCGCGGCCACGCCGTTTGGCCTCGATCCCCTCACCCACATCATCCACGATATACGGATAAACATTGGGAATGCTGCCGGTCATGATCTCTGGCGGGTCCCAGGGGGCAAGACCGGCCTGCTTGCCCGGCAACCATTCGTAGGTGGCATGGGTGCCCAAATGCACCATGGCATCGGCCGAGAATTTTTTCGACAGCCAGAGATAGGCGGCAATGTATTGATGATGGGGATAAAGCGTGGTGTCATGGTAAAGCTTCATGGGATCGTCGGTCCAGCCCCGGGCCGGCTCGGGCAAAAGCACGACGTTGCCCAGGCGCACCATGGGAAAAACCAGCCGGCCGCCTTTGGTCATGATCGCTGAATCGGCCGGATCGCCCCACTGGTCGATGACCGGCTTTTTAAAGGCATCGGGCAGTTCATCAAACCAGGTCTGATATTCCTTTAGGCTTACGCTTTGGGCCTCGCCGGCCGCCAGCAGCGCGTCCAGTTCGCCCGGTGCCCATGAGCCAATGTTGCGGCCGGATGTGAGCACCAGATCCTGGATTTTTTTCTCGGTGAGCGTATCGGCGCCGTCGATACGATAGCCTTCTTTTTGCATGCGCGCCAGGATCTGCTCAAGACTTCTGAAAACGTTGAGATAAGCCGCGGCGATATTCTGTTTGCCCTGGCTGTGGTTGTAGTAAATGATGGCCACCTTTTTCTCGGCATTGGCCTTTTTCTGCAACACGGCCCATTTCTTCAGGCGCGGGATGAGAAAGTCGATGGATTCCTGGATGGTTTCGTAGACAAAAAGCCGTCGCCCGGTCTCAGGGTCGACGATGGCCTTTTTTCCGATCAGCACCGTCGGCTCGATACTGCCCGACAACTCGGGCGTGGCCACGGCCCAGGCCGTTTCCATGGTCCCCAGACCGATATCGCTTTGTCGCCACGCATCGGTGGTTTCGGCAAAGGGGCGGATGACGTTGAAAACCGGCACATCCAGCCTTGCCAGCGCCTCGCGGATCCCGTCGTTGATGCCGGATTCGAACTTCATGCTAAAGGCCAGCAGCATGTCCACCGGGGATTTTCCGTCAACCGGTTGCAAATATTTATCAAAAACCAGCCGGACCGGACCGAAACACGGCACCACGCTAAACCCGGCGCCTTCCAACTGGCGGATCAGGTCGTCGACTGCCTCCACCTGTCCTTCCTTGAGGGTGTTGGCATAACACATGATACCCACCCGGGGATGGCCGGCATCGAAGCCGTCGCATGCCTCGAGCCAGCGCTGATAATCGTTGATGTTGTTGAAAGGCTGGTCCGCGTCTGGATGGTGGATACAGGTCTCGGGCAGCTTTACCAAGGGACTTACCGAGACGTCCGGATCGATGTGCCGCTTGACACCCAGCCGCACCATGCTGACCAGGTTGGCCACACTCTGATGGTGGTAGTATGCCATTATGGTTTCATCAAACCGAAACCCTTTCCTGGCCAGGTCTTCCGGGTCGCCGGCCGCGTTCAGGGCATACACCACGCGCCCTTCCATGAGACCTTCATCGACCATATAGTTGGCCAGCGCCGACATCATCACATGGACAAAAACCACGTCTGCACCGGTAATAAATGCCTTGGCGGCCTCATCTGCATTCAGATCGGCCAGGGTGAAAAAGCGGGTTTGCACCGATTGGGGCAGATCGAGTTTTTGTATGGCCTGGTTAACCTGATAACTGTTTATATCGACTTCTAAAATCGCCACCTGCCCAGCGTGGGCGGATGCCGCCACCACCAGTATCATCAGCATGATCCACAGCCAAGATTCAACGAAACTGCGCCAGTGCCTGTGCATTGATCCTCCCTGAAAATAAAAATCCCCGGATCGATATTCTTCGATCCGGGGATATCCCTTTTTATACCCACGGCATTTCTATATCGGTTTTACACCGTCCTCGTGCACCCAACCAAACTCCATTCAGGCAGGTCTTCTGACTCTCGGATCACCCTCCCAGCCGCGCCTTCCCAACAATGTCTATCGTCAGTGGCAAAGTGGCGGCGGTCGTCCCCGATCACAGCGGCGGGCCCGTCCCCGATTTTAACGGGGTTCCCTTTTTAGCTCGTTTTGAGCACCTGAACAAATACAACATCATTGAATAGACAAAATTGTGCTGGGGGTCAAGGAAAAATTAAGGATTTGTGTCTCAATCAAATGTCATAACGCAATCCCAAATAAAAACTCCGTCCGGGCATGGGGTATCCACTGATGTAGGCATAGTCCTGGTTGAATAGGTTGGAGATGTTTCCTTTGAGAGTAAGTGATCCCCACCGATCGGAAGTGAGAAGGGTCTTTGAAATCGTCAGGCTGGCCACTGTTGCAGAACCGAGGGTGATGATTTCCGGATCATTGGGCCAAACCTGATTCTCCCAGTCTTCTACCGACTTCTGTCCGGTATAAGCAATGTTGAAGTTCACACTCACCCCCTTCCAGTTGGTGAAGTCGATTCCATAGGAAGCGTTCCAATCCGGCGTGTATTTGAGGTCTTCTCCAGTCGTATCATCCTCGTATTGGGTCAGGTAGGTAAACCGGATATACGGACGCAGTTGAAATTCCCAATTGTATATTGCGCCAATGTCGATATTGACCTCACCCTCGACGCCGGCAATGGTAGCCTCACCCAGGTTGTCCCAGGAACTGATCCCCCCCGGAAGGGAAACGTATTCGATCTTGTCTTTATAATCGGTATAAAAATAAGTCGCACTGACGGAAACGCCACTGTTGTAAAAATCGATACCGCCCTCCCAGGTTGAACTCTCTTCGGGCGAAAGATTTGGATTGCCTTGGATTTGAGCACCGGTAAAGACGTCAATGTAATCTGCCGCCAGCTGATTGGCGCCGGGCATCACAAAAGCCTGGCCGTAGTTGGCCCTGACCTTTAACGATTCGGTAATCAGATAGGCCAGCCCTAAATTGGGTGAGAAATGGTTATCTTCCTCTTTTCCGCCCTGTCCCCTCTTGATCTGCACCTCATAGCTGTCGTAACGCCCGCCTGCCGAGATGATCAAGCGCTCGTCCATCAATAGTCCCTTGGCCAGCAGAAAACCGGCCGGATTGTCGTAAGTGGACAGTTCGGGTGTCGCCGTCGACTCGATGTCGTAATTCACCCAGTCCACGCCACCGGTAATCGTGACGAAATCCAGGTCTGCCGACAGCTGAGCCTGCGCGCCTTTACGTTCCGTGATCGTGTCGTTGACATAAGACCATGCCGGAGAAGTATATTTATCCTTGTCCTTACCCGCAAAATACCGCAGCTTCCATGAAAAACGCTCTTTTGCAGTCTCTCCGTCATATATGGCGTCCACCGTGTAGTTGGATTTGTCCAGATAGCTGTCCAAATCGTTCTGGCTGAGATAGGAAGGCGACCCGGCTTCATCCACCGTAAAATTGGTATAGATCATTCCCAACCGGTGGTTGGGGTTGAAACGATACCCCACATTGAGACTGATACTTTCCTCTTCATCGAAACCGGTATTTTTGTATGTTTCGCCGTCGGCCGTCTGGTAATCTTCCATGGTTGCGCGGGAACCTGCGACGGAAAAATCCAATCCGTTGCCTTCTCCTTGGATACCAAGCGAGCCTTCCTCGTAACGCCAGCTGCCCAACGTCCCCTCTACGAAGCCCGCGTTGGGGCCCTCACCTTGACGGGTAATCACGTTGATGACCCCGCCCACCGCGGCCGATCCATACTGTACCGAAGCCGGCCCGCGAATAATTTCCACGCGCTGAACGTTTTTGGTCATGATCTTGGCCACGTTGCCGGTCCCGGCACGTCGGCCATCCAAAAGAATCAGGACCTTGCTGGTCAGGTCGTTTCCAGTGGTGTCGGTACGAAATCCGCGAATGCCGACAGAGGTGAGTGCCCCCGGGTATTGCCTGACGGCAAATCCCTGCTCGGCCAGCAGTTCTCCCAAATCCCTGGCAGGAGACTGGTCGATGGCTTCGTTGTCGATAATGGTAACATCATTGGTCAGCGTCTTCTGCTCTTCTTCTACCCGCCCGGCAGTGACCACCATCTTTTCCAATGTAAAAGCGGTTTCGCTGGAGTTCTCCCCTTCGTCGGCCAGGGCCAAGCCAGTCATCAGTACTGAAAACACCAAGCCTAATCGGATACAACGCGTCACCATGTCTACGCCTCCTTTGGTTTGAGCTCATATTACTGTCCGGAGGAACAAAAAAAACCCCGGACCGATGAATGCATAGATCCGGGGATATCCCTTGTTTTACCCACAGTGTGTTGATATAGGCCTGACACCGTCCTCGTGTACAAAACCCCATCTGGTTCAGGCAGGTCTTCTGACTCTCGGATCACCCTCCCGGCCGCGCCTTCCCAACAAGATCCATCGTCAGTGGCAAAGTGGCGGCGGTCGTCCCCGATTACAGCGGCGGGCCCGTCCCCAATTTTAACGGGGTTCCCTTTTCAGCTCGTTTTGAGCACCTGAACAAAACACGTCTGATGAACTCGTAAAAAGTCGCCAACGTGCTATTTTTGCATATTGCCAACTTTTCATCTCAGATGTGGCCAACGTCTCATATGGAGCCAATGTCGAAAACTGAACCCTTCGACTTTTTACGAGGATATGTTCTTAACATATAGACAAAAACACTGTTAGGGTCAATGCTAAAGTGGCAGCACTTGACAAAGGCAACGGAAAAACCGGAGGCGCGTTTGCAGGTTATTTTTTTGTTTTTCAATCCCAATTTGGTTCTTATATTTTTGCGCTAAAAATTGACGGCATTTACCGATATTGAAAGAATTTGAGCAATTTCTTTTGTTGTCATTCCGCCCTTTATAAGATAGGCAATTTTGAGTTCTTTCGGTGTGAGATTGAAACTTTTTGAGTAAATGAATCGTTCGATAATAATCGTCAGCGAAACGAGTGAGCAGAAGAGCAGCGGAAACATGACCGGTCCGCTACTTTTGAACAGTTCGATCCTAATCACGCCTTATTTTTAATTAAGTTGACCCTCGGCCAGTCTCCTGCCGGACTGCGATCCACCAGAATATCGCAGCCGTATGCGTTCACCAGCGTCTCCTCGTTGAGAACTTCCTCCGGTGTACCACAGGCCGCAATGCTGCCGTTGACCAGAAGCAGCAGACGGTCGGCGTACATGGCCGCCAGGTTGAGGTCGTGGGAAATCATGACGACTGCGGTGCCGTTGTCCTTTCTCAGCATGGCCATCAAATCCATGACACGGATCTGATGGGCCAGATCCAAAGCGGCTGTGGGTTCGTCCAGCAAAATGAGGCCGGTTTCCTGGCAGATGGCCCGGGAGATATGCGCACGCTGGCGTTCACCACCGCTGACACTGTCGATCCGGCGTTCCGATAAATGACTCAAATCGGTGTAAGCAATGGCCTGATTGGCAATAGAGACATCCTTTTCACCTTCCACACCCAAAATGCCCAAATAGGGGGACCGGCCCATCAGAACTAATTCTCGAATCGTAAACGGCCCGTCATCGCCGCCGGTCTGGGCCACATAGGCCAGTTGGCGGGCAAGCTCCCGCCGGGAGTACGCTTTTATCGGACGCTCATGGATCGATATTTCACCGCCGGATATCGGAAGCAGGCCGGCCAGCGAACGGATCAGCGTGGTCTTGCCCGATCCATTGGGGCCTAATAC
>Ga0272444_10006310_pt1 | contig 10139 bp, 6 predicted proteins | sample SSMForm13_FD_201033 | JGI IMG/M metagenome (GOLD analysis project Ga0272444, IMG submission 201033) | Marine sediment archaeal communities from Little Sippewissett salt marsh, Falmouth, MA, United States - SSM-Form-13 | ecosystem: Environmental > Aquatic > Marine > Wetlands > Sediment ...
GCCGACGAACCCCACGATCGCCGGCGAGGCGGCCATGGCGAACCCGCCGAGGCCGACGGTCTCGGTGATGGCCGAGTCGCCGATGTCGGGGTTGGCGTCCTCCGCGGTGAACCCGCCCAGATAGAGGCCCTCCACCACCGGCGCCGGAGCGGTGAACCATCGCTCGCCGGTCCCCGACACCCTGATGCCGAAGTCCGTGCCGTTGCGCGCCATGGTCGTGACCAGGCCGGACCCGGGAACGCCGGCCGCGGCGTCGACCTGGAGCTTCCCCGCGGCCATGACCAGGTTGAGCAGGAAGTGGTCGTTGCCGTCGATGAACCGGAACACCTCGAAGCGCTCGGCGACCGGTTCGTCTCCGTCGATGAGGGCGGGGCCCAGTTGGCGCAGCAGCAGGGACGTCCCGGCCCGGTTCCGGTTGTGGCCGTCGTCGCCCATCTGCAGTGCCTGGGAGATGAGCGTCACCATGTCGACCGGCCCGCGCCGCTCGAACACACCGCGCAGCACCGGTGCCAGCACCGCCTCCATCCACCGCAGGCGATCGATCACCTCGGGGGCGAAGGCCCCGTAGCGCAGCACCTTGCCGAGGCCCTCGTTGAGAGTCGTATAGGAGCGGCCCTCGCCGGCGGAATCGGTGAGGATCGCCACCGGCATCGACGGGCTCACCACTCCCGCCATGGGGCCGACCGCCCGGTGGTGGTGGCACGGCGACAGGTCGATCTCGGGACCGAGGCGCTCCGCCTCCTCGGGCGTGTCCGCCAGTCCCTCGTAGATCATCGCCCCGATGAGGGCACCCTTCATCGGTCCGCTGCAGCGATCCCATGTGAGCGGAGGCCCCGCGTGCAGGAAGGTCCGCTCCCCCATGTCGGGAACCACGTCGCGGGCCACCGCGACGGCGACGATCGCGGGCCGCACCGCCAGCATCCTGCCGATCGCCTCCCTGTTGGCGACCCGAGCGCGTCCCGCCGCCGTGATCGTGTCGAGGGCGGCCACCACGTCGTCGGGCGGCGGCCGCCAGTCGGCCGACTGCACGACCGCCCCCTGGGCGGAGATCGCGTCGGCCAGGAACCCGGTGCCGACCGCCGCGACGGCCGGCTCGCCGGCCAGCAGATCGTCGAGGGCGCTCATCCCGCCCCTCCCTTCGTGAGTGACACGGCGTGGCGGGCTGCGGCCGCATTCGACAGGAACACGGAGGCGCCGGCGTCGTGGAGGGCGGCGACCTGGGCATCGCGGCCCTGAGGATCGGTGGCGGTGCCGCACAGCGACACGACCACGGCCGCCCCGGCCGCCACCGCTCCCGCAATCGCCGGAGCCAACGCGTCCGCCGGATCGGGGTGGGCCCCGTAGCCGAGCACCACGTCGAGCAGGATCACCCCGACCGACGGGTCGTTCCCGGCTTCCTCGAGGTGGTGCACCAGGAGGCGCTGATCGATCATCGGATGGGGCCGCCCCCGGGTGTACTCGTCGTCGCCGAGGTCCACCATGACGTGACCGTCCGCCGTGAACCGTCCGGCGACCTCGCCGAGTGCCTGCGCCGCGAGCGCCGCCGCCTCGCCGCGGTGGGTCCCGCCGCTGAACAGGCCCCGCAGCGTGCCGGAACGGCGCCCGGGTGCGGGAGCCGTCCACGAAGCAGGCTCGTCTGCCGGCACTCCGAGCACGTCGAGGACCCGGCTCACCGCGTCGTGGAGGGTGCCCTCACCGATGAAGGCCATCACCGCCGGCGTGTCACAGGCCGCCGCGGCGGCGCGCACCCGTTCCGCGACCTCGTGATCGGGCGGCTTGGACACCACCACGATCACCTCGACGGCAGGGTCGCGGTCGAGCGCGTCGAGGCCCTGGAGCGTGGCCGCTCCGCCCACCGCGGCGGACAGGTCGCGGCTCCCGGTTCCGAGGGCGTGGCGCACGCCGACGCCGGCGGCGTCGAGCAGGCAGCAGACCTGCTGGATCCCGGTGCCCGAGGCACCCACGATCCCCACCGGCCCCGGCATCACGGAGTTGGCGAATCCAAGGCCCACCCCGGAGACGATGGCGGTTCCGCAGTCGGGGCCCATGACGAGCAGGCCCCGCTCGCCGCCCCGCCGCTTCAGGATCTGCTCGTGGGCGACCGGCACGTTGTCGCTGAAGATCATCACGTGGAGCCCTGCATCGAGAGCCTCGGCGGCCTCGACGAACGCATGGGGGCCCGGGACGGACACGAGCGCCAGGGACGCGTCGGCGAGGCGGGCCGCGCCGGCGACCGTTCGAGGCGCCGGAGCGTCGAGGGTGGCGCCGTCTCCGGCCCGCGCCACCAGGGCCGCTTCGAGTGCCGCGAGCCCGGCCTGCAGCGCTTCGTCGTCGGCGGCCCTGATCGCCACGAGCATGTCGTCGGGGCCGGCGTCGGACGGGACGAACCCCAGATCCGCCAGCAGGCCCAGGTTGAGGTCGGTGCCCATGGCGACCAGCGCGGTCTCCACCCCCGCGACGGCCTGAACCGCGGCGCTGACCTGCATCAAGCGCACCGAGTCGTGGTAGGTGCGGCGGCGCACCTCGACGTGGTCGGTCACATGGTCTCCTCTCCGCACGCCGCCTCGGCTCCGCACAGGATCCCGGCCGCCAGGGAGGCGCCCGAGGAGTGGCCGACGGCGAGCAGCGTTTCGGTGGCGGTGTCGAGGTCGCCGCGGCCGGTGAGGACGTGCAGGAACCCGGCAACCGGGTCGGCGACGTTGCCCCGGCAGGCGTGACGCAGCAGCGAGGCCGACAGGGCCGTGGTGTGGCCGGCGGCCGCCGACAGCACGGCGGGGGCGACCTCGTCGACCAGGGCCCCGGGCCGGGACCTGCCCAGAGCGCCTCCCATCAGGCGCAGCGCGGCCAGCGCCCCGGCGAGGACGTCGTCGCCTTGAGGAGTCAGCCCGAGCCCCAGGCCGAGCAGCGCCTCAGCAGCCGCCACCACCCCCGGGGCGTCGCCACCGGCCAGTGCTCGTCCCAGGCCTCGATCGTCCACCGGATCGACGCGCAGCCGGGCGGCGGCACTGCGCTCCCGCACCACCGCTGAGGTGGAGGCGGCGAGCGCCGGCCGCGGGTCCCACCAGCGAGCCGCACGAGCCGTCAGGCCGGGGAGGTGCAGCATGCCTTCGCCCACCACGGCCGCGTCCCCCGGCGCCATGCCCTCGAAGGGACGCTCCGTGCTCTCGACGCCGAGGGCCATGCCGTTGGGAAGACGCACTCCGTCGGCGGCGGCCAGCACGATCACGTCGTCGTCGATCGACATCCACACGGCTCGATGCGAGGCTCCGAGCAGCCTCCCCCGACTGCTGGGGCCGTCGAGGCGCGCCCGGCACGCAGTGCTGGCCACGGCCGGGAGCACGGTGCTGGTACCGGCCCCGGCCTCCCGGGCCGGCAGCGTCACAGCCCCGAGACGTCCACGATCGCCGCCACCGGGCCGCCACCCGACGGGCCCTGGTGCAGTGCGGCCACCGATACGAACACGGCGGGGTCGCCGACCGCGGCGGCGACCACACCACCGACCGCGCCCTTGATGTGGCGGTGGTGGTGCACGTCCGAGTCGTCGAGCGACACCTGGCGGCGTCCCCGCACCCGGGCGGTGGGATCCGCTTCACACTTCAGGAACACGTTGACGAGACGGTCGCCGAGGTCGGCGGCGATCGGACGCTCCGGCAGATCGAGGCCGGCCGATCGGATCGCGTCGTACACGCCGTCGAAGTCGAGGGCGTCGTTCATGACGCTGTGGCCGATGCGGTACTTCCCTCCTGCTCCCGGGGCGTTGCCGACCAGCACGATCTGTGCCCGATCCAGTTCGACGCCCGACGAGCACGACGCCACCGACGAGTAGAGCGAGGTGTCGCGCCCGATCTGTTCGGCGGACGGCATCTCGATCTCCCCCAGCGCCACCGCGATCCCCAGGCCGGTGGTCCCGTTCGACAGGTTCATCGACTCGAGGGGATCCTCGGTCCACACCGTGTGGCCGCGCGACTTGGCGTCGTTGATCGTCTCGATCGTCAGCAGCGGGGTCTTCGTCTGGACGTAGTGCACTTCGGACGGGTCGTCGATGCCGGCCTCCGACATGGCCCGGCGCACTCCCTCGGCGACCTTCTCCACCATGGCGGGTCGGCCGATGTCCTCCGGCAGGATCTGATCACTCATGGCGAAGCCCACGGCGAGACGGGCCTCGTCCTCCGGCCCGGCCTCTGCGGTCCGGGCGAACACGGTGGCGTGCGGGCACAGGATGCCGTCGGTCCCGCCCGACCACACCATCGGGATCTCCTTGATCTCGTCGAGGGGACGGCTCCCCTTCTCGATGAGGACATCACGGAATGCCCGGTCGGCCAGGATCCTGGTGAAGTCGTTGACGCCGCCGTTGCCTTCGGTCTTGCCGACGACGGCGATCACCTCGTCTGCGGCGAATACCCCCTGGTCGATGAGCGCCGCCATCCCCGACGCGTCGGACACGCTCTCCAGCACGACCTTGCGAGCCTCGATCGCCATCTGCCTGCACACCTCCAACAGGGCCCGCTTCGACGGGCGTCCGGACGGTTTCCCCGGCGCGATGCCGGATCACCAGCATCACTCCGGAACACCCGCAGGACTAGGGACGAAGGACCCGCGCCGATCGCCGACCGGCGCCACCGGGGATCGGGGAGGGTCGGCGGGGGATCGCCCGGGCGCTCAACGGGCGAATCCCCCACCGTCGTGGGCCTCAGCGCGAGCACCGGCGGAGAGGCGCACCGTGCGCATCAGCCGTCGGCTCCGCCACCGGCCAATGCCGCGTCGGCCACCGGCACAGGACCGCGCCACACCTCGATGCAGGTGCCGATCCGGCGTCCCGCGGCGAGCATCGCCGCCCGGGCGCCGGCGGTCAGCTGGGAGGCCGTGCCGGCGAACCCGTCCGCAGCCGCCACGCCTGCGTCGATCACCGGCCTGCGGCCGCCGTCGGACAGGGATTGGGCTGCGGCGGCGACGATGCGCGCCGCGGCGACCTCGGCCCCGACCACGCCGTGCGCGCCGTGGCACAGCACGGCCAGCTCGCCGGTGTCGAGCACGGTGAGCGCGTCGCGCTCGTTGAGCGGCAGGCGAAGCCGCTCCAGGGTGCCGTCATCGTCGAGCGACGCGGGGCGAGACGGGTCGCTACTCTCGCTGTTCCCATGGACGCGGAGCACGACGACGGCACACCCTCTCCGGCTGCGCTGGCGCGTGTCGAGGGCGCGTTCGACCCGCCGGTCGAACTGCCCGGCGGGCACGATCCGTCGGAGCGCCTCGTCGCCCATGGCCTGGAGATCGTCACATAGGACGCTTGCCGTCTGGTTTCCACTAGCTTTCCAAGATGCCAGGCATGTACTGGCAAGTACGCTCGAGTGCCAACACGGGGGGCCAATGGAGTTCCGAGTCCTCGGAACCCTCGAAGTCATCGAGGACGGCGATACGATCATCGTCGGCCGAGCCAGGGAGCGAGCGTTGCTCGCTCTGCTGCTCATCCATACCCCTTCCCCGGTGACCACCGACGCCCTCATCGAGGCGCTGTGGGGCGAGCATCCGCCCGCCAATCCCGCCGCAGCGCTCCAGACCGCCGTGTCACGGCTACGCGGCGCCCTGGAGGGGCCGTCGGGCGACCGGGATCGCCTGGTGCGGGTCGGCACCGGGTACGCCCTGGCCGCCGAACGCGACACCACCGACGCGCACCGCTTCGAGGCGGCCCTGGCAGCGGCCAGATCGCTGGAGCCCGCCGCGGCGGCCGACGCCCTCCGTGAGGCACTCGCCATGTGGCGCGGCGATGCATACGCCGACTTCGCCTACGAGGACTTCGCACGGCCCGAGATCGCCAGGCTCACCGAGTTGCGCCTGACCGCCCTCGAGGACCGCATCGCCGCCGACCTGGCACTCGGCAAGCACGAGGAGGTGGTCGGCGAGTTGCGTTCGCTGGTGGCCTCTCACCCCTTCAGAGAAGGGTTCTGGGAGCAGCTCATGCTCTCGCTGTACCGCTCGGGACGCCAGGCCGAGGCGCTGCGGGCCTATCAGCAGGCCCGTCGGGCCCTCGGTGAACACCTCGGAATCGAACCGGGGCCGCGCCTGCGCAGACTCGAGGAGTCGATGCTCATGCAGGATCCCGGGTTGGAGACGCCGCCGCTGCCCGGCCTCCGTCTCGAGCAACTGCGCGGCGGACTGCCCGTGCCGATCGGCAGGTTCGTCGGCCGCGTCGAGGAACGCGCCACCCTCGTCGGCCAACTGTCGACGTCCCGGCTGGTGACGGTCACCGGCCCGGGGGGGGTCGGCAAGACCCGCCTGGCCGTCGAGGTCGCCCACGACCTCACCGACGAGTATCCGGACGGGGTGATCGGCGCCTCACTCGACGAACTCGACGACCGCAGGCCCGCTGCTGCCGCCCTGGCCGCGGTGCTCGGGGCGCCGACCGACCGCAGCGAAGCCGCCGAGCGCCTGCGCGACGTGTTCGAAGGCCGGCGAGTCCTGCTGGTGCTCGACGGCTGCGAGCGATGGAACGAGGATCTCGCCGTCCTGGTCGCCGACCTCCTGGAGCGGTGTCACGGCCTCTCGATCCTGGCCACCAGTCGGCGGCGCCTCGGCCTGACGGGTGAGTCGGTGGTGCGGCTCCCTCCGCTGTCGCTTCCCGGCGGCGGGGACTCCGGGGACGCCGTCGCCCTCTTCGCGGAACGAGCCCGGGCCACCGCGCTCGGCTTCGTACTCGACGAGGCCACGGCCCCCGCCGTCGACCGGATCGTGCGAGCCGTGGACGGCCTGCCGCTGGCACTGGAACTCGCCGCAGCCCGTGTCGCGTTCCTGCCGGTTCGTCAGGTCGCCGAGGAACTGGAACTGGGCATCGACCGCCTGATCTCGGAGGACCCCAGCACGGCCGCCCGGCATCGCAGCCTGGTCGCCACGCTGGAGTGGAGTTGGGCCCTGATGAGCCCCCGCCAGCGGCGCCTGTTCGCCTGCCTGTCGGTCTTCCGGGCGCCGTGGGAGCTCGAGGCGGCCCACGCGCTCGTCGCCGAGCCCGAGTCGGGCACGCCGGAGAACCTGCTCGAGAGCATCATCGAACTCGCCAACATCTCGATGATCCTCCCCGTGGTGAGGGCGGGTCCCGACACCGACGCCCGGTTCTCCATGCTCAACCCGATCCGTCGGTTCGGAGTGATGCAGCTGAGCGGGCAGGACGACGAGGCGACGATTCAGGCGCGCCACGCCCGGGTCTTCGCCGACCTGGTGAGCCGCACCGAACAGCGCCTGGCCGAGCGCGGGTTCAGGGCCTGGGCTCGCTGGTTCCGCGACCACCTCCCGGACGTGGAGGCGGCGTTCGACTGGCTGCTCGACCACGATCCCGACGCGGCGCTGGCGATGGCGCTCGACCTGTTCTGGTTCTGGGCGAGCACCCAGCGATATGCGGAAGGGGAACGCCGGATCGCCGCCGCCCTGGAGCACTCGTCCGACCGCGGCAGGCTGCGCGTCCAGGGCCTGGCACGCCTGGCGTGGCTCCACCTCCCCGGCATGGACCTCGGGGTCGAGAACGTCAGCTTCGCTCATCCGATGCGGGACTGGCGCACCCATCGGCGCAGGCCCGCCGATGCGTCGGCTCGTGCCGCCCGGTCGGTGCAGTGGCTGAGCGAGGCGATCGAGTTGAACGGCGCGACGGATGCGCCGATCCCCGGTCTCGGCGTGCCCCTGGGATGGGCGCTGGCCGGGTGCGGCGACCTCGACGCCGCCGAGCAGGCCGTCGGTGATCCCTCGGACCCACGGGTCCCCGCTTCTCGCCGAGCCCTCGGCCATCTCCTGCTCGCCAACATCGCCATCGCTCGAGGCGACGTCGATCTGGCCGAACGCCGGGCCGCCGCTGCCGCCGACCTCACGGATTCGGGGAACCCCACCTCGATGCTGCACGTCCTCGACACGCAGGGCCGGATCGCCCGGGCACGGGGAGACAGCGCAGCGGCCTACTCCATCTACGAGCGGGCGCTCATCGAGTACGCCACGCCCCATCACGTGCACCCCGCCGAGGCACTGATCCACGCCGAACTGGGGTTCCTGAGCACCCGGCTCATGCGGCCCGAACCGGCCCGCAGCCACTTCGGGCGGGCGCTGTCGATCGGGCGCCAATACGGCATGCCGCGCATCAACGGCCAGGTCCGCATCGGCCAGGCGCTGGGGGCGCTGCTGCGCGATGAGCCGGAGGAGGCGATCGAGTACCTGGAGACCGCCCACGACGTCTACACCCGCCTCGGGGACCCGGACGGCCGAGCGCACGTGCTGGCCACGCGGGGTCAACTCGAAGACCTGCGCGGCAATCACGACGTCGCCGTCGCCCACCACCGGGCTGCGCTGGCGGCAGGCGGGAGCGGAATGGCCGAGATCCCCTTCGCGATCGCCCTCGAGGGCATGGCCAACCACCGGTGGCGGGCCGGCGACTACGAGGGCGCGGCCCGCCTGCTGGGGGGTGCCGACGCCATGCGCGCCGTCCCCCGTTCGACGCGGGTCCCGTGGCTGCTCATGGAGGAGTTGCGCAACGATCTCACCCGCCGGTTGGGGAAGCGGCGAGCCCGGCGCCTGTTGGCGCAGGGCCGGGCCCTCGACAGACGCGCCGCCTTCGACATGGCGCTCACCGACCCCGACTGAGGCCCCTCAGGCCGACAGGAAGGTCCTCGCCCAGTCCTTCGCTTCGTCGAGGTCCTCGAAGACCGCCACCGGGATCGAGGTCCGGCTCAGGGAGATGAACACGTCGACGATCCGTCGCGACAGGGGACGCCCCCCGACGATGGCGGCCGCCTTCAGCAGACGAGGCCAGTCGGCGACCATGCGAGCCCGAGCGCCGGGTTCGACCCCACCGATCTCACGGGCATCCCACACGAGGGGAGCCGGGGCGCCTCCGGCGATGAGGGCCGCCCCGGCGCGCACCCCCTCCTCCACGCTGCTCTCGGTGAGCACTGCTCCGGGGTTGGTGGCGACGGTGATGATGCCGTCGTGATCGATGCTGAAGGACGACACCGACGTGAGGATCGGCTCGCCGGGGGTGGCAGGCATCGCAGGCGAGGTTAGCGCCAGACCGCGCGGGCGGCGGCCTCACTTCAGGCCGTCCCCGACTCGCCACGGGCGCGAGACTCGGGGAGCACCCCGATTCCCCAGCAGGCCCACTGAGTAGCCTGATGTCGCGCCGAGGGCGGAGGGAGCCGTGCCGAACGACCCGAGGACCTGTCCGGTATGCGGGAGCCTGTCCGAGGAGCGGTTCTGCCCGCGCTGTGGGCATCGACTCGCAGAGCATCCCGAGCCGCCGCCGCCCTCGTCACCTGGCGCCGCGGGAGCGGCTGCGGCAGCGCAGCAGCCCACCGCGGACCGAAGGGGGAGCCGCCGCCGCTGGCTCTGGGCCGGGGTCGCCGTGGTGATCGCCGGCGGACTCGTGGCCGGGGCCCTGCTGGCGTTCGGGGGCGGCGACGGGGACGAGGGCTTGATCGCCTGCACGCAGATCGATGAGGCGGGCCGCCCGACCGAGGAGTTGGTGGTGCTGCGGCCCGACGGGGAGATCGTGAGGACGATCACGGCGGATGGGGCCCTGATCCCTTCCTGGCGGGGGACGAGCACCACACCCTGGGTGCTGTACCGGAGTTTCGAGAACGACCAGATCCTGTTCGTGAACGTCGCCACCGGTGAGATCGAATCCCTCGGAGACGACAGGTTCTTCTGGTTCGGCCTACCGGGCGAGCGCTTCGACGTGGTCGGCGTCCGCGGCGACCAACCCGGCGCCGCCCTGGTCGACTACGCCACCGGGAGGGTGACCGATCTCACCGACATCCTGGGGAACGCCGCGGTGGGCGCCTTCCGTATGAGCGGCCCGGCCGACTCCGACGACTACGTCCTGATCGGGGGCGGCGGTGACGGCTTGTGGCTGGTGCCGACGGCACGCCCGTCGCAGGCCATGCACATCGACGAAGGGATTCAGGGTGATCTCTCGGCGGACGGCCGCCGCATCGCCTACCGCGACGGCGACTTGGAGGCCTTCGTCGGAGCGGTCGCCGGCGATTCGTTCCGCGCGATCGCATCGGACGTGTTCGGGGTGTCCTTCGCCGGAGACTCGCTCGTGCTGGTGCGGCGCGATTCGGTGTCCGTGTCCGATCTCGAAGGAAACGAGACGCCGGTGTGGCAGTCCGACC
>Ga0272444_10006311_pt1 | contig 10136 bp, 7 predicted proteins | sample SSMForm13_FD_201033 | JGI IMG/M metagenome (GOLD analysis project Ga0272444, IMG submission 201033) | Marine sediment archaeal communities from Little Sippewissett salt marsh, Falmouth, MA, United States - SSM-Form-13 | ecosystem: Environmental > Aquatic > Marine > Wetlands > Sediment ...
ATTTCGTTGTGCATCTACCCAGGAGATGCAGGGCACAACTATGGAGATATCCAGGCTGAAGGGTTTCCGAAACGGGTATTTAAAAGAAACGGGCAGGTCGTCGTTCAGTGAGCCTGGGGCTGCGCAGATGTCACGATTTGAGATTAAGACCCGCGAAGACTCAGACCTGCAAGCACTCCTGGAAAGGCAGGATGCGCCGGGACAAGTGATTACATTCGAACCATTGCGTTGATCAGAAAGGACCGCACAATGAAAGCACGTCTGGTTCCTCTCTATTTCGACCCGGGTCGAGACAGGGACTTCGATCGAATGCTGGAGGCCCTCCGATCGCTTTTGGCTGACCAGGTGGAACTGCTGAAGCCGCTGCCACTTGGGGCACAGTTACCGGAGGCCGAAGCGGTCCTGTTTCCGCAGCTTCTGGGTGAGGCGTACCGCCGAGTCGACGATTTTCGCACCATCGACGTGCCAATCGTTATCTTGACGACGGAGTTCGGTACACTTTCGATGTGGGATTGGGAGATCGCCGAGTACTTGAAGTCGCATCAAGTGGAGACGATAGCCCCCTACAATATGGAACAGACCGAAAAGGTGTGCGCAGCACTATCGGTCAAGCGGGAATTGCAGCAGACGAAATACCTGGTTTATCAGGATGATCCGGGCCAGGGGTTCCAGGCGCCGATCTTCAAACGATTCTACTGGTGGGAAGAGGAGTGCAGCCAGCGACTGAACGAAAGGTTTGGTATCTCGATCGTCAAGAAGAGTTTTAGAGAGATGGGAGCAGCAGCCAAGGCAATCTCGGACGTGGAGGCCGATGAAGCCTCGAAGGACTGGAATGTTCCGACGGAAGGTCTATCCGACCAAGCCTTCCGCAGCGCTGTAAAGCTGTACGTTGCCGTCAAGCGAGACCTGGACGCCGACCCCACGATACGGGCTGCCGGAATCAACTGCCTGAACGAATCTCATTTCTCTGATACTACACCCTGCCTGGCATGGAGTCGGCTTTATCAGGAGCGCGGACTGATCTGGGGCTGCGAGGCCGACACTATGTCGATGATCTCGAAGCAGATCCTGCATAGGTCGCTGGGCGCGCCAATCATGATGACCAATCTCTACCCGTTCTTGCTGGGTAACGCGGCGCTGAAGCACGAACGCATAGAGAGTTTTCCGGAAGTGGCGTCCGAACCGGAGAACCATATTCTAGTCGCACACTGCGGCTACATGGGTGTCATACCGCAGCCGTTTGCGACCGAGTGGACCCTGCGAAAGAAGGTCTTGGCCATCGTCGACAACAACGCCACGGTCATTGATGCACAGCTTCAGGCCGGGAACATTACCTTGGCCAAGCTCCATCCCTCGATGGATAAAATGACAGTCGCCGAAGGGACCCTAACAGGCTTCTCGCAGTTTCCTGGTTCGGACTGTCTTAACGGTGGCGTGGTGAAGATCCGGAATGGCCGCAGACTGATGGACTCTCTGGCCTCGCACCACTACCTGCTGCTTGTTGGACATCATTTGGCAAATATAGAGTTCCTGGGTAAAGTATTCGGACTCGAGATCAAGGAGATCTGAAGATGAAAGTTGGCATCGACAGCTACTGTTACCATCGCTACTTCGGCGAAATCTATCCGGATCAGGAAGACCCGGGCTTCCGCTGGACGTTCCAGGATTTCGTCAACCGCGCAGTCGAGTTGGATGTAGATGGGGTCTCTCTGGAATCATGCTTTTTTGAGAGCCTCGAGCCTGGCTACCTCTCCGAGATCAAGGCCTCCCTCGACGAGAAAGGCATGGAACGTGTGCTCGCATGGGGACACCCCGATGGCCTGGAGGCGGGCCGCAACAAAGAGGCTTGGAGGGAAATGAACGATCTGATCCCAAAGGCCCGGTTCATGGGCGCCGATATCATGCGGATTGTTGCCTCGTCGCTGATGTTTAGGAATGAGCCCCATGGACCTCAGATCGAAGCCATCGTGAAGATGCTCAAGGAGAGCGTAAAGATCGCCGAAGACTGCAGCGTCGTGCTGGCAATCGAAAACCATATCGATTACACCTCGGCCGAAATCGAAGAAATCCTTGAGCGAGTCGGCTCGGATGTGTTGAAAGTCAATTTCGATACAGGTAATACGCTCCGCATGATGGAAGACCCGGTGGCCGCCGCACGACGGCTCGGTCCGTACACCGTGGCAACGCACACCAAGGACTTGGATGCGTGCCGTCATGTGCGCCCCGAAGAATGGTACTTCTTCTCCTCTGTACCTGTAGGCACGGGGCTGATTGACATGTCGGGCGTGGTGCGTGCGCTGAAAGAAAGCGGGTACGAAGGTGTGCTGGCCGTCGAGACGGACCATCATAAGGACAATCAGAACGAGGACCAGCTGGTCGCCGACAGTGTGGCCTACTTGAAGAAACTGGTGGCTGAAGTCGGTCGGGAGGACTGAGACGTTAGGTTGGACAGGGTCCAGCCTGTCTTTGACAGACCGAAGAGGTGCGAAATAGATGAGTAAACGGTGCCTGAGCGAGGAAAACCCCATGAGAAGAATCAATTTTGCGATGATCGGACACGGGTTCATGGGCAAGGCCCACAGCTATGCGCTGCTGGCCACTCCGTTCTTTTTCAAGACGGGATTCGAACCGGTGCGCAAAGTGATTGTCGGTCGAAACGCGGAGAAAGCCAAACAGGCGGCCGAATCATTCGGCTGGGAGGAGTATTCCACCGACTGGCGCGAAGTGGTGCGCCGCCCCGACATTGATGCGGTGGCGATCGTCACACCACCCAACACACATGCCGCGATCGCGATCGCCGCTGCCGATGCTGGTAAGCACATCTTCTGCGAAAAGCCTTTTACCATTACTCTGGACGAGGCCCGACAGACGGTCAAGGCGGTGCAACGTTCCGGCGTAAAGCACATGCTTGGTTTTAATTACCGCCGCGTTCCCGCTCTCGGCCTGGCAAAACAGTTGGTCCAGTCGGGTCGCCTGGGTAGAATCTACCACTTCCGCGCCGTCTATCTGCAAGACTGGATCATGGACCCGCTGTTTCCGCGGATCTGGAAACTGACCCGCGCGATTGGAGGTTCCGGGTCACATCACGAGTTGAATGCACACATTATCGATCTAGCCTTGTACCTGGTTGGGAAGATCGATCGCTTGGTGGGCGTCGAGGAAACGTTCATCAAGGAACGTCCCTCCGTCGCCGACTCCGATAAGCTGTCGACGATGCTGACGGCCGAATCCAGCTTATCGGAGATGGAACAGGTGGACGTCGATGACACTACGGCCTTCCTGACCCGCTTTGAGTGCGGAGCGATGGGTACCTTTGAATCGACTCGTTTCGCCGCAGGCAGACGCAACCACAACCGAGTGGAAGTCAATGGTTCAAAAGGATCGGTGTACTTCGATCTGGAGTTCATGAATCGCCTGCAGTATTACAACGCCGATGATCCGGACGACGTCCCGGGATTCCGGAGTATTCAAGTCAACGAAGGCTGCCACCCTTACATTGATCACTGGTGGCCGCCTGGGCACGCGATCGGATACGAGAACACGTTTGTCAACCAATATGCTGATTTTCTGCAGGCGATTGCCGAAGACACAATCCCCGAGCCGGGATTCGAGGTCGGCCTGGAGAATCAGAAGGTCCTCGAGGCTGTCACAAAATCGATTGCAGAAGATCGCTGGGTCGACATAGACTAGCCAGCTGAAGACTGGCCTTTGTCGGTGGCGCAGGGCTGTTTGACCTTCCGATGAAATTGTGGCTTTGGTGGGGAGTTGATTCACTGATCCTGTTCCTCGCAGGTGGCGGACCAGAGCCTTTCGCTTCATAGAGCGATCTTCTCTTCGAAGTAACCAGTTCCGGCGGCTGACAAGACTTCGGTGCGATGTTATCAACCTATTCACTCTAGAATGCAGCGATCGCCCATCGGTAGTAGTCTAGAATGGGCAACTTGTATGAATGAAGCAAATAGGAGCTTGGGCCGACCGGTGATTGTCGGTGAAGCTCTGTTCGACAGATTCCCCGAAGGAGTTGAGGTGCTGGGAGGTGCTCCATTCAATGTTGCGTGGCATCTTCATGGGTTTGGGGCGGCACCAAAGCTCATCAGCCGTATTGGTGACGACGAAGCTGGACAAAGGGTGCGTGAGGCCATGATGGGTTGGGGAATGGATATCAGCGGACTCGAGATTGATCCGACTCATTCGACAGGCGCAGTCGACATCAGTTTTGCAGGTGGCCAACACACTTTCGATATTCTGCCAGATCAGGCCTATGACCATATTTCCGAAGAGCAGCTTTCTTCAGTAGATGAGACCGAGGTGGCCCTCTTCTACCAAGGTACGCTTATTATGCGGTCTCAGTACCAGCGTGAGATCTTAACCGAGTTTGTGCATCGCAGTGGGACTCCGTTGTTTGTAGACCTTAACCTGAGAGATCCGTGGTGGCGTCCGGAGGATCTACCGCAGCTTCTGCACAAAGCGACCTGGCTAAAAGTCAATGAAACCGAACTTCAGATTCTGATCGAACAGTCCAACTTCAGCGGAAGTCTCCAAGAGGCGGCACGACAAATCCAGCGCGCCTACCGTATTGAGCTCTTGATTCTCACGCTCGGAGCGGACGGTGCCATGGCTTTCTCCAGACGGTGCGAGAAGATCAAAGTGACTCCTGAGCTGACGGGCAGTGTTGTCGACACAGTAGGAGCAGGCGATGCATTTGCTTCTGTTGCGCTCCTCGGTCTCCTCCGGAACTGGCCGCTCGAGACCATCATGCAGCGGGCCCAGCAGTTCGCAAGCCGAATCGTTCAACAAAGGGGTGCTACGAGGGCGGACCGTGAGCTCTACCGTCAGTTGCTGCAGCGTTGGGTCTAACCACACAATTAGGTGATCGCCGCGAGGAACAATCGGTGGTCGGACTCCCCTTGCACCGGTTTCATCGGGCAGGTTTCAAAAACCTTGTCACCTGCAAATCAAGGTGAGATCTTCTCGGAGAGTCTTCGGTAGAGAAGACTGTAGAACATCTCCAGATACCTGCAGGTTTCTTCACGTTCCAGATTAGTGACGTATTTCCAGAAACCGTAAACGCGGGCCAGAGTCATGATCCGTTCGCCGTAACGCTTCCAGGTATAACGTGCTTCAATACGAGCTAGCGACTGTCTCGAAATCTCTTCCCAGTCTTCTGGGTTCACCAGGCATGACTGGAAAAAGTCTGCGAATTTGCCGGTCGCTTCATCTCCATGATTCGGGTCAATATGAAATCCGGAGACACCGTTCTCGATGATTTCCGACGGTCCACCGTAACGAGTCGCAAACGTGGGTAATCCCGAGCTCATGGCCTCGATCACGGTCAACCCATATGCTTCATATAGGGCCGGCTGAACGAAGATTCCGCGGTGATCGGCGACAAAACGGTACAGCTCTCCAACCAGATTACGTTCGGATTGGAACCCTACCCACCTGATCTGGTGTTCCAGTCGGTGTCGATCGATCAGTTCATGAAGCATTCTGATCTGCTCTTGCTCTTCATGGTCGTTTGAACGCTCAGGATCCAGATGGCCGCCCACGACGAGCAGGTTAGCCAACTCGCGCAGTCGTGGATTGCGCCCATACCAATCAACCAGTCCTGTGATATTTTTAATCCGATCCAGACGGGCCATCGTAAAGATAATTGGCTTTGTACTGTCCTCTAACTTGCCACGAGCCGGAGAACCGTCACCGTCGCCATAGACCAGAGCCTTCAATTCATTGTGAAGACCCGTGAGTCTTCGGTCGTGATCCGTATAAGGGAAGTAGACGTCAGGGTCTGAACCGGGTGAAACCACATTGAACTTGGGATCGAACACATTGATGCCATTGACCACTCGATACAACTCAGGCATTGTGAATGCTCCATAGCTTTCATACTGCCCAACTGTATCAGAAGTGCCGGCTATCTCCTGATACGTACTGGTAATGATGAAGTCAGCGGTGTTCATGGCAATCAGATCCGCCGTAAACTGGCAGCCGAAATGATACTGATCGTCCATTTCCTTCCAATGAAGATCAGACCAGAGGTACTTGTTCTTCTCTAGAGCGTGCGCGATATTGCACTGGGTCACCTGGAGCCGTCGTGACATGAGCGACGCAACAAGGTTGCCATCTGAGTAATTGCCGATGATCAGGGCTGGTTTCCCTTCAAGATAGGCCAGGACCTCCTGTTCCGCCTCCAGTGCAAAGCGCTCCAGATACGGCCAGATTTCGAATCTGGATATCCAGTGTGGCAACACTTCTCCGTCTTCTTTGCGAAATGGGACCCGCAGAATTACCGCGTTGCGAGTGCCGCTGATCTTCTCGATTCTCTGATCACACGAAGTAGCCCGCGCTTCAGGAATCAGCCGGGTTACGACGACAATCCTTGGTTCAATATCGATTCCTTGCTCTTCGAGCCGTTTGTGCATTTCCTTCTCAAGGGCTCGAGTCTGATCCAGAATGTAAACTACCTGACCGCCAGTATCAGGAAGACCCAGGACGTTCGACTGTCCGAAATAACCGTGCGGAGTAAGGATTACGACACTGAAGATCATGGGAATTCTCGAGAGGAACTCCTCCAGGATGGCTGGAGCTGGTGCCTCCAGAATATCCGAAAGCAAGCGGAAAGTATCACTCATACGTTCGACGGTTCTGCCCCAGCCGGGTTCAAAACCCAGTTCACGCAGGGCACCCTCCACTTCGTCCCAGGTCGAGTCCTGAGGCTGCAGGTCTAAGTGTTCCTGGGCTCTACGTAGTGCGTTTCTCAGGTCGGCCACATCAGCGATACCCTGGTTAAGCATCAACTGTGTACCCCGAACCTGATGGACCCTCAAGAACTCCAAGAGCCTCTGGTCTCCACTGTCCAGCTTTTCAAACAGCTCGCTCGACAACTTCCTGTTGAGGAACGCCACCCCTTGACCTATGGAACGCGATTCCTTCAGCCGAGGGAGATCACGATTAAAAGGACCCAGGTCCACTTCCAGAGGCCACTCGTGGCTGAGGTCTCCACCAGCTTGGAGTCGCTCTTTGAAGGAAAGATAATCGGAGACAGAAATCTCCTCGGCCGCAACTGTTTCCAAATGGAACCTAAGGTAGTTCCATTGTCCGATCCTGGATCTGACAGCCAGATAGATCCAGGGAGCTTCAATAGACGCCTCCTGTGTCTTCAGCAGTATGTTCCCCAACGGAGACTCCTCGATGTCTCCATTGTGAGCCTCAGAGGAAAAGTCCTCGAATTCAGCTAGCAGGTCAGAGCGAAGTAGAAACCTTTTGTTGAGATTTACATAGCGTCGTAACAAAATGTAGGCATCATCCCGATGCGTGTTTAGATAGTCTTCAAGAATCTTAGTCATAAGCTGCTTCCACTGCTGGTTGTCGTATCTGACCGAAGAAGTCGTAGTGGTCGATTGCCTCTATGATAGCCTGAGCGTGTTGTCCTTTGGCGAAATAGATCCAGGGGTCCCCTCGCAGTCTCTCCAATTCCCGGTCGTGATTTCCGACAACGACCCCCAAGGTGTTTCCGGTTAGCATCTCCTCGTCGTTCCCTGAGTCTCCGGCTACTAGGCAGCGCTCCAAAGGAATCCCCCATTTTGTAGCAAAGTACCTTAGAGCCATACCCTTAGAGGCCCGAATCGGTAAGACATCTAGGTAAGCCTGGTGCGAGAAAACAAGGTTCACTTGTATGTGAGATTTCCTCAGCAATCGTCGGATTTCCTCGACCGCAGGCATCGTTTCCGGATCTGCATAGTAGCTGATTTTGTAAGGTCCTTGTCCCTCTGATGTCTGCGGCTGCAAACCGCTTACCTCTGCCAGGACCTCTTTGACCGCTTCGGGTCGCCAGCGGAAGCTGATGTGCTGCTCCCAACCTTTGTCTCGTACCAGGTCCGGGCCATAGCGAATGAAGGTTCCTACTGAAGTAATAAGTAACTGTGGTGTCGGAACCTTCCATTTCTTTAGTGCCTCCAGTGTCAATGCGGAATTGCGTCCGGTAGCGATTCCGAAAGCAACTTTGCTTCCCGCCTCCCGTAACATGTTCAGAAGGTCTTGAAGAGATTCTTTATCTCCTATCAATGTGTTATCGATATCACTTACCAGGAGTCGGTCGGCGGTTATTAGACGGTTCTTCGGAGCGTAAAAACGTCTCTTCTCCGATTGATGGATGATCATCCTCGAGGCGCTCATGTACTTCTTAACATGGGAACTCCATGAGAAGTGTCGATGGACTCCACGAATGCCGCTGCGAGACCATCTGCGCCATTGCTCACGATCACTCAGGGCGTTGAAAATCGCATTTCCCATACCTTCTGCATCCAAAGGATCAATCAATAGGCCGTTCTTACAATACCCCAGGATATCCGTAGGTCCACCGTCTGCAGTAGCCACAACGGGTAGACCGCTGGCTGCAGCCTCGAGCAAGGTGAGTCCGAAAGGCTCGGTCAGTGCGGGATTGACAAAGCAGCCCTTATGCTTTGCAGCCAGCCGGTACAGATCCGGAATGTCTTGTGCTTCATGTGATTTGGGATAGGCAACGCTCCCGTAGAGGTCGTAATAATCGACAAGATGTAGCAGTTCCGTAAGCACTCCACGAGGTCCCCTTGGCATTTCGCGAATATCGGTCCGGGAACCTGCGACGATCACAAGGTTTGCCAAGTCGCGCAGCTCCTCGTTCTCTGCGAAAGCTTTCACCAGTGTCGAAATGTTCTTCCTCGGGTCTGGCCGAGACAAGGCCAGAATCATCGGTTTGCGCCAGTCATCCAAAAAGGGCCTGATACGCTCAAAGATCCGAGATCCCCGAGCCCGGAATCGTTTAGGTGGAGAAAATCGACTCAGGTCCACGCCTGGAGGAATGACAATCTTGCGGCGAGGCTGGTAATGATCGTAAAGAGCGTATTGCTCTTCAACTTCCTGGTTGGTACTGGCGACTACCAAGGCGGCATGATCCAATGCCGTCTCTTCCGCCTCGATACGGCGGCTGATCCGGTACCGCTTCTCAATAGTCTCAGCCTTAGAGCCCTGTTTCAGAAGGCGCTGTAGCTTGACCCTGCCTAGTGAGTGCCCAGTGAATGCCATCGGGATGTTAAGACATCCCGATAATCGCGATGCAACATAGCCGGCATCGGCATAGTGTCCATGGATTAAATCTGGAGGCCGACCGATTGAGCGCAAGTACTTGAGCGTGTTGTCGACAAACATGTCGAGATGGGGCCACAGTGCTTCCTTGCGCAGGTAGCGACTGGGCCCGCAGCGGACTCGAATGATATTCACGCCGGCGGTCAGTTTCTCCATAGGCACTGAGTAGCTGCCGTCCACGCGGGAGTCTGCAACCAGCCGTGTAACCAGATCCACTTTCTCGACCGCTGGATGCTCGATGAGAGCGCGAGCCAGTTCAACGACGTATGTGACTTGGCCTCCCGTGTCGGCATCTCGTCCCAGTTCCATGTCCTCTCCTCGGATGAGGCCATGAACACTAATGAGTAAGATGTAACGCTTCACTTGATCAGGCATGGTGCTATGACCATATCAAAATCCACTGCGGATAGTATGTTCAGATTCTCGGCTTGCCAGAGCTTTCTAGTCTCCCGTCATTCACCTGCTGGGTATCCGCAATCCAGAGGATCTTCGCAACCACCCCCTCCGCGGCGCGATCTTCGAGACGTTCGTCGTCAGCGAGATTCGTACAATCTACCTTCATCATGGTCAGCGTCCCCCGCTCCATTTCTGGAGAAATTCGAATGGTCAGGAGGTAGACCTCATTAATCAGCTGGCGTGTGGCATACTCTGCACGCCGGCTGAATGAGCCGTCCCTTCATCTTCCTGACAGTCACCCCGGGACTGTTTTTGACTTCGTTCGCTAATCGTTCGATGATTAGAGCTTCTTAGAGCTGAGAAGCCATGAGCGAATCTGATGAATCCAAGTTAAGACAAACTGCGCCGGAAGCGAGATTATTGGAACTTGCTCAGCGCGGTAAAAGTCAGGTGTCCTATGGGATTCTCATCAGCGCGGTTCTGGCGGCTGTCAAAATCATCTCCGGAATCGCTGGCAACTCCTACGCTCTAATAGCCGACGGCGTTGAATCGATGATGGACATCGTCAGCTCTTTGGCTGTGCTTGGCAGCTTGAGAATGGCGGCGCAACCACCAGA
>Ga0272444_10006312_pt1 | contig 10136 bp, 8 predicted proteins | sample SSMForm13_FD_201033 | JGI IMG/M metagenome (GOLD analysis project Ga0272444, IMG submission 201033) | Marine sediment archaeal communities from Little Sippewissett salt marsh, Falmouth, MA, United States - SSM-Form-13 | ecosystem: Environmental > Aquatic > Marine > Wetlands > Sediment ...
GGATTGCCTTAATAGCGCTATGAACAGCGGCGCCCCGATTATGGCCGTGATGACGCCGCCGGGCATTTCGCCCTGGGCCGGCAGGACCCGGGCCAACAGGTCGCACCCCACCATGTAGGCCCCGCCCCCGAAGATGCAGGCCTGCACCAGGATGCGGTGATCCGGACCAATGGCAAGGCGCAGCAGGTGGGGAATGACCAGCCCTACAAAACCGATCAAACCGCATTGACTGACCGACATGCTCACCATCAGTGAGGTCGTAACCAGCAGTACCAGGGTTACCTGACGCACCCGCACCCCCATGGAGGCCGCCATATCACTGCCTATAAGAAAAAGATTCATTCGATTGGAATGGATGAATACCAAAATAAAGCAGGGAAGTAGAATGGTCGCGAGAAATCCCACATGATGAAGCTGGGATGCGGAAAGATCACCCATCAACCAGAAAATAATGTTGTGCAGGCGCGCATCCTGGGAGATGGAAAGTAAAAACATGATCACCGCGCTACAAAAGGCGTTGACCATGACGCACGACAGTAAAAGCGCGTCTTTGATCATCAGGGTGCGGCCTGAGCTGACGATGATGATCAGCAGTAAAGTGGTCAGACTGCCGATAAATGCGGTGAAACCCACGCCTTGAATGGGGGACAGCCCTAATAAAAACCCGATAGTGGCGCCGATGGCCGATCCACCGGAAATACCCAGGATGTATGGTTCGGCCAGGGGATTTTTGAGTAGCACCTGAAACACCAACCCGCCCAGTGGCAGGGCCGCGCCGACTAGTGCGGCAAGCAGTACGCGGGGCAATCGGATACGCAAACGGAAACGATCGGAGAAACACCAATCTGGAAAAACACCATTGGCCGATGAGAGGCTCCGGCAATGCATTGCCCGATATAATCGATTCGGGTGCGCATATGGCTGACAATGGCCGTTGACCGGTCGGAGACATCCAGCAGCCGACCCAGTTCCTCCATGGTTCCCATTACCGCTTTAAATTGCGCAGGTCCACGGCGTAGACGGGAATCCCAATGCCTTCCAGTTTACTGATGGCCGCGATCGGATTGCCGTCCTTGACGGCGATGCAAAGATCGGGGTTCAAGGCCACGATTTTTTCGATATTCAGATGAACATAGGAACCCACTTTGGGCAGCCTTTTAAAATATTGTCGATGAAACGCCAATATTACAAAATTGAACTTCAACACCCCAAACCAAAGGTTCCATCAACCAGCATCCAGGAATAAAAACAGCGCCCGCTATCCACAAATCCGCGGCAGGCCATGGGTTTCGCGGATGTCCATGAGTTTTTGCAATGCTTCCCGCATCTTGGTTTCAGCTTGGGCGTGTGACGCGATTTTTTCGTCCTGGGCGACCAGATCAGGGAAAATGGCCCGTGCCTTTTCCTCTTCCTGATTATCAGCGTAGGCGATGACCTGTAGCCACAAACCGGCCAAGGCATGGTCCTTGTTATCCGATTGGGCGGCGGTGTGCCCGTATGCCTGGGCCACTTCATGTTTGCAACTCACCAGGGCTTCAAGACCGCTGAACGCATCTTCTCCCACCCTTTTTTTCAATTTTTGCATATCCTCAGAAAGGGTGTTGGCTGCTGCTTTTTTTTGATTGTGCTCGTCCATGGAACCGGATATGGCTCCTGCAGCGGCGCCGGCACTGGCCCCGTAAACCGCACTGCGAGCAACGGCTTCGCCGACATTCCCGCCAAATACCAGTGCTGTAACCAGACCGCCGACGGCACTGACCGCACCACCGACGGCCGCGCCTTGACCGCTTTTCTGTACCGTCTGCTTGGAACAGGCCCAAAAGGAAAGCGTCATGGCCACCAGGCTAGGGCATATGAATTTTCGATATAATTGTTTTTGGCTTCTCATGGGCACCTCTCGTATGAACGGGGTTATGGTTTAGGTTTAGGTTTAGGTCGGGATCGGGTAAGCCTCGATTTTTTCGATCTGTGCATCTCGCTTTTAGCCGTTATCAATTAGCTATTGATTGTAAGCCGTTGAAAGGTACAGGCTCACATCCACCTCATCAATCTGGTCGGAGCTTAGATACTTCACAGCGTAAGTTTGAAAAACGCCGCTGCTTAAAAACAAGTCGAAAAGATCGGCATCAATATGCTTTTCGTCTCGCATCAGACTCATGATGCGCAATGCCTCGCTTAAACACTTGGGGGATTTATAGGGACGATCGGCTGCGGTCAGGGCTTCGAAGATGTCGGCGATGGCCATAATGCGGGCGGGGATCGACATCTCTTCTTTTTTTAGGCCCTTTGGATAGCCGGTGCCGATCATGGTTTCATGGTGAGCACCGGCGAATTCAGGCACATTTTTAAGATACTCTGGAAATTCAAGCCGGCCCAGCATGATAATGGTTTGAATGATGTGCGCGTTGATTTTAAACCGGTCTTCCGGTGACAGGGTTCCTTTTCGGATACTGAGATTATATATCTCTCCCAGGTTATACTGGAGCTGAGGAACCGGCATGGTGAAGCCATGGGCATCGTCTTCAAAAGGGGAGGGATCACTGCGGGGGATCATGTGCTCGGGCTTGTCGGCAAGGACGTGCTCGACCACTGGCAAACGGGGGGCGGGCTGCCTGTTTTTAAGGGCCGCTTCATCCTGGGAAATGCCGATACGATCATCCAGGTAACGCAGCCAGGTGCGCGCCGCGATGCGGTTCAGGCGGTCGATTTTTTCGTCAGCCATGAATTCACCCCCGATATTGCACTCGGCAACAAAGGCAAAATCATCGGCGATCTGTTGCTGGGTTTCCTGCAACCTGGCTTCCAGTTGTTCGGTGTCGGTTTCACCGCCCAGTTGGCTGCGATAAAACTCAATTTGCGCGTCTCTTAAAAGGACTTCGAAACGCATGCGGATTTCGTGGATGCGGTTATAGATGGTCTCCAGTTTGGTGGCCTTGTCCACCACATACTCGGGGGTGGTGACTTTTCCGCAGTCATGCAGCCACGCCGCGACTTCGAATTCCCAGCGTTCGTCTGCCGTGTCCATGGTAAAATCGGCAAAGGGGCCGGTGTCACGCTGACATGCCGCCTTGGCCAGCATCTCGGCAACCACCGGCACCCTGGCGCAGTGACCGCCGGTATATGGGGATTTGGCATCGATGGCACCGGCAATCAGCTTGGTAAAATCATCAAACAATTTGCGCTGCTGTTCTAACAGAAGACGAATTTTGGCTTTCATGAGAAAGAAGGCCTTGATCAGGGAATGAATTTCCTTGATGCTCGAATCAAAGGGTTGAGATTCACTGAAATCAGACAGCTGAATTTTGATGGACTCACGTTCCAATCGCATGAGGGATGAAGAAATTTTGCGCGATATCAGAAAGGATAAGGGTAGCATGACCAGTAAGACCAAACCGGAGAATAGAAAAATGCGTTGTCGCATACGCTGGATGTGACCCGTAAAATCAGAAACCGGAGCAATGGAAGCGATGATCTGGTCAAATTTTAATGCGGCCTTGATGGGGGTGCAGCGAACCAAATAGGCCATGTCGTTGATGGTTATTTCCAGTGTGCGGTCCATCAACCGGTCTGCCTGCTGGCGGTATTGGGCCACAACTGTGCGGACCCGCGCATCAGCGGATTCTTGTGCGTTGAGAAAATTCAATCCATTGCCGGCTTTGATCGGGTTTTCCTCGGGGTTGGCAATGATGCGGCCGTCACGATCAAAAAGAAAAAGGATACCCTGATCGGATATTTTCTGCCTTTTAAGGGACCGGGTAAACCGGTCTAGCGTGACGTCGGCACCAAATACGCCGCCGCCATGGAGCAATTGCTCCGCACAGGTGATGCCGGGAAGCCGGGTGGAACTGAACACATAGGGTTTGGTGAAAAAGGCGCCGGTTTCTTTCTGAGCCCGGTTATACCAGGGACGTTTGCGGGGATCGTAACCCGGATCCAGGTTGTTCATCTCGCCTATCACCTGTCGATTTTGATCCAGGAAGCACCAGCGCTGCTGGCGGATGCCGGACGCATCAACGGTGATGGTTCGCAGAACGTAATAGGTTGCCTGGGGCGCGCCGAACAATTGGCGAAATTCCGGTTTGTCCCTGACAGCAACAAGCTGGATGAAACTGCCATCCGCATAGCCGCAATAGATGGAAAATAAAAAATCATGAAAGGATAATGCCTTGAGCATTACCGGCATGGCCGGGTGGGATAGGCCGTTTTGGCTGGGGGGATTCTGCATGCCGGGCATTCGCGCCGCTGAGCCGGCGAGAATAGCTACCGATTCCAGAGCGTGTTCATAACGCTTAAGGGTTTTGGCATTGATCTCGGTAAAAAGTCGGTCGGCCATCTGGACTGCGGCGACTTTGCTTTCACGATGACTGATCCATAAAAACAGACCACTTAACGCCACAACAATGATCACCACCAGGGTCGTGATGCCAACATAAAACGGGAGACGTTTTTTTTGATCGGGCATTTCGCTTCCTCTTAAATGATTGTCTTGTCAATGCCGACCGTTTCTTTTTTAGCCGTTTTTGGTTATGATAATAACTGTGAAGGATGTAAAAGATCAACATGTGAAACGCGCATTGTCAGGGGAAGGGGATGGTCCCATGACGCTAAGCACCAAACCTTTTGTCAACGAGTCCGATTCCCGGTTCAAGCTTTTTCATGAGCTGATGGCCAAGAAGGTTCGCAATATCTTGTTGGTATCCACGCCCTATGACGCCTGGATCATGGAGGAGGATTGCCGGCTATCCGAGCGTATCGTCAATGAGTACCGGGGACTCAATCTCAGCCAACCCCCACGGCTTAACTGGGTTTCCTCTGCCGAGGAAGCGCTTTCGGCCCTTGACCACCACACCTTTGACATGGTGATCACCATGCCGCGCCTGTCGGACATGGGCGCTGCCGCGTTCGGCTATCGGATCAAAGAAAAGGCGCCCCATATTCCTGTTATTTTGCTTTCCCACGATGCGATCCCATCACCGGAAATGGTCGAGGCCAACCAGGCACCGGGAATCGACCGTACCTTTATCTGGTCCGGTAATACGGAGATCCTGGTGGCCCTGATCAAAAGTGCCGAAGACCGGATGAATGCTGACGCTGACACGCAATCGGCTGATGTTCGCGTGATTCTGTTTGTGGAGGATTCACCCTATTATCTTGCCTCCCTGCTGCCCATTTTATACCGCGAACTGGTGATCCAAACCCAGGCGGTGATGGAAGGAACCCTCAATGAGGAGCACCGGCTGGTGACCATGCGGGCGCGTCCAAAAATTCTGGTGGCCGGCAATTATGAGGAAGCGCTTTCTTTATATGAACGGTTCGAGTCCCATGTGCTGGCCGTGATTTCAGATATTCGTTTCCCCAGACATGGCGCTTTGGATGAATCCGCAGGCGTGGATTTTCTCAAGCATGTAAGGGCGAAACGGTTTGATATCCCCTTGTTGCTGACCAGTTCGGAGCCGGATTATGCCGGCCGGGCAGCCGCTGTCCCGGCCGTTTTTGTGGACAAGAATTCAGACACCTTGCACCAGGATGTGCGTCGGTTTGTCAAAGATCATTTGGGCTTCGGTGATTTTATCTTTCGCCTGCCTGACGGCACCCAGATCGGCCGGGCCTCCAATTTAAAGGCCCTTGAAGATCATTTACGAACCCTACCGGAGGATTCATTCAAGTATCATTGCAATCGCAATGATTTTTCGCGCTGGTTGTTTGCGCGCACTGAAATGGTTCTGGCTGCGGCGTTGCGCCCCATTCAAAACGATGATTTTTCTGATGTCGAGACGCATCGCCGTCATCTGATTGACATGATCGCCGAGAGCCGTAAAAAACGACAGAAAGGAATTGTCGCTGATTTCGATGCGGCGGATGCGGATTTTGATACGGAATTTTTTAAAATCGGTAAAGGATCGTTGGGGGGCAAAGCGCGGGGGCTGGCCTTTATTTCCTCCCTGCTTCGACAAAATTCCGAGCTTGGCGCCAAACACAGCGGTGTGGATATCGCGGTGCCCCAGACCCTGGTCATCACCACCGATGGTTTCGAGTCTTTTGTGGAAGATAATCAGCTGCGTTATCTTTCCAAAACAGACCTGCCCGATGAGAAAATTGCCGAGCTTTTTGTGGTGGGGCGCTTTCCCGGTTGGATTGAGGAAAATCTGCGTGGTTACCTGAAGCAGGTCAACTACCCACTTGCCATTCGGTCTTCCAGTCTGTTGGAAGATGCCCAATTCAGGGCCTATGCCGGTCTTTATCGGACCTATATGATTTCCAATGACTGCCCGGATCTGGAACTGCGGCTGAAGCACCTCATTCATGCCATTAAACTGGTTTACGCGTCCACCTACTACAAAGGGCCCAAGGCCTTTTCCAAACGGGTCGGCCATCGTACGGAAGAAGAGCAAATGGCTGTGATCATCCAAAAAATGGTGGGGTTCCCATACGGCAGCAGTTTTTATCCGGCCATTTCAGGGGTGGCGCAGTCTTACAATTACTATCCCTTTGCCCGCATGAAGCCCGAAGAAGGTATTGTGACCATTGCCTTGGGGTTAGGTAAAACCGTGGTCGAGGGTGAAAAAACACTTCGCTTTTCACCTGCGCATCCACAAATACTTCCCCAGCGGTCCACGGTGGATGATATCTTGAAGAATGCCCAGCGCCACTTTTATGCCCTGAAATTGCAGCGGTCCTGTCACTATCTGGAGGCCAACGATGGTGCCCATCTGTGGCATCGCGAGTTGAGTGAAGCAGAAGATGAACTGCCGGTCAGGCTGCTGTCCAGCACATATATCGCCGAAGAACACCGCATTCGCGACACCATTCATATCCCCGGCCAACGGGTACTGACCTTTGCCCACGTGCTGAAATACAAGGAGTTCCCTCTGGCCGACATCCTGAAGGATCTTTTGCAGTTGGGGGAAAAGGGCATGGGATGCCCTGTGGAAATGGAGTTCTCGGTCAACTTGGGCGAAAGTAAGGCGCAGCCGTCGCAGTTCGCTTTTCTTCAGCTCAGGCCCATGACGGCGCGGGATGAAATGCAGCAGGTCTATATTTCAAACCAAGAGATCGAAGATGCGTTTTGTTTTTCCCAAAAAGCATTGGGAAATGCCGTAAAACGCGATATGGCGGATATCCTCTTTGTCAAGCCGGAAACGTTTGACTCGGCCAAGACAGTGGCCATCGCCAGGGAACTTGCCAGACTCAATGCCACGTTAGTCCGAGAAAATCGGAAATACCTGCTGATCGGCCCGGGCCGATGGGGATCGGCGGACCGATGGCTGGGGATTCCCGTCTTGTGGGCCGATATTTCAGGGGTAGGGGCAATGGTTGAAACGCAGTCAGAAAAAATGGTTGCCGAGCCATCCCAGGGCTCACACTTTTTTCACAACATCACAACCCTGGGGATTAACTACATCACCGTTGCTGCAGCCCATGGCGGCCGGGTGGACTGGGATTGGCTGTTGTCCCAGCCCCGGCTGAGCGAAACCCCCCATGTCGCTCACGTAAGGCTTGATACACCACTATTGTTGAAGGTTGACGGTCGGCAGTCCACCTGTGTGATCGTTGCAAAAAATAACCCTGAGGCGCATTAACCCTATCGTTGCATAAAAAGATCAAAAGATTGTCAACGTAGATGATGCATAAATAACCCCACTGTTGCAAACGCTTTTTTTGTTAACGCCTGTAACCCCAAAGGGAGGAAAAATATGGCTGATATTCTGCAATGGGTAAAAGACAGGGATCCCGGTGAACGGGAATTCCATCAGGCGGTGATGGAAGTCATGGCCTCAATCCAGCCGGTGATGGACAGAAACCCCGAGTACCGGGCGGCCAAAATACTGGAACGCCTCGTAGAGCCTGAGCGGGTGATTCTTTTCCGTGTGCCCTGGGTCGACGATATGGGAGAGATCCAGGTCAACCGCGGTTTTCGTATTGAGATGAACAGCGCCATCGGCCCATACAAGGGCGGGCTGCGCTTTCACCCCTCGGTGAACCTGGGCATCCTGAAATTTCTGGCCTTCGAACAGGTGTTCAAGAACGCCCTGACCACCCTGCCCATGGGCGGCGGCAAGGGCGGTAGTGACTTCGACCCCAAGGGTAAGAGCGACATGGAGGTGATGCGCTTCTGCCAGAGTTTTATGGCCGAGTTGTTCCGCCACATCGGCCCTGACACGGACGTGCCGGCCGGAGACATCGGCGTGGGCGCCCGAGAGATCGGCTATCTGTTCGGTATGTACAAGAAGTTGAAAAATGAGTTTACCGGCGTTCTTACCGGTAAGAGCCTGAACTGGGGCGGCAGCCTGATTCGCCCCGAAGCCACGGGATACGGATCGGTCTACTTTGCCGCCGAGATGTTAGCCACCCGCGGGCAAAGCCTTTCCGGCAAAACCTGCCTGGTTTCCGGTTCGGGAAACGTGGCCCAGTACACCATCGAGAAACTGCTCGACCTTGAAGCCAAACCCGTGACCTGTTCGGACTCCTCGGGCTATATTTTCGACGAGGCAGGCATCGATCGTGACAAGCTGGCTTTCATCAAGACGCTCAAGAATGTGCGTCGGGGGCGGGTCAAGGAGTATGCCGAGAAGTATTCATCAGCCGTCTACACCGAGGCCGAGCCGGATGCTGAGGTAAATCCGCTGTGGCGCCACAAGGCTGACTGTGCCTTTCCCTCGGCCACCCAGAATGAGATCAGTGCCAAGGACGCCCAGCATCTGGTGGATGGCGGAATTACGGCGGTGTGCGAAGGGGCCAACATGCCCACAGTGCCTGAAGGGATTGACATCTTCATCAACAACAAGATTCTCTACGGGCCGGGCAAGGCGGCCAATGCCGGCGGTGTAACGGTATCGGGGCTGGAAATGACCCAGAACTCCATGCGATTGTCCTGGACCCGCGAGGAAGTGGACAACCGGTTGCAGATGATTATGAAAAGCATCCACCAGACCTGTCTGTCGGCTGCCGATCAGTACGGTACCCCGGGGAATTACATGAACGGCGCCAATATTGCCGGCTTTGTCAAGGTAGTCGATGCCATGCTTGACCAGGGAATCGTTTGAGCCCAACACTGACTACCTGATTAGAAGTACATTAAAAAGGAAAAGAAAACGGCATCCAGAGTTTTAGGATGCCGTTTGTTTTCAGGTGTTGATGGCTTTCGTTAACTTCTGATAACGTTGGCAGCAGCGGGACCACGGTTGGTTTGCTCCACGTCGAAGGTCACCCGGTCTCCCTCCGAGAGGGTTTTGAACCCCTCGGCCTGAATAGAAGAAAAATGAACGAAAATATCGCCCTGACCTCCTTCCTGTTCGATGAAACCAAATCCTTTCTTATCACTGAACCATTTTACAACACCGTTTGCCATTTCTGCAGCCTCCTTAAAAAAAGTAAACAAACCCGTCTCGAACGATGGCGATGGCTGCCGCCAAGAGGCGGAAAATTCCCCATGATTTCAAGACACTCCGATCCAACGACCGGATAATACACACGCCAAAAAAATTCCAACACGAAAGTTGAAAACATAAATGCAAGGCGTTTTTAATTGCATGCAATGTTAACGGATGATGGTGGCCGGCACTTTTTGCCTATTGGTCGTAGACTGAGTAAAGCCCCCGGCTGACACGTTTCATTTTCCCCTTTTTACAGGCACGATGAACGATATTGCTGATTTGTTTTTCATTAAATCCTGATTTGTCTCTCAGAGCTTCCACAGTGATACCTTTTTTAAAGCGTTTCATGATGGTAAGCACCTGATCCGTGGGGGTAAGGCTTCTGACCCTGGCTGCCGGTTTCTTTTTAGCTACCCGCGCTGCTTTTTTCGGTACCGTTTTTGTAGCTGCCGCTTTTTTCGGTGCCGCATCAACTGCCTTGGCCAGGGTTTCAGTTTTGTTGGCCAAGGTACTTAATTGCTTGGCAACGGTTCTTAGATCTTTGGCTAGTTTTTTCATGACCGGAATCCTCCACGTAAAATGGTGTACAAAGGCTTACAAATTACAACCGTATATATGGAGAAAACGAGATGCTACCCGTCCGAAATTGAAATAATCAATGTCGTAGAGCAGCCGCTCGGTTGATTTTGTTAAATAATGCGATGCCGACAAAATTTTGGCTCGCTTAACGCTATCGGGCTGAGAAAAGATCTTATGATGATC
>Ga0272444_10006314_pt1 | contig 10127 bp, 13 predicted proteins | sample SSMForm13_FD_201033 | JGI IMG/M metagenome (GOLD analysis project Ga0272444, IMG submission 201033) | Marine sediment archaeal communities from Little Sippewissett salt marsh, Falmouth, MA, United States - SSM-Form-13 | ecosystem: Environmental > Aquatic > Marine > Wetlands > Sediment ...
CTATAATTCAACAACTCTTTATGGGAGAGTATTACACCCAAGAAGAATTTAACGGCGTAAAAGTGAACAAAATATTCAGTTCAGATATGTTTAGTATCAGTTTTACCATGATGAATACGATCGATGAAATAATAGACAAAAAAACAAACGCAAGTTTTAACATTGGTATAGGAGGCAGTATATACGGAGAGCCTGTGACGCATGGAGATGTAGTATATTTTGGTTGTTGTGACAAAAATCTTTATGCGGTTGATTTTGATGGAAATAATTTGTGGAATTTCGAGACAAATGGTGTTGTTGTAGCCCCCTGTTTATATAAAAATATAATTTATTTTGGCTCTTTTGATGGTAATCTTTACTGTGTAGATCTTAATGGAAACATGATTTGGAAGTGTGAGATCATGGATAAGATCGCAACAAAACCTTTGATATATGGTGATGTAATATACATAGGAGCCAAAGACGGCAATCTATATGCAATAAGCATGGATGGAGAAATAATATGGAAGTTCAGTACAAGAGGACCTATACATACTGTACCGTTTGTTTATGATGATATAATATACTTTGGCTCTGAAGATGGTAAAGAATATGCACTTACCTTAGATGGTGATGTTAAATGGAAATTTAGTGTTGTAGGAAGACCTACGTTTGCTTTTGTTGATGCCAGTGGTGTCTATTTTGGTGACGAGCAGGGAATGAGTGTATACAAGCTTGATCATAATGGAAACAAGGAGTGGTCATACAAAGCATCTGGATGGATTCCGCGAAGATCACCTGCGTGTTTTAGAGATATTATATATTTTCCATGCTCAGACAATAGTTTATACGCTTTGAAAAAAGACGGAAGTTTGTTGTGGAAGTTTCCAACACAATCCCCAATAGTTGCACTTCCATGTTTTGATGAAAAATACGTCTACTTGGGATCAACTGATAACAACTTGTATTGTATAGATCAAAAAACAGGAAAGGAAAAATGGAAATTCTCATGTGGTGGGCCTATAGTGGTAAATCCGACAATAAAGAATGGAATAATTTTTGTGCCAGGATGGGATTGTAAATTATATTGTCTGAACACAAAAGGAGAGCTCCTGTGGACGTTTCCTACAAGCCTAAGTTATGTTTCAAAGATAAATGTAGAGTCAACGCCACAAGAAGTAAAAACAATTCAGGTGGTCTGGAACGATAAACCTAAAAAAGAAGGAGAGAAATACAAAGAGAAGAAAGATGATCACATGTTCAGTGATTACGGTAGTTTAGATGTTGGTTATACAATGAATACATCTTATATTGGAAAGAAAAAGCGAAGATACGGTTAGTTTTAAATTGTTTCATTCCCTTATTTATTTCTATGAAGTTCGGTTATGTTGCATTTGTATTGCTGGTAATTCCAATCATATTTGTAAGTGGTTGTACAGGTTTACTTGACGATACTAGTAAGGTTGTTTGTTCTCATGATGCAAAGAGATGCGACGACGGAACTTATGTAAAGCGTGTTCCACCATCTTGTGAATTCGAGGAATGCGGAGACGGAAGTATCCCAGTCGTAGTTAACGATACAGGCATAGACCTAAAGAACTGCGATCCTGAGATTTTTGGTGTGGTGGGTCCATGTACAGAAGAATACATGCCAGTGTGCGCACCTAACGGCGAGACGTATAGCAATGAGTGTTTTGCTTGTCGTGCAGGTTGGGATTCTTTTGTTCCAGGCGCATGTGCTTGTCCTGAAGATGCGCGTGTATGCGAAGATGGGACAGTTGTTGTTAGGATACCACCTGATTGTGAATTTGAGGAATGTCCAGAACCTCTTGAAGAGGTTTTTTGTACAGAAGATGATAGGGATGTGGACTGTAATGACGAAGAAGAGATTGTTTGTGGATGGTTTGATGAAACAGTAAACTGCATCAAATATCCATGCACTCTAGAGTTCCCAAACAGTTGTTTTGCATGCCAGAATGAGAACATAGAATACTACACAACAGGCGAATGTCCAGCTTAGTTTACCTTTTCAAATCCATCAAAATAAATTTCAGATGTATTTGGATCAAACACTTTTACAACTCTGTATTTACCTCTTGTATATAGTTCACCGTCTAAAACGAAATGAACAACTTCTATAATCTTTACACTTGCCACAGGTTTTGAGAGATTTTCATTTCCACTTGTTTCTCGAAGTGGTAATTCACCTTCAAGCCAATAAAGTCTCTGATCCTTTTTCAGGAATGAATGTTCATTCCCAACATCAAGTTTTTCAGGTATGCACTCCTCTTCTTTTCTATTGCCGTTTTTGAATTCAGATATGTTTCTCAAAGCCAGATCCGGATTATACTCTATCTTAATGCCCATATTATTTAATAGGACAAAAAAACTAAATAGTTAATATGGCAATCTTTGCTGGTCCAATTGAAATTGAAATTGTAACCAAAGTTATTTTTGCCGCCATAATGGGCATGATTATAGGACTGGAAAGAGAGATAGACTTCAAGCCTGCCGGATTGAGAACACATGCTCTCGTGTGCATGGGAGCTGCCTTATTTACAGCACTTTCATTCTCTTTAATACACACCAATATTGATCCATCACGAATAGCTGCAGGTATAGTTACTGGTATTGGTTTCCTTGGTGCGGGTGCAATATTCATGTCAAAGGATAGGATAACTGGTTTAACAACTGCAGCTGATTTATGGGTTCTTGCAGCTGTTGGTGTTGCAGTTGGACTAGGATTTTATGTGGCAGCCCTTTCAACGACCATTGTAATTTATGTTACATTGAGTTTTGGTAGATACATGAAGAGAATAGAGAATAGAAAAAAGAGTTGGTTTAAAAGAACTCGTAAGAGATAGAAATGGCTAAGAAGAAGACCAAGAAAGAAGGTAAAAAACCTAAAAAACAAAGAATTCCTATTCCTAAAAAAGTAAAACCCACACAGATAATAGCTCTTATTATAGGTCTTTTTGGTAGTGTGATAATTTTCTTCGATGCATATATGGCTTCTGTTTACTTTGCCCAATATTTAGAATGGTTCTTTGGGAGTCTCATGTTTATAGGAGCTATTATCATGATCCAAAATAGAATGACAACAATGGGGGCTCGACTTGTTTTTGCTGCAGCTCTTTTAGAAATATTAGTCGGCGGAGGATATTTTTATCTTGGAACCGTATTGGGTCTGGTTTCTGGGTCAGTGGCTCTGTATAGTGAAAAATGAATTATCTGATTTCTGTATAAACTTTAAATATACATTTGATATAATCTAGACAAAAAGGTGAAAATATGACTCCATGCGAATATCTTGAAAGAGCAAAAAAATTTTCTGTGTTGGGATGCCATTTAGCTGCAGCTCGAGAGTATAGACATATAGGAATGCATCATGAATCTGATTCAGAGATTGATCAATACTTGATCAAGAATCCAGAAATGACAAACCCAAAAAGATATCTCGATTAGTCCATCCGAACTTCAGTCCAGTCCACCTTTTTATTCTTCACAATGTCGCGTATCTTCTTTTGCTTTTCAGATAGTTTTGAATTAGATGTTTTGAATTCAACAAAAATAATCTTATCGTCTTCGAATTGAACCCCATCTATAGGAGTGCCCAGAAATCTGAAATTATCAGATTTGTATGGATAATCCTTCATAAATGGCATGAATTGTTCTGATATCTTACCGTATTTAGTTGCTAGGCTTTGTTTGCTCGATGCAATCTGTTTTATGTTTTGCCTAAGCCTGGAACTATACCTTATAAGTGAGTAGATTATGATAATTAGACCGAATATTATGATACCGAGTATAATTTCAGACATCATAAAAATACTTGCCTTTCTGAATTAAATATAAGACATGATGACAAATAATGTTCATGAATTACGAATCTATTATAAAGCCTCCTTCAAGCCAGAAACTTAAATCAGGTAGAGTCAGACTTTCTCCAGGAGAAGATGTAGGCGAGCATGTGACCGATAAGAGAGAAGAAATTCTTGTTGTTTTAAAGGGCACTGCAACCTTAATGAAGGGTAACGAAACTAAAAAACTGAAAGAAGGAGAAACTCATTACATTAAAGAAAACATAAAGCATAATGTGAAAAACAACACAGATTCTGATCTAGAGTATGTTTATGTTGTAAGTTTGTTTGAGTGAGATTTCGGATTTACATGTGTAATTCCACTATATCTTTGTCTTTTAGGCTATATTCAGCTCCTACTTTTTGGCCTGGGAATTTGCCTGAACCCCAAATCTTTGCAAATTTGAAATTATCAAAAAACTTTTGATGTATCTTTCTCGTGACTTGACCTATTGTTACTGATTTTCTAAATATAAGAGGATCTTTCATATCAGGCTCCTTGCCTATCTTCTTCAAGTAAACTCTTATTATGTCTAGCTCGTCCCATATAATATCTTTGAGCTTTTCTACGTTCTTATCTTCTGTAGCAGAAACCCCAATATAATCGAAAGGCAGTTTCTTGGGTTTGAATGTATCTATTTTGTTCACCACAACAAGAGATGGTATATATACTCTATTCTTCATGACTGCATCGATTAATCCATCAGCATCAATATCTTCACGTATCAGAACATCAGCATTGTATACACTAAACTCATTTAGAACAGAACGTGCTTCATCTATGCTTAATTTGGTTAATTTTACAGTTGATTCGATATTTAATCCACCTACATATTTTTTGTAGATCCTGACATCAGGTGGGTGTTTGTTTAATCTAAATCCGGCATTGTATAGTTCCTTGTTTATCAAATCCGCCTGTCTTATTATTTTTTCTTCAGAATTACCTGCAGCTACTATTAGTAGTAGATCTGCGTTTCTGATAACAGATAAAATCTCCTTTCCACGTCCTTTACCTGCACTAGCTTCTGTAATCAGACCAGGAACGTCTAAAACCTGTATGATTGTGTTTTTGTATATCATGGTACCTGGTATTACATCAAGAGTGGTGAAGTCATACTCTCCCACCTTGGATTTGGCGTTTGTGATCTTGTTCAGAAGGCTAGACTTGCCTACAGAAGGAAATCCGACCAATATGACTGTTGCATCTCCGGATTTCTTTACGCTATAACCTGATCCTTTCTTACCTCCAGACTTACGCTCTTCAGCTCTTAGCTTGGCCATTTTAGCCTTAAGTTTACCTATATGACCCTGTGTAGCCTTGTTATATTTGGTTTTCTTGAGCTCATCTTCAATTTTTTCTATCTCTTCTTGGGTACTCATACGTGCCTCATAAAGTTTTATAGCCTTATTCAATATCTTAAGCATGACGGCTTTAAAATCATTTATATCACCTAAAGTTGAGGTTCGAGATGAAGGTTCTATTCATGGTAGAGGAATGTTTGCAAAAGAGGACATAAAAAAGGGTGAGATAATAATGATTAAGGCAGGTCATGTAATGCCTATTACTGATGCAATGGAGAGTGAAAGAATTCTTGGTGAGTTCTCTATCCAAATATCAGACATGTTTTCGATAGCACCCAAAACAGTAGAAGATATAAACGATGAATCAATCTTCATCAATCATTCATGCAGTCCCAACATAGGTCCTTTCGGACAGATAACATTTGTAGCCTTAAAAGATATCACATCTGATGAAGAAATATGTTACGATTATGCTATGACCACATCAAGATATTATAGATTGGTGTGTAACTGTGGAAGTGATAACTGCAGAAAGATAGTAACAGGCGAGGACTGGAAAAAAAAAGAACTCCAGAATAAATACGGAGATCATTTTTCTTTTTATATTCTCCAAAAGATAAAAAAAGAGAAGAATTGATATGAGATTAGAAAACGAGATGGATGAAATTCTTGTAAGGCATGGAATTGAAACCAACCAACTTCTTGATCAAAGCTTCATGATAGATGAGGCCATGATAAAGAAGATAGTTTCAACAGCTGATATACAACCTAACGAGTCTGTTGTGGAAATAGGTGCCGGAATCGGTTTTGTAAGTAGAGAGTTAGCCAAGACAGGGGCTAGAATAGTATCGATAGATATCGATCCAAAACTTGAGAAGATACTAAAGAGTCAACTCAAAGGAACAAATGTCAGGGTAGTGCTTGGAAATGCTCTTAAATTTATGAAAAATGAGAATTTTGATAAGATTGTTTCAAATACTCCGTATTCCATAACTGAGCCACTCATAAAGGAGTTGGCTTATATGAAATTCAAGCAAGCATACTTATCAGTTCCAAAAAAATTCGCTTATAGGCTTTTGAAGAGAGATGGTGTAGGCATGTTTGCACAGATTTTTTTTGATGTTGAAATACTGTTTGACATACCCAAAAAATCCTTCAAACCATCTCCTAACGTGAATACAGTTTTCATTAAAATTGAACATAGGAGCAAGGAATATTACAAAAAACACATTCAAGACTTCATACTCAAGGAGTTATTATTACAGAAAACAAAGAAGCTGCGAAATGCTATTATAGAAGCCACGATCAACTTAGGAAAAATGCACGGTAAAAAGATGACAAAGAATGAGTCAAAAGATTTAATAAAAGGTTTTAATCTAAATAATACAGTGTTGGAAAATAAAATCAACCATATCAATTTAAAAATGCTTGTGGACATAATTAAACCATTAAATTTTAAGGTAATTTCTTACCTTACTAAAATACGAGGTAAATGAATGACAAAACAAGAAGTAGTCGAGCCTAATATACATAAACAGGTGTCAATTTCAGAATTCTTTGAGAAGAATAGACACCTTTTGGGGTATGATAGCAAGATCAAAGCAATGTTAATTATTGTAAAAGAAGGTGTAGATAACTCTTTGGACGCTACTGAAGAAGTTGATACACTGCCTGATATTTACGTTAAGATAGAGGAACTGGAAAAGGAAAAATATAAGATTGTGATACGTGACAATGGTCCAGGAATAAGTAAGAATCAAATACCAAAGATATTTGGTACCTTACTCTATGGAAGCAAATTCCATAGACTGAGACAGAGTAGAGGACAGCAGGGTCTTGGAATAAGTATGGCTGTATTATATGCACAGCTCACTACAGGTGAGCCCACAGAGGTTCTATCTTCCCGTGGTAATGGTAGAACTAACAAGTTCAAACTTAAGATTGATGTAAAGAAGAACGAGCCTGTAATTTTGAGCGAAGAAGTAATAGAAGGAAGGGAATGGAAGGGAACTCAGGTTACTTTTATTTGTGAGGGTATTTACAGGGAGCATAAACAATCTGTTCTTGAATATCTTAAACAGACAGCAATCTCAAATCCATACGCTAATATAACATTTGATTCTCCATCAGGCAAGATTGATTTTAAGAGAGGCGTGGAAAAACTTCCGTCACAACCAGGCGAGATAAAACCCCACTTAGCTGGAGTTGAACTTGGTATAATGGTAAGGATGTTACATGATACGTCAACACGGTCAATTTTAGGATTTTTGACAACAGAATTTTCAAGGGTTGGTAAGACAACTGCAGATGAAATATGTAAAAAATCAGAAATTGATCCTAGAACATCGCCTAGCAAAATAACGGATTCTGATGTAATTAAAATTATAAAAGCAGTAAAGGAGGTCAAATTAACAAGACCTCCTACAGATTGTTTATCGCCTTTGGGATCCACCTCAATAGAGAGTGGACTAAAGAAAGAATTGGATCCTGAATTCATGGCAACTGTTACACGACCACCAGAAGTTTATCGTGGGTGGCCATTCCAAATAGAAGTTGGGATAGCTTATGGGGGTTCAATAACAGAATCCAAGCTAATGAGATTTGCAAATAGAGTTCCTTTGTTGTATCAGCAAGGTGACTGTGCAATAACAAAATCAGCTCAAGGAGTTGACTGGAAAAGATATGGAATAGAAGCTGATAAATTACCAAAGGGTCCAGTCGTGATATTTGCTCACATGATATCTGTTTGGGTGCCTTTCACTTCAGAATCAAAAGAGGCGGTAGCTTCGTATCCTGTTATAATTAAGGAAGTCAAATTGGCTCTACAAGAAGCTGCCAGAAAGATATCACTCTACCTTTCAGGTATTAGAAAAGCACAGGCAATCGCAGAAAGGAAATCCATATTTGAGAGATATGCACATGAAACTGCAGTTGCATTACATGAGTTAACAGGTTCAAAAGTAGACGAAGTAGAGAAGCAGATAAAAGATATAGTTGATGAAAGATGGCAGGATCTCGAAAATGAGAAAAATGGAGATTCAAACAAAAATAATAAACCTGAAGAGAAACCTGAAGTGAAGGAAGAAAAGAAAGCGGCTAAAACTGAAGAGGAGCCTGCAGAAGAAAAAGCTAAGAAAGAGGAGAAAAAGGGTGAATAATTATGACAGATAGAGCTGAAGACACAAAACAAGAACTCACAAAATTTGGTAAGGGAGTTGTAAGTCAGATAAAGGAAAAGGATACGCCATCAATTAATTTGCCTATAAGAACCTTAGCTAACGTCTTTTTTGACGAAAAAAATAGTGTTATTAGGTTAGGTAATAAAGTTAGTAAGAGACAGTATCTAAATGTTGCACATACGAGAAAATTCATGCAGACCATGATGGTTGCTGCAGAATGTAAGAAAATTATAAATCAGAATGTTTATACTTCAATCAGAGATTTGTATTACGCTTTGAAGCGAACCATACCTGACACAAAAGAAAATACGTTTGAAGAACAAGCAGAAAGCGATCCTATTCTCGAAGATATAGAAGCTGCTCTAAACACACTTAGAGAGAAATTACATCTCCAGGCGGATAGAAAAGGTTACCTTGCAGGTAATATCATAATTAAGGACACAGGCGATGAGATAGATGCGGCTAAAATGGGATCTTCAGGATGGGCAATACCATCGAACGCAGAATCAGAAAGAATACAGTTTGGTAATTGTAAAGCTGAGTATGTACTTCTTGTGGAGAAAGATGCTGTGTGGCAGAGGTTGAATGAAGATAAATTCTGGAAAAAACAGAATTGTTTGATACTTACAGGAAAGGGTCAGCCAGCAAGAGGAGCAAGGAGACTTGTAAATAGATTGCATCGAGAGTTGAAGCTTCCTATATACGTGCTTACAGATGCTGATGTATGGGGATATTACATATACTCTGTAGTCAAGCAAGGTTCAATTAATCTTTCATTCCTTTCAGATAGATTGGGCACACCTAATGCACAGTTCATTGGTTTGACAACGAATGATGTCCAGAAGTTTGACATACCAAAGAATGTAACAATCAAATTGAATGATCAGGATCTGAAGAGAGCAAATGAGATGCTTAAATATAGATGGTTTAAGGCAAAGGAATGGCAAGACGAAATAAAACACATGCTTAATGTGGGTTACAAGCTAGAGCTTGAAGCTCTGTCAGCAAAAGGAATAAAGTTCATCAGCGAGAAATACTTGCCAGAGAAGATAGAAAAGAAAGATTTCCTACCTTAGTATGTAACAACACCTTCTCCGTGTTTTTGTCTTTTAATTTCATTTTCTTGTCGTTCAAATGTTTTTACATTTACATCAACTATTGCTTTATCTTTACAATGTTGATTGTTTATGGACTGATCTGAAATGTATTTATTTCTCAATCTACAGAAACCTACTATTATACCAGCTTTACTGGCGGTTTCGGATATCTTTTTATCATAATAACCGCATTTTTTACAGTGGACCATATTTAATGGTTCGCAGTAAGACATTTAAACTTACCAAACCCTTTAATAAAGTAAGGTGGCGTATGGGATACACACTAATAATAACAGAAAAACCGAGTGCGGCAGAGAGGATTGCTAATTCTTTAGCTGAGGGAGAGGTAGATAAGCACGTAGACAACAAGGTTTCTCACTATAAAATAACACGTGGTGGAAAAGAAATAATTGTAGCATCAGCTGTAGGACATCTTTTTGTTCTTTCTGAAGCAAAACGCACATCTCATTGGTCGTATCCCACATTCGATGTGAAATGGTCACCAACGTTTGAAGATAAAAACAATAAATGGGCAAAAAAATATTTTGACAGCATGAAACAGTTAGGTAAAGGAGCAACAAAATTTATTTCTGCATGCGATTTTGATATAGAGGGTAGTACCATAGCTTACAATATAATGAGATTCATGTTTGATGTGAAAGATGGAAAGAGAATGAAATTTTCTACACTCACAAGAGATGATTTAATAA
>Ga0272444_10006316_pt1 | contig 10125 bp, 6 predicted proteins | sample SSMForm13_FD_201033 | JGI IMG/M metagenome (GOLD analysis project Ga0272444, IMG submission 201033) | Marine sediment archaeal communities from Little Sippewissett salt marsh, Falmouth, MA, United States - SSM-Form-13 | ecosystem: Environmental > Aquatic > Marine > Wetlands > Sediment ...
CCCCCGACGATGACCCCCGGTCTCCTTCTCGACGCGCTCGAGCTGCCGGCCGCTCGCGGGCGGCTTCCGCTCGGCCTGGTGGCGCTGCTCGTTGCCGGGGGCGCCGTGCTCGCGGCGCTACTGCTCGGGCTGCTGCGGCGATAAGCCGTCGAGGCGCGCGACGGCTCTTCGGAAGAAGGTCCACGGAAAGGACGTTCGCCTGAGAGGTGCCCATGGCTGCCGGGGCGTTGCCGCGCCGCGGGGGGCTTCGGTATACTCAGCTCTCGTAGATGTGGGAGACCTCATAAGGAGGCAGATGTTGGAGGCGGCTTCTCCCGGACGGAAGTACGTCGTCCGCCAACGGGCTTACCGGCTGGCTCTGTATGTCCTGATGCTGGTCGCCTGTGCCATCATGCTGCTCCCGTTCTTCTGGATGGTCACCACATCCTTCAAAGACTCCTCCGAGGTGCTGCGGATGCCGCCGCAGTGGATACCAAGCAAGTGGCTGTGGTCCAACTACGCCAAGGCATGGGCCGTGGCGCCGTTCGGGCGCTACTTCTTCAACAGCTTCTTCATGGCGATCACCACGACGGTCGGCGAGGTGTTCACAACGATCCTCGCCGCCTACGCGTTCGCCAAGATGCGGTTCGCCGGCAAGGGGCCGCTGTTCGCAATCCTTCTCGGGACGCTGATGATCCCCGGGCAGATGCTCTTGATCCCCAACTACGTCACCATCACCCGGCTGGGATGGCACGATCAGTACCAGGCGCTCATCATCCCGTGGCTCGCCTCGGTGTTCGGGATCTTCCTTCTCCGGCAGTTCTTCCGCTCGATCCCCGACGAGCTTCACGATGCGGCGAAGATCGACGGCTGTTCGCGGTTCCGTTTCCTTTGGCGGATCGTGGTGCCGTTGTCCAGGCCGGCGATCATGACGGTGGCGCTTCTCAAGTTCCTCGGGAGCTGGAACTCGTTCCAGTGGGTGTTGATCATGACCAACCGGGAGGTCATGAGGACCGTTCCTGTAGGGCTCATGAGCTTCCGCTCGGAGGTCGGGACGGCCTACGAGCAGCTGATGGCTGCTTCGGTTCTGGCGATCATCCCGGTGCTCATCCTGTTCTTCTTCACTCAGAAGCAGTTCATCCAAGGCGTGGCGAGGACGGGCATCAAATGATGTGCAGGAGGAAGGCGACCGCGAAGCCCGAGGCTGGGGTCTCCGCGCGGTCGAGGCAAAGCATCACGTGTCAAGGAGGCAACATGCTGCGGAAGGCACTACTGATCGGGCTTGCCGGCGCCATGCTGGTCGGCCTGGTGGCCGTGGCTCAGGAGCCGGTAACGATCCAGTTCTGGCACTCGATGAGCTCGGGACACCAGCCGCATCTCGTGGCGTTGGTCGACCAGTTCATGGCGGAGTACCCGTACATCACCGTGGAGCTCACCTACCAGGGAGGCTACGGGGACACCGAGGACAAAGTGAACGCGTCTGTGGTCGCAGGCACACCGCCGACGATCGTCCAGCTCTACGAGAACGTCATCACGCCGCTCGTCGAGGTGCTCTACCCGATCGGTCCCCACATGACCGCCGCGGAGCGCTCGGACATCCTCACCGGCCTGGTGGCGAACAACACCTTCGACGGTGTCCTGGTCTCGGTCCCGTGGAACAAGTCGATCATGGTCCTCTACTACCGCTCGGACCTCATCGACACCCCGCCGACGACCTGGGAGGAGTTTGCCCAGATGGCGGCGGACCTGACGGTGGATCTCGACGGTGACGGGGTCATCGACCAGTACGGAACCGGTCTTCGGCCGTACAACCCCGAGATGTACCTGAACTACGTGGTGCAGAACGGCGGATCGATCCTGAACGACGACTGGACCGAGGTCACCATCGGTGAGGAAGAGGGCCTCGAGGCGATGCAGTACGCCGAGAGCCTTGTCCCTTACTCGTTCATCAGCTCCGGCTACCTGAGCGACGCGCTCGGCGCCGGGCAGGTGGCGATGTTCGTCGACACCTCGGCCGGCTACTACTACAACAACAAGGCCGCGGTGGAGAACGGCTACACGATGGATGTCGCGCGCGTGCCGTTCGGTCCGGTGAACCGCCGGTCGGCGATCCAGGGCACGAACCTCGTGGTCTTCGACATGGGGCAGACCCAGGCGCAGAAGGACGCCGCAGTGCTTCTAGCGCGGTTCCTCATCCGTCCGGAGAACACCGTCTATTGGTCGACGCGCGGCGGGTACCTCCCGGTCGTGAAGTCGGCGTACTCGGATCCGGCGTGGCTCGACTACCTTGCGGACCATCCGGAAGCGGTCGTGATGTCCGAGGCGATGGTCGACGGCTTCGCGCAGATCCTTCATCCGAACTACGGTCAGATGCGCTCCGTGCTCGGCTCGGCGTTCGAGTCGGTGCTGCTCGCTGCGGCCACGGCGGAGGAAGCGGTGGCGGACCTGGTCATCGAGCTCGAAGCGTTGCTCGAGTACTAGATCCTCAATCGGAGGCCCGGGCCGACAGGGCTCGGGCCTCCTTCCTATACGTTCTGAAGGGAAGGTGAGCGGCGGACGATGCGGCGCCCGAGTCTGAGACTTCCCTACAACTGGCGGTCGCGGTCGTTCTGGATCGAGTCCGCCGAAGCGTACCTGTACCTGCTGCCGGCGCTTGCGATCCTCGGGGTGTTCACCTTCTATCCGTTCTTCTCGGCGTTCCGCCTGAGTCTTTTCCGGTGGAGCGTCGTGCATCCGCCTGGCACCTACGTGGGTCTTGCCAACTACTCGCGGATCTTCGCCGACAAGTGGTTCTGGAACGCCGTTGGCAACACGTTCTACTACGTCGGTGTCAGCGTACCGGTGACGCTGTTCCTGGCGCTTCTCGTGGCGAACCTGCTGAACAAACCGCTCAGGTTCAGGGCGTTCGCGCGGACGTCGTTCTTCCTTGCCTACATCACGCCGCTTGTTGCGGTGGCGATGGTGTGGAGCTGGATGTACAACTGGCATTTCGGCCTGTTCAACTACATCCTGGGCTTGTTCGGTGGGAGTCTTGTCAACTGGCTGATGGACCCGAAGCTGTCGATGCTCACGGTGATCATCCTGAGCGTGTGGAGGTTCGTCGGCTACCAGGCGATCATCCTTCTCGCGGGCCTCCAGAACATCGACAAGATGTACTACGATGCGGCCAAGGTCGACGGCGCCACCGGGATGCGCACCTGGTGGCATGTGACACTCCCGCTGCTTACGCCGCAGATCTTCTTCGTGTTCATCATCTCGATGATCGGCTCGTTCAAGGTGTTCACCGAGGTCTACGTCCTGTTCACCGGGACACCGGGTCCGCTTCGAAGCGCAGAGACGCTCGTTTTCTACATCCTGCGCAAGGGACGGTTCGACGGGACGCAGCTGGGGATCGCCGCGGCGGCGTCGGTGTTCCTGTTTGCAGTGATCTTTGGATTCACCATCGTCCAGCTTCTAGTGACCCAGCGGAAGGTGCACTACCAGTAGCCATGTCCCGACGTCTCGTGTCGATCCTCGTCTTCCTCGGCGTTCTTGGCGCGGCGCTTTCCGCTGCCGCCGTGGAGAGCCCCGATGTCGCGTTCGCCACGATCGAGGATCACGTGACCCGAGTTGTCGACGGCGACACGCTCGAGCTTAGAAGCGGCGAGACGGTGAGGCTTCTCGGGATCGATACCCCGGAGACCAATGAGCCGCTCTACCTTGACGCCAAGCTGTTCCTGTTCCGACTGGTGTGCCACAAGACGGTGCGTCTGGAACTCGATCAGGTGCACTACGACGTCTACTACCGGCTGCTGGCGCACGTGTACGTGGAGACTGAGGACGGCTGGGTCCTTGCGAACGCCGAGATGGTCCGCGCCGGGCTTGCCGATCTCCTGTTCATCCCGCCGAACGGCCGCTACAAGGAGTACTTCGAGATCACCCTCTACGAAGCGATGCTCGCGCGGTGCGGGCTGTGGGGGACGGTCCCTGGGACGCTCTCGGTGGCCGAACTCGAGGCGGACCTGATGACCTGCATCACCGAGGTCGTCGCCGTGGCGTTTCACATCGGCCGCGTGGAGGAGACCCGCAACGAACTCGTGCTCTACGCCGCGGAGGGCGCGTTCGGGTTCAACGTCCGCATCCCGCTCGAGGGGATCGAGGCGTTCACGCTCGGAGACCTCGACGCGCTGATTGGCGTGCGGGCGACGGCGGTCGGCGTGCTGGGATGCGAGCTGCGCCTCGGACCCTACATCGCTGTCGACAGCCCCGGCCAGCTCGTGCTCCACGTGGAGTGATCGAGCCAAAGCCACGCGGGCTCCCGCAACGTCTTGCGTGGCCGGGACTCCCGATCCTTACCCTGTCCCCAGCGTCCCGCTTCTGCCGCGGCTAGCGGACGGTCTCTGTGTAGGGCGCCGGGCCGAACGTGTCGAGGACACACGGCAGGGTGAAGCTGTCGAGCGGTGCGCCGTAGGAGGTGTCGTCAACGGTGCAGCGCAGCGCCGTGCCGTCAAGCTCAACGAGCCCCATCGCCGGATGACCGGCGGCGGCGGCGATCCATGGCCACAGGTCGCACGAGGTGCCGCGGACGATGGCGTTGGTCGGTCCACCCCAGATCCCGGCGGTGATGTAGGTGATCCCGTTCTCGGAGTCGTTCTGCAGGCTGAAGCGGAGGCCGAGAGGACCGCACGTTGCGTCGACATCCACGGTGACCGGGAAGCTCCGGGTGTAGTTGTGGGTGTGGCCCATGAACACCATGTCCGCTCCGCCGTCCTGGAGCGCGCCCGACCACGCCTTGGTGTAGACGTCGCTCGGGTAGCCGGTGCACGCGCAGTAGCAGCCAAGGTAGTTGTAGTGGAACGCCACGAGGCGCCAGCGGGCGTCCGGCGCGGCCGCGAGGTCGTCTTCGAGCCAGTCGAGCTGCGCGTTCGCTTCGGCGGTGGCCGCGGCCCACGTGCCGCTCGTGTGGCCGGCGGTGGCCGCGAGCACGACCAGGTGGAGCTCCGGGAAGTCGAGGGCGTAGCACGGGAGCCCTGGGATCGGCTGGGGCATCGCGAACTGACCGAGAAGCCACTCGTAGGAGGAGTCGATGTTCGGGTAGCCGCCGAGGTCGTGGTTCCCGACAACGGTGACGATCGGGATCATCCGCCCGTCGGGGCTGACGGCGTTTGCCTGCCACGCGTCGAGCCAGTTCTCCCAGTGCTCGGGGTTGTTCCCCCGCGCGACAAGATCCCCAAGGGCGAGGAAGAAGTCGGGCGATTCGCCGGCCGCCTTCTGCGTGAGGAAGTCGCGCATGAACGGCCAGTTGGCCGGGGCGGTGGGGTTCCCGAGAAGCTGCCCTCCCGGTCCCTCGGGCGTCTCGTACGGACGCTGCGAGTCGCCGGCGAACGCGAACCGTATGGCTTGGTCGAGGGCGATCGTGCGCAGCGTCCACTCCCGGGTCGCGGTCCCGGACGCATCGACGACGCGGAAGAAGTAGGTGGTGCCGGGCTCGAGGCCAACGAGCTCGACACGGTAGCTGTAGCCGGGAAGCGCGGTGGTGGAGATCGTCTGGCCGTTGGTGCCGGTCGTCGGCCGGACGACCGCTCCGCTGCCGAGAGCCTTCCACTCGTAGTCGGAGACGTCTTCCTCCGACTGCAGGTCGTAGACCACGTACTGGTCCTCGAGCACCGGCGCGTGCCACACGACCGTCATCGTCGTGTAGACGTCATTCCGCGACCAGCCGAGGTGGACTCGAGAGACCTGGCCGCTCGCGAGAACCGCCACCCCGAGGCACAGCATCGCCATCGCCAACCCGACCCCAAATCGCTTCATACCGACCTCCCCGCGCGGCCGCGCGGCCGCCGTTTGTCGTTTGGATCCCCTGCCGTGGGTTGTCGGGCCAACGATCAGCGATCGACGGGACGATGTCAACCGACCGCTCCAACGAGCTTCTCAAGCCCCGTCCACGAAACGTCCACAGGGCGCCGCAGGCGCAGTTGACCGCGCCACGGCCACCGGCGACAATCACGATGAAAGCGGGGCCTTAGCTCAGCTGGGAGAGCGCTTGCATGGCATGCAAGAGGTCAGGGGTTCGAATCCCCTAGGCTCCAGAACCTCCCTATTCTTGCGATTCATTGAGTACCCACTAGATCGACATTCCGCAGTCTCTCACCCTCTGAGCAAGCATGACCTGAATGAATGTCCAACCTAATTGCCAGCCAACTGACGATCTTCGTTATCTTGCTTCACGCGACGAACAGTTTCTGCTACTCTCTCCTTCAAGGAGGGAGCATGAAGAGGATCGGGTTGACGCTTGTTGGAGTGGTCTGTGTCTCGCTTACGGTTCTTGCAGGAACGGTCATCACGAACGATACAGGCGAGGCTGCAACAGGATTGCGGGTCACCTTCTCCTCTCCCGTTCTCATCACCAGTTTCGGTGATGCCCTCACTTCCATTTATCCGCAGATGCTCTCGCATGAATTTGTCTTCTCAGGAGGTACGGTCAAACCCTGGGACTGCCAGTGGTTCAATTATGCACCTGCGACCGCATCTGTCGTTCAGACAGAGTGGCTAACTGGGGCAGTCGCGACTGGGATTTCAACAGGCGAGATTGCACGGGAAGGCCCCCTTCCTGGCGATGAACTGGTTGATGTGCCCCTTTCAGCGCCGACGGGCCCCGCCCCCTACTCCGTCTACATTGATGGAGGACACGCTTCTGTGTCTGACTCGCGTTGCTGGGGGAACGCAGGGTCCAAGCTCAACGGAGCGAAAGCTGCCACTCTTGAGGATGGGACGTTTCGTCTCTACCTTGAGCTTTCCGAAGGGAGTAGCTTCGGCAGCTTCGAGTATGTCTTCATTCTTGGTTACGCTCACGACGATGTGATGGTCCGCGTTTCCGCCTCGCTCCAATCCGTGATGGTCCTCACCGGCAGCGGACAGCAGTTGTCTGTCTCTGGTTCCACGCAAATCGAATCCGACGGATCTTCGTTTGAGGTAGTGTTTCACCCCAATGTCGTCGCTGACGTGTTCTCGATGGGGGATTTCCCCAGGACTCCCGTTGCAGTTGCGTTGGAATGCGACTCGGCAGGTCGACATGAGTCTCTACACGTGATCACGGACTTCCTCATATGGCAAGCAGGAATGGCGACAGCGGATGAGCTCTCCGAGAGATACCAACTGAGACTAACGTATGAAGAGATCATGGCGGCGATTTCTGAGTACCCGGGGCCAGAGGAATCAGTGTACGAACCTGCTGAGGATGAGGCCATCTGGCTCACTGATCTCGAAGGCCACGCTGATATCTATGACAACGACTCAATAAGGATCAACTACGCTAGCTGGTTTGACGAAAGCCAGGTCAGCAGAGTCGAGATCTTCCGCAACGGAATCAAGATGCGCTCTCTTCCGGACATGGCGAGCGTTTTGACAAACGAGCAGATGAAGACGTTTGACGGGAACCCATTTGAACGTGCACCAGCCAGCGCTCACACGGATCACGCGATATGGGGCTACGAGTTCGCATTCTCCATTCTGGATACATCTGGTGAAGTGATTCACTCGGCGAACGTGAGGGTGAAGGCTCCATTCTCGCTATCTGCCAAAGCATACGCGTACGACGGAGTCGGATACTGGTACTCGTGGGGAGCGTCTGACGATGAGCTGCGTACAGAATTGGAAGCGATTCGCGAGCTTGGCTTCTCGGGGTTCTCAGTTCGCGCTGATTACCTAACACCCGGCAAGGTATCCACTGACTTAGGGAGGATTGAGGATGTCGATCTGGCCTCCTACAACTACACAGCGACTGACGAGGAGCTGGCACGGATCTTCGACCTCGCCGAGGAGGTGGGTCTGGATGTGGAGTTTGGCCCAGAGCTAGCAGTGCACTTCGAGATCGCTAGGGAAGGCACAATGAATCGAGGCGCAATCGCCCCCAGTGATGTATCGGTCTGGTTCAGAAACTACGGTGATCTCTGTACTCATCTGGCCGAGCTTGCGGGCCAGCATGGTGTTGATACGTTCGTAGTCGGGGTTGAACTGAACAGCATGGAGAAGTACGAGCAGGAGTGGGAAGGGCTCATCAGCAGAGTTCGGGAGGTATTCGATGGCGAAGTAACCTACGCGGACAATACGACTCTGTTCTGCAGTGCAAACATGGGCACCAACATCACGACCACGTGTTTCGAGCAGACTCTGGGCGAATTCTGGGACGCGCTGGATTTGATCGAGATGAACATGTACCCAGTTGAGTTTCAACCAGCTCAGCGGCTGGAGACACAAGCCGACCAGCGCTTTTCGGTCATTGTGGAACGGCTGATCAAGTTCTGGGCGCCAGCGATCGCCTTCTACCGTGAAGAGTATCCTTCGGTTCCACTTGCAATAGGGGAGATGGGAACGCAGGGCTTTGATGGGCAATTGATTGCGGATGACTGGGTAGTCCCATCGTTCCCGGTCCGATCTGACACCCAAGAGCACGCCGACATTTGGGCTGCCTACGTCTGTCTCCTTCAATTCTACGAGCTTGATTCATTCCGTTCCTGGAGCATCTATCTAGGCGACGACCATGCAAGTGAACGAAGAAACCAGCCAAACATTGGTCTTAATGACAGTCCCGCATTGCTTGTCATTTCAGCTGCCCTAGACGGAAATCAAGAAGCTGTGGCGCCGCTCTCAGGGTACAGGCAACCTTTGGCAGGGCCGACATGGGAGGATATCCCTTATACGTATAGCTACAGGGAGACTCCAGCTATGCCTGCCGAGTACACTGTGAATGGGCAATCCGTAGAGCCTGCGGATCTCTCCAACTGGGGACTGGAGGGATGTGACTTGAAGGGGGTCAAGGTTGCCTGTTCGGACGAAGGCCTCTTCGTGCACTGGAAGACGTGGAGTGCGGTTCTTCCCGGAGCCTACTCCTATGTCCTGCATCTGTGGCATGTCCCGACTAGAAGGCTGCTGGCGGTATCGGTAACCCCGGAAGATGCATCAGCGAGTGCATCTCTGCTGGAGAATGGCCAAGGGACCGAAATAGTGGCCTACGTAGCTGGCCTAGACGGAAGCACCGTCACAGTTTGGATTCCAGACCCGGAGATTCTGTGCTCAACATCAGGCCAGTCGTTACAGGAATGGGATGTCATTCCACTACTGCAGTTTGAGGCCACTGATCTGCTTGAGTTCTTCGAGCTCCCGCTCGTGAAGGAGCTCTAGAATGTCCAGTCCCGGAATGGTGTTGACACATCAGACCTCCTCGTGACGTGTTTCGCGGACGGCCCCCCAGAAGATCTCGGAGGGGGTTCGTCCTTTGGTCCGGTAGCCTTGGTGGGGACGATCGAAGTGACCTGACCCCCTGAAATCGGTCCAGAAGTAGAGCTAGGATTCGGATCGAGGAAGGGAGGCAGAAGTGGCACGAAGGCACTACCGACCCGAGGAGATCATCTCCAAGCTACGAGAGGCTGAGATCCTGTTGGCACAAGGGATGAAGGTCCCTGAAGTGGTCAAGGAACTCGGCATCTGAACCTGCCCCCGTCTCAAGTCCAGTCATAATGTCGGAATCGGCCGTTCTTGGACTGTTGATCCTTGGCCAACGCCCAACAGCTCTGCAACGTAGGCTGCCGGCGCCCGGTTTCCTAGACTGGAATGCGGTCGCATCTCATTGTACTCGACCCGCCAGCGCTCGATGATCGTCCTCGCCTCCGCGAGGCTCTCGAACCAGTGCATGTTCAGGCATTCGTCACGAAGCTTGCCGTTGAAGCTCTCGATGAATCCGTTGTCCATCGGCCGGCCTGGAGCGACGAAGTCAAGCTCGATTCCTCGTCTGTACGCCCACTGATCGAAGACGTTGCTGGTGAACTCCGTTCCGTTGTCCGAAGTGATCACCATCGGCTGCCCGTAGACCTCCATCGCTTCATCGAGTGCCTGAGTGACTGCTTCTGCTGGGAGCCGCTGTGCGACCTCCAAGCACACGCACTCCCGGCTTACCTGATCGATCGCGGTGAGAACTCTGAATCGCCGTCCATCGGCCAGTTGATCGCTGACGAAGTCGATACTCCAGCGCTCTCCTCGCTCGGTTGCGGGCAGCAGTGGTAGCCGTCTTCGAGCCGCTCGCTTCTTGCGCCGCTTCGTTCGGACCAGCAGTCCTTCCTCTCCGTAGATGCGGTAGACGCGCTTGTGGTTCACCGGCCATCCATCCCGCTG
>Ga0272444_10006317_pt1 | contig 10125 bp, 5 predicted proteins | sample SSMForm13_FD_201033 | JGI IMG/M metagenome (GOLD analysis project Ga0272444, IMG submission 201033) | Marine sediment archaeal communities from Little Sippewissett salt marsh, Falmouth, MA, United States - SSM-Form-13 | ecosystem: Environmental > Aquatic > Marine > Wetlands > Sediment ...
TGACCCCGAAAACCGTGAGATATGGCCAGACCAACGACTCCATCCCATCGCTGTCGGTCGCCTTCAAGGAGATGAGGTATCTGCCGGGCTGAATAACACCAGCTGGGACATCAATGCTGCTTGTGTAGATACCATCCATCGGCAATTCGTCACCAGCAGTTCCATCGTCATGAAGCAGTATTCCGGTAGGTATGGAGTCAAGGTATATCTCAATGCTAAGCGAGCCGGGGCTATCATTGTCGTCCTGTGCCTCAGCATAGAGAGTTAGGGCGCCGCCATCAGAATAGGTGATACTCGAGTTCTCATCGCGCCATGCCCAGTTTATTCTCGGTGGTGATGGTTCAGGAACAGTGAGCAGGCTGAGGAACTCCGAATACTCGCTCTCGTTGCCCCTTACGTCATAGGCGGTCAGAGCAACGTGGAGCTCCTCGATCTCGGCAATGTCTGAATAACTAATGATGGCGGTCGTTGCCGCTCCGAGGTCTATGGGTGAATCACCCAGGCCGAGACCCGTGCCTCTGAATGGAGGGTAACCTCCCAAAGGGTTTCCACCAGTATCATAGTGAAGCCAGAAACCGGCCAAGTCATCCGCTTCCGGCGCCTCCCATTGAAGGGCTAAACCGTCCTTTAGCAGGTCGTCTGAATATCGAAACCCAGTTGGCGCTTCAGGTGCCCCATTGTCCGTGAGCGACAGAGTTGGATCGCCCAAAAGCGTCAGCCCATACGACCAGTCCCTCATGGTGAATATATCCTCATGGTCCGCATAGCGCTCCCGAAACCAGCGCTTGAAACTCTCGCCGATGCAGTGGCCCTCGCCGAAGTTTCGATAGAGATGCTCCTCGCCAGTCAGCGCGCCGATTTTTGTGGAGCCAATGGCGCAAAGCCCATTGCTGTTTTCCCCGAAGATATACCAGCCACCCATATAGTCAGGCTCGACGAACCTCGTAATAGAACACGCGAATAGATCGAGGAAAAGCGCGTTGATTCTACATAGTGCTAGCTCGCTACTTTCGACAATTGACAATGAGCCGCGGTACTTGAACCTGTGCATCCCAGGGTCTGAATGAACATCCACCTGCACCCACTCATAGCCAACAGTCAGCTGGTGCAAATACTCCTGGGCATTGGTCATGCTTGGAGTGTCTATCAGCACAATGTCCTCATGTCTATAAACCTGGTGCAGCGATTCGGCTATTCCGGCCGAGTATTCCTCCCAATCATCATCAATGAATACCAGACCTCTTGCGGGCGTGTTGAGCTGCCCTGTCCTATGCAAATGGTTGCGCTGAAGGTAACCGCGGATATGCTCCGCCTCAACTCCCGAAAGCGTCGATGGGGTCAGCCGACCTATGAAGATGTCCGGCCAGAAATCGCCGTCTCCGTCCTCATGACCATCGAACATGCCATCCTCATCTGAATCGATGAATGTCCCATCCATGTCCTCGTAGAAGAGATCGCATGGGAAGTCGCAAGGTAACACGCCGGCGCCGCCGCCCATAGCAAACCACGGCACCGGGAAGTCGCCGACGATTATGCTGCCGACGAGGCCGGCTTCCGATAGCCAGAACTCCTGCATCGAGGCGCGCATATCAGACACAGTCTCAAAGGTCGCCTCGACAAGCACAACGTCGAAACCATCCGCCGTGATGTCCGAAACCCATCCATAGACCTCAGCATCTATCTGCTCAAAGAGGAGGCTGTTGACATAGATAGCTACTCGGCCACGGATGCCATTGACAAGGGGGCAGGGAAACTCGATGACAGAGGAGACATCTGTATCGAATCGCACAGAACTCTCGATGTAATCGCTGTATGTAACCGAGACCTCGTAATCGATCGGCAGCCAAATCGACTCCAACTTCCTCATCAGAGCCTCATCTTCAGTAGATGCCCCAGCTATGGCTGAGCAGCACAGGAGGAACATCAAGAGATACATGAGCTTACACTGATTCATACCCTCTACCTCAGATCACTAGGTTTAGGCCGGCGGCCATGTTCTTATTCACCATCCCAAGGGTTATGGCATACATGGGGGGTAAAAAGCGAAATGGGGGACACCGATGAGGCGCCCCCCATAAAAAGCAGCGCAATGCTACCCCATGTTCTCTATCAAAGCCGAGGCGTATTCGGAAGTTTTGAGCTTGGTGGCGCCATCCATTAGCCTGTGAAGGTCATAAGTGACCCGCTTCTGCTGGATGGTCTTCTCAATTGCGGCATAGACAAGCTTTGCGGCTTCGTCCCACTCGAGATGCTCGAGCATCATGACGCCGGAGAGGATCAGCGAGGTCGGATTGACCTTATCCTGATTCGCGTATTTCGGCGCCGTGCCGTGCGTCGCCTCAAAGAGCGCGATCTCATCACCGATATTGGCGCCAGGCGCCATTCCGAGGCCGCCAACCTGCGCGGCGCAGGCGTCGGAGAGATAGTCGCCGTTGAGATTGGGAAGCGCCACGACCTCGTATTCGTCGGTGCGCGTCAGTATCTGCTGGAGCATGCTGTCCGCTATCCTGTCCTTCATGACGATCTTGCCCTCAGGCTGCTTGCCGTCGAACTTGTCCCAGAGCTCCTGCTCGGTGATGGTTATATCGCCAAACTCCTCCTTGGCGATCTCATAACCCCAGTCCTTGAAGGCGCCCTCGGTGAACTTCATAATGTTGCCCTTGTGCACAAGCGTAACGCTCTTGCGATTGCGCTTGATTGCGTATCTGATCGCGGCCCGGACGAGCTGCTTGGTCGCATGGATGCTGATCGGCTTGATGCCGATGCCTGAGTCCATCCTGATGTTCTTGCCCATCTCGGTGTTCAAGAAGTTGATGACCTTCTTGACATCTTCGGTTCCTTCCTGCCACTCGATGCCCGCATAGACATCTTCGGTGTTCTCACGGTAGATGACGATATGCATCTTTTCGGGAGCCTTAACAGGGCTCGGGACGCCGTTGAAGTACCTGACGGGTCGGACACAGCTGTAGAGATTCATGATCTGCCTCATCGCAACATTGAGGCTCCTATAGCCGCCACCCACAGGTGTGGTCAAGGGCCCTTTGAGAGCAACGAGATAGTGGCTGATGGCGTTGATCGTATCCTTGGGAAGAACATCGCTGTACTTGGCCATCGCGGAATCGCCTGCATAGACGTCGAACCACACGATTCGCTTCTTGCCTCCGTAAGCCTTCTCAACTGCGCCGTCCAACACACGCCGTGTTGCCCTCATAATATCAGGGCCTATTCCATCGCCCTCGATGACTGGGATAATAGGGTTATCCGGAACGACGAGCTTGTCGCCCTCAATGGTGATCCTCACTCCATCTGTCGGCGGAGCTATCCTATCAAACTGCACGGTCATTTTCTTTCTCTCTCCCATGTTGTCTAGTCAAGGTTGAAGTCGCCGTATTTGCCGATGTGATTCAGAAGCCCGCCATCCTCGAGTATCTTTTGCATGACCTTCGGCAGCGGAGCAAAAGGAATCTCCTTCTTCTTGGTCAAGTTGTGAACGACGCCTGCGTCAAGATCAACTTCGAGCTCATCTGCGGCGCCTATCCTGTCGGTGTTGCAGATTATGACCGGCAAACCGACGTTGATCGCATTCCTGTAGAATATCCTCGCGAACGATTTGGCTAGTACCGCACTTATGCCGGCCATCCTAATAATAGTCGGCGCGTGCTCACGGCTCGAGCCCAAACCGAAGTTGTTGCCGCCAACCACAAAATCGCCCTTGTTCATCTTACTCGCGAATTCGGGGTCCGCGTCCTCCAGAACGTGTTTGGCCAGTTCAGGCAGGTTTGAGCGCAGGTGGAAAAGCCTGCCCGGCGCGATGTGGTCGGTGCTGATGTCGTCCCCAAATGCCCAAGCCTTGCCCTTCATCTTCTCCATCATATCACCTCCCGAGGATCTGTTAGCTTCCCGGCCAGGGCCGTTGCCGCGGCGGTTGCCGGCGAGCCCAAGTAAATCAAGCCCTTCGGATTGCCCATCCGACCGACGAAGTTGCGGTTCTGGGTTGTCAAGCACGCCTCGCCGTCGCCGAGCACGCCTTGGTGAACTCCGACACACGGCCCGCAGCCTGGTGGCAGAACCAATGCGCCGGCGTCTATCAAAGCCTGAAGCGTCCCATCTTTCAGGGCCGCCGTCAGGACGCTCCTTGAAGCCGGAGCAACCAGAAGCCTAGTGTCTTTATCGCGCTTCTTGCCCTTCAGAATAGAAGCCGCCACCTGAAGGTCCTCCAGGCGCCCGTTGGTGCACGTACCGATCACGACCTGGTCGATCTTCACAGGGTCCATCTTCCGTATCTGGCTCATCGTCCTCGTGTTATCTACCGTGTGAGGAAAAGAGACCGTAGGTTCGAGGGTCGATGCGTCGATCTCGATGGTCCTCTCGTATTCGGCTTCAGGATCCGGCGCGATTGGCCTAAAGGCATCGCCGCGGCCCATGGTCCGGAGATACTCGGTCGTAACGTCGTCGGACGGGAAAAGGCCGACCTTCGCCCCCGCCTCGACCGCCATGTTGGCAATCGTGAGGCGCCCCGACATGTTCATCTCCTCAACTGCGCCGCCAGAGTATTCTAGCGCCTTATAGGTTGCTCCATCAGCGCCGATCGTGCCGATCAGGTGAAGGACGAGGTCCTTGGGATAGACGCCGTCCCTGAACTTGCCCTCAACCCGTATCTTGAACGTCTCAGGAACTCTGAACCAGGTCTTGCCCAAAGCCATCGCGATCGCGACGTCCGTTGAGCCCATGCCCGTCGCAAACGCGCAAAGCGCTCCGCCGGTGCAAGTGTGAGAGTCTGCGCCGACGTGAACATCTCCGGGGCCCAGATAGCTCTCTGGTATGATCTGGTGGCAGACCCCATCACCGACCTCAGACAGAACCGCGCCTGTCTTCTTGGCAAAGCGCCTCAACAGCGCGTGATCGTTCGAGAGTTCTTTTCGTGGCGAAGGCGCCGCGTGGTCGAGGAAGAGTACCGTCTTGGCAGGATGCGCAACTCTTTCCAGTTTTATCTTCTGAAGCTGGCGAACCGCGAGTGGGCCTGTTCCATCCTGCACCAGGCAGACATCGACCGATGCGATGACGAACTCGCCCGCCCTAACAGCGCGTCCCGCGTGCTCAGAGAGGATTTTCTCCGCAAGCGTTTGTCCCATAAATCTGTCCTCTTGTCATCCTACTGGCCGTGGTTTTGAAGCGGGGAATGCCCCCAGAAGAGGCACTCCCCGTCGTAGTCGTCTTAGACCAGTGATGAAAGTCGATTGAAGTCGAGCGATTTCGGCCTGTTGATTGCCGTCCCAATCCCACGGTGAAGGATCAGCTGCGAGAGCATTCCCATCACCCTGGACACACTGAACAGCACCGTATAATACTCGAACTCGCGCAGCCCATAGTGATAGAGCAGCGAGCCAGAGCCGGCGTCAACGTTCGGCCACGGGTTCTTTATCTTCGGGAACTCCTTCAGGACCTTCGGAACCACATCAAAGACCGTGGCAACCGTCTTGAACACGGGGTCTTCAGGAATGTACTCCTTGCCGAACTCGAGGAAGCCTGCGAAGCGCGGATCGGTCGTTCTCAGCACGGCGTGCCCGTATCCCGGAACGACCTTGCCTGCGGCAAGTGTGTCCCTGGTGTGCTTCTCAATCTGCTCCTTGGTCGGAACACCGTCGAACTTCTCCATGAGCTCGAGTATCCAGTTGAGGCACTCTTGGTTCGCAAGGCCGTGAAGCGGTCCAGCCAGCCCGTTTAGCCCAGCGGACACCGCGTAATACGGGTCAGAAAGCGCTGAGGCAACGGTGAAACACGTGTAGGCAGATACGTTGCCGCCCTCGTGATCGGAGTGGAACGTCAGATACAGCCTCATCAGCTTAGCGAAATCGCCCGTTGGGTCTGCGAGCCCCAACATGTTGGCGTAGTTGGCGCCCAGATCGAGCCCCATTGTCCAGGGGATTATGTCGCCCTTGTCATAGCGGATACGATAAACACCGGCTGCGATCGATGGGACCTTAGCCAGAATGTGCAGCGCATCCTCGAGCGCGGGGACCCAATACTGGTCCTTTGTCATGCCCTCAGAATACATCTTGCGGAAAACGCTCTCGCGCTCCAGAACGAGAATGGCGGTGTCAAGCATCGCCATCGGATGGCTGTCCTCGGGCATTGCCATTAGCACGTCCCAAACGTATTCCGGCACGTAGGAACGCTTGTCGAGATCCTGCTGGAGTGCTTTCTTGCCCTCGTCGTCCGGAAACTCCCCGGTCAAGAGGCAGAAGAAAATCTCCTCCGGCCACTTGTCCTTGATGTCGAGCAACGGATGACCTCGGATTATCAGGCCCTTGTCCGGCTCGACTAGCGATGTATCGCACAACAGGCCCAAAACGCCCCTCAGGCCGCCGAGAAACTGCGCAACGGTAACCTTCGATATCTCCTTGGCGCCGTGCTCCTTCGCAAATGCCTTGACCTTCTGACGATACTGCGGAATCTGCTCTGCTAGCTTCTGCTGCAAAGTTGCCATCGTCTCTGTCTCTCCTCTACTATAAGGTTGAAGTTGTCATCTACGAGTTCTGGTTAGTACTCCCCATATTTAGAGAAGCAACCGACAATAACTGAATCGCATCTCGATAGTCAACCCCAATCTCGCTGATAGGTTCCCAAAAAGCTACGCAAGTTCAGGTTCAGATCGGGATGCGATCAGATGCGGCCTCAGGCCGTGGCAAATGAGAGCGGTGAGAGCTCATTAGTCTAAAAATCAGCTAACGGGCGCGAGACGCATCGCCTGCATAGCTTGCAGCAGGGTCATGCCCCGAACGCCTCAAGCTCATTCAGGAGACGATGTCTGCGAGCGTCGATCTGATTTTCACGCAATAGTAGAAGCATTTGACATATTACCGCAATAACGCCTACAGTTATTCCACGATATTAGGACCGCATCCTCTGTGAGCCCAATACGGCCCACGCGCGGCCCATCGGCGATTATTGGGTTTCGGTCTGGGGGTTGGCGACCAAGCCAAACCCGGAAACAAACAATTATAGGGAGGCAGGAAGATGCGAAAAGCACTCTTCTTCTCAATGATCCTCGTAGCGTTGGTCGTCGTTGCGTGTGGATTGGCGTTCGGCTTTGGAACGTCCATCGACGTCGATACGGACGCCACGAGTTATTTCGCCGGCGACGTGCTCACGGTCTCGTTGTCGGCAATCAACATGACGCCGATGGATTCGGAGGTGGACCTATACCTTGCGTTCGAGGTTCCATCTGGCGAGTATCTCTTCTACCCCGCATGGTCCAGCGAACTGGCGCCAGCGATCTCTGGGGTTGCCTTGTCGGGTGGGGCGCGCGTCGGCCCTGTTGATTTCTTGCAGATTGGCCTACCCAGTGGTTCCCCACCGATTGAGGGGCTCCACAAATATAATATCCACGCTGGGCTGGCGGCTGCTGGGACGCTCGATTTCGATTCCATCAACACAGTTAGGTTCAACGTGCTCAGACGAGGCGCGTGGGAGACTTATTCGAACTCGAATGAGATCAGGGACCTTCTCTTGCAGGATGACGGGACGGTTTATGCCGCAACCACGACGGGGTTCATCGAGGCGAACCCGGGCACAGGCCACTACAAGAAATACACGACAGCAGATGGCCTTCCCTACCCCTCGATCCAGAGCATCACTCTGGGGCCTGACGGCGCGCTTTGGCTCGGCGCGGGCAATCCCATGAGCAGGAGTTCGGGCGGCGGCGTCATCCGTTACGAAAGCGGCAGATTCAAGGCCTACACGACGGAGGAAGGGCTTCTCGACGACTGGGTTTCCGGGGTAGCGTTCGACTCGGCTGGCCGGATGTGGTGCTCCGTTTTTGGCGGCGTCTCGTGCTACGATGGCACGTTCTGGCGTAGCTACACGGTGGACGATGGCCTAGCGAAGAATTGGGGCAGCGCTATCATGGTGGACAGCCAGGACCGGGTTTGGCTTCCAACTCGGAGCGGCGTCTCCGTCTTCGAGGACGGCAGTTGGCGAACTTACAAGGCCTCGGACGGCCTTCCCAGCGACAAAGTTCACTGCGTCAACGAGGACCCGCAGGGCCGGATGTGGTTTGGGACCAACGCCGGGGCGAGCAGATTCGATGGTGAGACATTTACCAACTTCACGACCGCGGATGGCTTAGCCGAGCCAGAGGTCGATTGCATAGCCTTTGAGGGCGATGACGTAGTCTGGTTCGGGACCCGCCCTCTAAACATGATTGGCCTCGGCCCCGTGTGTCGCCTTCAAGGGGGTACATGGACGACATATACCAGCGAAGACGGGATCGCCTCCAACGTGTTCTGCTTCGCATTTGACGCAATCGGGAACCTCTGGGCCGGAACATACGGGAAGGGCCTCTGCATATTCGACGGCTCAAGCTGGCACAACTTCTACCTGACGGATGGTCCCATCTTCACCGGAGATACAGACGTCAGGAGTTTGGCAGTATCCCAAACGGGCGAGCTGTGGTGCGGAGCAGCCTACATGGGAGGCCTTTCCAGCTTCGACGGAGCGAATTGGGCTCTTCACGATGAGGCCGGCCCCTACGTGTCCGCGCTGAAATTCGATGCGGATAGCAACCTTCTTATTGCTACTCAGGGCGGAGCCCAGGGATCGGGTCTGGTCAAGTTCGACGGCGAGACCTGGACCTACTATCGAGAGGGCGGCGCCCCTGATTGGGTAAACTGCATCGCGATTGACGATCAGCACCGTGTCTGGTGCGGTCTGGGCGGCAACGGCGTCGCAATCCTGGATGGCGAGACCTGGAGCGCCTACACATCTGAGGACCATTCTGTCTTGGCCGGAGCGGTGACCGATATCGAGATGGGCGCGTTCGGCGACCTATGGGTCTCTGCCGTTGAGCATCCGCAGTTCGGCGGAGGCGGAGTAGCGCATTTTGACGGTGCAACCTGGACGGGCTACACAACCGATGACGGGCTGCCCACGGATAAGGTCTATTGCCTGGCGTTGGCGCAGGACGGAACGGTCTGGGTCGGCATGGATGAAGAGGGTGTATCATTCTTCGACGGAATTACGTGGACCAAGTGCAGCGAAGAGGACGTCCCCCACGCCGACGTGTTGATGGCGGATTACGATTCGGCCGGTCGGCTGTGGCTCGGAGGCATGAATGGTGTGACGATGTACGACGGCGCCGGTTTCCGCCAGTTCGACTGCGGCCTCGGCTTTCCGGGCTATTGGGCATACGGCATGGCCGAAGGCCCTGATGGAAGGGTTTGGTTCGCCACGTCTGGCGGCGTCGGCGGATTCAGTCCGGATTCCTGATATCACATACTGATTCTGGCGCCCTATAACGGGCCTAAGCACTCATCAATGCAGGTGTTTCGCCTCGATTCTAATGAACGTGGGCGAAGGTGAGCAAGTGTGAGAGCTTCTCGGGAAGGCCTGGTACGTCCTTAGGATGTAGCCGGATACCCAACTTAGGTACATCTGCGGCTCCTACTCCATGGTGGGAGACTGCAAAGGCGAATGCACACCCGATCCTCGCAACGGTTGCAATCGGTTGGGGCAGGGCTATTATACCTGAACCTGGATATGTTGGATTTCGGCACACGAGGATGACTAAATGACGGTTGCTCAGCAGGCTGATGTGCTTTTTGTGACGTGCAGCTACTCTAAGGAGGAGGCGCGGACGCGGCAGATCATCAAGACATACACACCGCCACTTGGGCTCGCCTCGCTGGCGGCGTACCTACTTGGGCGAGGAGTTTCCGTCAAAATCGTTGATGCCCTGGCGCTCGAACTATCATCCGAGGAGGTGCTTGACCGGATCGCTGCAATCAAACCCAAAGTCATCGGATTGACCTCAATCACGCCTCTTTTTCAGGCGAACCGCCGGCTAGCGGGGCTGATAAGGTCGCGTTTCCCTGAGGTTCTGATCGTCTTGGGCGGCCATCATGCGGCGACATTCAAGGAGGAAATCCTGCACGAGGCGCCGGAGTTTGACATTGTCGTCTATCCTGAGGGCGAGATACCGCTCCTATCGCTCGTCGAGGCCTTTGCGGATGCCGATTGGGACAAGGAGGCGTTCCTGTCAGATGAGAAGCGTCTGTCCGCAGTTCCTGGAATATCGTTTCGGAGTGGTTCGAGTGGCCCGGTTACCACCGAGAGGCCTCCTCTGAT
>Ga0272444_10006318_pt1 | contig 10124 bp, 6 predicted proteins | sample SSMForm13_FD_201033 | JGI IMG/M metagenome (GOLD analysis project Ga0272444, IMG submission 201033) | Marine sediment archaeal communities from Little Sippewissett salt marsh, Falmouth, MA, United States - SSM-Form-13 | ecosystem: Environmental > Aquatic > Marine > Wetlands > Sediment ...
GCTCCCTGTACTGATAGCGGGCTAGAGCAATTGCCATTATACCGCGCCTTCCGGTTTTGTCAATTACATAAGTTCTTTTGGGCAAACGGATTATTTGGCTTGGTATCACCTGTGGCGCGCCATGCCCGCCAGAACACAAATCTTTACTAAAGCAACTTTTACGGCGATATATGCCCGGGTCCGACAAGGTTTCGGCGGTCTGGTTTAGCCAGTCCTGACAGCTTCCTTAGGTCTTTGGCTCAACTCGGCTTTGCCGAGAGAGGCCTGCAAGCGTAGAATCACCTTTTTGGCTGGCATGACTTGCGGATAACGCATTTGTGTAAATTACACTGGGCGGACCGCGCGAACCGCCCCGGCGTGGTGGTGCGCGCAGGGAAGGCTATATGTTTGACCGCACGGTCAGAAGCAGGCTTCTACGCGGAGCCGCCGACCAACTTGCCCCGGGCAAGACGGTTCGTCTGGCCGGTGTCTGGGGATCGTTCGCATCGCTGGCAGCGGCGGCGATAAGCAGGCTCAGAAAATCTCCCCTCCTATTTGTCGCAAAGCACTTGGACGACGCCGACAACAGCGCCGACGACATGGAGGTGTTTTCCGCCAGACCGGTCAACCTGTTCCCCGCATGGGAAGTCGATATCGGTTCCGAGCACATCAATGAAGAAGTCGCGGGGGAGAGGTTGAACATATGCGACAGGCTGGCTCGCGGAAGCCTTACTGGCGGCAATGACTCGGACCTCATTGTTGCGCCGGTGATGGCTTTGCTTCAGCCGGTGCCCACCCCGCAGGCCTTGGCGGAATCGCAGCTTGCCCTTACCCGCAGGGCCACCATCAGTCCGGACAGGCTCATTGCCTGGCTGGTCGATGCGGGTTTCCAGCGAGTCGCCCAAGTCGATCAGCAGGGAGAGTTTGCCACAAGAGGAGGCATCTTGGACGTATTCCCTGCGGGAATCAGCCGGGCCATCAGGATCGAGTTCTTTGGTGACGAAATCTCCTCGCTAAGATTGTTTGACCTCGACACCCAGCGAAGCACTGATGAGATCGATGCCTTCGATCTTACTGCCGTCTCAGCCGCCAGCGGACTTGAGCCTGCAAGAACTTGCTCCTTGCTGGATTACCTTCCCCAAGACACGGTTGTCTGCATGCACGAGCCAGCAGAGGTATCCGAGCTTGCAGAGCAGCTTTCCAAGCGGATGGAGGAGGACGGACAAGCCGTAAGGCGACTCCTGCCGAAGAGTGAGGTCTTCGCCAAGATTGGGCGCTTCGCACTGACGGAGATGTACACGTTCACCGGGAAAAACAAGGGCTCTGTAATAGACATGGGCGTCCGCTCGCTGGAACGTCTTGCAATTAACACGCAAGAAGCGCTGGTCGAACTCGATGAGCTTTCACGAGCAAACGACGTCTGGGTTTACTGTGAGAACCCGGCCGAGAGGACCCGCTTCAACGAGCTACTCGCCAAGCATCACCCCAGCTTGGCCAGAAAGGTCAACCTGTCCATCGGGCACGTCACGGCAGGGTTCCATTGGCTGGCGGAGAGCCTGGTGGCTGTCGGTCATCACGAGATATTCCACCGTTACGCTAAGGCTAGACGCATCCGCCGCGTGCGGGCGGGCAGGCCAATCGAGTCTCTTCTTGACCTTGCCGAGGGTGACATTGTTGTTCACATCGCACACGGAATCGCGAAGTTCGAGGGGCTCAGGCATCTAGAAAGAGACGGTAACAGCGAGGAATTCCTGACGCTCAGGTTCTCCGGCAACGCGGTTATGCACGTGCCGACAAGCAGGATAAACCTGATCCAGAAGTACGTCGGCGCCGGAAGGAAGAGGCCATCACTCAGTAAACTTGGAGGGGTTAGCTGGGCCAGGCAGAAGGCCCGGGCCGCAGAGGCCGTCAAGGACATGGCCGCCGAGATGCTCCGTCTGCAGGCGATGCGTGAGTCCACAACGGGCGTGAGTTTCTCGGCGGACACCGATTGGCAGGTCCAGTTTGCCGACGAATTTATATTCACAGAAACGCCGGACCAGATCGCAGCTATGCAGCAGATCGATTCTGACATGCTTTCCAAGCGCCCGATGGATCGGCTTCTATGCGGAGATGTCGGGTACGGCAAGACCGAGCTTGCGATGCGAGCGGCCTTCAAGGTCACCGAAGCGGGCAAGCAGGTCGCTGTCTTGGTACCGACAACGGTTCTGGCCGATCAACACTACCGCACCTTCACCGAAAGGTTCGCAGACTACCCGATGCAGATAGAGATGATCAGCCGTTTCCGGACTCAGGCGCAGCAAGCCGAAATAGTCAAGAGACTCCGGCTAGGCAGGATCGACGTACTCATCGGCACGCACAGGTTGCTCAGCGAGGACATAAGATTCGCCGATATCGGGTTGGTTATCATCGACGAGGAGCAGCGCTTCGGAGTGGAACACAAGGAACGCCTTAAGACGATGCGCGAGACGGTTGAGGTGCTGACCATGACGGCTACGCCAATCCCCAGAACGCTCCATATGGCGCTTCTGGGTCTGCGAGATATAAGCTCGCTGTCAACCCCCCCACTGGACCGTCGGGCCATACATACCGAGGTGTGCCACTATGACGACAATCTGGTTCGGAAAGCAGTTCTGCGCGAGCTGAACCGCGGCGGACAGGTCTTCTTCGTCCACAACCGAGTGATGGACATAAACTCTCTCGCCGACCATATAAGCTCCTTGATTCCTGAGGCCCGGGTATCTGTAGGTCACGGGCAGATGCCTGAAGGCCAGCTTGAAAAGACCATGCTGGACTTCGTAAGACAGGAGATCGATGTTCTCGTCTGCACGACGATAATCGAATCCGGACTCGACATCCCCACTGCCAACACGATGCTGATACACAATGCCGACCGCTTCGGGCTGTCCGAACTTCATCAACTTCGAGGGCGCGTCGGCAGATACAAGCACAGGGCCTACTGCTACCTTCTACTTCCCGACGCCAGACCGGTCTCTTCCGTCGCGGCCAAGAGACTCAAAGCGGTCGAGGAGTTTTCGGACCTCGGTGCGGGCTTCCAGATCGCCATGCGGGATCTGGAAATTCGCGGGGCAGGCAACATACTAGGGCGCCAGCAGAGCGGACATATCTCGGCGGTCGGCTATGAGCTCTACTGCCAGCTTCTGGAACATGCCGTTGCGGAGATGAAAGGCAGGCGTCCTCCCAAGAAGCGCGATATCCATGTTGAATTGTCAACGGATGTTTACATCCCTCGGTGGTATGTCCCTTCAGACCACCAGAGAATGGAGATCTACAGAAGGATGGTCAAGTGTCGCTGGACAGATGATTTAGCACAGCTGGCGGCTGACCTGTCCGACGCCTACGGGAAGACTCCCCCGGAGGTCCAGACCGCTCTGGAAATGGCCGAGATACGAATGCTGGCTGGCAAACTCGGAATCGACAGCATAGTGAGGATGGATCCTGACATCATCTTCACGGCAGAGGACCTCCCTGCCCTTGAGTCCCTGTTCAAGGACATCGCGGGCTCTGTCCGGATGCCGGATGAGCGGACCATCCACTGGAGACCTCCGACAGCTTATCTTGAGGCGCCAACTCTGATGACTGTCCTTTTAAGGCGTTTGAGACAAGCAGTCGCTCAACTATAATGATCTCGTCATGTTCGCCAAGCGATTCATCTTGATCTTAACGTTTGCCGCAGTGCTGCCCGGCTGTGGCGAATGGCGCGAGCGGTGGCCATGGCGCAGAAAGGAAGTTCCCATAACCCCGCCCAGCGAGACCGCTCCTTCGACTGACCGCCCAGATGCACCCGCTTCCCAAAGCGACCAGACAGATGAGCTCTCGACGGAACTGAGGGCATTGCCGCCTGCCGACAGCGGAGTAGCCGTTAGCACAACACACGAGACACCTTTCGAAACGGAGGCCAGTAATGGGCAGGTTGCCACCGACAAATCTGAGGACTTCCAGCCCATCGCTGAGCCTCAGACCGCTGCTTTGGGGTGCCCGAACTCTACTTCTCCTCGCCAGGTAAACTCAGCGGCGCACATGGGAAAGCCCATGATGCTAGAGAATATCGTACCCGGGGCCAAGCCGATCTCTCCGGCTGGACCAGTAACGGTCACCGTTGATGCGCCTGAGTCAGTCAGATCTCCCAGCCTTCGGTCAGCGGAGTCTCCTATTGAGTCACCTTCCGCGCCCCCAGATATATTCTCAGCATCGCCAACTGGGCCTCCCGCCACTGCTGCCAGTGTATCCGAGGTCGCTGTCGAGGCCAGACGTGCACATCCGCCTCTAAGGCAGATCGAATATGGCAAGGAAGAGTTGATCAACGCGCCGCTTCTCCAAATCAACAACGAATTCCTCTCGGTCGGTGACGTGATTGAAGCGTGCGGAGCCCAACTTGCGGAACTGCCCAGAAGCCTTGGGCAAGCCCTGTTCAGACGGCGTGCGGAAAGCGTCATCTGGGCAGGGATACAAAACCAGATCACCCAGACACTTGTGCATTCCGAGGCAGCCAACCGCCTGACCGACCAGCAGAAGACCTACATAGACAAACAACTCGATGACAAGCTGCGGAAAATGATAGCGGAAGCAGGAGGAAGCAGGAAAAGGCTTGAGGAGTCGCTGGCCAGCCAGGGAAAAGACCTCCAGAAAGTCCTGGCCCGCAATCGCAAGGCCCTCACGGTGCAGGCATTCCTCCAGGAGCGCTTCTACCCTGCAATAGCGATAACCCGGAGCATGCTCTGGGAATACTACACTGATAACGCTTCGCAATTCACGACCCCCAAGAAGGTCCAGATGCAGATCGTGGCCGCACCGTTCGGTAGATTCCTGCCCCAAGGCCCGCTCAAGCCCACAGATGCCGAGCGCAGTGAGGCCACTTCCCGGGCCAAGAAAGTTATCCGAGAGGCCTTGGAGGCCATTGGGTCTGGCCAAGACTTCGGCCAGATTGCCCAACGCTTTTCACGAGGACCAAAGGCCAGCCAAGGAGGCATCTGGCCGATGATGGAAGCGGGAAGCTTCCGTCAAAAGGAGGTCGAGGAGGCGGCATTTTCTCTCGCCGAGGGACAGGTCAGTGGGCTTATCGAGACCAAGCAAGGCTGCTATTTGGTAAAGGCATATAGGGTTCAACCCGGGCAGAAGCTCAGCTTCGAGCAGGCCCAAGAGAAGATAGACCACAATCTTCGCATGCAACAGGTTCGCAAGCTCGAGGGAGATTATATCCAGAGGCTGCGTAAGCGAGCCCATGTCGGAAAGACCGATGAGTTCCTGGCCTTGGCGGTCAGCCAGGCCGTCGATAGGTATTGGGGCCGGTAGCGGATGGACTAACCAGATTTAGGTTCATGCAGGCAAAGGAGCTGACCATGGACTGGTTCTACGGACTCAATCCGGTTGAGCAGGCGCTGCTGGCAACCATTGGAACCTGGACAGTCACGGCTTGCGGCGCGGGCTTGGTAATCTTCGCCAGAAACATCTCACAGAAGTACCTGGACGCATCCCTTGGAATGGCTGCCGGGGTGATGATCGCAGCCAGTTTCTGGAGTTTGCTTGCCCCCGCGATAGAGATGGCCGGGAAACAAAGCGGAGAGGCGCTCAAATGGGTTGCGCCATTGATAGGCTTCCTGGCCGGAGCGGTTTTCCTGCGCATAACTGACAAGCTCCTGCCGCATCTGCACCCTGGCATGGCCATAGCCGAAGGCCCCAAAACCGCCTGGCAGCGAAGCACGCTTCTTGTTCTGGCCATCACGCTCCATAACATTCCCGAAGGGCTGGCAGTAGGAGTGGCATTCGGAGCCGCCGCCAACCTGTTCGGCCAAGAGCAACTTGCCCAGATTGGCTCAGCTATCGCGCTGGCGATTGGGATCGGTCTGCAGAACTTCCCGGAAGGTACTGCCGTAGCACTTCCACTAAGACGAGAGGGCATGACCAGGGCAAGAAGCTTCTGGTACGGTCAGCTCTCCGCGGTTGTGGAACCCGTAGCCGGTGTCCTGGGCGCGGCGCTTGTGCTACTTGTCACCCCAATACTTCCATACGCTCTCGCATTCGCCGCCGGCGCGATGATATTCGTTTCAATCGAAGAACTGATACCGGAGTCGCAAGCCAATGGCAATATTGACCTGGCAACGACAGGGGCGGTGCTGGGCTTTGCGGTGATGATGACGTTGGACGTCGCGCTCGGCTGATTGCCTATCAACTTCGGGCCTTGGATAAGATATCAAGCCCGCGTCGGCGCGAGTCTTCACCGTCCCAACGATGGCTTCTTGCGGCTTCGACGATTCTCTGAGCGCACTCGACCGCGGCGAGTCCTTCTGTCGCGGCGACGACCGGCTTTGTGCCTTCGCGAACCGTGGACACAAATGCTTCTGCCTGTCTTCGCAAGGGTTCGGATGAGTCATCTACGGCCAATTGCTCGATCTTGACCAGATCGGTGTAATCAGCCGTCTCCGCAAGCTCGGCAATATCTTCCACGTCCATCTCGCGGGCCATTTGTATCAGGTCGAGGTTCTCGCTCTTCTTAACCACGATTCCGACCTTCTTGCCGTAGTCCACGGAGACATAGGCCTGCTCGGAGAAGATTCTCATCTTCCTTTCTGTCTTTATGGCAAGTCGGCTTGCGGTAACATTGGCAACGCACCCGTTGTCGAAACTCAATCTGGCGCTGCATATATCCTCGTGTTGGCCGATCACGTTCACGCCCACGGCGTGTGCCTCTTGCAGTCTACCACCGGCCAGCAGGAGCACGAGATCCAGATCGTGTATCATCATGTCCAGCACAACCCCGACATCGGCAGACCTGAAGGTAAACGGGCTGATCCGGTGCGCTTCGATGAACTTCGGGGCAATGGCATGCCTTTGCACTGCCAGGAATGCGGCGTTGAAGCGCTCGGCGTGACCAACCTGCACTTGTGATCCCATCTTCTCTGCAAGGGCGATCAATGCTTTTCCGGCTTCGGGATCGTCTGTGAAGGGCTTTTCTATAAGCACGGCCTTGCCTGCCCTTACGAAGGGCTCGGCGGCGGATATGTGCTGGACAGTAGGTGTCGCGATAACGGCAGCGTCCGCGAGCTTCACAGCTTCCCCGATATCGGTCAGCGCCCTGCAATCACGCTGCTTGGCAACGCTTCGAGCGGTCGTTTCATTGACGTCACATATGCACGCCAGTTCGACAGAATTCATCTCCGACAGCACGCGGGCGTGGAGCTTGCCCATTCTGCCCGCCCCTACGACAGCTACTTTTGAACTCATGGTATCGACTCTCGGACCACGGTCTTCAGTTCCGGTGGAAGGTACAACTCTGCCTCTGGCGGCGCCTTTCCGCGCGCTAGCTCTCGGTGGCGGCCAAAAACGCCCTGAAGCGAACGCTGAACAAACTGGCAAAGCTCAGCCACCGCGCCTTCCACTCCCATGTTGACCAACTGCTCTATCTTCGTCTGAAGCGCGGTTTCGTCTTCGAAAAGCTCTGAAAGCGCTCGACGAAGCTCTTTCTCTTCTTCTTTGTCCAGTCTGGCGGCGGCGATCCCGTATTGGTGTACGCCTCTGACCGCGGGCGGTTCATCCCAATCATAGTTCTTGCTGTAGAAATCGGTGAACGGAGGAACATCTCGCCTGACAGGAGTGCCTGGGCCAATCCTGGCATGACGTCCTATGGTCACGAAATGCTGCACTCCCACAAGGTCTCCGATGACGGCGCCGTCATGCACTCGGATGTGACCCGCGAGAAGAACATCCCTACCGATTCGAGTGTCGTTGTCCACGTAACAGTCATGCGCGACGTGTGCTCTGTCGGACAGCACGTTTCCGTTCCCGATGCGTGTGAGGAAACCTCCCGGTTCAGTTCCTATATGAGCTGTTACCGCTCGGCCAAGACGATTGCGGTGTCCTATGAGCAGAAGAGTCGGATGCCCCTTGTATTTGAGATCCTGCGGCCTGGCCCCGAGGACACAACCTTCGTCTATGACGTTGTTGGAGCCTATCTTGGTGTGCCCGGAAACACAGACCCGCCTGACCAACGTGGTTCCCGGTCCGATTGTGACGTGGGGACCGACCACGCAGAAGGGACCAATCTTCGCCTCGGGAGAAACCCTGGCGGAAGGGTCTATTTCCCGAAGGACCTTGACTTGTGTCATTTCCCTACCCCTCCGGCCAGCTCGCCCCGCAAAGACTCAGCCAGCCGCTGAACACAGGGATTGGGATCGCTCAGCATCCGGGATACCACATCCTTATCCACCATATAACCGGAACCGTTAAACAACTCCCTGAAAGCCCCCTTTATGGCTCTGATGTCTTCGTCTTCGAAGCCGCACCTCTTGAGATTAGTGGTGTTTACTCCGCGGACGCGGATGGGGCTTCCCTGGACCCGGGAATAAGGAGGGGCATCCCTGTCCACACTGGCATAGCCGGTGACAAAGGCATAATCGCCGACTGCCTTGTCCGGACACACCGTCGCGAAGCCACTCATCCTGACATAGTTGCCGACCTTGGCGCCCGGGCCGATGTGGGAGCAGTTGTCAAATATCCCATGGTCGGCAATGCTCGCACCGGCGCCTATAACACAACCTATCATTATGAGATTGTTGTTTCCGATGCGCGTTGTCCTGCCTTTGCCGCAATAGACAGTTGCGTGCTCCCGTATGGTATTCGCTTCGCCAATGATGCACCTGCCGTGGTCGGTTTGGCCCTGGCCTGCTGCGCCTATAACGGCCATGGGGTAAACATGGCTGTTCTCACCAAGGGAAGTCTTTCCAGCGATTGTCACGCTGTTGTCCACAACGCAACCTGCGGCGAGTTCCGCCTGCTCGCCGATGTAGCTGAACGGACCGATGCGAACGTCTTCGGCCAGCTTTGCGCCGGTTTCAACCACGGCAAGCGGAGATATGTCAGGCATCTTCTCACCTACCTCGAAAGGGCTCACACCGGTTCGGCGTCAACAAGCATGAATTTGATCTCGGCTTCGGCCGCGATTTGCCCGGTCACAAGCGCTCGGCAGTAGCAGTGACCCGTGCGAGCGCGAACATGGAGCGCTTCAGCCTGGATAAGCAATTGATCGCCCGGACGGACCGGGCGGCGCATCTTGACTCGGTCCATACTGAGCAGCATTGCGACTTTACCCGTATGCTCGAGGCGTCGGCTCAGGAGTATTCCTGACAGTTGTGCCAATGCTTCGAGAATCATCACTCCAGGCATTATGGGCTGACCGGGATAGTGGCCCTGAAAATAGGGCTCGTTGACGGTCACATTTTTTATGCCCGTAATCCGCCGGTCCCCGTCGATCTCGATGATCTTGTCGATCATCAGGAAAGGATAGCGGTGGGGAAGCAACCGCATTATTTTGCGAACGTCCATCAGCGGTTCCCCGAGCAGCTCCTGGCTTCGCTGCCGGGCGGAAGCAGTCTCCACCAGCTTCCTCACCAGCTCGTGGTTGAGTTCGTGCCCGCTTTTGTAAGCGACCAGCCTGCCGCAAAGGCGCCTTCCCAGAAGCGCCAAGTCTCCGACCAGATCACAAATCTTATGGCGGACGTGCTCGTCGGAAAAACGAAGCTCGTTGTCCATCGGACCGTCGTCGCCCATGACTACAACGTCCCGACTGGTGAGGTGCGTGCCAATACCTCGGGCCTGAAACTCCTTCGCCTCGTCCTGCAGAAGGAAGGTCCTGGAGGGGGATATCTGGGACAGGTAATCGTCTCTGCCCAAACAGAAAGCCATAACTTGACGTCCGATGCTGGGCATGTCCTGGTAATCCAGATCGTAGAGTATCTCCAGACAGTCCGTCGGTCCTGGAAGCGCCGCCAGCATCGCGTCCCCTTCCGATACAGAGACCGGTTCGGTGACGATATACCGATTCGCTTCGGGCTCCTGCTGCTCTATCCCCGCATCGATCAGGGACTTTGCGAAGGGCTCGGCCGAGCCGTCTATCGAGGGCATCTCATTGCCTGAAGTCTCGATGGTGATGTTGTCGATGCCAAGTCCCCAGACCGCCGAAAGAACATGCTCAACGGTCTCCACGCTGGCAGAACCGTTCATCAGGCTTGTTCGACGGAGACGCTTAACCACGTTGGCTATGTCCACTGGTATGCGAGCGGCTTGCGGAGACGTCGGATCGCTCCCGCACAGAAACGTTACTCCGCTATCGGGTGGGGCGGAAACGAACC
>Ga0272444_10006319_pt1 | contig 10123 bp, 8 predicted proteins | sample SSMForm13_FD_201033 | JGI IMG/M metagenome (GOLD analysis project Ga0272444, IMG submission 201033) | Marine sediment archaeal communities from Little Sippewissett salt marsh, Falmouth, MA, United States - SSM-Form-13 | ecosystem: Environmental > Aquatic > Marine > Wetlands > Sediment ...
GCTCTACATCGAGCCGGATGTCCTCGTCGAACTCAGCAACGAGCTGGAGGATGCCCTCTTCGAAGAGAAGAAAGAGGTCAACCGCATCCTGTGGCAGCTCACCAAGCTCGTACTCGACCACCAGCGTGACATTCTGAACAACGTCAAGGTGCTGGCCCTGATCGATCTGACCTATGCCAAGGCGCGATTCAGTGTGGCGTACGAGATGAATCCGCCCGATCTGGCCACTGACGTGACATTGCACCTTCGCCAGGCGCGCCACCCGTTGCTGCTGCAACTGGCGAGCCACCGGCGGAACTGTGCGGTCACCGAGCTGACGAACGACGTGGTGCCCATCGACATCCGGCTGGGCGACGACTTCGACCTGCTGCTGATCACCGGTCCGAACACCGGCGGCAAGACCGTCGTGCTCAAGACCCTCGGACTGCTGACCCTGATGGCTCAGAGCGGCATGCACATCCCGGCCCGCGCCGATTCCAGGGTTGCAGTCTTTCGTCAGGTCTACGCCGACATCGGCGACGAGCAGAGCATCCAGCAGAGTCTCAGCACGTTCTCGGCCCACATGACGCAGGTGGTCAAGCTCCTGGAGCGAACGCAGAAGGGCACGCTGGTCCTGCTCGACGAGCTGGGTGCGGGCACGGACCCCATCGAGGGCTCGGTCCTGGCCACCGCGATTCTCGACGGGCTCCTGGGCAAGGGTGGCAAGGTCGTGGCCACCACGCACCTGGGCCAGCTAAAGGCTTATGCCTATACGGCCCCTAGAGCCGACAACGCGTCAGTCCAATTCGACGTTGAGACGCTGAAACCCACGTATCGGTTGATGATCGGCACGCCCGGCAGCAGCAACGCGTTGGTGATTGCCAAGCGGCTGGGAATGCCCAAACGTGTCATCGCTCAGGCTCGGTCGCTGCTGGAGAAGGAGTCGGACGGGACGTCGGAGTTGATGAACCAGGTCCAGGCCACGCGGGAGAACGCCGAGCAGAAGCGGACCGAAGCGCAAACGTTGCTCGACGAGGCCGCGACCGTTCGGGCCACGGCCTCCGAAGACCTGGCGAGGGTGCGGGAAGAGGGCCGGCGGTTGCAGCACCAGGCGGACCGAGAGATTGACGAGTCCATGCGGGCGGTGCGCCGGCTTGTTGAGGAGTTCGCTGCTGCGATGCGGAACGCCCCGCAGGCGTGGAGTCGCCGTAGCGCCGAGTTGTGCAAGGCGGTCACCGAACTGGCTGCCGGGACGCCGCTGGCGCAGAGACATGCCGAGTTCGTCGGCGGTCTGCGGCGGGGCGATACGGTCTATGTGGTCCCGTTCAAGCGAGAAGGGACCGTCGAACGTGTCCGCCGCAAGCGCGAGACCATTGTTGTCTTCGTAGATAGCAAGCAGGTCGAATTACCATTTAGGGAAGTTGCCAAGCCCGAACCCGCCAGCGGTTTCTAGCTCCGGCGCCAATCACGAGGAGGCGGCCTCCAGGATGGCGGTCAGCTCCGCGACTGTTAGTTCGACGGGATTGCCCTTCATACTGCTGGCCTTCCTTGCTTTCTCCGCGGCAGCCGGTACAACCTCGTCGGTCAGGCCGTAGTCTCGCAGGCCCGGCATCCGCAGCGTCTCACACAGCGACTGAATCCATGTCACCGCGTCGGAGGCGTCGGCTTGCGCATCGTCGCTCAGCAGCCGGGCAACGTCGTCAAAACGCCCCAGGACCGGGGACTCCGGCGCTCGGTCGCGCAGCGCCTGTACGTTGGCTTCCATGACGTAGGGCAACAGTTTTCCGCAGATCACGCCGTGAGGGGCGCCGATCAGACCGCCCAACGGCCCGGCGAAGCCGTGGACGGCCCCGAGCTTTGCATTGGCCAACGCCAGGCCGCTGAACAGGCTCGCCAGGGCCATGTCCGCTCTGGCGCCGGTATCGTGGCCGTCCTCGAACGCGCGCCGAAGCGAGCGGCCGGCGCGTGTCAAGCCTTCTCGACAGATGCCGTCGGTCAGTGGATTGGCTTTGTTGGAGACGAACGCCTCGATCAACTGCGTCAGGGCGTCGAGTCCAGTGCTGGCGGTCAGTTCGGCGGGCATGGAATGGGTCAGCACCGGATCGACCAGGGCGACTTGGGGCAACAGAAACGGACTTCGCATGCTCACCTTCACCCGGTGCTCGGGCACGCTGAGCACGGCGTTACGTGTGACTTCGGCGCCGGTGCCGGCCGTGGTCGGAACGGCGATGTACGGCACGGACGGGTGTTCCAGCGGCCGGCCCGCACCCACAACTTCCAGGTAGTCCAGCAGTTGGCCGTCGTTGCTGAGCATGGCTGCGACGGCCTTGCCCGTATCGATGACGCTGCCCCCGCCGATGGCGACGACGCCGTCGGCGCCGAAGGCCCGCGCCGATGTCACGGCCGACTGGACGGTATCCGTCGTCGGCTCCCCGGTGACGCTGAATGTCTCGCAAGCCAGGTTCTCGGCGGTCATTTGGCTCCATATTGAGCCGAACCGCTCGGGCGTGCCGCCTGCGACGAGAAATACCCGGCTCGCAAGGCCGGCGGCAATCCCCGGGACGGTCTCGGCCAGTCCGGGGCCGAACAGGATGTGATTGGCCGTGGCAAATTCGAATATCGCAGTTGCTTCGTCAGACATGGCGTTAGTCCCAGCCCTTCTCGTCGGGGAATACATTGGCGTATTTGACGCTGCTGCGGGGTTCGGCCATCATCTCGGCCACCGCATCACGCCACGCCTGGTAATGAGGCGTCTCTTTGTGCCGGGCCGGGTCATCGGGCGTGCGATAGACCTCCACCAGAACGAACCGCGTCGGGTCGTCCTGCTGCTGGATCACATCGAATCTGGCGATTCCCGGCTCCTGGACACTGGCTCGGGCGTTCTCAACGCTGGCGACGCGAAATGCATCTACCCTCTCGGCCTTGACATGGACATGGACATGAACGATCAACATGGGTCTCTCCTTACTCAAAACGCGATTTGGCGGCAGTGTAGCACAGGGGTGATGACGGCACAACTGCTCCGTTCGTCGCGCGGGCCGGCGGCCCAACCCGTACGGCGCCGCGCCTCTGCCGCCGATCCGCTGTCATTCCGGCCTCCGGTCGCAATGACAGGGAGGCGGAGTGCGTCAAAAATCGCCACCCGGTGCCGGCCGTACCCTGCGTTGGGGACATGGCGAATGCCGGGTTGACCTGGTGCGGGGTTTCTGGTATGACGGTGGTGCGGATAATCGCTCGTTGGTGCGGCGAGGACGCAGTTGGGTAGGATGCTTACTGGACTTTTGCACGATCCCCCGTTCTTACGGAGATTGGGAAAGGCACAGCAGCAGGGATGGCGATATTGGCAGGGATAGATGAGGCCGGGTTTGGGCCGCTTCTGGGGCCGCTGGTGGTTTCTTGCACCGCGTTCTCTGTAGACCCGTCGCTGGTGGAGGCGGATTTGTGGCAGAGCTTCAAGCGGAGCGTGGGCCCATCGCGGAAGCACCTTGCCGGTCGCCTGCTGATTGCCGACAGCAAGAAGGCGTTCGACCGCAGCCGGGGTCTGGGTCACCTGGAACGGACGGTTCTGGCCGTGTTGCGTGTTCTCGATAAGGAACCGGCGAACCTGCACGAGTTGCTCGATGTGGTATGCCCGGACTGCGTCGGGCGGTTGGTGGACTATCCATGGTATAGGGACGTGCGGCGGCAGGCCTTGCCGACGGATGTGGCGGACCGGAGGATTGCGGCCCACGTGCTGGCCGGTGACATGCAGACCCACGGTATCTCCCTGGCGGCGCTGCACAGCTCATGTTTGGACGTGGCGCACTACAACACGCTGGTCGGTAACGTGAGGAACAAGTCGAACGTGCTTTTCATCGCGGCTGCCGGACTCATTCAGAAGCTCCTGGACGCGTTCCCGAACGACGAGGTCCATGTCCTGATCGACCGGCATGGCGGCCGCGTCCATTACCGGCAACACCTGATGCGGAGTTTTCCGGAGATGGAGCTGAAGATCGTGGAGGAGGGGCCGGAGGCCAGCACGTATGATCTGCACGGCGGGGCCCGGACGGTGCGATTGCACTTCGAGATTCACGCTGATGACCGTCACCTGCCTGTGGCGTTGGCCTCCATGGTCAGCAAGTATCTGCGAGAGTTGTTGATGGATTGTATCAACCGCTATTTCAGCACGCTGGACAGCGGATTGGAGCCGACTGCCGGTTACTGGAAGGACGGCTTGCGTTTCCTGGAAGAGGTGCGAACGCGCCTGCCCGATCTGGACATCGACCCGCACCGGCTGGTCCGGTGCCGTTGAGGAACGCTCGATATGGCACATGAACGGAAGGAACAGAGCTACCTGACGACGATTTCGCTGGTGATCCTGGCGTTTGTGGCGCTGGCGGTGGCGCTGGTTTACACGCGGACGGTGATGGTCCCGTTTGTGCTGGCGATGTTCATTGTCTCACTGGTCTCTCCGGTCCAGGATTTCCAGGTCAAGCGGTTGCGGTTTCCGCGCATCATTGCCTCGGTTGTGACGCTGCTGGTTGTCTTCTTCATCGTGGCGCTGGTGTCTTTGCTGGTTACCTATACGATTCAGGCTACCGTGTCGACCGCGCGAGAATACGGCGCCAGCCTGGCTTACGTGGCGAACCGGGCGCTGGAGCCTCTTGAGATTCTGTACCGTGAAGAAGTGCCACCCGAGCCGCAGGCGCCGAACGCCCCGGAACCGCAGGAGGCACCTGCCCCATTGGCCCCGGCGCCTGCAACCGATGGGAACGCGAATATGGCGGAGGCCGAGGAGGTCACGCCGCCGCCTTCGTTGATCTCTTTCCAGCCGGATGCCAACGACACGGCAGCGGATCCAAACCAGACCCTGCCGGTCAAGAGGATGCATCGTCTCAATACCAAGCAACTCGTCAGCGATATGCAGAAGCATATCGTCAACATTCTCACCAATGCCGTCGGTACCGTGTTCGGGCTCATTTCCGGCGTGTTCTTCGTCATCATTTTCGTGATGTTCATCGTGGTGGGCCGGGACCCGTACGCGAGCCATTCGGAGATCTATACGAATATTGTCGGCAAGGTACGCCGATACGTTGGAACCAAGGTGGTCATTTCTTTGATCACGGGGTTGCTCGTGTGGCTGTCACTGTCCAGGCTCGGCCTGCCGCTGTCGAGTGTGTTCGGCATCCTGGCCTTTCTGCTGAATTTCATTCCCTCCATCGGCTCGATCGTTTCGACGCTGCTGCCGATACCCGTGGCGGTGGCGACGTTCCAGGGCCCCAGCGTCGCCGACCCCGACACGACCGTGGTGTACTGGGGGACCGTTCTGCTGGTGATGGCGGTTCCCGGCGCCATTCAGATCACGATGGGCAATGTGATCGAGCCCAAGTTCATGGGTGAAGGTCTCAATCTGCACCCGGTGACGGTGCTGCTGGCGTTGTCGTTTTGGGGTTTGTTGTGGGGGATCGCCGGAATGTTTCTGGCCGCCCCGATTACCGCCGCGGTGCGAATCGTTCTGATGCAGTTCGAGACGCTCAGACCGATCGGGAATTTGCTCGCGGGGGATTTCTCCAAAGTCGAATCCCCGCAGCAGTTGGCCGGCGCTGACCGGCAGCCGATCCGTCGCAGCAAGAAGCGGCCTGCTGTTCACGATGATCGGGCCTCTGAAACAGGCAAGTAGACCGGCCCACGAACGGTACCGTTACGGACCAGTACGCTTCCGGCGTTAGTCCACGGAGGGCGCCTTGAGTTCTTCGGTCAGGAGCCCGATTTGGCGGTTTTCCTCGCGGATCATCTTGTCGATGACCCCGGCGCTGGCGGGATCGCGGGCGAAGTCTTTCAGGCCGCTGTAGAAGATGATGACCTCGTTGGCACGCCGGATCGCGTCCCGAAGGATCTGCTTCTTGCTTTCCTTCCCGGTCAGTCGATCCGGAGCGCCCTGCTTGGTCCCGAACCCCGTCAGGCTGGCCATCACTGTGGGATTGGACAGCACGTAGTTGTCAGGGTCAAACGTGCCGAATTCACCTGTCTTTTCCGAGAACCGCTTACGCATCCGGGCCCACACTTTCTCGTGTTTGGCCTTCCAGGTGGCGAGCCGATAGCAGACGTCGCGGATTTCGGCATCGCCGAATCGCTCGGCCGTCGTGAGGTAAAACTTGGCTGCCTTATGCTCGACCTGCTCGGCGATCTGGAGGATTTCGAAGACGTTGAATTTCGTCTCCATGCGACGATGTCTCGAAAATGATACGATTCCCTTGCCACACACGCCACCCCGGAGTCGGAGTCATCCGGGACTGCGGCTTTCAGCACATACGGTGCACCCACAACAGCATCCATTATAACCACTGTAGATCACCAGTCAAGGCAAAACGCCCAACCGGTTCGAGCCGCTCGGGCGTCTGCGCTCGACGTGCTGGTTATCGGTCGTGCGGTGGTGCCGGCCTTACGGCTTCAGTGTCTGGTTGAGTTGGTTGGCGAACACCGTATAGCTTTCCTGTCCGAACAGGCAGAAGACGACCCGCTCCAGGGCCGTCTCGCCGCGAAGATAGTCGGCGGCGGTGTCGAGCATGATCTCGGCGCATCGCTCGATCGGAAAGCCGAAGATTCCCGTGCTGATGGCGGGGAATGCAATGCTCGACAGCGCATTGGCCTCGGCCACTTTGAGTGCGTTCAGCGTGGCGCTTCTGAGCTTTTGGTCTTCGTTGCCTTCACCCATCCGCGGGCCGACGGCGTGGATGACGTGCCGGGCTTTCAGGTTGCCGCCGGTGGTGATCGCGGCACCGCCGACGACAGTGCCGCCGATCTGGTTGCATTCGGCCTGGATCGCCGGTCCGCCTTTTCGCCGGATCGCCCCGGCGACCCCGCCGCCGAGAACCAGTTGAGCGTTGGCGGCATTGACGATCGCATCGGTGTCCATCTCGGTGATATCGCCCTCGACCAATTCCAGGCGGCGTCCGGAGACGTTGACTTCCATGATTGAAACCTCCAATCGTCTATTCTATCATACCGTTCGCGTTTCAGGGCTCACCGCCGAGTGGGAACATCATCCGGCGGCAGAACAACCTTCGATAAGGGAACTTTTTCCTCCGGCGTAACGACTTCGCCGCCGAGCTCCTCGATGTCGAACGCCAGGGTGAAGAACCCGATGCATATCTGCACGCATCCTTCGGACATGGTTGCCGAGGCTTGTGGCACGCCGCTGGTCTGGGCGTCGGCGGCGGTCAGCACGTGCAGAAAGTAGTCCGCTTCCCGGGCGGTCGACGGGGATATCTCGATGCGGCACGCCGGTGCCGGGCCGGTATCGCGGCTCGGCGGGTAAGCGGCGCCGTCGTAGCGGTACAGATCGGGCCCCACGGCCATGTGGATACGCGGGGCTTCGGGCAAGAGCGTCTGAACGAACAGGCGACCCTCGCCGTTGGTGATGACCATGTGGTCGTCTTCGACGCTCGGCGGTTGCATGGCCTGGAGCAGCCAGGTCTTTTTGAACTCGGGCCGTGTGCTGCGAACGCGGTCGAAGAGGACAAACGTGTTGGGTCGAATGAAGACGATCTGCCGCGTGAACTGCTCCAGCTTGTCCGGCGCGTAGGCCCGCGTGCAGTCACCTGCCACGTAGAGGTACCGGCCGCGGTCTTCGAACGCGACGATGTCGGCGATATCGTAAAGATGGCGTTGCTTGTGCCATTGCTCCGGATCCGCGACGGCCCCGTTGTGATGCGGCCACGCATGGGACTGGCCCCCATCGTTGCCGGTGACCGAGCCGGCGCGAATGCCGGGCCAGCGTTCGTTCGGGTCATGAATGAGGATCGTGTTGTGCGCGATCGAGCGGAGATGGTAGTTGACGTCGTGGGTCGAGCCGAAGGCGTCGTAGTGGCCACCGTCGCCGAGCAGCTCGGCGTGTTTGTAGATGAGGAAGTGCCCGACGTCCAGATGCTGGTGGGCGGTGAACCGATCGCCGCATTTGAAGAAGAAGTAAGTTGCGTCTTCGTCCCAGGAACTGCGGGCGTAAACGTACCCGGGGCCGGGGCTGATATGGGACAGGCGGAAGTCTGCCGGGGCTCCGGCGGGAACCGTGGTGTCGCGCCACAGGAAGTCCTTGTAAGCATTGACACCGACACTGGAGCGAGGTGTGGTCTCGTTAAAGGCATGGACCACCTGGTGTGCGGGGTCGTCACGGAAGCGGTTGCCCAGAATCCGTCTGGCCGACAGGGCCTTATCGCGGTCGCCGCCGAAAACTCGACCGCCGCCATCTCCCATGGGGATGGGACGGCGCGAGCCGTAGATCTTGATTCCGGGGTAAGCCTCGAACATGCCGGCGACGGCTCGCTGTGTGAAGAACCGGGGCGCATCGGCGTAATAGTCGATACCTTCGCAATGCCGCGCCGCCTCGCAGAAGAACAGCCATTCGTAGAGCCAGTAGTTGACGTAATAGCCTTCGGCCCAGCCGCCTCCATCTCCAGCCAGCTCCAGTGCCGGTGCGGCTCGGGTCTTCCAATCGCGCTCGAGTTCGCTGAGTATCTCCGGGGCTCGTTCGTTTTCGTAGTAGCTTGCATAGCAGGCCAGACCGATCCCCCAGTGCTTGTAGCCGTACCAGCCGTTGTGGAAGACGTGGGTTTCCGATCGCACGTTGGCATCGACCGTGGCATTGAGATAGTTGTGGAACTTTGTGCGCTGGGCGGGGCTCCAGGAATCATGGCACAGATCGTAGACAATCGCGCACCGGGCCAGATCGTGGCCGAACGGTGCGTGCCCCTTGCGGATCGGGCCGTCGACGTATTTCATGGCCATATTCACGGCTGCGTGCCCAAGTGCGGCATCGTTTTCGATGGTGCAGACCAGCGCCATTGAGATCATCTTGGCGTGGTCGTCGGCGTTGCGTTTTCGGGCTACATTGACGAGGCGCTGATATGCGCCGGTACGGGTGCGAGCCAGCGTTTGCAGGTCCTCGCGGGAGCCGAGCAGATGAGGGTGCCCTCGGGGCACGGGATGTTCCCCGCTTGAGGCCGGGCTCGCTACGGCCAGCGCCAGCCAGCCTATAATAAGAAGCGTCGGACGCGGCGGGGCGATTACGACGATATGCCGGTGTGGCTCTGCAGCCGGAGATGACGCCATGATATTTGCCTTACGATCAGATTTTTGTTGACAACATGGTCAAAGAACCATATACTCAGCGTCGGCTCTTTTGAGGCCGAACGGTTAAAGGGTGGAGATCGAATATACGCTCTCCAGGGAAATCGAACCGATGATTTCCGCCACGATATAGGTCTGATCTCCATTTTGCAAAAGGTTAGTCAGGATATCAATGATGGAACCATTGACGGAGAAGCAGGAGCAGGTCCTGGCCTTTGTGGTCGGGCGGCTGCAGGAGAATCATCCGCCCAGCCAACGGGAGGTCGCGCGGCATTTCGGGCTGGCGCAGAACGCCGTGTATCAGTTGGTCGGTTACCTGAAGAAGAAGGGCTATCTGGTGGATTCGGGCGGGCATCGGGGCTTGCGTCTGTCTCCGGAATACCTCGCTGAGATGGAAGCGGCTCAGGGGCTTCCCGTTGTAGGCCGGGTGGCGGCCGGCGAGCCGATCCTGGCCGAGGAGCACATCGAAAGCTACATGAACCTGGAAAAGCTGTTTGATCGGCCAAAGGGGACTTTTCTGCTGAAGGTCGCCGGCGACAGTATGGTGGACGAGGGGATCATGGATGGCGATTATGTGGTCGTCGCCGTCAGGTCCACCGTCCGAAACGGCCAGATCGGCGTCGTGCTCCTGGACGATGAGGCTACGGTCAAACGGGTGTTTCTCCAGAAGCATCGCGTGGCGTTGAAGCCGGCCAACAAACGAGCCGGATACAAGACCCGATACATCAAGGCTTCGGAGAAGAACGTCCGTATCGTCGGCCGGGTGATCGGGTGCATTCGAACGGATATCAAATAGGTGATGCGATGACCTGTCCCATACATATCGGTATTGCCGGGTGGTCTTACCAGGACTGGCAAGGGATTGTGTACACGCAGTCCAGGATGGATCAGCTCGAGTATGTGAGCCGGTTCGTGGATTGTATCGAGATCAATAGCACGTTCTACCGGCCGCCGTTCGAGCGGACGACGTCGTCGTGGCTGAAACGGACGTCGGATCGCCGGGATTTCTTCTTCACGGCCAAATTGCACCGGAGTATCA
>Ga0272444_10006321_pt1 | contig 10121 bp, 6 predicted proteins | sample SSMForm13_FD_201033 | JGI IMG/M metagenome (GOLD analysis project Ga0272444, IMG submission 201033) | Marine sediment archaeal communities from Little Sippewissett salt marsh, Falmouth, MA, United States - SSM-Form-13 | ecosystem: Environmental > Aquatic > Marine > Wetlands > Sediment ...
TGGGTGTCCACGCCCATATGACGCCGCATGCGAGCGATATCAAAGGGCGTAAGGGTTATGTCCGTGGCACAACAGGTGCCAAAGCACTTGAGACCCCGATGGCATTCAAACCGAAATCTGCCCCCAGGCTCTATCTCTTCCCCAAAATCTTCAAGTTTCTCGTGCCAGGTCATGGGTCGTAATCCCTTGTGCCATCTCATACCATAGCTCGGATATGTGTGCAATCAAGATGTTAGCGGGCTGACAGGTGAAACGGACTCCTTGTGAGGCCACCCACACTTTTTTTCTAAAGTCTTTGGCCGCAAGTGCCGATAAGGAGATTGAGGCATTATCCCTTCTGGGTCTCAATGGGGACAACAGAAACCGCATCCCTCACAGGTGGCTCTGGGCCAAAAGCGAGGGGACAGACAGAGGGATGACATAGCGTAACCATTTAATAGGACAGGTTTTGACTGGACAAGGGGGGAGGAATGGTGAACCCTATAACCACGGTAGCTTCCATCACCACAGACAATCAGGTTACAAACAAACGCTCTGCTGGCACGGAACATGATCATGCGGACACCGCCCCGCACGAGCACACAGAGCAAGCCGCGCCCCGGCCACAGGTTGCAAGCGGTTCTCTGGACTACGAAGAGGGCGCTGAGAACAACCAGGAAACAGGAAACAAGACAGCCGAAGATGGACCTGATCTTCAGCAGAAGCTTGAATTTATAGGAGAAACGCGTGATTTTGGGCTAGAAAATGGCAAATTGCTGGTAAGAGTCTACAGCAGTGAAGGCAAACTGCTCCGTGAGACCCCACCGGGGTATCTCCCTCTTAATAAACCCCAGGTGAACATAAAGGTGTAAGCATACCCCTGGCAGCAAGCTGCGGGCTTACAACATGTCACACCTCCTGTCCGTCTCCAACCCCATCTGCCCTTCCACCAGAATCATCTTAGTCTGAGACCTTTGTAACTCCCCTTTCACTTGTATGTGAACTTTTTGACCCCTCTGGCCCTACAACGACACTTAACTTGGCGGCTTCATCCCAAATTTGGTCATACCGGACTTGATCCGGCATCCAGGAACTCAACAAACCCTACGAGGCAAATACCACCATCTTCGAGCACTACCGACTGGATAGCGCTAACAGTTGCGCGTGGCCGCTTGAAAAGAGGCACTACGTGCCCAGCTGCAGTTTACTCCGTAATTGATACGGGACCGGAATCACGTAATTGTAATTGACTGTCGGGCTAGGGACCTGTCAGAGAACCGTATTTTGCGCCTGACGGCTTTTGAAGAGGCCGAGGCTGGATGGAAAATGCACGGATGCAAGACCACCTCCGTCTCTCTTCAAGCCGTCCAGGCGCAACCTTTGGCGCTCATACTCTCTGCCGCCGCCGATCAAACAGGGCAGGATTTGCCCACTTGCGTGGTCCCTTTGCTTTGTCCAGAAGGGTGTCCCAAAAAGCTCATAACTGTCGTTTCAAGGGGTTATGCAACGATCTTATTGCATTGAAAACCCAGGCGCCCTGATACCCCGGGCAAGGCCTGTCCGAGACCCGCCTTGACGATGCCTGTGGCCATGGCATATACTGCCTTCTGAAGAAACCGCATTTTCGGAGGCTGATGGAAAATGCACAGATGCAAGGCATCCGTCTCTTTTCAAGCCGTCAGGCGCAAATACTGAGCAATGAGGTCCGCCTAGGCGAATCGCAGTGACGAAGGATGAGGATAAGCCCGATAGAATCGGGACAGATGGGCGTTTTCCGACAGCCTCCTAGAGGGCATATTATCGAAAAGGGCACCTATGGCCACTGAGTTTTTACGGGCCTTCAATATCCATCAGGGACGAGGGCAAGGGCAGAGGGAGCTTGTGAGGTAACGTGGAAAAAATGGGAAAGAACGGGAACTGCTGGGATCTCTTTGATTGTCATGAAACGCAATGCCCGGTTTACAAATCCAAGGAACCGAGGTGTTGGCTCATCTCAGGCACCCATTGTAGAAATCAGATCCAGGGAAGGTGTGTGGAAAAGATAGAGATGTGTCTCAACTGTGAGGCCCTCAAGGCGAACATGGATGCCGATTCAGCGGAAGAAACGCTCAAGGTCGTCCATAGGCAATTCACAGAATTCAGGAAGATGGTTGAAAATCGAGACAGGGAACTCCAAAGCACAAGCATGGAGATGGCCATGGGTTTGTCTGAGGTTTTCGAGGCCTTGCAAAGGATTTCCTCAGGAGACCCTGAGGTAAGGGTTTCTAAAACTTCGAAACTGGAGTTGATTGCCAAGCTAAAAGATATGGTCAACTCAACTGCTGAGAATCTTGGAGAAATCGTGGACATGTCCCACGACTTTGCCATCGGTCTTGCCGAGCACTTCGACGTATTGCACAGGGTTTCGGAGGGTGATCTCACTGCCCGGGTGTCTGGGGCTTCAGAAGTGGAGTTGTTGGAGTCCCTAAAGGAAGTCACCAACCAGATGATCGGCAGTGTGTCCAGAGAGATCACCGAGAGGAAACAGGCTGTGAAGGCTCTTCGGCAGAGTCAGGAACGCTTGAAAATTGCGGGGAAAGTAGCCTATGACTTGATCTACGAATGGAATGCTGAAGATGATAGCTTGCAGTGGTTCGGCAACATAGATGGCATCCTTGGCTATGAAGCCAACGAGATACCGAAAACAACAGAAGGATGGATGAGCCTCATCCACCCTGACGACGTTTCCGAGCTGACAGATGCCGTGGAATTTCACAGGGCTTCAACAGAACCCATCTCTTATGAGTACAGGGTTAGGCGCAACGATGGGTCTTGGAGATACTGGAGCGACCGTGGTCAGCCGGTCTTGGACGAGGGAGGGCGTCCTTGCAGGTGGATAGGTGTGTGCACGGACATCACCGAGCGCAAGAAAGTTGAAAAGGCATTACGGGAAAGCGAGGAAAGAATGCGGGCCGTTTTTGAAGCCAGCCCTGATCCTGTGGTGGTCTATGACACCCAAGGACATCTGCAATTCATGAATCCTGCCTTTACTCGGGTTTTCGGATGGTCTTTGGATGAATTGATGGGTAAGAGAATCCCTTTTGTTCCAGACGATCAGAAGGAGGGCACTGCTTCAAAAATCAATGAGATTTATGAATCTGGCGAACCGGTTACCTTTGAGACCCGAAGACTGACCAAGGAAGAGGGTAGCCTGGATGTCCTCTCAAGCGCTGCACTCATCAGGGAGTCGACAGGAAGGCCGTCAGGGATGGTGGTGAACCTTACGGATATCACCGGCACAAAGGAATGTCAGGCCCACCTTCAACGAGCTCAGAAAATGGAGGCCATCGGGACCTTGGCTGGGGGCATTGCTCATGACTTCAATAATGTCCTCAGCATTATTGTAGGCAATACAGAATTGGCCATGGACGACATCCCTGAGCAAAACCCGGCCCAGGACAGTCTCCAAGAGGTGAGGCGCGCCTGCTTACGAGCAAGGGAAATGGTGAAGCAGATTTTGGGTTTTAGCCGCCAGACAGAACAGGAGCAAACACCAGTCAACATGGCCCTCGTTTTCAAAGAATCCCTGCAGTTACTGCGATCATCGATTCCAAGAACCATTGACATTCGCGAAAACATCTCTGCTGAATCACATACCGTCCTCGCAGATCCCACCCAGATTAGCCAGGTGTTGATAAACCTGTGTACCAATGCGGCCCATGCCATGGCAAAAGAAGGGGGCACCCTTGAGGTAAGTTTAGAGCACGCGAGGCTCGATGAAGATCGAGTCCCGGGGCATCAGGAACTCATGCCGGGAGACTATGTCAGGTTGACAGTAAGTGATACGGGGCACGGTATAGAACCTCCACTCTTAGACCGTATCTTCGATCCCTATTTCACGACCAAGGGAGTAGGTAAAGGCTCAGGCTTGGGTCTTGCAGTGGTCCATGGCATCGTCAGAACCCATGGTGGGGCCGTTACGGTGGATAGCGAGCCTGGCAAGGGATCTACGTTCAATGTGTGGTTGCCCAGTGTTGATTCGGAGGTAAAGGGCGAACGGCAAGGCCTTGAATCCCTGCCCAGGGGAAACGAGCGGATACTCTTTGTCGACGACGAGAGCGCCTTGGCGAAAGTGGGAGAACAGACGCTGGAGACCCTGGGCTACAGAGTGGTCTCCAGGACGAGCAGCTTGGAAGCCTTGGAGGTGTTCCGCAAACAACCTGACAGATTCGATCTGGTGATCACAGATATGACCATGCCAAGCATGACGGGGGACAATTTGGCCAAAGAGGTCATGAAGGTCCGTCCCGACATTCCCGTCATACTGTGCACGGGCTACAGCGAACGTATGAGTGAAGGGCAGGCCAGGGCACTGGGGGTCCGCGCTTTTGTCATAAAGCCTATGGTCAAGCATGAGATGGCCGAAATCGTCCGGAGGGTGCTGGATGACGAGTGATTAGCCCAAAGGCGAGAAGGGGCCCTGACCTGGGCCACGAAGGCACAAAGACACAAAGGGATTTGGCCCAAACGCCAGAGGGGCTCTTGAACAGCCCGTGAACCCGTCGCATGGAGCGAGACCATCGGAGTTGTCACCAAGGATTGAACCCTCCCCGCGGCGACTCGACTGAGCTCGTCGAAGTCAAGCTGCGGGGAATCTTCACCGTAAGGATGACAACTCGTTAGATCTACGCTCGCTAACCACGCAGCCTGCACCGCGTTAGCTCTGCCGTCAGGCAGAACCGACGGGGAATGCGCTCGCTTATGCGGTTCAACGGCCCCATACCCATCCTGTTTATCATTGATTCTCACGCTTCCAAGGACTATAGAGTTTCCAGGTTGATGACTACCTTAATTGAGCGAAACTCGAGGATATCGGACTTTGTTCCATCGGTCGATGGACTAACTCACTGAGTCATTACCAGACCCCGGCAACATCTATGAGAATGGCAAAAACATCTATGACCATGGCAATAAGCGCTGTCATCGGTCTTGTTGTCATCGTGGTCGTCATTGGCCTCGCGTACGTCTCCCAAAGGGAGTTTAAGGGTGCCATGGTCTACCAGACTGAACAGCAGTTGCTCACCATTGCAAAGACAACGGCTAGAAGCGTTGAGGGGTTCGTCACCTTGCATTCAGAAGCCCTGCAGACGATGGCAAGAGACACCCTTTTGCAGGCAGACAAGCAGACAGCCGTTTCCCAGGACTTGGCAAACCTCGGCTATTCTCGACTGGAGCTCTTTTACGAAGTCCACAAGAAAGACGTTGATACCATTTACCTGCTTGATGCTCGAGGGGTTCTGTTACACCGATCTCCACCCCGCAAAGGCAACGGGTCCGAAGGCAGAAAGGACTTAGCTGAAAGGCCCAGCGTCGCCCATGTCCTCAAAGAGCACAAACCGTATGTTGGTGACGTATTCCTCAACAAGGCAGGTACCCTTGCTATCTCACTGCTGGAGCCTGTGTTTTATGAGGATCAGTTTAAGGGGATCATTGAACGCAGGATTAGTCTGGATGCCCTCTCGGAGCGTTTCATCCAGCCGGTCAAGCTTCGCGACCGAGGCTGTGCTTGGATGTTTGATTACAAAGATGTCATTCTTTCACACCCAGAAAAGGGGTTCATAGGGCTATCCATTGCAGACGTCATAAGGAAGATGCATCTGGTAAGGGGTGAGCGTTTTCATAATCACGGCCTTCAGGAGCATATACTAAAGGATCATAATTACCTCAACAGATTGAAGTTGGAAGATAGTGGATTTGGTCTGTTTGTCAATTGTGAAACCAATGAAGATGAGTTGGTGGCCTATAAAAGAGTGGCCATAGGCGACAGGGATTGGAATTTGGTCGTAACCTTACCATACGATGAGATCGCAGGACCGATCAACAAACATGCGAGGAACATATTCGCCCTTGCAGCCATTGTCGTATTTCTCTTTGGGGTTGGCGGCGCTTTCTTATTGAAAACCCAAAGACGAAAGGCCGAGCTTGAGACAGAAGCCAAGTACTTGAAGGAAATGGCTACATCAGCTAGCGCCTTGCGGGAAAGTGAGCGGCGCTTGCGTGATTTGGTGGATAACTCCTTAACCGGCATATTCATTGTCCAAGAAGACAGAATCGTATATAAGAATCCAGAACAGGAAAGGCTTTTTGGGCCTTTGCCTGAACCCTTTAGCTTCAAAGACTTCCAAAGTATTCATCCCCATGATGCAGAAGCCTTTGGCGGTTTTTACCAGAAGGTGATTTCAGGAAAGGTCCAGGCCTTGGACACGGAATTAAGGTTCTATCCAATGGACAGGATAGGCAACGCCGTTGACATGAGATGGGTCCACTGCCGCGCTAGTCTGATCCAGTACCAAGGCAAGGAAGCGGTACTGGTGAACATGATGGACATTACCAGGGCCAAGGAATTCGAGCAATTGGTCCTCATCAAGCAGAAAATGGTTTCCCTGGGCCACGTGGCTGCCGGCATCGCCCATGAAATCAGAAATCCCTTATCGGGCATCAATATCTATCTGGCGACCCTGAAAAAGCTACTTGGCAATTCTGAGGGCTTTGGCCAGAAAGGCGTGCAAAAGGCCAAAAGAATAGTCGAACAGATCCAGTCTGCTTCAGGCAAAATAGAGTCGGTCGTCAGAAGGGTTATGGATTTCTCGAAACCGAGCCGGCCCAAGTTGGCTTTGACAAACATCAATGAATCCATTGAAGAGGCGATCAATCTTTCCGCTGTGACGTTGCGAAAAAGGGGGATTGAGCTTGAGAAGGCATTGTCCTCGGCGTTGCCTCAGTGCCATGCGGACAGCCATCTGATTGAACAGGTCATCTTGAACTTGGTCACCAATGCTGCCCAAGCCATGAGAAAAGCAGTAGGACCCAAAAAAGTTGAGATAGCTTCTTTTGAGGAGAACAACCACGTGGTCATAAGGGTTTCAGACTCAGGGCCCGGGGTGCCGCTTGGTGACAGAGACAAAGTATTCGATCCCTTCTTTACTACCAAACGCGATAGTTCAGGTATAGGGCTGAGCCTCAGTCATAGAATCATATCAGACCACGGTGGATCATTGGATGTTACCACGAGTAAATGGGACGGCGCAGAGTTTAGGATTGAACTCCCCGTGGAGAAGAGGACCGAGAAAAGATGATTTCATATTCCATATACATCGTGGATGACGAAGAAACTATAAGGGAAGGCATCGCCATGGCCCTTGAGCCAGACTACCTGGTGGAGGGATTTGCTTCAGCTGAAACGGCCATTGCAGCCATGGGGAAAAATCCTCCCGATCTCATGTTGCTTGACATAGGGCTTCCTGGCATGACTGGGCTCGAAGCCCTTGCCAAGGTGAAGGAGCTCCATCCCGACGTTTTGGTCATCATGATAACCGCTTATGAGGACATCGAAACCGTAGTCTCTGCAATGAAGCTCGGGGCCTACGACTATGTGGTAAAACCGATTCATATGGACGGCCTAGAGGTGACCATCACAAACGCGCTCAAGACGATCCGGCTGAGGAAAGAAGTGCGGCTCCTCCAGGAGAAATACCTCAGAGAAAACCTCCCTTGCTTTATAGGAGAAAGCAACGTCATCCAAGACGTGATGGACTTCATAGGAAAGGTGGCCAAGAGCCCCGACACGCCGATTCTCATTCTTGGTGGAACAGGAACAGGCAAGGAACTCATTGCCAATGCCGTACACTACAGAAGCCCCCATTTTGAGGGCCCCTTGATAACCGTCAATTGCGGGGCTATCCCCCACGACCTCATTGAAAGCGAGCTTTTTGGATATGAGAAGGGGGCCTTCAGCGGGGCAAGTGCGTCCGGGAAAAAGGGGCTCGTAGAAGAGGCGGAAAACGGCACCCTGTTCCTGGACGAGGTGGGCGACTTGGGCATGGCAGCCCAGGCAAAACTGTTGCGCTTTCTTGAAGACGGGGAGTTTTACAGATTGGGGGGGACCAAGAAGCTCCGAGTCCAGACCCGGATCGTATCTGCCACCAACAAGGACCTGGAGATGATGATACAACAAGGCGATTTCAGAAGAGATCTTTACTATCGCCTCGCCGTCATTAAAGTGGAAGTGCCGTCCCTTGATAAGCGGCCTGACGACATCCTTCCCATTGCAAGACACTTCCTGGCAGCATTCAGTCAGAAACACGGCAAATCCTTGAGCGGACTCTCTCCTGAAGCCGAAGGCGCTTTAAATGAGCTCCATTGGGAGGGCAATGTCCGTGAGTTGAGAAACGTGATAGAACGGGCGGTTCTCGTCGGAAAAGGGCCGGAGATCACACTGACGGACCTTGGAATCGAGGCTCCCCGTGGAGGTCAAACCGCCCACAGCCTTAGGAGAGATGGGTTCTGCCCCCTTCCGGCCACCGGCATCGACCTTCCCTCGGTGCAGGAGTCTTTGGAGAGACACTATATCGAAGAAGCCCTGAAGATGGCCGGGGGCAATGAGAGCAAGGCCGCAAAGCTCCTGAATATAAACCACCACACCTTCCGTTACCGCAAAAAGAAGCTTCAAATAGCGTAGCCCTTCCGTACCAATCCAGCTTCGCCCTCACCTATTTCGCAATTCTTCTAATCCTTATTCGCAATTCTTCTAGATTCGCCTGCTGAACACAGGAATGTGAAAAAGGGCAAATTGGTGTAACTTGCCAAAATATAAGGTGTTTATCGACTTCATGACCGCTTGGCATACTTGATGCTACATGAAGCAGGGCAAAGCGGGCAGACAAGTCCGTTCAAAGGCCCGCTGTGTCAAAAGCGGAGAACATGGACCGGTTCAGAAAACCAAAAGTGAAGACAACACCTTACCTTAAACAATGTGCGATTGTTTGCACGGTCATGCTTGCCTTGGCCGTTTTCTTTTGGCCTGCATCCGTCCTCGCCAAGAAGAAGGTCGCAGAGCAGGACAGCGATGAGGATGGCAAGATAGACCAGATCGCCCATTTTGACGAAGAGGGCACACTCGTCAAGCTGGAGATCGACAGCAATGCAGACCAGGTCATGGACCGCTGGCAGTATTACGAGGGTGATCAAATCAAGAAGATCGAAACAGACACCGATCATGACACCAAGATAGATGCCTGGGACTATTTTGAGGAAGGCAAAAGAATCCGACACGAACGTGCCTCAACTGAGACCGGTCGAGTGGACCAGATAATATCCTTTGATGCAGAAGAACGCCCTTTGAAAGTGGAAAAAGACACGACACAAGACGGCCGGTTTGACACCGTCTATGATTTCAAGGAAGGCCGCATCTCGCTTTCTTCCAAAGATACCAATGGCGATGGCGCAGCCAACGTCTGGCAGACCTTTCAGGATGACAAACCGGTTGAAGGGCGTACGGATGAAGACGGTGACGGCCAGGTGGAGAAGGTCACCCTTTTTGACCAAGAAGGCCTTGCCAAAGAGAGCCGTCACGACCTGGACAGAGATGGCAAGATGGAGGTGATTCGACTCTATCGCCAAGGCGAGCTGTGGGAGCAGAAAAAGGATTCAGATCAGGACGGCCAATTTGAGGTCGTCACCCGGTTTGATCGCGGGGAGCCGGTTGAACAAAAAAAAGACGGCGACGGCGATGGTCGCTACGACATAATGACCCGCTTTGAGGCGGGACAGCCCATCTATCAGGAGAAGGATACGAACTTTGATGGAAAGAAAGACCTGTGTATCCATTTTGATGTCCAGGGCTACGTGGAAAAGATGGAGGAAGACACCAGGCATACGGGCCGGATGGACAGGATCACGACCTATGGCAAGGGCGAGCCTGTAAAGATGGTCTATGACGGCGATGGGGACGGCTTCAAAGAAACCGCCACCCTGTTTAAAAATGGCAAACCTTCCTTGCAGAGCCAGGACAACAATAAGGACGGATCGCCCGATGTGACTATCTATTTTAACGCCAAACAGGAAAAGGAGCGAGTCGAAAGCGATACGGACCTTAACGGAAGCATCGACACCCGGGAGTATTATCAAGGTGGAGAGCTGGCCAGGGTGGAGAGAGACCACACAGGCGATGGAAAAGTCAGCATGAAGGTTTTCTATGATAAGGGCGAGAAGCAAAAACTCATCCAGGATGAAGACGGAGACGGCGGCTTTGAGATCACCCAGTGGTTCAAGAAACCTCCCTGGTCCATGGTAACCGAGCTGGATGCCAACGGTGACGGCAAGCC
>Ga0272444_10006322_pt1 | contig 10120 bp, 6 predicted proteins | sample SSMForm13_FD_201033 | JGI IMG/M metagenome (GOLD analysis project Ga0272444, IMG submission 201033) | Marine sediment archaeal communities from Little Sippewissett salt marsh, Falmouth, MA, United States - SSM-Form-13 | ecosystem: Environmental > Aquatic > Marine > Wetlands > Sediment ...
TTTTCATTCTCGATCACCACCTGTTGAGATGCACCGAAGGAATTACCTGGCTTGAGGAGCTGTCAGCTTTGTCCGGAAAGCCGGTCTTGTGCGCAGCGGATTTCATGTGCCGGAAAAGAATACTTATGGAAGCAGAACGAGAAAGCCTCTACAGGAATTTTCCGGTTCCTGAGGGCTGGCATGAGAACTATGCAAAAGGTGAAGCCACGACTCAAAATTATCGGCAATAAAGGTAACTTTTAATAAGCTCTGGACTATTAAATGGTGATATCGAGTCGGCCCCATAATTTTTTTAAATGTTGCTAATTAAGGTTGATGAACTCGTAAAAAGTTAAAATTTCTCCGCCAAACATAGGCGTAATAAAAAGGCGTCGCAAATTTTGTAATCATGAGGTGTACTTATCGTACGTTAAATGATTGCGAAATGCAGCACAACGCATGAGTTGGACTTTTTACGAGACCGTCAAGTTTTCAAGTTTCAGGTTTCACCCCTATGGGTAAGACCTGGGGTGGTGAAAATCGCCGTGTATACAGATGGAATTTTAATACCATTTTTGTTGCATATTTTAAGGTGTCAGGTGTCAGGTGTCAGGAATGATGAACAGAGGCGTTGGCACCTGAAACCTGACACCTAACACCAGGCATACGGGAAGGGTAAATATGGGATATTTTTTTAAAGCCATATTATGGGCAATTTTAATCACCCCAGGTAAGACTATCAGGAGAAGCTTCCATGAGCAAATTTCCTTCAAATTCGGAGCATGTTATAGAAGAATCCCGGGAAAATAATCATCACGGTGATCCGATCCAGGGGTTGCAGGCTGCCTTGGGCGACCTTCTCGGATCTGATGAGCTGACCGCCGAAACAGCGTTGATCATCAACAATGCCTGTGAGAAAGGCAGAATATCCTTTTCAAAAGTGGAAGAAATATGCGGGGGCAACTCGGAAGATGTGTTGCTCCTTTGCTGGGAATGGCGCCTGCTTGTGCCGGTCAGATCATCGAAATGCGGGGAATGGGATGATCGCCTCCTCTTGTTGGACCCCGGTGAGATTTATGAACTGCCAAACGTGGTCAAACACCTGGTAAACTCAGCGCGTCGAACCGGTCAGTGGGATCCGGACCTTGCATTGACTGAGGTCTTCTCAGATACCGATGAAACCTTACGGAGCCTAATACCCGATCTTCTGAAAAAGATGAACGGACTTGCTCATTTTAATATTATCAACGCCTTTCAGATAAGGCAGGCATGTGCCAGGGCAAACGTGAACCACAGCGTAGATACCTTAATCGTCCTTTTAAAAGCCGGCGGAGTGATCAGCCCAAAACTGAGGGCTTTACCTAATGTAGCCAAGGCGGGTTCGCCCGTTTATGAAATTAATCCCTGTGTCGTTGCGTAAGCAAGTCAGGTCTTTTCCGATGATTTTTGTTTTTTGATTTACCGCTTATTAAATAAACATCCGTGTTTACAAATTGACTGTCTGGTTTATTTTTGATATTTGAATAGAAGGTATGGCCTCTTATAGCCTGTTCTTGGGGTGGTGAGAATCGCCGTGTATACAGATGGACTTTTAATCCCATTTTTGTTCCATACCTTAAGGTTTCGGGAATGATGAACAGAGGCACTGAAACCTGACACCTGAAACCATGTATGCGGGAAGGAATAAATATGGGATATTTTTTAAAGCCATATTATGGGCAATTTTAATCATCCCAAGTTGTTACGAAACGGTTTGATTTTTGGCGTCCTTATGCAAAAAAGATTCTTTGGAGAACCCGTATTGTGAAGCTGACTATTTATAAAAAGATGATGCTTGGTTTCGGTGCCATTATCATAATAATGATTATCACCAGCACCTATATTCTGCTCGAGCTAAATACGGTTTCAAATGAGGCTAAAATTACCCTTACTTCTAACGTCCAGGTAGTGGATCTTGCCAAGCAACTGTATGCCATACTCCAAGATGAAAACGGCTATGCCCAGAAATATCTTATCTCCCGTGATGAAACCTATTTTTCCCTATTCGTTGCAACGAGCCAACGATTTGACCAATACTTGAGCTCGTTGCTTAAGGCCCAGTCGGACGAAGTAGAGCGTTCGCTTACCCGGAACATGCGCCAGGCACATGAATCATTTTTTGCCAGCATGCAAAGCGAGAGAGATAGCCAAAAGTTGGACTACAATCCGGTGCGAGACAACCTGAGGTCGGACAGCCTGAAAACCCTGTCCAGATCTATTGATCATCTTATCAACAGCAATCAGGTTTCTATTGGGAATGCCATGTCTAGGATAGAAGCAACGACAAACCGTTCCGCCAAAGTAGCACTGTTGTTAATCGTCGGGACGCTGCTGGCCGCTATTTCTGCCGCCTTGATTATTACCCGTACCATCACCAGCCCTATAGACGACCTTATACAGGGGACTGAGCAGATTGCGCGGGGTAAATTTGAGCAGGTCAGAGTCTCTTCTAATGATGAAATTGCCTTGCTTGCCCATGCAGTCAATGACATGAGTATCAAAATAAAGAATATAAATAAACATAGAACCCAAATGATGCAGCAGATTTCGCATGAGCTTCAAACCCCTCTACAGGTGATGCTTTCTACATACGACATTTTGAAAAGCCAAAGTTCGGGCCCGCTGAATGATGAACAGATCCGGATGCTTGACACGATTCGCGGGGGAATAAAAAAATTGGCGAGCTTCAGTAAACAATATCTTGATCTTGCGAAGATTGATTCCGGAATGATGAAATACTACATGGAATGGACAGATCTTCTCCAGATCATTGAACCTGTTGTTGAAGATGCAAAGCTCATTGCTGCACGTAAGAATATAACTGTAGAGCTGGCTGCACTCGATATCCCTAAAGTAATGGTGGATGCAAAAAAAATATCTATCGTTGTCAGCAACCTTCTCGGTAACGCAATCAAATACACACGAAACGATGGGAAAGTCAGGGTGAAAATAGGCCCGTGCACCATGGGTGCATGTGTAGAGATTCAGGACTCGGGAATCGGGATCAATCCAGAGGAACTCCCCAATATATTTAAAAGGTTTTATCAGGCCGACAATACAGGCGGAATAAGGAGCGGGGGAATCGGAGTGGGTTTAGCCCTTGTTAAGGCATTTACAGAAGGGCACGGCGGCAAAATTTATGCCCAAAGTACCATTGACGGCGGTTCGACATTTACGGTTGAACTGCCGGTCTCGCCTGAGGAGTTCCAAGGCCCGGCAATACCCGATTCCACTCAGGAAAAAGGACTTGCTCATGGAACGCCGTAATGTAATCGTTATAATTTTATGCTTTCTTCTTGCCGGTTGTGTGTCACAATTGCGCGGTTTCAAGCTTGAATCCCAAGCCCGAAGTTACATGGAACGCGCTGCTGCGCTGGAGGAATCATCATCGTATCACCAAGCCGCGCAGGAGTATGCGATTGTGGCTGAGCGTTATCCTTCTACAAGCTATTATAAACGCGCGGTTTGGAGGGCTGCATTGCTCAACATTCATCCGGACAACTCAAAAATCGATTGCAGCGCAGCACTTTTTTGGCTGAAAGTCTATCTCGGACTGTCTCTATCCTCTGAGGAGAAAGAGGAGGCAGCATTATACGTTGCCATGCTGGAACACGTTAATGGTTTGCAAGCCAAACTTTCCTCTTATGTTGCAGAAAAGAAAAAACTCCTTGCGGTTAATCGGAAACAGTGCAGGGATATATTGACCGGTACCCAACGGCTGAAGAAATTGGAAGCCGAACTGGCACAAGCCCGGGATGAGCTTAAGAAAATGAAAGAAGTGGATGTGCGGATGCAGCGGATCAGAGATAAAATTAACAGCAGCAAATCCCAGGAATTGGCTCAAAAACCATTGGAACTTAACAATGATGAAGACAACACACAGCAATTAAACAGAAACAATGCCCTTAAACCTCAAGATTTTTTCCCCTATACGATTCAAGTCAGCTCCGGTAAGAATAAGGAAGCATCTATTCTGGAAGCAATGGAATCAAGAAACAAGGGTAATTCCGGATTCATTTCCCATGTATATATTTCCGGAAAGGGAGATTGGTATCGTGTATTCATGGGATTTTATCGGACCGTTGAAGAAGCGGAAAAGGCCGCCGTTGAATTAAAAAAGCAAATGTATCCTCATGCCTTTGTGGTAAAGATGCCATTTGCTATTCAAGTCGGAATTTCCTCTAAAGATGAAGAATTAAAAATACTTGAGGCCGATCTTCGATCAAAAGGATACCTGGCTTACAGCGTTCTGGACAGATTATACAATGACAAAATAAGGCTGTTGGTCGGAGCCTTCCACACAGAAAAAGAGGCTGCAATACTCACCAAAGAGCTACAGAAAGAAGGTTTCAAGCCTACAGTGGTCCAGCGTTAAGTAGTATCCATCCATAAACGGCATCTTTCGGCCTCCGGCGGCGTTCTCGCTAGTTTTCAATCCTCGAAATAGCGCGCTATGCCTGCGGTTGAAAACTCGCTCGGGCCTTGCCGGAAACCAAAATCTACCATTTCCGAATGGATACTATCTATTTTCCATCCTTAAATAGCCTTTACCGCAATTTCTGTGTCAATCTGCGGAATTACTTTTTCCCGCCTCTCGGGGCGCGAGATGCGCTGTTCCTTGATTTGGCTCACATTTTCCGGCCGGTGGCCAGTATGCGATTGTTCATGAAACCATAATCGCCTTTGGATCCATGCGGTGAAAAGCCGGTGCGGACGGTTACCTGTTGAAATCCGGACTCTTCAAGAAGTGATGCAAGCGTTTGTGATCCATAAAGGCGAACAGCATAAGTCCGGTCCCGGATTAACCCTTTTTGCTTATTAAGAACCACTTCCCGAGCATGTATGGTATCTCCTTTAAGTTGGCGTTTCCGGCAAACAACGGTATGGTCATTAATTTCGTGCCAGGCCTCGGGATTGAAATCACGCTTGATGGCATTCCCATCCGTCACATCTACGAGAAACCATCCCCCCGGGCGAAGCAGACGAAAAGCTTCTGACATGATCTGGCTGTCGGCGGGACCTTTGATGTAACCCAAGGAATTTCCCATGATGAGCACATGGTCAAAACTTTCATCAGGAAATTCCGTACGCCTTGCGTCGGACTGAACGGCTTCTATGGACAAGTTGCTTTCGGCGGCCCGTGCTCTGGCATAATCAATCAGGACCTGTGAATAGTCGAGTAACGTGCAGCACGAAAATCCCCGAGCACACAACTCCAGGCTGTGGCGCCCGTGCCCGCCGCAGAGATCTAAAATTTTACTTTTGCTTTGGATGGGGAGTAGTTCGCAAATAACATCCACCTCCAAACGAGTGATATCTTCATTACAAACCGAACGGGCATCGGTTATCAGATAAACCTCATCAAACAGGGTTTTCCACCAGTCCGGATCTACGGTGATACTCATATTGACATCCTTATCCATTCGGGTGTGCTGAATAAGCGCTAAGTTGGCTTTGAAAGATGAACGTCCAACATCGAACATTGAACATCGAACTTCGAATAATGATGTCGCTCCGCTCCTCAAATTATTCTAAAATCAAATGAAAAACAAACATCCAATACCAAAGCTTCAACAGCCATTTTGATACTCGTAACAAAAAAAATAATTAATTCTTCTGCTTACTGTAACATATCATTTAGTAGATCAGGTTTTTTAATTAATGGTACCTTCTGAATAAGTTTTAACCATCTTTGGGTTTCCCTAAGTTCTTTTAATGAAATTCTTGTCCTTGTTTTTGTCTTTCATTCAAAATTCGATGTTGGACGTTCGATGTTCGATGTTCATCTTTTTTAGTAAACCTTCCATAGTCCTTCCGGCGCAAAAAATAATTTAGCGTTTATCCAAATGTGCCCCGAAGCTGAACAATCCGTCCGATGCAATAATGGCAGGATCTCCGCCCCAGGGATTCATGCGAGCAATTTTCAACTCCTCTTCTTCGATCTTAATGATTCCATCCAGTTCCCCGGCCAACCACATTTTTTCCAAGGTCAAGCAATCGGACCATAACTTTGTACAATAGTTTTCCAAAGCCTTTAGTTGATAAGGGGTAATCACCCTCGGCCTCAGGGCAATTTTGATTGGACCTAGGAGATACGTAAACTCGTGGTCCAGGGCCATTTTTTTCTGTATCCGGTCAACTTCAGACAACAATTCGTATTCAATGCTAAGAATAGCCTCATTAATTCTGTTCACCGCATCCCGGACAGGCAATTCGGAACTCAGAACTCCCAGCGGCTGGACCCCGCCTCCACTGCCGACATTCGTGGGTACGCCTCCATAACGACCTAGAAATCCAAACATGCCTTTGTTTCCCATGAGGCAGCGAAAATCAGTCTGGCAGCGCTCCATAACCACATGGTCATTTTCCAATACGGGAATTTCCTCGGCCCAGAGCGCCAAAGGAATTTTTTCCTGGACGATATAGTTCTTTTCTTTTAACGCCAGGTTAACGGCCTCGTCCGGATCCTTGTTGACTTGTCCGACCCGTACGCCTTTTCCCGAGTATCCTCTCTCGGGTTTAAGGACCAAATCATCCCAGTTGGATCGGGTCCATTTAATCAGGTCATCGATTTTTTCACCCTTGGGGCTATGGGTCCGACGAGAATAAAACTGCCGGGTCCAGGGGGTTCTTCTCACGATTTCCTTATGAAATCTGTTGCGGTGAGGACCGGTTATAACTTCAAACATACTTTTTACATTGATCGGTTCGGTGCCCCGGGGGTTGATGACCCGTCGTTCTTGAACCGCCTGCAAAACGGGACTCAAGTTGTGACTGCGATGCAGCGCCAGCAAAACATCCGTGTTGAAATCCATGAAAATTATTGAAACGGGCCGGCCTTTCCAGCAGACCCGTCCATGGTTGAGTTCCAGTTCCTGTGGGGCCATCAAAGCGCCCGATAGTCCATGGATTTCATTCAGTCGCAGGGCAAGATTTTTGTTTTCGGTTACATCTTCAAGGGTCTCTTCTTCGGCGACCACTGCGATAAGTCCGGAATTGCGCCCTTCACGGGAGCGATGCGCTTCAACGAGCATCTCTACAAAACCATTAATGGGGAACAGCAGCGGGTGGTCAAAGTCGAGTTTGATCCCCATGGGTCGAATTTCATTAAGTCTATTCCATATGGCCTTTCCAATAATCTGAGTAACCCGCTGATAATCCCATCCGCCGGGACTGCCGAGATTCCATTCGGAATGATATCCTAAGAATTCCTTCATTTTTTTCCTTATTTATTTTGCTTTGAAAAACCCAGTCCTTTGGGCCAGGCCGGAGTTCTCCGGCTCTGCCTGAAGAATCGCTGAAAGAGTTTAAAGTGAACTAAAATTTAAAGTGAGCTAAAGTTAAGGAGTTCTGTCAATTATATGAAATCAGCGGAGCCAAGCGATACCATAACTTTATACAAGGCACTTTAGATCACTTTAGACACTTTTAACTTGTCCTGCCTTCACTCTTTCCTGTTCAGTGCTTGAAATCTTTTCTCTATCCAGTGAAACGGCAGTTCCCCGCCTTCCAGTAAGAAAGCATGAAACTGCTCACTACCCATCCGATTTTCATAGGCTTTTTTCAATCTCATAATCTCATAACGCCCCAGACTGTAACATAATTGATATCCGGGATTCAATTGAAAACGATATATCTGTCTTTGGGCCTCTTCCCTGTTGAATCCGGCGGTCAATAAAAGTTCTACAGCATCCGCGAGGGTAAGAAATCCTGCATGGAGACCCACATCAATTTGGCATCGAGCGGAACGCCACAACCTACGCTTGTAGTCAACCAAATATTCCATGGGATTTTGCACATAGCCTTGTTCGGTCAAAAGTGACTCGGCATAATACGCCCAGCCTTCATAAAAAAGAGGTGACTCGATCTGACGGCGCACGGGATTTTCCAATCTTCTCCGAATCGAATCGAGCAAATGGTGCCCGGGAATTGTCTCATGTGCGGTCAAAAATTTGTACTCCCGGTGGAGCCGCTTTCTGAGAAGGTCGTTCTCGGGGGCACTGCTCTGTTGCTGTGGAAAGCGAGTGGTAATGAAAAAAAAACTTTTTTCCCCGGCATCCGAGCTGAAGGCTGCTCCGAAAGAAGCCGCGCTTCGAACCGACTTCAGATAGTATGGCGTTGCGGTAATTTCCAGGGATGCGCCAAGGTCTTCTTCTCTAAAGCCGTGATCGCGAAAAAACCGTTGCAGGAGTTCTGTTTCCCGCCGGTAAAGTGCAATGGTATCGATTTGCCCTATATCGGGACAAAAATCATGGTACAAATCCTGCCACGATTTACGTGGGTCGATTTTTGACTGTATTTTCTCCAGTTGTTGGAGATTTTCCCACCACTCATCCACGGCAATCTGGAACACTTCATCCAAACTGAGAACAGACAAAAAATGATCTTTGAGACTGGCCTCAAGGGATGGCACTGCAAACATCCGATCCGGAACCGGAGGGTTGGCGTCCAGATATTTGCCAAAATCCTTAAGAGCGTTCAATGCTTTTGGAAAGCCTTCTGAAAAAAAATCCGGGTGTTGTTTGCAAAGGTCATCCACGGATTTTACAAAGTATTGCTTTCCGTCATGCAGCATGGCCCGGGCGGCCTGGTGATAAGTCTCAGGCACACGGTCAATATTGTCCATTGCCTGATTCAAGAGTTTCGGAATGGCGGATATGCGCTTTAGAGTTCTATGGTTCCGTTCCAGAGTATGGGAAGCCGGTTTATTCAGGGCATGATCGATTGCTATGAAAGCGATCTTCAAGTACAGCAGCGGATTATGGCGCCAGGACTTATTCTGTTCCAGCTCGATCAAAATTCCCGAAACATTGGCCGTTAACAAGTTAAGATCGATAAGCGTTTCAAGATCTTTTTCACCGGCGGTTAAAAGGGCTAACTCCTGCTTAAATGATTTTAATCGGGCCACGCATTCTTCAATTGCGATAGCCCCCAAGTCGTCCAGTCTGTCGTAATATTTCGCCGCGGCCTGAGCCCTGGGTAAGAAATGAAATTCATCGCTGGCGCACATCACCGGAAATCGTCCGGCCAGATCATCAAAGTAGCGTGAGGCAAGCTGAATATGAGGTGTTTTCATGGCGAGATGTTCAAATCAACGCTCATCAATAGGTATATATTTTGTTTTCTTTGGTCCAATATAAATTTGGCGGGGCCGTCCGAGTTTCCATTTGGGATCATCGGCGCCTTCTTTCCACTGGGCAATCCATCCCGCCATTCTTCCGATAGCGAACATGACCGTAAACATGTTGGTGGGAATTCCCATGACACGCAGAATGATGCCGCTGTAAAAATCCACGTTGGGATATAGATTATATTCAATGAAATAATCATCTTTTAGGGCGGCTGCCTCGAGTTCCTGTGCTAAGTCGAGTAACGGATCGTTAATATTTAGTTTTTTAAGAACCTTATGGCACACCTTTTTTATAATTTTGGCACGGGGGTCATAGGCCTTGTAAACCCTGTGTCCGAACCCCATAAGCCGAAAAGGGTCTTTTTTATCTTTGGCTCTTTGAATCGCCCGATGATAATTGCCGCCGTCTTTTTGAATGTCGGTGAGCATTTCAATTACGGCCTGGTTGGCGCCGCCATGCAAGGGCCCCCAAAGCGCTGCAATTCCGGCGGAAATTGCAGCAAAAAGATTGACTCTACCACTTCCCACAAGCCGTACCGCCGAAGTAGAGCAATTCTGCTCATGATCTGCATGCAAGATCCAGAAGATGTTTAGGGCTTTCACAAGATCCTCATCAATGACATAAGGTTTGACGGGAGTATCAAACATCATGTTCAGAAAATTGGCGCAATACGAAAGATCCGGTCGGGGGTAAACCACCTTATGACCCCTGGATATTTTATAAGACATGGCTGCCATGGTTCTGACTTTGGAGAGCAGACGGGTCACCGTAATATTTATTTCCTCTTGGATGATTGAAAGTTCGGGGTAAAAGCTTCTTAAAGCGTTGACCATGGATGAAAGGATTCCCATGGGGTGGGACGCCCTGGGAAAGTTCTGATAAAAAATTTGCATATCCTCATGCACCAGCGAATTGTCATTAAAAAGCACCGAAGTCCGGTTGAGTTCGTCTCTGGTGGGAAGCCTCCCGAT
>Ga0272444_10006323_pt1 | contig 10119 bp, 8 predicted proteins | sample SSMForm13_FD_201033 | JGI IMG/M metagenome (GOLD analysis project Ga0272444, IMG submission 201033) | Marine sediment archaeal communities from Little Sippewissett salt marsh, Falmouth, MA, United States - SSM-Form-13 | ecosystem: Environmental > Aquatic > Marine > Wetlands > Sediment ...
TAGTTGTCATTGTAGTGTTTGAAGTGGTCCAAGTCGAGCATGGCGAGCGTCAGAGACCGCTTATAGCGCAGGGACCGGCTGATCTCGGATTGAATGATTTCGCTGAAGTACCGAAAATTAAAAAGGCCCGTCAACGCATCGGTCGTCGACAGTTCTTCCAGTTCGCCGGAGACTTCCCGGATGCGTTCCCGGAGGATGTCCTGTTGTTTGTTTAACTGGTTGACAATGCGCTGGTTTTCTCGCTTGAGGTGGTATTGGTTCAGCGCATTTTCCAGCGTTCGCACGAGACGATCCAAATCGATCGGCTTGGGCAAATAATCAAACACTTGGAAACGAATCGCGTCCACCATGCTTTGAAGCGTGGGCCGTCCCGTCAGCACAATGACCTCGACCAGCGGATTATGCTTCTTGGCCAGCTCGATCACGTCTTCGCCGCCCATGGGGCTCATGACCAAATCCACCAAAACGACCGCGAACTGATTGTGTTCCATCTGCTCGACGGCCTCTTGTCCGCTGACCGTGCCCACGACCGCATACCCCTCTCCCTTGAGAAACTCCACCATCATGTTGAGGAAAGGGGCCTCATCATCCACGACTAAAATCGACCACGATTGCTTCATCATATCCCTCAAAGGGTATTCATCTAATTCTCGGGTGTCAAGACCACTGTCGTTATCGCTTCAGGAAGACTGCCGGCATCCACCCGAAGCGTCGTTTGCGGAATCCGGCAAATCCGCCGCTGGAGTGCCAGAAAAGGATCGACCGGAGCCAAATCCATGGCCACCTTGGCCGTCTTGAAATGCATCGGGATCACCACGTTCGGTCCCACGGCCTTACAGACCTCCCACGCAGCCGGTCCGTCGAGCGTATACCGCCCGCCCACCGGAATCAGCAGGACCTGCGTACCTTCCAGCTCGATGTATTGCTCTCGCGTGGGAAGGCACCCCAGGTCGGATAAATGGGCGATCCGTACCTGATCGAGCTCAAAAAGAAAGGCCTGAACCCGCCCCCGCAGGTTCCCCCCCTGATCATCGTGAGCGAACTCAATTGTGTCAAAAGAGACGCCGCAGGCCGAGGCCTCCCGCCGGACGACCAAGGGCCGGCCCGGCAACGCGTCCAGACCCGCGTGATCCGGGTGGTCGTGCGTCAACAGGACGATGTCCACCGCTTCCCGCACCGGCCGATAGCCAATCGCTCCGTCGTACGCACCCGCTCGATAGGGATCGATCAGAATCCGAACCGCCGACTGCTCCGACTGAAAAAGAAAACAGGAGTGCCCCAGCCACTTAATTCTCATGGATCACACGCCAACCGCAGACTGCAGTCCTGTCAACTTTCGACGCCCTTCTTGCGCGCGGCTCCGAAGGAAGGGCGATCGTTTCCTTTAGTGCCCCAACAGATCGATGTTCGTTTTATAGATCTTAGCGGAATTCTGCAGCGCCGACAGCTCCTCGTCGGTCAGATCCAGCTCCAGAATCTCCTCGACGCCCCCGGCTCCTAACACGGCCGGACAGCCAATGTAGATTCCGTCGATGCCGTATTGGCCCGTCAGGTAGACCGAACAGGGCAGCAGGCGCCGAGCGTCTTTCAAAACCGATTCCACCATGATCGCCGTTGCGGCGGCGGGCGCGTAATAGGCACTGCCCGTCTTGAGCAACTTCACGATTTCCCCGCCCCCCTTGCGCGTCCGCTCCACGATCTCGTCGATCCGCGCCCGGGGGATCAATTCCGTGACCGGAACGCCACAGACCGTCGTGTAGCGCGGCAGGGGAACCATACTGTCCCCATGGCCACCCATCACCATCGCCGCAATCTCTCGAACGGAAACCTTCAATTCCATCGCCAGAAAGGCGGCAAACCGCGACCGGTCGAGAATCCCCGCCTGGCCGAACACCTTGGCAGAAGGATGCGAACTGAGTTTGAAGGCATGATACGTCATGACGTCGATGGGATTGGTCACCATCAGGATCATCGCATCCGGCGAATGCTTCAGAGCCTCGGTCATACAGGCGCCGACAATCTCAGCATTCTTGTGAAGCAAGTCTTCCCGGCTCATGCCCGGTTTCCGGGCCAACCCGGCCGTCATGACCAGGATGTCGCTACCGGCCGTGTCCGCGTAATCATTTGTTCCCGTCACTCGCCCGTCGAATCCCAGCGGCAGCCCGGCCTCCGTGAGATCCAAGGCTTTTCCCTGAGGCATCCCTTCGACAATGTCCATTAGCACAACGTCGGCCAGGTTCATCATGGCCAGGTACTGGGCGCACGTCGCCCCCACATTGCCTGCTCCGATCACCGTGACTTTGTTCTTCATCGTTTTCCAACCTCCTGGCGGTCATTCACTTCTCCGGCGCATCCTTCGCTCGGCCGGTTTAGCGCTTTTCACTTACCCCATTTGGTCTATGATTGCCCCGCCGAACTCACTGCACTTCAGCAGAGTCGCTCCTTCCATTTGCCGCTCCAAGTCATAGGTGACCGTCTTTGCTTGAATCGCCTTTTCCAGGCCCCGAACGATGCGGTCCGCCGCGTCCTGCCAGCCCAGGTATTCCAGCATCATCACACCCGAAAGAATCAGGGAGCTGGGATTGACCTTGTCCAGACCGGTGTACTTGGGAGCCGTTCCGTGCGTCGCTTCGAACAAAGCGACCTCATCGCCGATATTCGCGCCGGGAGCCAAGCCCAATCCTCCAACCTGGGCCGCACAGGCGTCCGAGAGGTAGTCGCCGTTGAGATTCGGCGTCGCTAACACGTCATATTCAGACGGTCGCAAAAGCACCTGCTGAAAAGTCTGATCGGCGATGCGGTCCTTGATCAGGATCTTGCCTTCCGGCATTTTCCCGTCGTATTGATTCCACAGCTCGGCCTCACTGATCAGCTCGTCCCGAAATTCTTCGCGCGCCACTTCATAACCCCAGTCCCGGAAAGCCCCTTCGGTAAACTTCATGATGTTGCCCTTATGAACCAGGGTCACCGTGGGCAGCCTGCGCTGGATGGCGTGTTGAATGGCTTTTCGAATCAGCCGTTTCGAACCGGTGACGCTGATCGGCTTGATCCCGATCCCACTGTCGGAGCGGATTTCTCTTCCGGCCGCTTTTGAAATGAATTCGATAACCTTGGCCGCTTCGGACGTGCCCTGTTCGAACTCGATCCCGGCGTACACGTCCTCGGTATTTTCCCGGAAAATAATGACGTTCAGCTCTTCCGGGCGCTTGACGGGACAGGGCACTCCGGTGAACCATCTTACGGGACGAACGCAGGCGTAGAGATCCAACTTCTGACGAAGCCCCACGTTCAGTGAGCGAAAGCGCGGCGTCACCCACTGCGAACCACACTTGACGCACTTCTCCGGGCGCGGGGCGTCCGCCGTTCCCTGCTCCTGGGCGCAAACCAGGCATACATAGGGCAGTCCCCCGACCGGCGTCGTCAAGGGGCCCTTAATCGCCACCTTGTAGTAGCGAATCGCCTGGAGCGTGTCCTCCGGCAGCACGTTGTCGTCGCCGTACGTTTTCAGTGCCGACAGTCCGGCATGAATCCGATACCAGACGATTTTCTTCTGGCCCTGATAAGCCTTCTCCACCGAGGCGTCCAAGACCCGTTGGGTGGCCCTCCAGATATCGGGCCCGGTGCCGTCCCCTTCGATAAAGGGAAGAATTGGATCGTCAGGGACTTTCAGCGTTCCCTTGTCCGCCTCAATGCGTGTGCCCTCGGTTGGCATCTTTAGTTTTTCAAACATGCTTCGCCCTCCGTAGATGATTTCAAATCCGAGCTAAGACAAAGTATAAAGTGGCCTAAAAATACACGGCAACTATTTGATATAAATAGCTTTAGTCCTGGCTTCTTTACATTCTGGTTAAGAATAATTTTCCCCATCACCAGCAACAAATTCAATTTCCGGATCATAGGAGAAACAGGGGGCAAGTGCAAGCGAAAATACGAACAAAACTAGGTTTACCGATACCGTCCATAGATCGACGGGCATCGGACACACCTCGCTTTGCACTGGGGCACACCGAGGAACCTTCCGGTTCTCGGACTCAACCCAACTCAGATCGTCGCCAAGGCTTGTTCGAGATCCTCCAGCAGTCGATCCACCGGCTCGATGCCGGCCGAAAGGCGGACGGTATTGAGGTTGACGCCAAAGCCGGTCCGCCGCTCGGGCGGCAGATAGAGCATCGTCGTCAGATAGGGAATGCAAATCAGGGATTCGGTTGCGCCCAGGCTGACCGCGTGATAGATCACCTTGAGCGAGTCGATAAACGCCTTGGCGTGCCCTTGCTCCTTGCCCACGTCAAAGGCCATCAGGCCGCCAAAGCCGTCTCGCATTTGTCGGGCGGCCACCGCATAACCGGGATGGCTCTTCAGGCCCGGATAAGAAAGCCGGGAAATCAACGGATGCCGGCTCAAGAACTCCGCCATGGCCATCGCGTTGGCGGCCATCTTCTCAGCGCGCAGGTCAAGCGTCTTCAGCCCTCGATCCAACACAAACGCGGAATAAGGATCGAGCGTGGTGCCAATGGCCTGCCGGGTGAACCAAAGCAAGTTATAATGTTCTTTCGAGCCGGCAATCGCCCCGGCCATCACGTCGTTGTGTCCGCCGAGCCCCTTGGTCGCACTGTGCACAACCAGATCGGCCCCCAGCTCCAAGGGCCGTTGATGGTAGGGCGTGGCAAAGGTGTTGTCGACCACGAGAAGCGCTCCCGATTGGTCCGCCGCCTTGCGCATCAGCTCGATATCGATCACCTTGCACAGCGGATTCGTCGGCGTCTCCAGAAAGATCATCCGCGTCTGGGGCCGCACGAGATCCGCCACCTTGTCCGCGTTGTCGGCGTCCAGCCAGGTGACCTCCACGCCCATCTTTTCCAAAATGAGCGAGACCTTGTAATTCGCGCCGTAGACGTCGTGAAAGATAATCAGGTTATCGCCCGCCTTGAGATAAGTCAGATAAATCATCGTACAGGCGGCCATGCCCGTCGTGCAGATAATGCAGTCCTCGGCGCCCTCCATGCGCGCCACTTTCTTCTCCACCTGGCGCACCGTCGGATTGTCGTCCCGGTGATAGGTGTAGCCGTCTATCTCGCCATCGGTGATCTGCCGCAAGACTTCAAACGAGGAGTACTCGTAATTGACGGCGTTCACAATCGGCGTCACCATCGGTTTGTTGCCGTAAGGCGTTAAAGGATCGCGTGTCATGGTTTTCAATCTCCTGATCAGTTCGGGTCCGATACCTCAAGCGTACAATTCCCGGAAAGCCGGTCAACGCAGGGCGGACTCGTACCCTCTTTTCAGCGAGAATAGCATAGCCGCCCCCGGCGGGCAACGCCATCCGCAGCAAGACTGCTGCAAATGGTCGCAATCAATCGGTATAACTTCAAAATCAATTCACAACAAGAACTGATCTTACGCTTGACCATTGAGAGACATTTCCACAAGGCATACCAAAAATCTTTATACGCTCTAAATTCTAAACTTAGCATCCCATTCCTTATGTTATTTCGATAGTCGTTAAGGCCTATTTTTCTCCCCTTGACCTGGATCAAGGACGACGTCCCCAGCCCTTGGGTATTCTGCCTGTTGTACTGACGATCGTAAAAGGGAGAACGAACTCAGATGGTCAAACGAAACATGATTACTATCGATGAGGAGAAATGCACCGGCTGTGGCCAGTGCGTCGACGCCTGTATGGAAGGAGCGCTATCGCTCGTCGATGGGAAGGCGAAGCTGGTACGCGAGGATTACTGCGACGGGCTTGGCGCCTGTGTTGGCGAGTGTCCGGCGGGTGCGCTGAAGGTGATTGAGAAGGAGTGTTCCCCTTCAAGCCACTCGTCGGCAAGCAAGGGCGCTGAATCCGAACCCGCCTCGGGCGGCTGCCCGGGCGCAATGATGCTTCAACTCCAGCCGAATGCCCCTGCCTCAACAAGCGAGGGAGAGACGTCCTCGGCGCTCGGTCACTGGCCGATCCAGCTGCATCTGATCCGCCCCGACGCGCCGCATTATCGCGGCGCCGAGATTCTGATCGCCGCCACCTGTAGTGCATTCGCCTGCGGGAATTTTCACTCCAATCTGTTGTCCGGCAAGAGCCTGATCATCGCCTGTCCCAAGCTCGACAATCCCGCCGGCTATCGTGAGAAACTCGCCGCGCTGTTTCAGGTCGCCCGGCCGAAGCGCGTGACCGTGGCGCGCATGGTGGTTCCCTGCTGCCGGGGCCTGGTGCAACTGATTGTCGAAGCCCGCGAAGCGGCACAGGCGCAAACGCCGGTGCAGGAAATCGTTCTCGGCCTTCAAGGGGAGATTCAAAGCGAAACTGAATGGGAATCCGTAGCGGTTTAGCGCCGCAGTGCTCGAACCATCAGGTCGACCGCCACCGGCGCGAGACCGGCGACAAGAACAATCGTCCAACCCCGCCCGTCGATGGGCGTTGTGTGAAGAACTCGGGCCGCCGAAGGGATATAGACCACGGCCAACAGAATCGCCGTACACAGCACAAACGCTCCCCACACATAGGGATTGCGCGTAACTTCATTGTTAAACAGATTGGAGTTTCTTCCTCGAAGGTTAATCACGTGAAAGAGCTGGCTGAACGCCAAGGTAAGGAAGCAGACCGTAATCGACTCCTCAAGATTCATACCCAGCGCGTAGTGCGCAAGACTAAAAGCCCCGAGCGTACAAAGCCCGATAAGGACGCCATAGAACGTGATCCACCCCCACAGCCGGCGGCTGAGCACCGACTCGCCCCGAGGCCGGGGCGGCTGTTGCATCACTCGCCCGCTGCCTTCCCCAACGCCCAACGCCAGGGCCGGAAAGACGTCGGTGACCAAATTGAGCAGGAGAATTTGCAGCGGAAGAATCGGCAGTGGCGTATTGATCAGCGAGGCCAGGAAGATCAAAAGCACTTCGGCGATGTTGCACGAGAGCAGGTAGACCACGAACTTTCGGATGTTGCCGAAGATCACCCGCCCTTCCTGGATCGCATGTACAATGGTCTTGAACGAATCGTCCTTGAGCACGACGTGCGCGGCCTGGCAAGCCACCTGCGTGCCTCGACGACCCATCGCGATACCAATATCCGCCTTCTTCAGCGCCGGGGCGTCATTGACTCCATCGCCCGTCATGGCAACGATTGAATTATTCTCCTGGTGCAGCGCGATCAGGTCGAGCTTCTGCCGGGGATTGACCCGGGCGAATACCGACGTGGCGCGCATCCGCGCCTTATCCTCATCGGTCATTTCAGCAAAGGGCATGAGGTCCCTGCCATGAACCACTGAAGCGCCCTCTTCCTCGACAATCCCCACTTGAGCGCCGATGTGGAGCGCCGTCGGGGCCTGATCGCCCGTGACCATCACCACTCGAATCCCGGCTTGATGACAGCGCCCGATGGTCGCTCGAATATCAGAGCGCGGCGGGTCCACCATCCCGAGAAGACCGACTAACTCCAAATCGTCATAAGGATCTTCATCGAGGCTTTGAACTTGTTTTCGTGCCAATGCAAGCACGCGATAGCCTTTGCCGGCGAGCCGTTCGTTGCGCTGCCCCCACTCGGCGCGCAACGCTTCTGTCAAAGGACGCCGCCCTTGCGCGCCCGCTTCGGACTGACAAGTCTCGAAGATCGCTTCGGGCGCTCCCTTGACCGCCACATAGAAACCGTCCTCCTGCCGGTGATAGGTCGCCATGCGCTTGGATTCTGAATCGAAAGCGTCTTCTTTGACTTCGGGCATTCGCTCGACGAGCGCTCTGCGCTGGATGCCCGCTTCCTGCCCGGCAATCAGAAGGGCGATCTCCAGAGGATCGCCCACTGAAGCGGTCTGGCCACCGCCACCCGGATCGATCGATGCGTTGTTGCACAACACGCTGATTTTCATCGCCTCAGCCGCCGGAGACCGCTCTTCCCACTCCACCGGCTGCCCGCTATCAGTCACCCAACGGCCCTCGCGGCGCTCGACCGAGCCGCCTGAGAGGTCCAGCCGCGTGACTGTCATCTTGTTTTCCGTCAGCGTGCCGGTTTTATCCGTGCAAATGATGTCCGTGCTGCCGAGGGTTTCGACCGAGGCCAGTCGTCGAACGAGCGCCTGCCGCCGCGCCATGCGGAGCATCCCCCGTGACAGCGCAATCGTCGCGACAATCGGAAGCCCCTCCGGAATCGAAGCCACGGCCAAGGCGATCGCGGTCTCCAGCATCAGGAACATCTCTTTGCCCCGCAGCACGCCGAGCCCCCACACGATCCCGGTGATGACCAGGACAATCCAAACGAGGCGGTGGCCCAAGGCGTTGAGGTTCTTCTCCAGCGGCGTGGTCTGTTCCTCGGCCTCCTCCACGAGCGAGGAGATTTGCCCGAGTTCAGTTTCCATGCCCGTGGCCACAACAACCGCCAGGCCCGAGCCGCGCGTCAGCGCGGTGCCCTTGTAAAGCATGTTCCGCCGGTCGGCCAAAGGCGTCTTGGCCTCCAGGGCGTCGGGACGCTTCGACACGGGCAGCGATTCGCCCGTCAAGGCCGACTCGTCGCATTCCAACTTCGAGGCCTCGATCACGCGCAAATCCGCCGTGATCACGTCGCCTCCCTCGAGCACCACGAGGTCCCCGACGACAAGATCCGCCGCGGGAACTTCCCCGATCCGCCCCTCGCGCTTGACCCGGGTGCTGACGCTGCCCATCTTGTACAATGCTTCCATCGAGCGCGTCGCCTGAATCTCGGTGAAGAATCCAATTCCCGCGTTGATGGCGATCACGACCAGAACGGCGATCCCCTCGGTCAGGTCCCCCAGCGCGAACGAGACGACCGCCGCGCCTACCAGCAGCAGGACCACAATGCTCTTGAATTGATTCAGGAGAATCGCCCAAGCGCTCTTGGCGCTCTTTTGGTGGAGTTGATTCGGGCCGTACTCGAGGAGCCGCCGGTGCGCCTCCGAGCCGGACAGACCGAGCTGCGGATCGACGCCCAGGTCGTCGACCACCGCTTTCCAAGGGCGCTCAAAGGCGGATGAGGGGGATGAAGCGCTCATCATATCCTGGAAGATAGCGACAAATCCGCCGAAAGGCAACTGTTTGGCTTTTGTCACCCTCTCCCCCTGGGAGAGGGATGGGGTGAGGGAAATTTCTTATCGATTCCCTCACCAAAGTAAAACAAGAAAGCCCGCCTCTCCCGGGGGGAGAGGATTTTAGAACCAGCTGGTTCTCTCTTCCCTGCTGTGCTAATCTCGATTGCTGTGTTGTTTTCCCATGAATGGAAAGGATGTTCCCGATGGAAATCATCGAGTACCAGGGATGGCCGAATTGTATTCGCCTGGCGAATGACAAGATGCTATTGGTGGTGACCACCGACGTGGGCCCGCGCGTGATTCACCTGGGATTTCTCGACGGTCCCAACCTGCTCAAGCAGATTCCCGAGCACCTTGGCGCGACGGGCGGCCCCGAGTGGCGCGCGTATGGCGGACACCGGTTGTGGCACGCGCCGGAAGCGATGCCGAGAACCTACGCGCCTGACAACGAACCGGTTGCCTACGATCGGGACGGCGAAACCCTGTCCCTGGTTCAGCCGGTGGAGAAGTCCACTGGAATTCAGAAGGAAATCGAGATCACGCTCGATCCCCGGCAAAACCGCGTGACGCTGGTTCACCGGTTGATCAACCACAATGCCTGGGCGGTCGAGCTGGCCCCCTGGTGCCTGACGGTCATGGCGCCCGGCGGTCGCGCCATCATTCCCCAGGAGCCTTATCGCCCGCATCCCGAATATCTCCTTCCCGCCCGGCCGCTGGTCCTCTGGCATTACACCGATATGGCGGACCCGCGCTGGCGGTGGAGCGCAAAGTACGTTCAGTTGAGGCAGGAACCCGCCGCGACGACAAAGCAAAAGGTTGGCATGTGGAACAGCCACGGCTGGGCTGCGTATGCCTTGAACGACGATCTGTTCCTTAAGCGCTTTCCCTGCCAGAGCGATGCAAACTATCCCGACTTTGGCTGCAACGTGGAACTGTTCTGCGACAGCGAAATCCTTGAGATTGAAAGCCTGGGACCGATCACGCTTCTTCCTCCCGATGGAGGACACGTAACGCACGTTGAAAACTGGTTCCTGTTCAAGGCGAGCGTGGGAGAAGACGACGCCTCGATCGACAGCGCCCTCGAACCGCTCCT
>Ga0272444_10006324_pt1 | contig 10119 bp, 6 predicted proteins | sample SSMForm13_FD_201033 | JGI IMG/M metagenome (GOLD analysis project Ga0272444, IMG submission 201033) | Marine sediment archaeal communities from Little Sippewissett salt marsh, Falmouth, MA, United States - SSM-Form-13 | ecosystem: Environmental > Aquatic > Marine > Wetlands > Sediment ...
AACTTGTACACCGTGTCGGCTATCTATAGGAGATAAATATGCCTCGCAAAACCTCTACTATGAGCATTCAGGAATTGCGTCGTTGCCTGGCGGTCCAAGAACGGGAAGTGGCCCGTCTGGAACAAAAACGAGCGAAACTCCTGAAAGAACTTGCCCAGATCGACAAGGCTATCGTTGCGGCTGGGGGATCACTGGACAAGACATCAGCCACCAGGACCCGCTCCTCCAGAGCCGCCGCACCAGGCCGAAAACGCTCAGACGGCAAGCCGCTGATCGAGTATCTGCTCGCCGTTCTCAAGGGCTTTCCAAAGGGCAGGAGGGTCAAGGAAGTCATGAATGCCGCCACAAAGGCAGGCTACGTTTCCCGTAGCAAGGACTTCTATGGCATCGTCGCGACTGCTCTGCGCGAGGGGCCGCAATTCAAAAAAATATCCCGTGGCATCTACGCGCTCAAATAGGCGACGGCCCCTGCTTGATTGGCACGACAGAAAGCGGTTTTCGCGCTGACATCGCGAATATCCGTCAAAGACTTCGCCAGGTCGCCGACAGGCTGGCTTGGTGAATGTCTTTTCATCTTCCAAGTCGCCTTCTTCGGCTTGACATCCCACGCTCCAACCGCTACAGTGTTCAACTTAAAGGGCCGTTAGCTCAGTTGGCTAGAGCGCCTGCTCGACACGCAGGAGGTCACTGGTTCAAGTCCAGTACGGCCCATTTATGACCCCGCGATAAAGGCGGGGTTTATATTTGCGCCGCAAAACAGGCGGATATTCCAGGGAATAAATCGCCGCCGAATAGCCGTTCATTTGCTGTCTCTTCTCAGCCTGTAGCAGATTTTCGCATTCTGCCGTGATGTTCGAAACTTCGGTTCACTCTCGCGACGAGATCCGTCTTTAAATGGATTGTTGGTGGGTGGGTATGGAAATACCAACCTCCACCAGGCAAAGGGGAGCTTTGCGAATGCCGGGACAAACGCTAGAATCTTCAGAAAGGCCGATGGTGGTCGTCGGCCATAGTTCATCCGAGAAATCCTGGCATAATGGCAAGCTGACACAACTCCCGCCATCTCCGCAGTGTGGCGTGGGAATCAGGCGAGTCGGACATGATGAAGGAGACGGCTGATGCAAACGCAGCGCCAGCCCCGAAGTGGATTGATGATTTTGGCAGGCATCGTCGCGATGGCCGGGCTGTGGGGGTGCCAGACCGCAGACCCCTTTGCCGCCGAAGTGGCTGCCATCGATGCCAATTGCCCGGCAAGCTACCCCGCGGTAGTGACGCCGCCACCGCCCCTGGCCGAGCTGGAGGCCCTGTCGGCCGATGAGCTGATCGCCCGGCTTGACCACTGGTCGCCGGCTTACCGCCACCGGGCTGGGGAGGCCCTGGCCGGCAAGTTGCCTGACGCCTACGACAAGATAATCGTCGCGATGGCCGATCCAGACTGGCGGCGGCGAAACGGTGTGATAGCCTCGTTGGGCCGGGCAATGGCCCACGTGACGGTATACCGTCGCAACATTGCCCGCAACCGAGCTGTCACCGACGACGAAAAGGCCGCCGCCGAGGCGACCGTCAAGCAGCTCGCGGCCGCGACGCCACATCTCATCAAGGCCCTCAAGGACGATCAACCCCTGGTGCGCGTTCGTGCAATCGAGGTGTTGTCGGCCTTGGGACCGGCTGCAGCCGACGCAGCCAATGGGTTGCTGGTTGTCGCCGAAACGTCCCCGCCATGGGTTGGCGAGATAGCCATGGGGGCGCTCGCCAGAAGCGTCGGGCCGGACAAGCTCGATCCCGCGACGCGTATGGATCGGCTGATCGCAATGCTCAAGCACCCCAAGCCGCGGGCGCGCGGCGCGGCGATCCAGGTAATGGGTCGCCTGCCGGCAGACGAAGCCAAGGTCGCGATTCCGGCGCTGCTGGCGTCGATCAACGACCGCGCCAAGCGGGATGCGATGTTCTCCGACGCGGCGCGGAACAACGCGATGGCCCTTCTGACCAAGTGGCGCGTCCGCGAGGTGATTCCGCTGATCATCCAGGTCGCTCATGAAGACGGCTGGGGTCTCGGCCGGCGCCGGGCGGGCACGTCGGCGGCGCTGAAGGCCTGGGGACCCGACGCAAAGGAGGCGATTCCCGGAGTCGAGGCGATCATCAAGGACATCGAGGCTGGCGGCGGCAACGTCGAAGCCGCAGCCAAGCCCTTCCGCGAGGCGCTCGCGGCGATGCGGGGCGAGAAGGCCCCACAGTAGGCTGCCCGGAACAGGAGAACAAATAAAATGACACGCATACTCAGCCCCTCTCATAAGATTCTGCTGATTGCCCTGACGGCCAGCGTTGTGTTGCTCGGCGTCGCGGTGTCGCGGGCCGACGACGAAGTCCCCACGTACTCCAAGGTCGGCAAGTACCAGACTCCCCATCCGCAGAACCGGCGGATTGGCTATCTGAGCTGGAACCTGGGCGCCACGGGCGCCCGCGGCTGGTTTTACGGCTTCAACAACCACACCAACGACAGCCGGGAGATCGTCGTCAAGTCCGTGGAGAAGGGTTCCCCAGCCGATGGCATCCTCAGACGCTACGACATAATCACCGGCGTCGCGGGCAAGGCGTTCACCTCCGACGCACGGCAGGCGTTTGGCGAGGCGCTGACGGAGGCGGAACGACCCGTCAACAAGGGCGTGCTCAAACTTACGCGCTGGCGCGATGGCCGGACCGAGGAGGTCACGATCCAGCTCCCGCTGACGGGCGAGTATGCCCCGACGGCCCCGTTTGACTGCCCGAAGTCCGAGAAGATTCTCACCGAGGCCGCCGCCTACCTTGCCGACCACATGCCCGTCGAAGGCTTCGAGCCCAACGTCGGTGGTGCCCTGGATGCCTTGTTGCTGCTGGCGACCGGCGAGGCGAAGTACCTCGACCACGTCCGCCGTACCGCGTATCGATTCGCCCCGAAGGACCTGAAGCTCTCTAAGCCGCCGGGAATGAAGAACTGGCCCTACAGCTATGGGCTGCTGTTGCTGGCCGAGTACCACCTGGCCACCGGCGACAGAGGCGTCGTGCCGGCGATGAAGCTCTACGCCGGGCGGCTTTGCGATGGCCAGGGCATGCCCGGTGCGTGGGGCCACAGCTCAGCCAACAATCGTACGATCATCGGCTACGGGGCGTTGAACCAGGTAGGGCTGGTGTGCTTCATGTCGTTGACGCTGGCCAAGGAGTGCGGCCTGGCTGTCGACGAGGCGGTGCTGAAGCGATCGACGCTGTTCTTCGGCAAATATGCCGGCGTCGGGGGCATCCCCTATGGCGATCACCCTCCGACAATCAACACCAACGCCGCCAACGGCAAGAACGCCCTGGCCGCGGTGGCTTTCGGCGTGCTCGGCCAGAAGCGCATGGCTGGGTGGTTCAGCCACCTCGTCGCCAGTTCCGCCCAGGAGCGCGAGTTGGGTCATACGGGCAACTTTTTCAGCTACACCTGGGGCGGCCCCGGTGCCGCTTTCGCGGGCTCGAAGGCCCTGTCGGCCTTCCTGAAGCCCCAGCGCTGGTACTACGATATGTTCCGCCGCTGGGACGGTTCGCTGCTGCCCCAATCGCTGCCGCAAACGCGAGAGGGCGACCTGTGCTTCTCGTCGTACATCTCCAGCGGGCCGATCTGGAACACCGGAGGATACGCACTGACGTACGCGATCCCGAGGCGGCGACTGCGCATCCTCGGCGCGCCAAAGCGCGGCCTGGCCAGCAGGCCGACCGGCCGGGACGCCAAAAGGCAGGTCCAAAGCATCAAACTGACGCTCGAAGCCATCAAGGGCGACCTGGCCGCCGGCGACCTGTACCAGGCCCAGTGCCGCGCCACGGCGCTCGAGCCGATCCTGCAGGCCACCGATAACCGACTGGCCGCCTGCCAGGCCAAGTGCGCCGATCCAGCCAACGCCAAGCTGCTGGAAATCGGCAAGCAGTACCACCAATTGGCCCGGAAGGTCGTCAGGGCCAGCGAGAAGGCCTTCATGCGGTTCGGCCCGGCGATCGTGATCGACCACAAGTCGCGAAAGGCCATGCAAGCTATCGCCGCAGACCCCAAGGCCGGGGTCTACGCCAAGCTCGCGGCCGGGCAACTCGCCGAAAACCCGGCCGAACCGGTGGAAAACTGGGTAACGATCCTCGCCTCCGAGCAACGAGCCGAGGCGCGGCGTCAGGCCATCAAGAACGCCAACAGATGGCAGAGGCCTGCTCTCGCGGATGTTTCGAACCCCCAGAAGCTCACTTTCCGGTACCGCCCGACCGGCAAGAATGTTCCCGCCGGCTGGACCAAGTCGGCCTATGACGACGGCAAATGGGCGACTTCAGACGGCGCCGTCGGCGGCGTCGAGACCTGCGTGACCAAGCTCCAAACCCCCGACGCGCTGTTCCGCGTGACCTTCAGCGTCGAGGACCCTGCCCGGTACCGCCGCCTTCGCGTGGATTGCCTGGCAACCAAGGAAGCCGACATCTACCTCAACGGCCAGAAGATCCTGGTCATCGGCCCGGACAGCAGCCGCGAGCCGGACGGCTACTGCGATTACGAGTTGAAGGACACCGTCATGGAACTGCTGGTCAAAGGCAAAAACGTGCTGGCCGCTCGTGCCCGCAGCGACGGCGATTGCGCGTTCGATATCTCGCTGGATGCAATGCCGAAGGTGGGCGACTAGCAGTCCGTTTAGAAATGGGTCCGCCAGCGAGAGCGAGCAAGAATGTCGAGCATCAAGGAAGAAAACACAGGCAATGCCTTAGCATTGTCGAGTATTTCTGACGCAGAAGCGCAGACATTCTGGCCGCTCGCAGCAAGGACAGCTTTCTAAACGGGCTGCTAGGTCGCAGGCCAGGCAAAAGGGCGGGAAATTCCAGTCATAACGACGAGTAAACAATGAGGAATATCGAAATGAGAAACGCATTCATCAGTATTGTGCTCACCGCGATGATTACACCGGCGGTCTTCGCCGATGCCTGCGCTAAAGGCCGGCGCGTTGCGCTGTTTGACGGGAAAACCCTGAAAGGCTGGACCGTGCTCAAATGCCAGGCCGAGGTCCAGAAGGGCAATATGCTCATCAAGGGCGGCAATGGGCTGGTCCAGACCGAGAAGAAGTACGGTGATTTCGTTCTCGAATTCGAATGCAAGGCCCTCAAAGACGACAACTGGGACAGTGGTATCTACTTTCGTTACGACAAGGTCCCGGCGAATCGCCCTTGGCCGGGCAGATACCAGGTAAACCTGTGCAAGGGCGTGGAAGGGAACGTTGCCCGAGTCCAGGGCGCGGTGAGCAAGGGACTCTACAAGGCCGGCCAGTGGAACTCGTTCAAGCTCACCGTGGAGGGGACGAAGCTGTCGCTGGAGATGAACGGCAAGCCGGCGTGGAAGGCGACAGGCCTGGCCGGGCCGAAGGAGGGATTCATCGCTGTGCAGGCGGAGGTGCCCAATGGTGGCCAGTTCCTCTTCCGCAATATCTACATTACAACGAAGACCTCATCGACAGAGAATGGCGCCTCCAGCGGCGAGGATGGGCCGAGGTCATTGTTCAACGGCAAGGACCTCACCGGCTGGCACGTCGACGTGCCGCTCCTGGACAAGAAGCCCGATTCCAAGCCGACGTTCATTGTGCGTGACGGCAAGCTGGTCAGCTTGGGCAAGCCAGGCGGCCATCTGATCACCGACGCGAAGTACGAGAATTATCGGCTCGAAGTCGAATATCGCTTCGCAGCCAAGCCGGGCAACTGCGGCGTGCTGGTTCATGCGTCCACGCCGCGGGCGCTGTACAAGATGTTCCCCAAGTCGATTGAGGTCCAGATGAACCATCGCCACGCGGGCGACTTCTGGTGTATCGTCGAGGACATCACCGTGCCCGACATGGTCAAGCGGCGCGGCCCGAAGGCCAAGTGGGGGACCACCAAGGGCAAGGCGCGGCGGATTCTCAACCTCACGGACGACTCGGAGAAGCCTGTGGGCGAGTGGAATTCGATGGTCATCGAATGCGTCAAGGACGCCGTCAAGGTGTGGGTCAACGGCGACCTGGTGAACCATGGCGACAAGTGCACCGCGACCAAGGGTCAAATTGCGCTTCAGGCGGAAGGCTCCGAGGTCGAGTTTCGCAAGCTCCTGCTGACTCCCATAAAGAAACTGACCGACTGACACACGCGGAGAACGCGCTGAGCGGCTTTGTCGGCGGTCCTCTGGCGGTCTGCAGGCCGGAGCAGGACCGCGGGGCGGCGCGGGCCCTGCGGGGCTACGACTTCCGCGGGCGGTCTTCGCTTTGTCTGGCTGGATCCCTGGCTGCTTGCGGGGCTTTGCTATCGCGATATCGGGCGAGGCCTGCTGATAACTCTGGCCTCGATGGCCGGAGCCCGGTTGCCAGAAAGGGGTAGTACGGAAACGGTATCGGTATCCGCAGGGCATATTCTTCCATGTCGCGCAGGGGATATACGGCGACTGTCTCAAGCCAGCAAAGACCGGGGGTATGCACTCGGATTGCGCATGAAACCCAGATGAAACGGGCAAAGGCATCCTGCTGCAGCGCCTCTGCAGCGCAAATACAAACCCCTTATTTGTAAGGGGTTTTGAAGGGTGGCTGGGGGGATTCGAACCCCTGACCCCCTGGACCACAACCAGGTGCTCTAACCAACTGAGCTACAGCCACCATCTGCCTGGGTCAGGCAACGAACAACGAATCCTACCGTCCAGGCAGGTAAATGTCAATAGTTCAATACCAACCAACATCTTGACATCTTGACTGGCAACTTCCGGGCAAGGTCTCTTTTTGGCGGTGTTGCGGGGCTGGCTGGGGATACCCGGCGTGGGCCGCACACATCCAACTCGCTTCGGAGGGAAGATATCCATTCCAAATGCCATTGGCTTGGTACATAATGTCCCAGCCGGGAGGGCTTGGCGACGGGCTGTAGGTTTACACGCTGGATGCATCAATTGGAGATTGCCATAGTATGGGCGCGTACGAAGAACTTTCGGCGGACAACCGCAAGAAGGTAGATAGTCTGCTGGCTGAGACTCGGGCCAACGACGGGCTTGCCCCGGTGGACATCGAGCGATTCTGGGCAGACCAGGCCCTTGCCAAGGCCGACCCGTTCGGGAAGGACATCCCACAGGTGCCGCTCGGCGCTATATGCAACTGGGAGTGCACCTTCGCCGAGTTGGGCATCGAGCAGGATTGGCATCGTTACCAGAACGATCCCGACTGGGCGATCGGGCTCAACAAGCGTTACAACGAGCTGTCGGAGAAGATCGTAGGCCGACGGCTGCTGCGCGAGACCAAGCCGGAGCCCAGACTCTCCTGGCCGGCGCCCAAAGCCCTGCACGACGTGTTTGAGGGCAAGAACGTATGGGAAGGCGGCAAGGCGGGTTCGTGGTGGCTGAAGCAGGCTGCCGACACGCCGGATGAACTGCGTGCGCTGCTGGACCGCGTGGATGCCCGCGACATTCGCTCGTTCATCCTGCCGGAAAACTGGCATGCCGAGAAAGCCCGTCTGTCGGCACTTGGCGTAAAGGGCCCGCGGTACCGTCACCAGCGCGGGCCGTGCACGTTCGCCACCAGTATCTACGGTTCGGAGAACATGATCTTCCTGTGCCTGGACGAACCGGACCTGGCTGCGCGTTTCAGCCGGACCATCCTGCGAGTGATGCTGGATATCGCCCGCGTTCTGGACGAGGAGGCTGGTTATACGCCGGAGACCGCCCCGCGCGGATTCAGCTTCGCCGACGATAACTGCTGTCTGTTCAACCCGGAGATGTACGAATTGTTCGGCCTGCCCGTGCTTGAGGGCATGTTCGCCCGGTACAGTCCCGACCCCACCGACCGCCGGTACCAGCACTCGGACTCCGCGATGGGACACCTTTTGCCCCTGCTGGCGCGGGTGGACCTCACGGGCACGAACTTTGGCCCGACGGTGAGAGTCGGCGAGATTCGCCACCACCTGCCGCACGCGGTAATCGACGGGCAGCTCGCGCCGTTCACCTTCTGTCGCAATGAGGAAGAGAACATGGTGGCGGAGTTTTTGCGCGATTTCGAGCAGACCCGCGAGGCCCGCGGCCTGAACTTCTCGACGGCGGGTTCGATAAACAACGGCTCGCGATTGACGGGCATGCGGTTGTTGATGGCAACCATTCAGCGCTACGGGCGTTACTAGGAAAAGAAGTACCGCAGAGACACAGAGTCGCGGAGAGAATCGACATATGAAAGACAAGAAGACCATTCGCAGCGGCATTGTGGGGGCGGGGTTTTCCGCTTCGTTCCATTTTGAGGCGATTCGCAAGGTATACGGCACGAACGTTGATATCGTCGGTGTTCAAGCATTGCAGGGCGCCGAGCAGTACGCCGAGCAGCGCGGCATCAAGGTATTTGACAGCCTCGACTCGATGCTCGACCAAGTGGACGTCGTCCACATATGCACCACGGCATCGTCGCACGAGGAAGTGGCGGTCGCCGCGCTGAAGCGCGACAAGTTCGCCATTGTGGAAAAGCCGCTGACGGGCTTCTTCGGCGACGGCGCCGAGGACTTCAACGGCGAGACGTTCCCCAAGACCGATGTCCTGACAAGCGCCCTGGCCAGCATCAAGCGGATGCTCGCCGCCGAGCGGGAGAGCAAGGGCAAGATCCTCTACGCCGAAAACTGGGTCTACGCCCCCGCCATCCAGAAGGAGCGGGAGATACTCGAGAAAACCGGCGCGCAGATCCTCTTCATCCACGGCGAGGAGGCACATAGCGGCTCGCACGCCCACACGTATGGTTACTGGAAGTACTCCGGCGGCGGCGTGATGATCGGTAAGGGGTGTCATCCCCTCGGGGCCGCCCTGTATCTCAAGGCCGTAGAAGGACGTGCGCGCGACGGCAAGCCGATCCTCCCGGCTTCGGTGTCGGCGAGAACGCATGCCATCACCCGCATGCCAAGCTTCCGCGACGAAGGCCACATCCGCAGTAACTACCACGACATAGATGACATGTCGCTGATGCACGTGGTGTTCACCGACGGCACAGTCGCGGACATATTCGCCTCGGATATCGTTCTGGGCGGCATCCACAACTGGCTGGAGGTTGCGGCGAACAATCACCGCACGGTGTGCAATATCAACCCGAACACCGCCATGCAAACTTACAACGCGGTTGAGGAGAACTTCAAGGACATCTACGTTGTGGAGAAGACCGGCACAAAGCAGGGCTGGTCGAACCCCTCGCCGGACGAGGACTGGTTCACGGGTTATCCGCAGGAAATTGAGGCGTTTTACCGCTCAGCCGCTTACGGCGATTCGGTCGAGAGCGACAGTCAACTGGCCGCAAATACAATTTCGACAATTTACAGCGCGTACGTCTCAGCCGAGCGGGCCGGGGCGGAAGTGGCGATAGAGACATTTTGAAAAGATAGGTCATAGCTCCTAGGTCTTAGGTGATAGGACGCTCTTGGTTATCGTGGGTGTTTTTGACCGCGATTTGCCAAGACAGGCGCCAACCAAACGGTATACCACGGGTTTGGCGCCCTGAGACCTTAGAGTGAAAATCTGGACCCAGCGAACGAAAGGAAGACCGCAGACATGACCGAGCAGAGCCAGGACACGCAGGCCGGGACCGAGAGTTCCGCTATCGAGCGGGACCGCCAGTTGCTCGTCGACGCCCGCAAGAAGGGCAAGGGTGCGATGCTGGGGACTTTTATCAAGCTCTCCGGGCCGGGCTGGCTCCAGAGCGCCATCACGCTTGGCGGCGGCTCGCTCGCCAATGCCCTTTACCTTGGCATCTTGGGCGGGTTTGCGTTCATGTGGCTCCAGCCGCTGGCGATGATCATGGGCGTCATCATGCTAAGCGCCATCGGTTACGTCACGCTCTCAACCGGCGAGAAGCCCTTCCGTGCCATCAACAAGCACGTCAACCCCGTGCTGGGTTGGGGTTGGATTATCGCTACGATGCTGGCGAACCTGGTCTGGTGCCTGCCGCAGTACAGTCTTGGCACGGCCGCGGTCAGGCAGAATCTCCTGCCGGGCCTGTTCGGCGCGGATTCCGGCATGACGGACTTCCAGGCCAACGCAATCATCGTCGCGGCCATAACAGTTCTTTGCGTGGGCGTGGTGATCTTTTACGGTAAGGGACGAAAGGGCGTCCGTTTGTTGGAGTG
>Ga0272444_10006325_pt1 | contig 10118 bp, 6 predicted proteins | sample SSMForm13_FD_201033 | JGI IMG/M metagenome (GOLD analysis project Ga0272444, IMG submission 201033) | Marine sediment archaeal communities from Little Sippewissett salt marsh, Falmouth, MA, United States - SSM-Form-13 | ecosystem: Environmental > Aquatic > Marine > Wetlands > Sediment ...
ACAAACAGGTGAGTTGGCCACAACCCTTGTCTTTGCCCCCTCCTTCACGGGGAGCCAAAGCCAAGGGCAAGGGCTTAATACAGAACATGTTGAAAGACGAACCACCGACCTTTAAGGATTAATTGAACCCTCCCCGCGGTGACTCGACTGAGCTCGTCGAAGTCAAGCCGCGGGGAGGGTTCACCGTAAGGATGACAACTCGTTAGATATACGCTCGCTAACCCCGCAGCCCGCAAAGCACTGCCGTCAGGCAGAACCTACGGGCAATGCCCTCGCTTATGCGGTTCAACCTAAAAGGTCCATTTCAGTCTATTGTTCAAACCATTCTTCAACCAGGGGGGCAGGCCCTCACGACCTCGTACCTGTCAGCCTTTCAATCCTCTTTTCAACGGGAGGGTGGGTGCTGAAAAGGTTCATCAGGCTCTTTCCGGACAGGGGGTTCATGATAAACATATGGGCCGTGGCAGGCTCTGCCCTCATGGGCACACGTCGTGACGATGCGGCAATCTTTTTCAGCGCACTGGCAAGGCCTCTGGGGCTCCCCGAGAAAGAGGCGCCCGCGGCATCAGCCGCGTATTCCCTGGACCTGGATATGGCCATCTGGATCAACATGGCGGCCATGGGCGCAAGGATGGACATAGCAATCAGCCCCATCACGCCGCCGCCGTCATCGTCGTCCCGGCCACCAAAGCCCCCGAACAGGGCGGCCCATCGGGCCATGCTGGCCACCATCATGATGGCGCCGGCCAGAGTCGCTGCAATGGAGCCGATCAGGATATCTCTATGCTTCACATGGGCCAATTCATGGGCCAGCACACCCTTTAGCTCATTTTCGTCAAGGAGCCTCAAAATACCCTGGGTGACAGCCACCACTGCATGCTCAGGATTGCGGCCAGTGGCAAAGGCATTGGGAGATTCAGAGGGCATGATACAAATCTTGGGCGTAGGGAGACCGGCCTGCTGTGCCAGCTGTCTGACCATCCGATGGAGGTCAGGGGCCTCGGCCTCGGACACGGGTCTGGCCCGGTACATCTTCAAGACGATCTTGTCCGAAAACCAGTAGGCGCCGAAATTCATTATAATGGCAAAGGCGAATGCAATAACCATCCCCTGGTTCCCACCCAGGTAACGGCCGATGAACATCATCAGGCCCGTGAGAGCCCCCAGAAGAATCGCTGTCTTTATTGAGTTACCCATTTGTTCCTCCTATAGCCCACGTCCCGGGCAAGGTTGTCACCTCAAAAATGCTTTCACCACAGGCAGATCCTGTTGTCCACGTTGGGATACCCCCGCTATTGACTACGGGGGTTATCTTACAAGATCAAATCGTAAAAAGTGCCGAAAGACGTTTTAGAAACCGTCCTACAATGACGGTTTCGTAAAAAGTGGTCACCTCGGTGAAAACCTGTCGAGAGCCTCAAGGCCGAACGGCCGGGGTCCTGAAGCATTTTTACTATTTGAAAATACCGGATAGCGCTTAGGCTTGTGCCTGGCGGCTTGAACAGAGCCACTACGTGCCCGGCTTTCGCCGGAATGACAAAAAAAGATGTTTTCGGATTTTTTACGAGTCTATCTCACAATGACATGCCCAAAAAACTAATCACCCTGCGAAGGGGTGTCAACTCTATGTTGTGCCTTTCATCAACCCCAGTCTTTTTGGGAATTTTTCCTTGACGGCTTCACCATTTAGTTATCTAGTGCCCTTCCAGCAATCGTAAGAAAGCAATGGGCACTAGGGTAAGTTTCCGATTCAGTCCGCCATAGGCCGATTTGATGAGCAAACCTGCGGAGAACATCGCTCAGAGGGAAAAGGGCCATTTATGAATGGACACTATCTAAGCTAAAGGACCAATACGTGGTTAGACTCCGTCCATAATCCATGCATCTCACCATTAACCAAGTTGCCACATTACTGAACTTACCCGTCAGCACGGTGCAGCGCTGGATCCGTCAGGGCAATATACCGGTATATAGGCACGAAGGCAAATATCTCTTCCTGGAGAAGGACTTGGTGAAGTGGGCCCAGGCTCAAGGTATTGTTTTTGCGTCCAAGCCACAAAAGACTGCCGCCACTGAGCAGGTCGAAGACGATAGCCTTGTTTCGGCCATGAAAAGAGGAGGAATCGTGGAGGGAATCAGCGGCGATGATATCTCTGCGGTCCTCAAGGCTCTCGTTGACACGGCGCCTTTGGCGCCGTCCATTGACCGCAAGGAGTTATTTCTTAGGCTCCTTGAGCGAGAGGACCTTTCAACAACTGGAATCGGCCGAGGGGTGGCTATCCCGCACCCGCGGTCTCCATTACCCAATGCACCGGCAGAACCCAGCATCACGACGTGCTTCTTGGACAACCACATGGACTATAATGCCATCGACGACATTCCCGTGTTTGTCCTATTTCTGATGTTGAGTCCCGCTCCTAGGATACACTTAAGGCTTCTGGCCAGGCTGAGCTATGTGCTCCGGGATAAGGCCTTCATAGACTTTTTGAGAGGCACACCTCCTGAGGGCCACATCCTTGCGAGGATGGCAGAGATCGAAACCAACATAGACAACGCCCATCATTTTCCCAAGTTGCTCCATGGCTCTTAACGTGAAGGTTCCCTCTCTGCGCCTTGCCCTCATGCGCCTCATCTGGCGTATAGACGAGCGCCTGCTCTTGATCGTCTTCGCCGCTATCGTTGGAGGCGGCGCAGGCCTTGCCGCCGTCATTTTGAATCGACTGCTATTTGACATACATGAGGCATTGAAGCCCGCTCATTTCCACTGGTATGCCTTCATCCTTCCGGCATGCGGCGCTGGCTTGTCTGCCCTGTTTCTAGGATATATTATGAAAGAAGGGGCAGGCCATGGCGTGCCTGAGGTCATCTACAGCGTGTGCAAAAGGGGCGGCCTCCTGCGTTTGCGTTCCAGTTTTTCTCGCCTTATTTCAAGTACACTCACGATTGCCAGCGGAGGTTCTGCAGGGCCTGAGGCTCCGGTCGTCATGAGTGGGGCCTCCATTGGTTCAAACATTGCCAGGGCCTTTTCGTTGAATGATCGCCAGAGGACAACCATGGTCGGCTGTGGGGCGGCCGGCGCCATTTCAGCCATCTTTAACGCCCCCATAGCCGGCATCATATTCTCCGTGGAAGTCATACTCGGAGAGTGGACCCCGATTAATCTTATCCCCATCGGCATTGCATCGGTCGTTGGCACTGAGGTCAGTCGCCTTCTCCAAGGCAACCTAATCCCTTTCAGCCATCGCCAATTTCACGCCTCTCTTTTGGACATCCTGGCATCTGTTGGCATTGCGGTGTTAGCAGGGCTTAGCTCCGTCTTCTTCACCCGCCTCCTAAACGGCACCATACGCAAATCCCATCAACTTGTCGCTCCCGATTGGCTGCGGGCCGCCCTTGGTGGGACCTGTGTCGGCCTATTGGGCCTGGCTTTTCCTTCTGTTCTGGGCAAGGGCTACGATGTGGTCAGCACCATCATAGAAAACCATTATCAATCGGGCCTGGTGCTGGTGGCCCTTGCAACACTGGCCAAAATCATGGCCACATCCCTCACCATAGGAACGGGGGGCTCAGGCGGCATCTTCGCGCCCTGTCTTGTTATTGGCAGTCTGGGAGGTCTTGCCTATCAGCGTGGTCTTGTTGCTTGTTGGCCTGCTGTCCCCTGGGCAGAAGAAGGATTCTTTGCCATGCTGGGCATGGCAGGCGTCATGAGCGGTACCTTGCAAGCACCACTTACCGGGATTTTCCTCATCGTAGAGGTTACGGGCAGCTATCAAGTGGTTTTACCTCTTATCCTGGTCTCTTTTGTCTCCGCAACCCTCTGCCACCATTTACAACCGGTTTCATTCTATTATGGAGAACTGGTAAGCCAAGGGCATTTGCTTCGGCCCAGAACGGATGCCCGCCTGCTGTCCGACCTAAACATACTGGAGTTGATAGAAAAGGATTGTGTTGTCATTTACGAAGATATGCGGCTAAGAGACATGATTCCCATCATAGAGCAGGCCTCACGGGACTGTTTTCCCGTGGAAAATTCAAAGACAGGAGATTTTCTGGGTTTGATCCACCTCAACGACCTTCGCCCCTATCTTTTCAATCCCGGTCTTCACGACGCTGTAATTATGGGTGAGATGATGGATGTGAACGTGCCCAGAGTGTCGCCCTTTGACCACATGAAAGACGTCCTGGAGCTCATGGATCAGACCCACTTATGGAGCCTCCCTGTGGTGCGCAGGGACAAATTCATGGGCATGGTCTCCAAAGGGACGATTCTAGATCGATACCGCAAGGAACTGATCGTACAAACCCATTAGGAGGGACACTATGAAACCACAACTGCTTCATATTTTTCGAAATACCCCCTTCGGCAGAGAGACCCTTCTCGAGTCCTGTTACTTCTGCCGAACCATCGAGGTAGAATTGGTCGCCTACCTCCCCAAGATGTCCAAGTTCCTCATGTATTTTGAAAACGACGTGGTTCAGGTCGATTTGGATAGCTCTTTTCTCTCCTCACCAGACACAGCGAAGGAACATGCCACATCGATCATCCGTGCATCGGGGCTGGAACCACTTTTCTTTGACCCAGAAGACTTCACAGCTTCAACCTTACCTGACATCCCCACACATTTTGACTACATGTGCTGTCCCCGCAGCATTGTGGACCTCTCTTCAAAGATCGGCTTAGGATACATAGGCCCCCGTGTGAGGAGAATCGTCCAGAGCGCCAGGTTCCCGGTCTACATCCCCAATCCCGTGTTCAAGGAGTGGAAAAGCCTCGCCGTGTTGTTCGGAGGTTCGGCCAATGCAGTAAAAGCACTACGATTGGCCATGCGATTAAGCAGGCTCTCCGGTTACCCTCTTAAGGTGTTCACTCAGCTAGAAGGTGATAGCAGGCAAGACTATGACAGGGTCATCAAAGAAAACGGCCTGGAAGAGGCCGTAGAAGACTGGACCATTTTTGAAACAGGAAGGCTCAAGGCAAACCTCTACGAAGTCCCCCACGACGCCCTTGTTATTCTGGGGGCCTATGGACACGGCTTGATTAGGCAGCTCGCCTTTGGGAGCAAGATGGAATTGATCCAAACGGTACTGCCCAATAGCCTCTTAATCGTGGGGCCCCACTGCGCCCTTTAGTTCGAAGACAATCTTCTCCTGGTCCACATGGCACCGAATGTGGCCTCCCTCAGAAAAATGGCCCTCCAGGATCTCCATGGCTAGCGGGTTTTCGATGTGCTTCTGGATGGCCCGCTTCAACGGACGGGCCCCAAAGGTGGGGTCAAAACCCTCCCGTGCCAAGAGGGCCTTGGCGTCATCTGAAAGCGCTAGTGTCATATGCTGATCTTCCAGTCGCCTTTTCAGGCTCTCCAGTTGGATGTCCACAATGGCATTCAGATGTTCCGGTGTCAGGTTATGGAAAATCATGATGTCATCTACCCTGTTTAGAAACTCCGGTTTGAAACTGGCGTGCAGGGCCTCCATCACCCGTTTTTCCATCTCCTGGCGCTGATCTGGCCCCAGCTCCTGGATCCAATGGCTTCCCACGTTGGATGTCATGATGATGATGGTGTTCTTGAAATCCACTGTACGGCCATGACCATCGGTCATGCGGCCGTCATCGAGGATCTGCAAAAGCGCGTTAAAGACTTCGGGATGGGCCTTTTCGATTTCATCAAACAGGACCACGGAATAAGGACGGCGCCTCACCGATTCGGTGAGCTGGCCTCCCTCCTCATAACCCACATATCCAGGAGGGGCGCCAATGAGTCTCGAGACAGCGTGTCTTTCCATATACTCAGACATGTCAATGCGGACCATGGCCTGTTCGTCGTCAAAAATGAACGCTGCCAGGGCCTTGGCCAACTCTGTCTTGCCCACACCTGTGGGTCCCATGAAAATGAAAGAGCCGATAGGACGATTGGGGTCCTGCAGGCCTGATCGGGCGCGCCGCACGGCATTGGACACGGCCACAATGGCATCCTTCTGGCCCACGACCCGTTTTGCGAGTCGTTCCTCCATGTGCACCAGCTTCTGCCGCTCCCCTTCCATCATCCGCGACACCGGAATCCCCGTCCACCTGGAGATCACCTCAGCCACATCTTCTTCATCTACCTCTTCCTTGAGCATCTTGCGCCCAGATTGAAGTTCGGAAAGGGCAGCATTGGCCTCTTCCAGGCGTTTCTTCAAATCGGTGGCTACCCCGTACCGGAGCTCTGCGGCGCGGGCGAGGTTCCCCTCACGCTCGGCCTGCTGTTCCTCAATACCAAGACGTTCCAGCTCCTCCTTTGCTTTGCGAATGGTCTGGATGGCGTCTTTTTCGTTTTGCCAGTGGGCCTTCATCTCCCTGCTCTTTTCCAGCAAGGCGCCAATCTCTTTTTCGAGTCTCTTAAGCCGTTCTTTTGAGGCCTCGTCCGTTTCCTTACGCAGGGCCTCCCGCTCAATCTCGGCCTGGATGATTTTACGCTCCACCTCGTCGATCTCGGCAGGCATGCTGTCGATCTCGATGCGGAGCCTGGAAGCAGACTCATCAATGAGATCGATGGCCTTGTCCGGCAGAAATCGGTCCGAAATATACCGGTGGGACAGGGTGGCCGCAGCCACAATGGCAGAATCCTTGATCCGCACCCCGTGATGGACCTCATATTTTTCTTTCAGCCCCCGTAAAATGGAAATGGTCTCTTCCACCGAAGGTTCGACTACGAGAACCGGTTGAAAACGTCGCTCCAGGGCCGCATCTTTTTCCACATATTTCCGGTATTCGTTCAACGTGGTGGCCCCCACGCATCTGAGTGTTCCGCGGGCCAAGGCAGGTTTGAGCATATTTGACGCATCTACGGCCCCTTCAGCAGCCCCAGCGCCCACCATGGTGTGAAGCTCGTCAATGAACATGATGACCTCGCCCTCGGCTGCCTCCACCTCTTTCAACACCGCCTTGAGCCTGTCTTCAAATTCGCCGCGGTACTTGGCCCCTGCCACAAGGGTTCCCATGTCCAAAGCGACCAACCGTCGATTCTTGATGGTTTCAGGCACATCTCCATTGACAATGCGCTGGGCCAGCCCTTCCACAATGGCGGTCTTGCCCACGCCCGGCTCTCCAATCAGGACCGGGTTGTTCTTGGTACGACGTGACAGCACCTGCACTACGCGACGAATCTCTTCATCGCGACCAATGACCGGATCGATCTTGCCAAGGCGGGCAAGATCCGTGAGATCCCGGCCGAATTTCTGCAAGGCCTGATATTTTTCCTCTGGATTGGGATCGGTGATCCGCTGGGTGCCCCGTATCTCCACAAGGACTTTGAGGATCGATTCACGGGTAACCCCTCCGCCGGTCAAGATGCGGCCCGCATCTGTTCCTTTCTGGTCGGTCATGGCCACAAGGATGTGTTCTATGCTCACGTATTCATCCTTGAGCTTGGCTGCTTCTGCAAAGGCCGCATCAAGCACCCTTTTTGTTGCTGGAGAGATATAAACTTCTCCTGCACCGGCACCGCTGAGCTGAGGCTTTTTCTCCAGGGCCTGAGAGACCTCCTGTAAAACAGCTTCAGGAGATGCGCCCAGCTTCTGGAAAATGGAGCGGGCAATCCCCTCTGGCTGCTCCAGCATGATTTTCAACAGATGCTCCGGCTCTATTTGCTGATGCCCTAACTGACCGGCCAGGGTCTGGGCACCTTGAATCAGTTCCTGGGATTTTATGGTAAACTTGTCAAAGCGCATCTTTGTCTCCTTCTTTATTGACGAAATCGTAAAAAGTCCAAGACGGCCGTTTCACGTCATTCCGGCGAAAGCTGGGCACGTTCTGGCTCTGTTCAAGCCGCCAGGCGCAACCCTAAGCGCTATCCAGTCGTTTTAAGTAATTAAGATGTTCCTGGACCCCGGCCGTTCGGCCTTGAGGCTCTCGACAGGTTTTCACCGGGGTGACGACTTTTTACGAAACCATCTCTTTTCATGTCTCACAAAAAATAAGCATTAGAGATACATTGTCAAACCCTGCCAGATTACATCATAAATGTCTCTAAACCCGGCTCTAACCTATTCTCAACATGCCGGTCTATGCTGACTTTGTCAACAATCCTTGTGCCGTGAACATAGGCTCATGGATCGGTAAAAGAAGGAAGACAAAGAGGAGAGTATGGGCAGGAAGGATTTGTAGACAACAGGTGCCCGAAAACGATCATTCCAGGGCACCAGAATCAGAAAACAACGATCAGCTTACAAGACCCTTCTCTCTTAGAATATCTTGGTCAACGTCAAAGAAGTGCAGTTGCCTTCAGGGCGGTCTTTGGCATCGAACTCCCACTGACTTCTGAGCGAAAGAAAGGACTTGATAGGGGCAACAAACACCATAACCTCCGGACCGATGGCATAGACCCTGTCATGGTCACTCTTGTCCCACCTAACGCCTGAGCCGCTGTCGTCCGTCACCTGCCAGTGACAGTAACCGCTCAATCCGACGTCCCAAATCTTGGCCAGCGTCTTTCCTATGCCCCACTCAAAGTGGAAATGATCACCAGGCTCCACATCAACCTCATCTTTCTCACTGTGGATTTCGTATCGGCCCAGGATGGACGCAGACCAGGTCTTGTCTGCATCAAGGTAGTAGGTGCCTCCCAGAGTGAACATGACCGTCCACATGTCTTCGCCTGGAGTCTCTGGGCTATTCTTGTCATACTTCCCGGTCGGAGTATAAAGGGCCACTCCAAAGGAAGCATCGTGGCGAGGGGCGTGCCAAGAGAGCACGAAGGGTTCAATAACAATGTCGCCCAGAGCGAATGTGTCCTCATTATACTTCTCAAGCCTGTCTCCTACTGCAACAAAGGTATCAATGTTCGAATAGACGAGTGGAACGATGACATCTGCGCCAAAATCACCCCCCAGGATCTTTATGTCAGAAATCCAGATGAACCTATTGACCAGTGCATAGATGCTCAGGTCGAAGTCTACGGGTACTTCGTCGCCAGCAGCGTCTTTTACTTCATCCGCGTTGTAAAACACATTGTACATACGATAGTAGAAGCCTGGAGGGGGAAGCGTTGCAGCCTTTATCCCTTCGACCCCATTAACATAGTGATGCCCGACTTCGGCTGCATTGGCAGACCCACACAAGGCCGCGGCAATACCTAGAACGCAGAAGATGACTATAATAGACTTCCTCATGAATAAAGAACCTCCCTTTTGCCACCAATGAGTAATCAAGTATGTCCAGTCCCTCACCAAGGCCATGGAACATAGCAGATGTCAACGGCCTTCTCAGCCCCTCCTGAAAACACTTACCAGGCCTTTTGGAAGGAACATGATGACCACGAGAAGTATGAGTCCGTAAACCAGGACATCAAAATCCTGAAACATGTGGAGCCATTCGTTGCTGAGATAGCTCAACAGACAGGTACCCAAAAGGGCGCCCCAAATGCTTCCCATGCCGCCAATGACGACCATCATGAGAAACTTGATGGACCAGAACAGGTCAAAAGAACCGGGACTCAGAAAGGTCATGTAATGGGTGTACAGACTGCCTGCCAGTGAGGCATACACAGCACTCAAGACAAAGATCCGTGTCTTGTACAAGGACGTGGGGACACCCATGGCATTGGCTGCCTTCTCGCTGCCGTGGATGGACCGGAGGGCCCTTCCCACCCTGGAGTGTATGATGTTGAGAGAGACCAGGAGAACAGCCAACACAATAGCCCACACAAAATAGTAGTACTTCACAGTGGTGTCGATCTGCCAGCCGCCGAGTGAAATGCCTGGGATGTCTACCAGGCCCGAGGGGCCTCCCGTAAGGGACACCTCCTCGTTAAAGACAACAAAGACAATGACACCAAAACCAAGGGTGGCCATGGCCAAGTAGTGCCCTTTGAGTTTCAGAGACGGAACCCCCACGGCCAGGGCTACGAGTCCCGTCAACACCATGCCGGCCGGTAGGGCAGCCCACGGAGACCACCCGAAACCCGCAGTGAGGACACCGGACACGTAGGCCCCTAAACCAAAAAAGGCGGCCTGCCCCAGGGAGACCTGGCCTGCGTAGCCCATAAGGAGACTCAGCCCAATGTTCACCAGGGAAAATATCCCCACAAAGACCATGATGTCCAAGTAGTGGTGAATAGAGGAAAAGCTGGTAGTCAGCA
>Ga0272444_10006327_pt1 | contig 10114 bp, 9 predicted proteins | sample SSMForm13_FD_201033 | JGI IMG/M metagenome (GOLD analysis project Ga0272444, IMG submission 201033) | Marine sediment archaeal communities from Little Sippewissett salt marsh, Falmouth, MA, United States - SSM-Form-13 | ecosystem: Environmental > Aquatic > Marine > Wetlands > Sediment ...
CCGATATCAATGGCGTCAATGTCCTGCGGATGATCAAGCAGCATAGTCCTGAAACCCAGGTCATTATGATTTCCGGGCAACAGGACTTTGACGTTGCGCGGCAGGTGTTACGTGAACGCGCTCTCGACTATCTGGTCAAACCGTTTTCCCAGGAAGAAGTCCTCAAGGTTTCACGCCAGGGGATCAGTTCTTACTATCACGCCGTTCATCAGAATCAGGCCAGACTGGAAGCTCAAAGAAGGATGGCCGACCTGATTCTCCTCAAGAAGGTTGGAGAAACCGCCAGCTCAAGGAGCGATCTTCAGGAATTGTTTGATCAGATCCTTGACTCGATTGTTCATTCCGCAGGGGTCGAGGTCGCATCCCTGATGCTGGTAAAAGACGATGGTTTATTGCATATCGCCTCGGCACATGGTCTGGCGGAAACGATTGCCAATTCAGTCCGGGTGGCCTCGGGCGAAGGGATATCGGGTCACGTTCTGGCAACGGGAGAAGCGATCCTGGTTCCGAATATCGATCAGGACAGCCGTTTTGAAAGTCTTGATGGCGGGCAACGCTACAAGAACCAGTCGCTGTTGTCCGTGCCGATCTTTGTGCGTGACGAACTGGTCGGGGTCATCAACGTCAATAATAAAACTTCCGGCGAATCCTTTGATCTCGAAGATCAGAATCTGCTGATTGCCATTGCCAACCAGGTCGCCCTGGCGATGGAGAACTTTGAACTGATCAACAGTCTTCGTCAGCAGGCTCTGGTTCTGGAACGAACCAATGAAGATCTGGTTCGGGTCAATAGAGCAAGAACCCGCCTGGTGTGCAACCTTTCTCATGAGTTGAAGACCCCCCTGACATCAATCATGGGATATATTGATCTCTCTCTTTCTTTTTTCAATAAATTGTCGGAAGAGGAGGTCAAGGATAATCTGGTCCAGGTCCGTGAAGAGGGCAAGCGCCTGGAACGCCTGATTACAGGTATGTTGAGACTGTTTTCCATCGAGTCAGAGAGGGAAGTCTGGCGCTGGAAATCTTTTGGTGTACCCTGGCCAATAGCTGATGCGCTGCAATATTACAACACGAAAATGAATGAGCGTAAACTTGTCACGGAACTGGATCTGGCGGAAGACTTGCCGGAAATCTACGGTGACCAGGAAAAGTTCGGCATGGCGTTCAATTCACTCATAGATAACGCCATCAAGTTTAATTGTGACGGTGGTCTGGTCCGTGTCAAAGCTGAAGAAAAAATATATGAGGGCCTGCAGTATGTTTACCTTCAGATTTTTAACCAAGGTCAGACCGTTCCATTGGAAGCGCATGAAACAATTTTTAACTCCTATACCCAATTGGGTGATATTGATACGGAAAAACCGCATGGTGTCGGAATCGGCCTGGCACTCACCAAAGTCGTTGTTGATCGCATGAGAGGTGACATCTTTCTTGAAGAGATCTCTGGCGAAGGCACATGCTTCGGTCTGTTGCTGCCCACTGAAAAGACCTATAATGCTCTCAAGGGTGAGTCATGAACTATCATATTCCCTCAGGATTCCGGTTCTCAGCGTTGGCAAGTGGAATAAAAAAATCTGGGGAGCCGGATCTGGCTCTGATTGTTTCCGATGTTCCGGCGACTTGTGCTGCGGTCTTTACTCAGAATAAGGTTGTCGCGCCGCCGGTACAGATCAGCCGGAAAAATCTGGAGGCCGGGCAGTGCCAGGCGGTCCTGGTGAACAGTGGGAACGCTAATGCCTGTACCGGTGCCGAGGGTTTTCGCATTGCCCGGGAAACATTGAAGCTGACTGCGCAGACATTGAATGTTGGCGATGATCTGATCGCTATCTCCTCAACCGGTGTGATCGGAGTCCAGCTTCCCCTGGAGCCATTCAGAAAAGGAATTCCCCTGCTCGTTTCATCATTGAACCCTGACCAGGGTGAGCAGGTTGCCGAAGCGATGAAAACCACGGATGCTTTTGCAAAGATAGCTTCGGTCCAGGAACCCGGGGCAGTCAGCTACAGTATCCTGGGTCTGGCCAAGGGTGCCGGAATGATTCACCCCAACATGGCAACAATGCTTGGCTTCGTATTAACTGATGCCCGGGTTGAGCGGAAACTGCTTGATATGGCTCTTCGGAATGGCGTTGAGAAGAGCTTTAATTCAATTACTGTCGACGGTGATACCTCAACAAACGATATGGTTCTTGTGCTCGCAAACGGGTGTTCCAACGAGACCATGATAACTGCCGGAACATCTGAGGCTGAGACCTTCTGTCGTCATCTTGATCGAGTTCTTCTCGACCTGGCAAAAATGATTGTCCGCGATGGCGAGGGGGCGACCAAGCTGGTTGAGATAAAAGTAACGGGAGCGATTAATCAGCAAGAGGCCAGAAAAGCTGCCCGCTCAGTTGCCACCTCATCCCTGGTGAAAACGGCATTTTTCGGTGAAGATGCCAACTGGGGACGTATCATTGCGGCTGTGGGCTATTCGGGGGCCGATATTGACCCTGACGCGATCGATATCAGTTTTGATCAGATCCCGGTTGCCAAAGACGGGCTGTCTACCGGCCCGGAAAACGAGGCCGAAGCGACAGAGGTTCTAAAGGGCGATGAATTTGTAGTGACCATCAACTTGAACCAGGGGAGTGCCGAACACAGCTACTTTACTTCTGATCTCAGTTATGAATACGTAAAAATTAACGCCGATTATCGTACCTGATGACATCCCGTCTGATGAAAAACCCTGCTGCCCTGATTGATCATACCCTGCTTCTGCCGACGACGACCGAAGCTGACATTCATCTTTTGTGTGAAGACGCTGTCGAATATGCTTTTGCCTGCGTTTGCATCCCGCCTGTTTTTGTTTCACTTGCTGCCAGGAACCTATATGGCTCAGGCGTGAAAGTCTGTTCCGTTATCGGATTCCCTTGTGGTTATTCCAGTACCAGGAGCAAAGTGCAGGAAGCGTCCGAACTGGTTTCTGCCGGTGCTGAAGAAATTGATATGGTGATGCAAATCGGGCACTTCCTCTCCGGCAATAAAAAAATTGTCGAGGAAGAGATCGCTCAGGTTGTCATTGCCGCTCAGAACTCGACGGTCAAAGTTATTGTTGAGTGTTGCTATCTGTCCAATACTCAGAAAATTGAAGCGACTGAGATGGTCTGCCGTGCCGGGGCTGATTTTATAAAAACCTCAACGGGGTTTGGTTCTTCCGGTGCGGCTGTCGCCGATGTTGAGTTGCTGGTCAGAACCTCTGCCGGGAGGATAGGTGTCAAAGCGGCTGGCGGAATCCGTTCTCTGGATGATTGTTACAGGTTTATTGCTGCGGGAGCTACCCGGATCGGAAGCAGTTCTGGAGCTTCCATGATCAAGGAGTGGCAGCAGAAAGAGTTAAAATAATCATCATGTTTCAAAGAGTGATTATTATTGTTCTGGATGGTGTCGGCATTGGAGCTTTGCCGGATGCAGTCGATTACGGCGATCAGGAGGCAGCAACTCTGCAGCATGTCGCTGAAACGGCTGGGGGATTGAATCTTCCCTGCCTGGAGCATCTGGGACTGGGATGTATCGCTCCGATTGCGGGGTTGAAATCTGTCCCGTTTCCCCTTGCCTGCTGGGGGAAGATGCGTGAAAAAAGTCCGGGAAAGGATTCTGTGACCGGTCATTGGGAAATCGCGGGAGTCGTGCTTGATCAGCCTTTCGCAACTTTTCCTGAGGGCTTTCCTGAGGCGATCATTGATGCTTTTAAAAGAGAGACGGGTTTTGATCCGCTGGGCAATGTTGCTGCCAGTGGTACGGATATCCTGCGGGAATTGGGAGAAGAACATCTGAAGACCGGCCGCCCTATTGTTTATACGAGCAGTGACTCAGTATTCCAGATTGCTGCTCATGAAATGGTTTTGCCTCCGGAGGATTTGTACAAACTCTGTCGGCAGGTAGAATTGCTCTTAAAGCCATATAATATTTGTCGTGTGATTGCCCGACCTTTCAAAGGAACCAGTAAGGACGACTTTTATCGTACCGGGGGGCGGCATGATTTTTCCGTCAGGCCACCGGAATCGACACTGCTGGAGCGATTGAAGGGCGAAAATATAGACACCTATGGTGTCGGGAAAATTCATGATCTGTTTGCAGGAACAGGGCTGAAAGAGTCGTGCCCGACAAAGAACAATAGCGAAGGCATGGCGGCAACAATCAAGACCTTTGAAAAAATAAATCAGGGATTGGTCATGACCAACCTGGTAGATTTTGATATGCTGTATGGGCATCGGCTCGATCCTGATGGCTTTGCTGCTGCATTAGAAGAATTTGACCGTTGGCTGCCAGATCTGCTCGAATCCATGCGTGTTGATGATCTGCTGATTATGACCGCAGATCACGGCTGTGACCCGACGTTGCCAGGAACAGATCATACCCGCGAGTTTGTTCCATTACTGGCTTATACAGAATCTCGAAGAGTAGCGGTTGGTTTGGGAATTCGCCAGACCTTCGCTGATGTCGGCGCGACAGTGGCAGAGAACTTTGGTCTGAGTTCGGCTAATGGTCAAAGTTTTCTCGCTGAGCTCACGGCATGAAATGCCCGGACTGACAATGAAGCCTGATGTAAGGGGGTTGAAATGATGAAAAAATCACTGCTGATAGCCTGTCTGTTCATCCTGTGTGTCTCTTATGCGACCGCCGCTGAATTAACTGTCGCTGACGGAGCGATTACTTCGGCTATTGAAAACCAGATGCCGGTAGACCGGATTGAATCCTACCGGGCTGATTATGGAAAGCTATTTTGTTTTACCAGGATTGTTGGTGCACAGGAAGCGACAGAAGTCACCCATGTCTGGTTTTATCAGAATGACGAGATGGCTCGGGTGACCTTGCCCGTCAGGTCCTCTGACTGGAGGACTTACTCGTCAAAACGCTTCCTTCCGCAATGGGCCGGAGAATGGAAGGTTGTTGTCCTTGATGCTGATCAGGCTGTTATTGCAACGCTACCATTTCGCCTGGAATAGAAGCTTTTCATAAAAAAGCGACCTGCAAACAGGTCGCTTTTTTTATTCAGAATTTTTAGTCTTTATTTTTTTTGCGTGCGGCTCTTGCTTTGGCTAAATTGTCAGCCAGACCACGTTCAACAGCCATTTGTCTGCGACTCTCGGAATAATTTTTTGCGGCGAGTGACTGACTGCGTGGAATATCAAATTGCTTACGATATTCACTTGCCGTCATCTCATGGGCTGTTTTGAGATGACGAGAAAGGGTTGTGAAGCCTTTGCCGCAAATCATGCAGTAGATTTTGTCTTTGCCGAAAGCTTTTTTTCTGCTCACGACAGGGACATCTTCTTCTTTCTCTGCTGGCAGCTCTGTTGACTCCCCTTTTTCCAGGGCACTGAGAGTCGAATGTAATTCATTCAATTCTGCAATCAGTTCATCTTTTGACATTGGTGTTGTTGAGGCGTGCGCTGCAATGATGTCTGCAGCCATTTCCATGATTGTTGCCATAATCATATCCTCCTGTCAGGTTGGATGGTTAGAATCAATTGAATGCCATCCCCCTCCTGATCTTATGGAATGACAACTTGTAAATTTATTTATGTAGAAATGCAAGTAAAAATGAATGATCATTTATTGTAAATCATGATATTAAGTTTTAACATTCAATAGAAGTGTTTCAACTCTTTAAATAAAATATTTTATATCTGTATGGGAGCTCTTTGTGAGTATAAGAAAATCTCAGGAAGAATTAGAACTTAGTACTCTCGCTAAGGATGCTTGTTTCAGTTTTCGTAGCCGAGGAAGAGAATACCAATCAAAATTCTGCTCAATAAGAACAGTCTTTCAACATGATCGAGATCGAATACTTCACAGTAAAACTTTCCGACGCCTTAAATATAAAACCCAAGTTTTTCTTTCTCCGGAAGGCGACCATTATCGAACCCGATTGACTCATACTTTGGAAGTCTCTCAAGTGGCGCGGACGATATCTCGTGCCCTGCGATTAAATGAGGACCTGACTGAAGCGATAGCACTGGGTCATGACCTTGGTCACACCCCTTTTGGTCATGCAGGAGAAAGAGTCCTGAATGAACTTGTTCCTGGCGGGTTTCATCACGTCAGGCAGAGTTTGCGTGTTGTTGAGGTATTGGAAAAGGAAGGCAGGGGTCTGAATCTGACCTATGAAGTCCGTGACGGTATCCTGAAGCATTCAAAAGGGCAGGGGGGACTTCTGACGCCTGCCCCTGAGTCATGTGCCAGTACTCTGGAAGGACAGGTTGTGCGTCTGGCCGATATTATAGCGTATGTCAGTCATGACCTTGATGATGCAATTCGTGGACAGGTGATAAAAGCATCACAAATACCGAAAGATATCTCGGATGTTGTCGGCCTGAGACACTCATGCAGGATAGACCGGATGATCCGTGATTTGATTTCCGCCTCATCAGCCGGAACTGACCGCCGCATTCGTCTTTCCGCTGAAATGGACGAGACAATCCGTCAGCTGAGAAGCTGGTTGTTCGAAAATGTTTATCAGGCTGATTGTGTCCAGGCGGAGTTTGACAAGGCTTCACATCTGTTGCGGGAACTCTTTCTGTGTTTTCTTGATAATGAAGAAATATTCATACGTTATGGAGGAAAGCGCTTAGGTGATGACAGTCTTGAAATCTCTGTTGCTGATTTTATTGCCGGCATGACTGATCGTTTTGCCCTGGCGCTTTATCAGGAGCTTTTTCTACCACGGCCCTGGAAGATTCTTTGATGTGTTGTCACTTATTGGAATTTATTGATAAAAGCTTGACACTTTTTAATCTCTGTGCTAGCTTTTGACGCAGTTTCCTTGGAAAATCGGGGGGTTCGAGGATATTCACAGGAGTTGTTGCGGTGGGCAATAAAAAGCTGATTTTTCGATTGGGTGGAATCGGCTTTTTTGTTGATCTTGCTTTTGTTGTTGAGGTGGTTGAGCCGATTGCAGATCTTCTCGACCCCGGTCGCAGCGATTTAGGACAGGGAATTGTTGCGGCACTGCAGTTTCGCCAGACCTGGATTCCTGTTGTTGATCCTGCTCTCAAGCTGGGTTTGAATCCGCAGGGAAAAGTCAAAGAAAGGGCAGCAATTGTTCTGCGCGGTCAGGAAGGAAACTGGGCGATTGTTGTTGACCAGGTTGCCGAGTTATCTTCAGATGATGAACTGACGTTCTGCGACATACCGTTTTTACTGAAGGTCACGGCTATGGGGTACTATTCGGAAATATTTCTGTTGAAAAGTGAGCCCTTTGTCGTTTTTGAACCCGAACGTTACTATGGAGCCCTTGCGGTCTCAGCATGAAACGTTTCGGGGTATTTCAGGTGGATCATTTAAATTATGCAATTTCATTGCAGCAGATAAAAAAAATTATCCAGGACGCGGAAACATTTTTATTGCCGAGATTGCCTCGTGCTGTCTCTTCGGTATTGGTTGATGAACAACAACTGGTTCCGGTCCTGGATTTAGGCTTGCTGTGCGGAGCAAAATCAATAACGGATCCGACATCGCCCACATATCAAGTTCTTGTCGAATCAGAGTATGGGACCGTAGCATTACCTGCGGCATTAAACGGAAAAATTGTCACCGAGAAAAAAGGCATATTGTCAAGGGCAGCAGAGTCTAAAATGTCCTGGATGACGCGTGAATTTACGTATCAAAACATAAAATACAAAATTCTTGATATCAACTTTCTGGCCGTCGAATTGACACAGAATTTTTGGCGGAATCAATCAGATACCAGTGGTGCGAGGAGACATTAATGATGAAGAAACTGCTGTTGGCCGATGACAGTATCACGATTCAAAAGGTTGTCGGTATCATCTTCGCGACAGAAGATTTTGAATTGACCATGACGGATGACGGGAACAGCGCGTTTGAGAAAGCTCAGGAGTTGCTGCCGGACCTGGTCATAGCAGATATTTCGATGCCCGGTATGGATGGTTTTGAACTCTGCCGTGCAATCAAAAGTGATCCAAATCTCGGTCATACCTCTGTTTTGTTACTGCCGGGAGCTTTCGACCACTTTGATGAAGCCAAGGCTCAGGAGGTCTGTGCTGATGGATGGTTAACCAAACCCTTTGAGTCGCAGGCTCTTTTGGATAAAGTTTCACAATTAGTTGAGGCAGAGCCTGTACGGATGGCCGGAACTAACGCCCCCGAGGCGGAAGAAGCTGTTCCCGAGTCTGAGGATGAGACTGCAGCGTATGCTGATGATAGGGTAGATGAAACTGTTCTCGGTCTAGAAGATGTAGACGCCCTCGAAGCTGGTGTCGAGGATGTAGAAGAATCGCCTGATGATATTTGGGATGCTGTCTCTTTTGAAGAAGACGATCTGCAATCTGCGGAAGAGGAGGCCGACTCTTCCTTGGAAGACGCTTTTACTGCGGCAGGTGATGTCGACGGGACAATTGTTGAAGAAACGACTGAAGAAACGTCTGAAGAAACGACTGAGGCGAAAGAATATTCAGTTGCCGGGGATGAGGGCGCCAGGGTTGACGAGAATCAGGAGCCTGTTTTGGCTGCTCGCCCTGAAGTTGCGGAAGATTCAGAGATTGATTCTCTAGCAGAAGGAGACCTCACCCAGGTGGCCCAGGAGGAATCTGCCGATGTGGACTTCTCAACGTTCAGTGATGATGAGCCGGAGGGTAAAGACAGTTCTGAACCTGAAGCCTTTCAGGAAGAAAAACTCGAGAGCGAAGTGCCGGTATACGATCTTCAGGACGAGGAGCCGCTCGAATTAAGCGAAGAGTTGGCCGTTGATGATTTCGAAGAGACTGATAACGAGCCCGCCATTTCTCCGGTTCATGAAGATGCTGCCGTTGATGAACCCGCTGAAACTGAACCCGTCGCGGTTGAAAGTGACATTGCCATAGAGGAAGAAACAGCTTTTGTTGATAATTCACCCTCCTTTGAGGAAACGGTTGCTGATCAGGTTGAAACAACAACTGAACCCTATTCATTCAAGGCAGATGAGGCTGCTGATGAGGATCTTGATGCCCAGGCTTCAGATATGGCGGCGGAGGATGACGTCCTCGACCTTGATGAAGGGGAAATCATAGAAGACAATGCTGCTGATGAGACGCTCAACGTAATTGAAGAAAATGTGGACTTCAGTTCAGAACAAGCCATGGAAGCGGAAGACACAGAATCCGCTGAAGTGATGGATAGCAATGATGAGTTTAGCGAGGCTGATGAAAACTTTGAATTTTCTGATGCTGAAAGCGTTGATGTGGAGTCTGATGTCACGGATGGTTTTACCGTCGATTCTGAGCAGGTCGATGTTCAGCCTGATGAAGCCGAAGACGAAGGCTTTTATTTTGATGAGGCTGAAGAGGATGATGTCTCAACTGTGGATGTTGCAACCGCTACTGTAACCGGTGCAGCCATGGGTGCTACGGCTGCAGGCGCATTTGATTCGGAAGAACCGGCGGTTACATCCGTTGATCAGGTTGAACATCAGTTACGTCATCTGTCTGAGGATGAATTGAAAGTCATCGTCTCCAAAGTTGCCGGGCCGATGATTGAAAAGATGGCGGGGGAAATGTTGGAGCAGATTGCCTGGGAGGTCGTTCCTGATCTGGCAGAGGCGTTGATCAAGGAAGAAATTCGCAAGATCAAAGAAGCGGTTTCAAACTAGATTCGCAAATCATAGAAGCTTCTCTTTGGGGGAGGCAGGGAAGCCTTGACTTCCTTGCCTCCCCACTTTATTGTCCCCAGCACATATCGTTTTTCGAATAACCAATTCAATATATAAATACAAAGAAGGACTGACCTGCAATGAACAAGAATTTGCCTAAAGGTTACGAGCCGACTCAAGTTGAACAGAAATGGTTCCAGGTTTGGGAGCAACGAGGGGATTTCCACGCTGATGAGCATTCATCAAAACCACATTATTCCATCGTCATCCCGCCACCGAATGTCACCGGCGTGTTGCACATGGGGCATGCCCTGAATAATACCCTTCAGGATATCCTTTGTCGTTGGAAGCGGATGTGCGGTTATGAAGTTCTGTGGATGCCGGGGACCGATCATGCTGGAATCGCGACGCAGAATGTTGTCGAAAAACAATTAGCCGCAGAAAATAAAGATCGCCATGATGTCGGTCGCGAGGCTTTTATTGATC
>Ga0272444_10006328_pt1 | contig 10114 bp, 8 predicted proteins | sample SSMForm13_FD_201033 | JGI IMG/M metagenome (GOLD analysis project Ga0272444, IMG submission 201033) | Marine sediment archaeal communities from Little Sippewissett salt marsh, Falmouth, MA, United States - SSM-Form-13 | ecosystem: Environmental > Aquatic > Marine > Wetlands > Sediment ...
GTTTGTGGGGGTGTTGATATTCCACCGGATCTTCCAGGGTGACGATGTGGACCGATTTCTTGTCGTTGATTTCGTTCAGGACGGCCGCCAGCGAGGTCGACTTGCCGCTGCCGGTGGCGCCGGTAACCAGGATGATGCCATTTTTTTCCTGGGCCATCTTGAGGAAGGCTTGGGGCAGCCCCAGCTCCTGGCAGGTGGGAATTTTGGTTTCGAGTTTTCTGAGAATGACCGAATAATTGCCGCGCTGGGAAAAGATGTTGACCCTGAAACGGGCCTTGCCCGGCAGTTCATAGGACAGGTCGCAGGAGCCTTCGGTCAGCAGGATCTGACTCAGGCGCCGGTCCTGATTGATGAGATTGAGGGCGAAGACTTCAGATTGAAAGGGCGTCAATTCCTGGAACGGGGGATCGATGTCGACCCCCGTGAGCAGGCCGGAGGTTTCCACCTGAAACGGCTTGCCGACGGTAATATTCAGATCCGAGACATTGCCGTAGGAATCCAGCATGCGGGTGAGAATATAGTCGATCTCCTGTTTGCGCATGGCATCCTCCTTGCAAAATTTGCTTGGCCGCGCAGCGGACGGCGGCGCCTGCGGTCGTCTTAGGCTTCGGTGAAATCGGTTGGCGGATTGCGCAGCAACGGGCGGAAGCGGGCTTTTTCGTTGGCCTTGGCATAGGCGTCATCAGCACTGATCCATCCCTTTTCGACCAGCTCCATGATGGCGTCGTCCAATAGCTGCATGCCGTATTTTTTCCCGGTTTGAATCATGGAGGGGATCTGATAGGTCTTGTTTTCCCGCACCAGGTTGCGGACTGCCGGAGTGGCGATGAGAATCTCGAGGGCGGCGCAGCGCCCCTTCTTGTCGATCCGTTTGAACAGCACCTGGGCGATGACCGAGCGAATGCCGTCGGCCAGGGTGGAGCGGATCTGAGCCTGCTCGCTGGAGGGAAAGACCTCGATCACACGGTCCACGGTTTTGGCGGCACTGGTGGTGTGCAGGGTGCCGAAAACAAGGTGGCCCGTGGAGGCGGCTTCCACGGCCAGGGAAATGGTCTCCAGATCCCGCATTTCGCCCACCAGAATGATGTCCGGATCCTCCCGCAGGGCACCCCGCAGGGCCGCCGAAAAGCTCTTGGTGTGAACTCCCAGTTCGCGGTGGTTGACCACGCAACTGTGGCTCTGGTGAACGAATTCGATGGGATCCTCGATGGTCAGAATATGGTCTTTGCGGGTACGGTTGGCCACATCGATGATGGCGGCCAGGGTGGTCGATTTGCCGCTGCCGGTGGGACCCGTGACCAGAACCAGCCCCCGGGGCAGGCCGGCCAGTTTCGGAATCACCGGCGGCAGACCCAGCTGATCGGCGGTCAGGATGGAACTGGGGATTTCCCGAAATACCGCGCCTACCCCGTATTTTTGCATGAAGAAATTGGCGCGATAGCGCGCCAGGCCCGGAATTTCGTATCCGAAATCGATATCCCCGGTTTCTTCGAATGCCTTGACCTTGTGCTCGGGTGCGATTTCGTAAAGCATGGCCTTCAATTCGTCGTTGTCCAGAATCTTGTACTTGACCCGCTCCAATTCGCCGCGAATTCGCAGAACCGGCTGCTGGCCGGAGATCAGATGCAGATCCGAAGCGCCCTGATCGTTCATCAATTTAAAAAAAGCATCGATTTTGGCCATCGGTGACTCCCGAATTTTGGGGTGGAAGATTGCCGTACGGATGTTCAGAGGTCTTGGGCCGTCCGGTCCGGATGCCCGGGAACCGCACCGCAAATCATAGCCCTTTTTGGAATCTTCGGCAAGGTCAAAAAACAGCTTGGGGATATCGGATGTTTTCTTCGATATAAGGATGCCCGCGACTTCACCGCGTGCATCAAATCATTGAGGGTGAGCGGCCGTCCTGAATCGCGGGAAGATAGGGGCGAGGCCCCGCGGACGTTTGCGGTTTAAAGCAGCGCAGAGGAAATGCGCAGCAACGATTGGACCACAAAATCTCTGATGAAATAGACGCCCAGAATGACGATCAGGGGCGACAGATCGATGCCGCCGAAGAAAACCGGCAGACGCCGGCGGATGAAATGCAGGACCGGCTCCGTGATGTTATGAATGAAGCGCACCACCTGGTTGTAGGGGTCGGGGTTGACCCATGACAGGACCGCCCGCGCAATCACGATCCACATGAAAAAGAGCAGGACCGCATTGAGCAGCTTGGCCAGCGCCATGATGAAATAGCCGATGATAAACATATCTACAAGACTCCAATAACCTTAAGGAGGGCCGCCGCCACGGTGGCTTCCGGGCGGCCGCGGCAACCATTTTTTCGAAAGGTAATGATATCACCCGGAGAAGTCAAGGGATTTCAACCCCCGGGGGGTCAACCCTTCAAACGGAACGGCTGGAAGACCGATGCGCGTCGGCCGGCCGCATCACTTGACCAAAGCGGACAACCAGATTGTCGAATTGATTGAAGCGGACTTCATCGGGGGCGGCAGCTGAAGCAAATCTCCTAAAGCTGGTGCGGTATTTCCATCTGAACTCCCCGAGTCGGGATCGCAAGAGACCTTAAATGACTTGACAGAATCGCCCTTAGCGGTCACAAATATGGTGTGGGTCAGCGGCAAAACGCCCGGCAGCCATCGGCGCTTTCGAGGGCGGCGGCCACAGCCGTCGCGTCGGGCGACGGTTTGTTGGGCAACAGCGCCGGCGGCGCACGCAGGTGTTGCCCCGGGCATGGCTGAAGTTCTTGGCGAAAAAAACAGAGATTGAACAACGTGGATGAGCATACCCATTTCGGTATGGGTTCCGAGGCATTCGGAGCCGATATCCCCATTACGGCGCAAGAAAGCTTCATCAACGGCGTGTATTCTCTGGTGGATGAAGCGACTGCATCCGGGTTGGATCGGCTGAGCAGGGAAGACGGCATCATTCCAACATGTAAATTGGGCTGCTGTCACTGCTGCCGCTATCATATTCTTACGAACATTGCAGAGGCCCACACCTTGGCGCAATATGTCAAGCGGGAATGGTCACCAGAACAGATAAACGATCTTCGGATGCGAACGCAGCAATGGCATGCATGGGACAATTCCAGGCCGGGCAGATTTCCGTCGGCCCACATCGACACGCAGACCGATCTTTCCGGCTACGACCATTGCTGCCCTTTGCTGGTCAACGGCGCGTGCAGCGCCTATTCCGTTAGGCCCGTCGTGTGTCGAACGCATTTCGTCAGTTCGCATCCGCTGAGCTGCTACGCTGCAAACGACCCCGAATCCGCAGAAGACGCTCCGGCGGTGCTCAAATCCGTTGTGACGGCCGCAAGTCCGTTTTCAACGGCCATCAGGGATCATATCGAGAACGCAGGACTGGATTTCTCTCGCTCAATCATGCTTCTTCCGCACTGGTTGGCGGTTAAAATGGGTTGGGATTTCGCCATATCGCCCTGATGTGCAGCGAAAATCCAGCAGAGAGACCATCTGCATCCAACATAACCTCCTTTGGAGTTATGGATCCGGCGGCCGGTTAGGCCTGGATGTCGTGGGCTGCCAGGAGGGCCAGCACCTCCGGAAAGTCGATCCCCAAACGCCGGACCGTGGCCACCGTGGGGATGCCGTCGGTGGTCCAGCCGCGGCGGTCGTAAACCGCATCTTTGAGTTTTTCGTACTGCTCCTCGCGCAGGCGCCGCATGAGCGCCACCTTTTCGGCGGTGGTCTTGCCATCGATGGTGGCCTGATATTTTTCTTCCAGCTGGGTATCGTAGCGATCTTTTCGGGATTCGTACTCGTCTTCGGTCACCGGTCCCACGGCGCGATAAGGCAGACGATCGTGTTCGCGCCGGCCGAAGCCCATCTTCAAATTGAAGAGACGCTGAAAGTTATAGACCGCCTCGCTCATGCCGACCAAATCCTCCGGTGCGACCCGGCGGCCGGTCACCGATGAAAAATACTCGGCATACCACTGCACATGCTTGACCACCTTGGCCGGCTCGGGGGTGTCTTTATTGTCTTCGGGAACGATATCGTTCCAGGGCAGCTTGCACAGGCCGCACAGGCTGAACCAGGTGCGGAACATGGGAAACCAATGCAGGGCTTCGGCCTTTTGTTCGAAGGTCGGCATGAAATTGTGCACCATATCGAGAAAAATCAACCAGGCTTCGTCATGCTGGGGGCCCTTGAGGGCCAAACCGTAGCCCCCCTGCTGGGCCAGGGATTCCTTGGTCATGTATTCGGAGAATTCGAGCCCCTTGCTCTCCATGCCGATGTCGTCCAGAACGGCCGGATCGGCTCCGAAATGGTCGCTGAAGTGGACTTTCATGCGGCGGATGCCCTGCCCCACGATGTTGCCGAAGCCTTCCCCCCGGGCCATCTGGTGCAGCAGCTCCAGGGCGCTGCCGCGATTGCCGAAAGACAGATCCATGCCGGTCTGGGATTCATCGATCAACCCCATCTCGAAGCATTCCATGACGAAGGCGATGCTGGTGCCGATGGAGATGGTGTCCAGACCGTAGGCGTCGCAGTAAAAATTGATTTCGACCACGGCAAACGGGTCGAAGATGCCCAGGTTTGATCCGCACCCGGCCAGGGTTTCGTATTCCGGGCCGTCGACGAACACCTTTTGGCCCCGGTAGGGGCCGGTAAAGGGGATGAAATTTTTAACGCCGTGGGAGCAGGCCACGGTGCACCCCATCCAGCAGCCGTCGTAGCCCGGGTCGAAAATGTGGCGAAAGGCATTCGATCCGATCTGGCGGGCGAGGGGGTGGGACCCGTAGCGAAAGTTGTTGACCGGCAGGCAGTCGTGATCGTTCATGATCGGCACGATGTGGGTGGTTCCGACCCGCGCCATTTCGTTCTGCTTCGGGTCGAGGGCGACGATCTCCTTGGCATGCAGCTTGGCCACCTTCTTGAGGGCGTCGCGGTCGGCCGGTTTGTTGCTGTCCAGGGTCACCGTATCCCATCGGGCCACAATGGCCTTGATGCCCTTGTCGGCAAAGACCGTTCCGGTGCCCCCGCGGCCGGCCTGTTTGTAGCGCATGCGTTTGCGCTTGGGATCGTACCATGAAAAATTGAGACAGCCCATGCGGGTGTGGCCGGCGGCCGGACCGGCCGAAACGATCGAAAGGCTGCGGGGCTTGTCGGCGCCGAACTGTTCGGTCAGCCGGTCCACCAGGGCGTAGCTGTCGTCGGGCAGGCCGCCGGAGTCGAACACCTGAATCTTCTGATCGATGCCGTCGATCACGATGACCAGTTGGCCGGAGGCCTTGCCCTGGATTTCGAGGGCGTCGAATCCGCAGAATTTCAGGTAGGGGCCGAAATAGCCGCCCACGTTGGAGTCGACCGCCATATCGGTCAGGGGCGAGATGGTGGTGACGATGCTTTTGCCCGAGCCGGGGTAGGCCGGCGTTCCGCCCATGGGGCCCGATGCGATGCACAGTTCGTTTTCGGGATCATTCCAGCGGGTTTCGGACGACACCGCCTGCCACAGCAGCCATAGATCGAATCCCTTGCCGCCGATAAAGAGGTTTTTCATCTGTTCGCTGACCGGCTTGACGTCGATGGCAAGATCGGAAAGATTGAGATAAAGGGTCTGGTTGGCGTAGCCCTTTTCGATGGCAGGGCGTTGATAGGCAAATGTTTTGAGTTCTTTGAAGCTGGCTTCGGACATAATCCCCTCCTCATGATGGGACCGGACGCTCCGGTCCGTTCCAATGACGCTTTTCGATCCGCCCGCCGTGGATCGGTTCAGATGCCGGGCGACCCCCAGCGCAGATATGACTGCAGGGCTGATGCCGGAGTGCTTGCGAGCACCCCGCGGTTTGCGAGACGGCCGCCGCCTCGTAAGGGCTTGCGGAAGGATTCGGGCCGCCTATTTGAGCGCTTCCTGCCCCGCGAAGCTGCGGTAGGGGGAAAACCCTTCCAGGACGATTTTGTCGTCGGCCGTGATCTCCCGAATGACCATGCGGGCCGCCAATTCACCGATACCCGGCCCCAGCATGAACCCCTGCCCGCACATGCCGGTGACGTGGAGCAGACCCTCCATTTCCCGCCGCCAGCCGACGATGGGCGATCCATCGGGAGTCATGGGGTACAACCCCCGCCAGACCCGCCTGACCCGCAGATGCTTGAGGCGCGGCAACAGACCGACCATGCGGGAACAGACCTGGGGCAGGAACGTGGACGTCTCGCGCATGTCATCTCCCCAAATCGGCGGATCAGGTGTGATGCAAAAGGCGACCTGGCCGTGTTTGTTCTGGTAAAAATAATAATTTTTCGAACCGGGAACGGAGCGCATATCGACGACCATGGTCTTGAAAAACGGTTCCACAGGTTCGGTAATGGCCCCCTCGTGGCTGTCCGGCACTACCGGTATATCAATATCCAGCGTTTTACACAACTCACCGGATCGGGGGCCGGCGGCATCGATGACCACGCCTGCGGTGTATTGGCCGGCATCGGTGACCACCCCCAGGACCCGGTTTTTAGCGGTCATGATGCGGGTGACCCGCTCCTTGAACTTGAAATCGACCCCCAAAGACAGGGCCCGCCGATAAAAGGCATTGATGGCCAGCAGGGGGGAGGCCGACCCGTCATCGGGCGAATGGGTGCCGCCCAGGAGACCGTCGGGATTGATCCCCGGCACCACCTCTCGAACGGCCTCGGGGCCGACGAAATCGATATTCAGTCCGTATTCTTTCTGGATCGAAAGAATGGCCCTGAGGGCGTCGGCCTCCCGTCGGCGATAGACCGGATAGGTGTAGCCGCCCTTGAGCCATTCGATGTCGTCGCCAAAACACTCCTGCCAAGTGGCGAAAATTTCCAGGGACCGCTGATTGACCAGAATTTTGGCCACGTCCGAATGGGTGGCGCGAATGCCGCCGATGGCATGTTTGTTTTGGCCCTGCCCCTGGGATGGGCGCCAGTCGATGACCAGGGTTGTCAATTTCTTGGCGCCCATCGCCATGGCCGTAGGCACTCCGATGGAACCGGCACCGATGATGATGACATCATAACTCGTCATGGCTTTTTTCTCCTTCCATGCCGGCCAGACAGCCGATGGGCACCTCGACAAACAGCGGGCGATCGGTGCGATCGGTGACGTCCTTGAGATCGATTCCCTCTTCTTGAAATATGCGCCAGATCATCGGGCGGCAGGTTTTGGATCCGCAGGCCCCCATGCCGGCCCGGGTGACGGCCTTGAGTTGATTGATATCGCGCACGCCGTTTCTGATCCTGGCGCGGATTTCGCCGGCCGTCACCCGTTCGCAGCGACAGATGATGGCCTCGTCGGGCAGCGGTTCTTTTTCATAGAATTCGGAGGGTTCGATCTGACGTTCCTGGACCCAGATGCCGACGGCCTGTTTGGCGATGGCCCTGTCTAGTTTGACCTGAACCAGCAGGGTGCGGGGATAGGGCTTCTTTATCCTGATCCGCTCGACCGGAAAGTAGCCCAGGATGGCCCCGTCCTCGTCGGTTACCGGGATCTTTTGGCCGATTTCAATTTTGTCCCGCCACACCTCGTAGGGCAGGGTGACCAGAGGATGATCGGGGTCCTTGCGGTAGTCCACCAGGGTCACGGCCAGTCCGGGGCAGACCGCCACACAGCGGCCGCATCCGGTACAGCGACTGCGGTCGGTCACATAGGGCAGCCCCGTGAGGCGGTCGTCGACGGTGTGGATGATACCGGCCTTGCAGACGGATGTGCACGGATTGCAGGGCACCTCCTGGAAACAGTGGAAAATCGGAAAGACGCCGGTTTCCTCGCTCGGTTTTTCGCGCGGCAGGGCAGGGCCGGGTTTGGATTTCAGAATCATCGCCTTCTGGTCCCATTCCTTGGGGATTTGGCCTACATCCAGACCCAGCGCCCGGGCGATTTTCAGCCCCTCGATTTTGCCGGTGAACATGGCGGCCGAAGCTTCGGCGATTTCCTGGGCATCGCCGGCGGCAAAGACGTCCATGCCCCACTCCCGGGCCTTGGTATAAAATTCGTTGACCTCGGCCAGACCCACGGCGATGAGCACGGTGTCCACCGCAAAGGTCTTTTTTGTCTCCTGTAAGATCTTCCAGTTGTGATCCAGGGCGGCGATGGTCACCGACTGCACCCGTTCGCTGCCGTGGGCCGCCACCACCGTATGACTGGTGAACAGCGGGACCCCCAATCGTTTGAGCTTGTCGGCGTGGACCTTGTAGCCCCCGACCTGGGGCAGGGCTTCCACCAGGGCGACGACCTCGATGCCGGCTTGAATGGCGTGGTAGCCGGCGATGAGGCCCACGTTGCCGCCGCCCACGATCAGCACCCGTTGCGAGGATTTGATCAGGTCTCGGTTGACAAGGGTTTGAAAGGCGCCGGCGCCGTAGACGCCCGGCAGGGTGTTGCCCGGAAAAGAGAGCATCTTTTCCCTCGCCCCGGTGGCCACCAAAAGCTTTTGCGGTCGGATCAGACGATAGCCATTGTCTTTGACCACCCCCACGATGCCGTCGGAAAAGACGCCGACGGCCGTGGTATTGAGCCACACCTGGACCGACGGCAGTTCGGCCACGGCGGATTCCAGCAGGTGACCGATTTGGAATCCGCGGGTTCCGGCGTAAGAGTCGGCCACCGATCCGAAAAATTTATGGGTCTGCAGGACGAGTTTGCCCCCCAGGCGGTCTTTGTCGTCGATGATCAGGGTCGGCACCCGCTGTTTGCCCAGTTCTATGGCCGCGGACAGGCCGGCCGGCCCGCCGCCGATGATCAGCACATCGATCTCGGTCAGCGGCACGGCCCGCATCTGCGGCACCCGTTTGTCGTCCGGCAGCCGGGGCAGCCCCTCTACGCTTTGCACGGCCATCCCCTCGACCAGGGGCGTCATGCAGGATTTGACGGGCCGGCCGTCGGCGATGACCAGACATTGGGAGCATTGCCCGTTGGCGCAGAAGATGCCCTGAGGGCTGCCATCTTTGGGATGGTGGCCGAACACGTGGATGTCGTTGGCGATCAGGGCCGAAGCGATCATTTCTCCTTCGCAACCGGTCAGGGGGCGGCCGTTCCATGTAAACGATACCGTCTGTCGCTCGGGTATCTCCAGAATCGGATGTCGGGTAATCCTCTTGGTTTCCATGGGTGATGCATTCCCTTTTCGGTAACAGGCAGGGGCGCCTGCCGAAGGTCTATGGGCCCTCGGCGGACGTCCGAAGTTACGACGGGCCGCGGTTGAGGCCGGCGCCGCCCAGATAGGCTTCCTGAACCTTGGGGTCTTCTCTCAGTTCGGCGGCCGGTCCGCTGATGGTGATGGCGCCGTTTTCCAGCACATAGCCCCGATCTGCAAGGCTCAAAGCCCTGCGGGCATTTTTCTCGACCACCAGGATCGACACGCCGCGGGCGTTGATTTCCCCTATAATGCTGAATATAAGCTTTACAAACAGAGGCGACAAGCCCAAAGACGGTTCGTTCGGCAGCAGAATGCGCGGTTCGCTCATCAGGGCCCGGCCGATGGCCAGCATCTGCTGTTCACCGCCGGACAGGGTTCCGGCCAGTTGTCGGCGGCGCTCGGCCAGAATCGGAAACAGCTCGATCACCCGCTGCTTGATGTCCCGGGCGCGGCCGGCCTCTTTGCGATGCAAATATCCCCCCAGATTCAGATTTTTCTCTACCGTGAGGGTGGCAAACACCCGGCGGCCCTCCGGGGAGTGGGATACCCCCCGCCGCACGATGTCGTGGGGCGCCATCGTATGGAGAGGCGTGCCGCCGAGGGTGATCGCGCCGTTTTTGAATGCTCAATCCATTGATCAATTGCTCGATAATTACCTGCATGGCTGCATTCTTGCACCGGTTGAAAGTGATATCCGATGGCATGGGGGCCGCCTTGCGGGTGGTCTGCATGTAACGGTTGAAGCGGCTGACATGGGATTCAGCCAGGGCGCGGGCTTCGTGGCTGCGGCCCTTTTTGACGGCCGCTAGGATGTTGCACAGGTCATCGTAGTTTTCAGACAGAATCCGATCGTCCAGCATAGCAATCCGCATGCCAGTTCCCGGCAGCGGCCGATGATGATGTTATCTATCTGATATTGATCATATATTTTTTTTAATTCCGTTCGGCGGGCTCGTCCGGCGAAGCCCGGCTGTCACCCAAGGATGACAG
>Ga0272444_10006329_pt1 | contig 10113 bp, 9 predicted proteins | sample SSMForm13_FD_201033 | JGI IMG/M metagenome (GOLD analysis project Ga0272444, IMG submission 201033) | Marine sediment archaeal communities from Little Sippewissett salt marsh, Falmouth, MA, United States - SSM-Form-13 | ecosystem: Environmental > Aquatic > Marine > Wetlands > Sediment ...
AACCGCTCCACCGAACCGGAGCGGATCTCTGGATCGAGAAGACGCCGTCCAATGCCTACTGTTTTCACCATTTCCTGGACCATTTTCCGAAGGGTCGCGTCATTCATGTCACGCGCAATCCGCTGGATGCGGTGGCTTCTATGGCCAACCGGGGCATGACGCCCTATTTTGCTGCGGGCAACTGGGTGTACAACAACACCGCAGCGCTGACTGTGGCGGATGATCCCCGGTATCATTTGATCACCTATGAGCAGATGGTCGGAGATCCGCAAAGCACTTTACAGAAACTCACGGATTTTATCGGCCTGTCCTTTATTGCAGATATGACCGAGCCGCGCAAGGGGGAGGAAGAAGGGATCGCGTCCATCGGCTCCTGGACCTATTCGAGCACGGACCGGATCAAGCGTCCGGAGAAGAGCACATTCGAATCCTGTTCAACAGAACGGCAGCAACAAATTCTCACGGCATTGACCCTGTTTCGAATCCATCCATCCCATGTCAAGCGATATGGATTCAAACATCAAGCCGCGCCGGATGTCTGTGAAACATTGGGTTATGCGTTCCAGTCTGACACATCCAAGATTCAGGATTTGAAAAAACAATATCGCAGCGATATGCTGAAGCGAACGGTACGGCTGTACGCGACTCATTTGTTTAATTATCCTGGCAGGATTGCTCCAGCCGGGGAGAACGGTTAGCCATGGTCCGGTTACAGCTCAATCACAATCGCGGGATTCAATGGCATACGTCCGGTCAGATCTCTGTGAAGGGATATGCTTATGATACGGATAATCGCCTGCTCAAAGGCAATAACCTGATCCGATATTTCGAACCGGTCGAGACGTTAAATCAATTGTCCGATCGTCTCCTCCAATTAAACGGATTTTTTGCGGTCGTCATTCAAACCGGGACACATGTGTTTGCCGCTGTGGACCGGGTTCGCAGTATTCCGCTGTTTTGTTCCCAGAAACAAAATGAACGGATTGTCAGCGATGACGCCGATTATCTGCGATTCCTCGATGATCCAACCCCTTTTGACGAAACATCCAAACTTGAGTTTATGGTGCTGGGCTATGTGACCAACGAGCAGACGCTCGATCCCGCTATTTTTCAGATCCAGGCGGGCGAGGCCATTGCGATTGAGCAGACGTCCGGTGAGATCCAGAAAGAACGGTATTATCTGTTTCGACATGAGGTCCGGCCTGTTGATCCTGATCAAAAAATCGACGAACTCAATACAGTGATGGAAGCCGTATTCGAACGCCTGATCCGTTTTTTAGATGGAAGGCAGGCGGTGGTCCCCTTAAGCGGGGGCAATGATTCGCGTATGATCGTGCAGATGCTCAAACGCGCCGGATACGAAAACATGATTTGTTATACATACGGTTACCGCTGGCACTGGGAAGTGATTGTATCCCATAAAGTAGCCAGGACACTCGATTATCCCTGGATTTTCTTTCCATTCACCCGGCGGAAATGGCACGGCTGGTTCCAGCTGCCGGAGAGACTGGCCTATTATCGGTATGGAAGCCATTATCAGGCCATTGCCCACATTCAGGACTGGCCCGCGATCATGCTGCTGAAAGAACAGGGCCGAATCGATTCGGACGCGGTGATTCTGCCCGGCCATTCGGGTGACTTTATCGGGGGCAGCCATCTTCCGCTCTGGTTTGGCAAACGAGACTCCCTGACGGATTCGGAACTCAGATCGGCGCTTTACGTGCGGCATTACAATCTCTGGGACTGGTCCAATGAAGCGGAATGGCTTAAACCCCGGCTTGCTGAGAAAATCGATGCAGCCGTGCATCCGGAACCAGAGATGGCTGCAGAGACCGCCGCCGATCTGTTCGAATGGTGGGATTGGCAGGAACGGCTGGCCAAATACATCAACAACTCCGTCCGGGTTTACGAGTTCTGGGGATATGACTGGTCCATGCCATTGTGGGACAATGCGCTGCTTGAATTCTGGCAGAGCATTCCCTTGGAATGGCGGCTAAATCTGAAGCTCTACAATCTTCATGTATCCCGGTATCATCCGGCGCCCATGCATGTTCCCACGACGTTCGAACGCAAGGTCTGGCATGTGGTCAACCGGCTCACGGATGTCCGGTACGGACCACTTACCGGCGACCGGTCCCTGATCCGTTCATGGCTGACCCGCTTTCAGGAGATCCTGCCTGATGCAGATGTGCCATTCATGTATCCAGATAACCGGATTGTACAGACACGCATCAACGGTATTTACTCCCTGCTTCATCTCACTGAACTGAATGCATTGAAGGAATAATTCTGCATGTTCGACAAGATTAAGAAAACGATCAAGCACAGCGCTTTTTATTCCCTGGGCAATATCAGCTCCAAGCTGGTTGGATTTGTCCTGCTGCCAATTTATACACGCCAGATCTCCGTGGCGGACTATGGCGTGCTGGGTTTGTTCGAAGCCATGAACATGCTGGGTGTGGCTCTGGGTGCGATGGGGCTCTATGAAGCGACCCTGCGCTGGCACAACCTGTCCGAATCCGAATCCGAACGAAAACGGCTGGTGGGAACGGTGTTTCTCTTTCTCGTCCTGATGTGCGGATTCCTTACCTTCCCCACAGTCTTGTTCCGTGAAACATTGTCCCTCTTCTTTTTCAAAGACATCCAGTACGGCCCGCTCTTCATTCTGCTGGCCCTGGCGGTCTCCTTCCGGATTCTCGGACGTCTTGAATTGACTTTGCTCCGGAATGAAGAGCGGTCCCTGTTTTACTCCATCTGCGTAGCGACCCAGTTCACAATCAGCCTGATTCTGAACATCATTTTTGTGGCCATTTTAAAGATCGGAATCCGTGGCATTCTTCTTTCCCAGGCTATTTCCAACGGTTTGCTGTTCTTAATGCTTCTACCCTTCCTGTTCAGGCGTCTCTCATTAAATCCGCTGTGGGGCAAATTACGAAACATGCTTCATTTCAGTTTGCCCCTGATGCTTGCCACGGCGACCGCCACTTTGATCGCGATGGGCGACCGTTACCTGTTCAGCATTCTGGGCACGCTGGAGGATCTCGGGCTGTACAATCTCGGATATAAATTCAGCAACATCCTCAAAATGTTCGTCGTGGATGCGTTCGCGCTGGGTCTTCCCGTCATCGGCTGGCAGATGATTCGGAATGACAGCATGCCCCAGCGATTTTTTTCCAAACTGCTGACCTATCTGGTTTTCGGATTAAGCGGGATCGCGTTGGCATTCGCCATGTTCACGCGCGAAATCATCGAACTCCTCCTTACACCAACCTATTTGGATGCGTATCGCGTAGTGCCGTTTCTGCTCTATCGTGTGGTTTTACTCGGGATGCAGAAAATCTTCTTCTTTGAGTTGCAGATCCCTAAGAAAACACAACTGATTACCTGGATTCTTGTGATTGAAGCGGCCACGGATGTGGGGCTCAACATTGTCATGATCCCGCGCTGGGGCATTATGGGCGCTGGTTGCTCGATCAGTCTCGCCTTTACGATCGCAACCTTTGTCGCTTATCGGCTGGCTCAGAAATATTATCCTGTCCAATACGAAACCAGGCGTCTTTTCCTCATCGGATTCATAACGCTGGCACTGTTCGTCCTCTCCCTGACCGTTTCGGAATTTGGCCTGAGCATTCGGCTCCTGGCAAAGGCCGGCATTCTGCTGCTCTATCCCGTTGTGTTTTTCATCATTCGATTTTTCGAACCGGTTGAACTGGAACGAATCCGGGATGTGGCTGTTCAATTTCATATACTCAAACCAAAGTAATCATCCTGGCGGGTATAAATTATGAAAGCATTGATTCAACGCATGTTTGGCGGATTCAAGGGCATCCTGTTTATTCTGGCTGTGGCTGTCGGTTTTATTCTCCATCTCTACACACAGCACATCGTAGGTCAGCTTCGTGAGGAAGCCCGGTCTCTGGTCCAGTTTTACGCCCAGATGATCGCACGCGTGGCCGAGACCGAATCCTCAGCTGATCTCAGCTTTCTGTTTGACGAGATCATCCAGCGCACCAACTTCCCTCTGATCCAGACCGATTCGGATAACAATCCGGTCGGATGGAAAGAGATAGGCGTGGATCCGGGAGATTATTCGCCAGAGGCCAGGGCACGGGTTCAGAAAATCCTCGAACAGATGCAGCGCGAGGGCGAACCGGTCCGCATCAATTACAGCGAATCCCAGTTCGGATATCTGTATTACGGTGACAGCAAACTGATCTGGCAGCTGCAATGGGTGCCTTACGTGCAGGTGGGGATCATCGGTTTCTTTATCCTGTTGGGCCTCCTGGGTTCGGCACAGATCCGCCAGAGCGAGCAGCGGCACATCTGGGTGGGCATGGCCAAGGAAACCGCGCATCAGCTCGGCACGCCCATCTCCTCCCTGTTGGGCTGGCTCGAGATTCTGAAATCCGGACCGGTGAAAAACAGAAAGCAGATGATCGCAGAGATGGAAAAGGATCTGGCCCGACTGGGTATGGTCACGAATCGTTTTTCGCAGATTGGATCCAAACCCGATTTACAAATGATGGATCCGCTTCCCGTTCTGAACAGTGTGATTGAGTACATCCAGCGGCGCGCACCGCAATCCGGCAAGCGGGTCGAGATTCAATCCGATCTCAAACCACTGCCGAAAACAAGGCTCAATCCCGGATTGTTTCAGTGGGCGATCGAAAATGTCATGAAAAACGCGCTTGATGCCATGGATAAGACGCAGGGGGAGATTCTCCTTCGTGCAGGCCAGGAATCCGATCGCCGGAGGATCTGGATCGAGATCGAGGACAACGGCAAGGGCCTGGATAAAAGTCAGAGCCGAAAGGTGTTCAAACCCGGATATTCCACGAAGAAACGGGGGTGGGGTCTCGGCCTGTCCCTGGCTCGCCGGATCATCAAGGAATATCATGACGGAAGATTATTCGTGAAATACACGCAGCCGGGGCGCGGGCTGATCATGCGCATTGAATTAAAGGTTCCGAAGTAGACCATGAAAATCGGATTCGTCGGAGACACCAGCTTCACGGGCATGTTCCGGGAGCAGCTTTTATCAGGGGAGCCGGTTCTGTCCCCTGAATTGCAAAAATGGCTTCAGGTCAATGATTACAATGTGTGCAACTTTGAAGGGCCCGCTACTGACGCGTCCAACACGTTACGAACCGATTTGCGTATCGTGAGTCCGCCACAAAGCGTGTCCTGCCTGTCCAAACAGGGATTCAACATTTTCGATCTGGCGAACAACCACGTTTTTGACTGTGGCGAGAAGGGCTTTTCCGACACACTTCAGGAAATGCAAAAAGCCGATGTCCGGCATTTCGGGGCGGGCCGGAATCTTGACGAGGCTTCCCAGATCCTCTATCTGGAGGACGGCATAGCCCGAGTCGCGCTGCTCGGATTCACGCATCAGGAGGGCATGATCGCGTCCAACCGAAACGCGGGCGTTTTTTGTGAAACGCATTCAGCGTTGGTGGAAAGGCGTATTCGAGAAGCCAAATCAAATGCCGACTGGGTGGTGCTGAATTATCATGGCGGGGAGGAATTTACCCTGTATCCCATGCCCCGTCGACGGAAATTCCTGCAAGCTTTCTCCGATCATGGCGTGGATGTGATCATTGCGCATCATGCGCATGTGTTTCAGGGCACAGAACAGGTCCAGAACATGCGCATTTTCTATTCTCTCGGCAACTTCATATTTGATGTGCCCATACTCAGGGCGCGTTCTCACACGGCACAATCCGGGCTGATGGTTCTTGATTTCAAGAAGAAATCATTCGACTGTATTATTCATCCTCTCCGAATAGACTATGAGCAGGGACGAGTGGATGTTGCTGAGTTATTCGATCCCACATTGGAAACGCTGTCCGACTTTTCGGACTATCCAGATTCCTGGCGACGGGAGGCAGCACGCGTGATCCGGGAATTGAGGAAACCCATTCCGTCCGCAGCCGGAATGTCAGCAGCGGAAGGTAAATTGTCCCTCATCAATAAACTGAAAAAGGGAACGAAAGAAATTGTCGGTTTGTTAAGGAATCCTGTGAAACGCAGTCTGTATACTGCTGCCTTCAGGTATATCCTATCAGGCCGATCCAGGACTCACAATTCGAAATAGCATGCAGGAGAACCATGTTTAAAAAATTTCAGAAGACTCTTAAGCGGATTCTACCCAAATCGATTGTGGAGGTCCTTCTCTTTTCATCCGATCCAAAAGATGGTTATGCTTGTATGGCGTTTATCCTGGATAAAAATCTGTCGATTTCATTGTCAAAACGATTCAGCTTAATCCGCGCTTTTTACCGAATCAGCGCGCGTGTGGACAGCCCGCACACCCAGCGTGAAATTCTGGCTTTCGTGAGGGAAATCTTAATCCTTCCGAAGGACACTGAAGGTGTGCTGGTCGAAGCCGGATGTTTTAAGGGGAGCAGCACGGCCAAGTTCAGTCTGGCCGCCGATCTGGCAAATCGGGAACTGGTCGTTTTTGATTCGTTCGAGGGCATCCCGGATAATGCGGAAGATCACGGCCGGGACATTTTCGGCAAGTCGGCCGGATTTGCGAAGGGCTCCTACCGCGGCGGTCTGGATGAGGTCAAGGCGACTGTGTCCCGCTTTGGGGCGATCGAACGCTGTCGGTTCATCAAGGGCTGGTTCGAGGACACGCTTCCCCATTTTCATGAGCCGGTCGCAGCGGCCTACATCGATGTGGATCTGGTTTCCTCAACAAAAACATGCATCCGTTATCTTCATCAACTCCTTCAAAACAGAGCACGTCTCTTTTCCCAGGACGGGCATTTGCCGCTCATCATCCAGCTTTTTCAGGATGAATCATTCTGGAAAGAGGAGGTCGGCATCTCCGCTCCTACCGTGTACGGGCTGAATGAGAGCAAACTCATCCACATCCAAAAAGAAAGGTAGGCTTCATATCTTATCTCAGGACGACCGCAAGTTTTGATCTTTTATCGTGTTATAATCATAATATGCAGGATTCGAGAACAAATGCCGGTTTCTCCGGCGCTGAATTGATGCTTCGCGTCAAGCAGGGCGATGCGTCCGCGTTCAACGAAATTGTCATGCAGTATCAGGACGATGTAATCGGTCTTTGCTTTCGATACGTGGGCAATCAGGTGGATGCAGAAGAAGTGGCGCAGGAGGTGTTTGTCCGTCTCTATCAATCGCGGGATTCCTACGAACCCAGGGGTAAACTTACCACGTATCTGTATCGGATCGCGGTGAACCGATCCCTGAATTTTATTCGAAACCAAAGGCGAAGAAAATGGCTGTCTTTTGACAAAGTCCAAAGAAGCCATTCACTGTCCGATCCTGAAAATCCGGAAAGCGCATTTGAAAGGCAGGAGCAGGAAGCCATGATCCAAGAAGCAATTCAAGCGCTTCCGAAAAACCAGAAAACCGTATTGATTTTGAGACGGTACCAGGAGCTTTCCTATGAAGAAATCGCAGAAATTATGGGATGCTCAATTCCCTCTGTGGAATCGAGGCTGTTCCGCGCGCGTCAGACGCTTCGGAAAACATTGAAGCCTTTTATATAGAACCTGCGCAAGTTTTTATCCATTGATGTGTTTTAATTCATGAACCAAGGAAAACTGTATGAACTGCAAGACACTGAAACATAACTATTCGGCTCATATGGATGGACAGCTTTCTCAAAAAGAATTCGAAGCTGTCTCAGATCATTTAAGGGATTGTCCAACCTGTCAAGCATGGGCGGATGAAATGGAAGGCACATGGCAATTGCTCGGATCCGTTCCGGGAGCCGCTGCCTCGCCCTTTTTCCAAACGCGTGTCCGCGCAAAGGTGGCAACCGAAAAACCAGATCGTGAGACGTCCTTGGGTGTTCGTATTCTGATTCCGGTTTCCGCAACAGCACTGCTGGTTCTGGGCGTTTTGTTTGGCAGCCTCCTTGGAATGAACGGCAACGGTTACACTGCGCCGCAAACTCAAACCGATTGGATGGACGGATTGCATCTCGACAGCTTTGATGCGATTCCGAGCACTTCCATCGGAGCGGCCTATTTTGAAACCGCGGGAAATGATCTCTCCGAGGACGGAGGTGCGCCATGAAGATCCGCTGGTTGCAGGCCGGACTCATCCTTTCTCTTGCCTTTAACATGGGATTTCTCGGTGCGTTCGTGTATGTTCAAATCCAAAAAAGAGACGCCGCAAACGCGTATTCCGAGCCGCGAGTCATCCATTTGAAAACCGATTCCACATCCCATGCCGATCATCTGATCTGGATGGAGATCGATCCGGATCAGAAGACGCGCATCCGGAAAAGCCGGTTGCATTTTGAACCCAAGGTGCACAAGATTAAGATGAAACTGCATGAAGAAAAGACAAAATTGAGCGAGCTTCTTGTGAAAGATCCTGTAGATACGATATTGATTGATGAAAAGATAGAAACCATCGGCCGGCTTCAGGCCGAGATTGAAAAGGAGGTGGTGTATCAGTTGTTGAAGGAGAAGGCCGAGCTGGGTCCCGAGCAAAGCCATCGTTTTCTCAAGGTGGTGACAGAAAAACTTCAGGACGGCGGGCCGCATCAAGCCGGCCCCCAGAAAATTATCATCAAAAAAGAGTTCAGGGACGCGTCGGGAAAACTCAATGAAACCATTGAGATCAATGAAGAAATTCAAAAGGAGTAAGCCATGAAACGTAAAATTTATGTGGTATTCACAGGCCTTCTGATCGTGGGTGTCGTCATGGGCTCTGCGGTCGGGCAGGAAATGAAAAAGCACATCGAGATCATTACGGATGACACACATGGATGCGGCGGTTCCCTCTGCGGTCTGGATCTGACAGAAAAACAGAAAGAGAAATTCAAAGATCTGGATTTAAAACATGATAAAGCGTTGCTGCCCCTGAAATCCGATCTGAAAATTCTGGATGCAGAACTCAGCAAACTGCTGATCGCTGACAAGCCGGATAAGACCGCGATTGATCAAAAAATCGACGAGATTGGTGTCGTCAAAGTGAAAATCGAAAAGGTTAAAGTAAAGGACAAACTGGCCAGACGTGCTTTGCTGACAGATAAACAACGTGTGCATTTTGACAAATGCGGCTGCACGGGCGGTGAAGTGAATATTGAGAAACACATGATGTTCCTGGGCGATGAAGATGGCGAGAAGAAGATTATTATCAAGAAAATGGGTGAAGACGATGATTCAATGATCTGGCGTGACAAAAAGATTGATTCCAAGATCGGGATCAAGAGAATGGGCAAGGAGGAGAAAGAGGAAGAATAATAAATCCTTTTCTCTTGTACCTGTGCTCTGCATGGGTATAAAATTCCGTTCTGCGGCAGAGCCGCGGAACGAGATAGAATAACTTTAAGCAGACCTGTCAGGTTATAAATCTGACAGGTCTTTCTTTATTGTCCCAGCAAAATTGAGCCCTGGTTAAAAAAGGTGCCGGCCACGGCAGCGGTCATGAGACAGGCCAGGGTGGCGGCAAGCAGGGCGCGCGGGCCCAGTTTCGACAGATCGGTAGTCCGTCCGGGAGCGAGAGCGGAGATACCGCCGATAAAGATCGCGAGGGAAGCCACATGCGCGAATCCGCACAGGGCGTAGGTGCAGATCACGGCAGATCGGGGATGCCGCAATATCCCCTCCTTCAGAATCACAGCAAGATCCTGATACGCGGTGACTTCAGTGACGACAAGGCGCTCTCCGATGACTTTTGAAAGTTCCCATGCATCCGATACGGGAATGCCGATGATGAGCGTAAAGGGATAGAACAGATATCCGAGCAGATTTTTAATCGTCCAGTCGAACTCGATGCTGAACAGCCGGTTGATGCCTCCGCCGATTCCCCCCACGATCAGATTCAGCAAGGCGACCAGTCCCAGGAAAGCCAGCAGCAGGGCTGTGACTCCGACAACCAGTTTCACACCGGAGTTGGCCCCGTTAATGGCGGCCTCCAGCACATTCTGTTCCCGGCTGTATTCCGCTTTCACATCCACGCCCAGGGTTTCGGGCGTTTCTGTTTCCGGCAGCAGAATTTTTGACATCACGAGCGCGGCCGGCGCGGACAGCATGGACGCGGATACGAGATGGCCCGCGATGGTCGGGAAATCCTGCTGCAGAAACAGCACATAGAGCGCCATCACACTGGATGCGA